>Ga0315900_10008410_pt1 | contig 13285 bp, 7 predicted proteins | sample LakEriMetagenome_FD_203521 | JGI IMG/M metagenome (GOLD analysis project Ga0315900, IMG submission 203521) | Freshwater fungal communities from buoy surface, Lake Erie, Ohio, United States - Buoy 12 MA114 | ecosystem: Environmental > Aquatic > Freshwater > Lake > Lake biofilm | place: USA: Lake...
CCCTGCCGCCCGGCCGCGCCAGCCAGGCCATCATCGCCCCCGATGGCGTGGCCGTGCTGATGGTCTGCTCGCGTGAGAGCCGCAACCTGGCCGAGCCCACGCCCGAGATCGCGCGCCAGACCATCACGCGCGACCGCGCCGAGCTGCTTTCCCGCCAGTTGCAGCGCGAGATCCGCCGCCGCGCGCAGATCGAGCTGCGTTCCTAAGGGCATGTCCCTCTCGCTGCCGTCGCTGCGGGAGACGGTGGCGCGCCATGGCCTCGATGCCCGGAAATCCCTCGGCCAGCACTTCCTGCTGGATGAGGCGCTCTGCGCGCGCATCGCGGCGCTGGCCGGTGACCTTACGGGGCGGCATGTGCTGGAAGTCGGCCCCGGCCCGGGCGGGCTGACCCGCGCGCTGCTCGCCTCCCCGGCCGCACGCGTGCTGGCCGTGGAGTTGGACCGCCGCGCCATCGCCGCGCTGGCCGAACTCACCGCTCTGCACCCGACGCGGCTCGAAGTGCGGGAGGCCGATGCGATGACCATCGACGTCACCGCCGAACTCGCCAAGCCGAGAAAAATCGTCGCCAATTTGCCCTATAATGTCGGCACGCCGCTGCTGGTCGGCTGGCTGCGCGCGGCCGCGGCGATCGAGGGCATGACGCTGATGTTCCAGCAGGAGGTGGCAGAGCGCATCTGCGCCGCCCCCGACACGGAGCATTACGGGCGCCTCGGCGTGCTCGCGCAGTGGCGCTGCAAGACGAGCTTCCTGCTGCGCCTGCCGCCAGGCGCCTTCTCACCCCCGCCCAAGGTGTTTTCGGCTGTTGTCGGCCTGACGCCGCATGCCGAGGATCCCGGACCGGCGCTGTTCGCGGCGATGGAGCGCACCACGGCGGCGGCCTTCGGCCAGCGCCGCAAGATGCTGCGCGGCGCGCTGAAATCGCTCGGCGATGCGGAAGGCCTGCTCGCCGCCGCCGGCATCGCCGGTGAACGCCGCGCCGAGACGCTGAGTGTCGCCGAATTCGACCGCCTCGCCCGTTGCCTGCTAGCCAGAGAGACGCCGCCATGACCCTGCCGCCCGATGCCGCGCTGAACATCTGCTTCGCGCATGTCGCCTACCGCTTCGCCGAGCGCTACGCCCAGCGCGGCGGGAAGCTCGCGCATTTCGAGGTGCGCTCGCTCGATGAGCTGGAAGCACGGATCCATGAGGCCGATGTGCTGCTGGTCTCGGGCATGTGGCGCAACCACCTGGCCGCGAAGGCGCCGCGGCTGAGATTCATCCAGTCGATCAGCGCCGGCGTCGATCAGTATGACCGCGACGTGCTGCGCGGCGCGGGGATCCGCCTGGCCTCGGCGCAGGGGGCGAATGCGAACGCCGTGTCGGAACATGCCATCGCGCTCATCCTCGCCCAGGCGCGGCTGCTGCCCCAGGCGCGCGACAACCAGCGTGCGCGGCACTGGCGCGGCATGATCGGCGACCTGACGCAACGCGAGGATGAGTTGGGCGGCAAGACGCTGGTCGTGGTCGGGCTGGGACGCATCGGTGGGCGCCTTGCGCGCCTCGCCAAGGCCTTCGGCATGAAGGTCATCGGCCTGCGCGCGGACCCGGCCAAGGGCGCGGATGGCGCGGATGAGGTACATGGCATGGGCAAGCTGCACGCATCCCTCGCCCGCGCCGACATCGTTGCACTCTGCTGCGCGCTCACCCCCGAGACGCGCGGGCTGATGGGGGCCTCCGAATTCGCCGCGATGAAGCCCGGCGCGATGTTGGTGAATGTCGCGCGCGGGCCGGTCTGCGACGAGGCCGCATTGATCTCGGCCCTCGCCTCCGGGCAGGTCGGCCATGCCGCGCTCGACGTGACGGCGGAGGAGCCGCTGCCCGAGGCGAGCCCGCTCTGGCACATGCCCAATGTCGTGATCACGCCGCATACGGGCGGCGAGACGCGCGCCTATGAAGGCAATGTGCTCGATTTGATGGAAGAGAATCTGGGCCGGCTGCGCCGCGGCGAGACGGCCCTGTTCAACCAGGTTGTGTGAGGAGGAGTTCGTCGACCATCGCCCGATCCGGCGTCGCGCCATCGCGCGCGCGCAGAGCGCCGGCGGCGGAGGAGAAGCGGATGGCCTGCTCGGCACTCTGCCCCTCCGCGATCGCCAGCGCATAGGCGCCGTGGAAGACGTCGCCCGCGCCGGTCGTGTTGGTGGCCTGCACGCGGAAGGCGGGTGTGACGCGCGGCGTGGGATCCTCGCGCGTCATCCATTGCGTGCCCTTCTCGCCGCGCGTCACCGCGGCGACCGTGCAGCCGGCCTCGATGGCGCGCCTGAGCGCCTCCACCGGCTTCGCACCGGGCGCCCAATTCGCGAGGCCCGGCACCGAGAACACCGCATGGTCCACGCGCGGGATGAGGTCCATCAGGATGCGCGTCTCGGTCTTCTCGCCATCGATCACGGTGGGAATGCCCTTGGCGCGGGCATAGTCCAGCGCGTGCGCCGCGCCTTCCGGCCAGCGCGGATCGCACAGGAAAGCCTTGGCCGTGTCGATCAGCGCCAGCGGCAGCCAGGCGGGGTCCGTGCCAAGATTCTCGCCGCGATAGGCATAGATGCTGCGCTCGCCCACCGGGTCCACCAGTACGGCCGAAACCGGCGTGCGCGCATTGGGGGCGAGCCGGCAATGCGAGACATCCACCCCCTGCTCCGCCAGCGCCTGCAGCAGGGGCTTGCCGTTGAGATCATCGCCCACCCGGCCCCAGAAGATGCAATTGCCCCCCATCCGCGCCACCGCGACCGAGGCATTGGCCGCCAAGCCGCCCGCGCCGAGCTTGTAGCTGCGCGCGCGATTTTTCGAAGGCGGCTGCACGATGTCATCGACGTAGAAGGTGTGGTCCATGACCACGCTGCCGAGGCAGACGACGATAGGGCGGGTGTCAGGTGCGTTCATGCCGCCTAGGGTCCCACCGCGCGCCCCCCTTCGCCAAGCGGCAATTCCGATACCGGGATGGTTGGAGTCGCGATTGCTGCTGGTCACGCCCGAATTGCTCGTGCTGGACAAGCCTGCCGGCCTGCCCATCGCGGCGCGCCAGGGGGAGGATCTGGCGCGCCACCTGCCCGCGCTGCGGATGGGCAAGAAGCGCGATCCGCAGCCGGCGCATCGTCTCGATGCCGATACGGCCGGGTTGCTCGTGCTCGGCCGCACCGCGCCGATGCTGGCCGCGCTCAACGCGCTGTTTGCCGAGCGCCGCGTGCGCAAGACCTACTGGGCCGTGGTGCGCGGCGCGCCCGGCGCCGATGGCGGCGTGATCGACGCCCCCCTGCTGAAGACCAGCACGCGGGAGGCCGGCTGGCGCATGGGGGTGGATGCCAAGGGCGATCCCGCGCGCACCCATTGGCGCGTGCTTGGCCGCGCGCCGGGTCTCGCTTGGCTGGAATTGCGGCCCGAGACGGGGCGCACGCACCAGTTGCGGGTGCATTGCGCGCATCTCGGCTGCCCGATCCTCGGTGACGCGATGTATGGCCCCAAAGGGAATTGGGGTGAGCCCGGCGGGCTGCACCTGCTGGCCCGCGCGCTGCACCTGCCGCTCGACCCGCCGCTCGACCTCGAAGCGCCGGTCCCGCCGCACATGCAGGCGGCGCTGGCGCGCTGCGGTCGCTCAGCGGACCCGCAGGTCTGAGCGCGCCGCCACGCCATCCGCGTCCAGCACGGTGATGCGGTAGAAGCCAGGGCCGGGCGGCGTCCAGGCGGCCTCGCGCCGGGCGCGCTCATGTGCGAGCGGCGCGCCATCCACCAGGAAGGTCAGCGGCCGCCTCCCACCCGTGGCGCGCAAAGTGACCGGCCCCGCCCCCTCCACCAGCACCGCGCCGGGCATCGGGAAGGCCAGGCGCAACCGATCCACCGGCTGCGCCAGGGGCTGGGCGATGGGGGGCGCACGCACCGGCTCGAGCGGCGCGGCCGGCAGCAGCGCGAACAGCGCGGCAAGGTGCGGCAGCGCGGCATTGCGCCCCGTCAGACCAGGAATGGGCGTGCCATCCGGCCGGCCGATCCACACGCCACCGACATGGCGCTGGTCATAGCCGAAGGCCCAGGCATCGCGCCCGCCCCAGCTTGTCCCGGTCTTCCAGGCGATGCCCGGCGGCCCGCCGCCCGGGAAGGGCTGCACCAGCGCCCCCGCCACCGCCCGCGCCGCCGGGGGCGAGACCACCGCAACCCCGCCCGGCCCGCGCCCCTGATCCGCCAGCGTGGCGTAGAGCGCCATCATCTCCCGCAGCGTGGTGCCAGAGCCACCCAGCGCCAGCGGCAGGGAGGGCTCGGCCCCGGGGGCCAGGCGCGGCGGCGCGCCCGCGGTCTTCAGCGCGGCGGCGAAACGCAGCGCGCCGACCTCGCTCAGCAGCGCCACGGCCGGGAGGTTGAGCGATTGGCGCAGCGCCTCCGCCGCACTCACCCGTCCGGCGAAATCGCGGGAGAAATTCTCCGGTGCGTAATTACCGAAGCGCGCGGGCAGGTCGCTCAGCAGCGTCTCGGGCCGGGCGATGCCGGCTTCGAAGGCCAGGGCGTAGAGCATCGGCTTGAGCGCGGAACCCGGCGAGCGGACGGCGCGCGTCAGATCCAACGCGCCGGCCCGCGCCTCGACCCCGAAGGCGCCGCCGACCAAAGCGCGGGGCTCGCGCATCGCGGCATCGGTGATCATCAGCGCGATCGCCGCGCGCTCGGGCAGCGGGCGCAGCGCCTCGGCCGCGATGCGCTCGACGGCACGTTGCAGGTCGCGGTCGAGCGTGGTGGCGATGCGCGCGCCCGGCGCGGCACCGCGCGCGACCTCCCGCGCATAATGCGGCGCGAGGCGCGGCAGGGGCGTGCGCGCAAGGGGCAGGTCGCTGGCGAGGGCATGGTCCCGCTCGGCCGCGTTCACGCCCCCCGCCCCCGCGGCGCGGGCGAGCAGCACGGCGTCGCGCGCCGCGCGGGCGCGATCCGGGTGGCGATCGGGCCGCAGCGCCTCGGGCCGCCGGGCCAGGGCGATCAGCAGCGCGGCCTCCCCGGCGTCGAGCTGCCCCGGCGGGCGGCCGAACCAGGCGAGCGAGCCGGCGCGCAGCCCTTCCAGATTGCCGCCCTGGGGCGCGAGCGTCAGCCAGATGCCCAGGATCTCTTCCTTGCTGAAGCGCGCCTCCAATTGCAGGGCGCGGGCGATCTCGATGAGCTTGCTGCGCAGCGTGCGCGGGCGGGGCTCCAGCAGCCTTGTGGCCTGCATGGTCAGCGTCGACCCACCCGAGACCACGCGCCCGGCGCGGAGCCATTGCAGGCTCGCGCGCGCCAGCGCCGTGGGATCGACGCCGCGATGCCACAGGAAGCGCCGGTCCTCGGCCGCGACCAGCATCTCGACCAGGTGCGGCGGCACATCGGCCACGGTGGTGGCGAGCCGCCAGACCCCGCCCGTGGCCGGCAGGACGGAGAGGGTCCGCCCCTGCCGGTCCAGCACCTCGATGCCCGCATTCAGGCGCACGAGGTTGGGCGGGAAGGCGCGGTCCAGCGCCACCACCGCCAGGGCCAGCAGCGCCAGCCCCGCAAGGGCGAGGCGTAGGCGCATCACTCCGCCGGCAGCACCGTGATGCGCGCGCTGTTCTGGCGGCCGAAGATGCCTGGGCGGTACATGTCCGCCGCCTCCATCCCCGGCAGTTCGAAACTGCCCGCCGTCACCGCGCGCAGCCGCACGGCGAGCCGCGCAAGCGGCGCCTCGCCGGTCAGCTCGATGGCGGCGGCGAAGCGGTCATCGCGCGCGGCCACGCTCTGCGCCTCGGTCAGGGTGCCCAGCCAGGGCATGCCCGTGACCTCGCCGGCCGGCATCCGCCCAGCGATCTCCCAACCCGCGGGCAGCCCCTGGGTGAGCATCGCCTCATGCCGTTCGTTGTTCAGCGCGCGGACCTCCATGAGCAGCACGAAGTTCGTCCCCGCGCGCATCGTGTCCAGGTTCACCGGCTGGCCCGCCATGTCGAAGAAGCGGCGCGCCACGCGCAGGCCCTGGGACGCGGCCGGCAGGGGCGAGGTCGGCACGCCGGCGATGGTCACCGCCTGCACCACCGGCGCATCGCCCCGGTTGCGCGCCTGGCCGGGCGCGGTGAGGGCCGCATGCAGCACAGGCGCCACCGGCAGGTCGCGCTCATTCAGCGTGATCCGTAGCGGCCGCCCGTCACGCCCAAGCACCGCGGCCGCGGCGACGGCCCAGGCCTGTTCCTGGGTGTTGCTGACGGCAGGCGTGAAATCCGCCCCCGGCAGCCGCGCGAGCAGGGCCGGCAGGCGGTCCTGTGCGACGCCGCTCTCGCGCAGCAGCAGCGCCGTGGCCAGCGCATCGCGCGCGGCCGAGCCGTAATCCCAGAACCAGAAATTGCGCGCCGGATTGGCGAGTGCCACGGCGAAGATCTGCTCCGCGCGCTGGCGGTCGCCTGCCCGCGCAAAGGCCGCGGCAAGCTGCGCCCTGGCGAGCGGCGTCGGCAGCGCATCGAGGTTCTCAGCCAGGCGCCGCGCGGAGCCCAGCCGGTGCCGCCCGGCGAGGCTCATCAGGTGCACGCGATAGGCCTGGGTGGCGAGCGCCTCCGGGCCGCTCAGATTGCGCTCCAGCGTCTCCTCCACGGCGCGCAGCGCATCGGCCAGCGCGGCCTCCGGCACCGGGGCGCCGGCGGCCTTGGCGCGCAGCAGCGCCTCGACCGCGAAGAGGCTCGCCCAGTCATGCACCTCGCCCTCCGCGGACCAGAAGCCGAAGCGGCCGTCATAGCGCTGGCGATCCAGCACGGATTGCAGCGCGAGCTGCAACGCCGCCTGGTCCTCCTGCGCCGTGTCGGGGTTCTGGGGCGCGAAGCTGAGCGCCAGCAGACGGGAGGAGGCCTGCTCCAGGCAGTCCAGCGGGAAGCGCTTCAGCGCGGCGAGCAGCGCGGCCGAATCATAACGCACCGGCGCGCCCCAACTCGCCGAGGCCCGCCAGGTGCCGCCGATGAAGCGGTCCGAGGGCAGGGGCACGGACGCGGTGGCGCCGGGGGCGAGCGTGGAGAAGGCGATCTCGCTCACCGCCGGGCGCGAGGAGCGCACGGTGATGCGGCTCTCCCGCGTCGTGGTGAAGCCGTTCGGACCCGTGACGGCGAGGCGCAGCACGCCCTCGCCGACCATGGTCGCGCGCAGTTGCGTGGCTGGCAAAGCGCGCGCCCCGGCAGCGAGGGTCTGCTCGATCCGGGCCGGGCCGGCGAGTTCGATGGCGCCGGTCGCGGTCAGCGTGGCGGTGAAGGCGCCGCCGGGCAGCTCGACATTGTGCAGCAGCACCGGCAGGCGCGCCGTATCGCCCGGGGCGAGGAAGCGCGGTAGCAGCGCCTCCGCCACCGCGGCCTCGCGCACCGTGAGGGGGCGGGAGGCCTGGCCGATCCGGTTGCCCTCCCAGGCCACGACCATCAGCCGGACCTCGCCGGCGAAATCGGGCATGTCGAGCGGGATCACCGCGCGCCCATCGGGGCCCACCGCCACCACGCCGCTGAACAGGGCCACGATGCGCTGCGGGATCTGGATCATCCCCGCGCCATCCATGCCGTCGCCGCCCTGGCGCAGCACCGCGGCCTCACCTTCCGCCGGGGCGATCAGCCGCCCGTAATCGTCGCGGATATCAAGGCCCAGGCGCCGCCGCGCGAGGAAATGCCCGACGGGATCGGGCGAGGCGAAGTTGGTGATCCGCAGAATGCCCTCATCCACCGCGGCCAGCGTGACCATGGCGGACCCACCCGATTGGGCGAGGCGGATCGGCACCTCGATGCGCGTATTGGGGCGCACCAGGTCAGGCGTCTCGATCGCCACCGCCATCTGCCGCGCGGCGGGGTCGAGGCCGAGCCAGACCAGCCCGAGCGCGCGGCCCGGCCGCCCGGCCGGCGACTCGCCGGGGCGGAAGACGGTGACGGAGACATGCGCGCCGGGGCCCCAGGCGGGGTCGATGGGCACGGAAACCTCGGCCCCGGCCTCGGGCACCGTGACTTCCTGCAGCGACATCACGCGGTCGGTCAGCACCGCCACGCTGGCGCGCCCGGCGAAGGGGGGCGTGATGCGGATGCGGGCCGTCTCGCCCGGCGCATAGGCGCGCTTGTCGGCGGCGAGGTCCACGCGGTCCGGCACCTCCGCCGCCTCGCCCTGCGCCCAGCCGCTGCGGAAGCGATAGCTCGCCACGGCCAGGCCCGACGGATCGCTCACCTCGATGCGGTAGCGGCCGAAGGGCAAGGTGCGGGCGAAGCGACCCGGCGCGTTGGGCGCGACCGCGATGTCGGTGCTGTCCACCGGCTCGTCGCGCCAGACGGTCTCATAGCGGGCGAGGCGCTCACGCATCACGATCCGCCAATCGGGGCGCTCGCGCACCAGGCGCAGGCGGAGATTGGCGGCGATGGCGGCCCCTTGCGGGTTCACCGCGGCGATCTGGAAGGCGGCCTCGGCATTCGCATCCACGGCCCCCCCCTCGAAGGCCGGGCGGAGGGCGAGCAGCGTGCCGGCGGGGCGCACCGCGACCTCGGTGCGCGCGCCGCTGACCCGCCCGCCCGGCTCGCCCATCAGCACGACGATCTCGGCCTTGACCGGGCGCGTCGTGTCCGGCGCGGCGGGGAGCAGGATGGGCACACTCGCGCGGCCCTGAGCGTCCGTCTCCGGCACCTCGAAATTCAGCAGGTCCGGGGCGAAGCTCTCGTCCATCAGGCCGAAGCGCCAGCCGCGCCATTGCGGCCATGGCTCGGCATTCGGGCTCAGGCGCAGCTCCGCCGTGCCGGTCAGCCCCGCGCCGGGCGCGCCGTAGAGGAAGCGCGTCGCGATCGGCAGGTCGAGCGCCGTGCCCGGCACCAGCGGCCCTGCCGCACCCAGCGTGACCTCCAGCCGCTCCGGCACGAAGGCATCGACGCGGAAGCTGGTGCGCCCGATCGGTGGCGCGTTGGGGTCGGCCAGCACCTCCACCGTCCAGGCGCCGACCGGCGCGCTGCCGGAAAGGGCCACCGGCACGGTGAAGGCCGCGCCGGCGACCCGCGCCGGCACGGACTCGAAGAACACCTGCCCGTTCGGGCGGCGGATGCGCAGCCGGGCCGGGATATCGGCCGGCGCCCCGCCGCCCTCCCGCAGCAGGCCCGAGACCTGCACCGTCTCGCCCGGCCGGTAGATGCCGCGGTCGAGCCAGAGGAAGGCATCCAGCGGCCCCGGATGCGCGCGGCCCTCGGCGCCGCGGTCGGAGAGGTCGAAGGCGGCGGTCAGCAAATCGAGGCTCGCGAAATCCTCGCCGGCGAAGGCCTGCACCGCGAGCGGCGCCAGCGGCCCCGCGCCGCGCATGAGGGCGGCGGAGAAGTTCACCCGCCCCTGCGCGTCCGTCGTCGCCTCGCCCAGGATGTCGTTGTTGCGCGCGAGCAGCACCACCCGCGCACCTTCGCGCGGCGTGGCATCGCTGAAGCCGCGCAGCTGGGCGGTGAGCCCCTGCGGCCCTTGCCAGGCCGTCAGCCCGAGATCCGTGGCGAGGATCGCGATCGCGCTGGGCGAGATCCGGTTGCGCTGGCCATCGCCCGGCAGGGCGACCAGCAGGTACATCCCCGGCCCCGCGCTGCGCAGCGCATCTGGCAAGGGCAGGGCCGAACGGGCGGTGGTGTTGGGCGCAGCGGCGGAGAGCTCGGCGCGGCCTTCCCAGACCACGCGGCCGCTCTCCTCGGCCATGATGTTGGCGATCCAGCCCTCCATCAGCGTGCCCGGGCGCCAGTCGCGCGTCAGGGTGGCGATGTTGCGCTCGGTCACGCGGATCAGGCGCAGGTCGAGCGCGGCGATGTTCACCGTCGCCACGGTGATCTGCGGCGCCTGGCCGCGCGGCAGCACGAAGGCGCGGCTGTCGAAGGCGATGCGCGGCTCGCGGTTCGGCATGGCGATGTTGAGCTGCCAGTCGCGCAGCACGCGCAGCCCGTCCTCGCCGGGCATGCCGGCGCGCATCATCACCCGCGTGGTCCGCCCCCAGGGCAGGCCGGCGAGGCAGAGCACATCGCCCTCCCGCACCACGGTCAGGCCGGGCAGCGCGGGCTCGGCGCGGAACCAGTCCTGCGGCTGGAAATCCGCCCGGCGCGAGGGGGCCGAGGTGAAGTCGATGCAGGCCCGCGCGGGCTCGGCATCGGGCTCGGCGCGCAAGCGGCGCACCACGAGGCCCGCGGCGCGGCGCGCGGCGGTGAGTTGCTCGCGGTAGCGGGCCTCGTCCGGCGCGCGCTCCACCACCGCCTCCAGCGCCAGCAGCTGGAAGGCCGGGCGATCGGCCCGCTGGAGGGCCTCGGCCATCAATTGCAGGGCGGGGATTTCCGGCACGCCGCCGGGGACCATCAGGAAGGCCTTCCAGCCGGCCTGCAGCGCGCGGGCCGGCTCGGGCGGGGTTCGGCGCAGCTGCGCCTGGCCGAGCGCCATCCAGGTATCGGCGCTGGCCTGGCCGAGGGCGATGCGCTCCTCCCAGGCGGTGGCGGCGGCGGGCCAATCGTTGCGCGCCTCGGCGGCGCGGGCGCGGGTCTCGGCCTGGGCGCGCTGCTGGGCCGTGCCGCCAGCGGGGAAGCGGCGCGTCAGCGAGCTCTCATAGACATCCGCGTCGCGATCGAGGCCTGGAATTTCAAGCGCCTGGGCGGGCACCAGCCAGGCAAGAAGGGCCAGGAAGGGCAGCAGGAAACGCAACATCGTGACGGCTCCGGGCAGGCGTTTCGCGCAGCATGGCATGGTCGTGGCGCGATTGCATGAAAGAGGTTTCAGCTTCCCGGCACCCGGTGCCCCGACACACGCGACCCCGTCTCCGGCGGCAGGCGCAGCGTCGAGGGCAGCGAGGCCAGCACCACCACCCCCGCCACCAGGAAGCCCACCGAGAAATCCCACAGCCCCGGCCCACTGCCGCCGGAGACCGCCACCGAGGCCTCCAGCGTCATCGAGCCCAGCACAACCCCCAAGGCCAGGCCCAGCTGCTGCAAGGTGCCGGTCATGGCCGTGGCGGCGGCGAATTTCTCGGGCGGCACATCGGCGAAGGACAGCGCGTTGAGCGCGGTGAAGTGCAGGCTGCGCGTCAGACCGCCAAGCGCCAGCACGGCGAAGATCGCCACCAGCGGCCAGGCCGGGGTGAAGGTGGCGCAGACCAGCACGCCTGCCGTCGCCGCCACGCAATTCACGCTCAGCACGGCGCGGAAGCCGAAGCGCTTGAGCAGCGGGCGCACCAGCGGCTTCATCGCAAAGGCGCCGAGCGCGGAGGCGAAGGTCACGAGCCCGCTGGTCCCGGCCGAGAGCCCGAACACCAGTTGCAGCTTGAGCGGCAGCAGGAAGGGCACCGCCGAGGCGCCGGCGCGGAACAGCGTGCCCGCGCCCATCGACATGCCGAAGCTGCGCATGTGGAACAGGGAAAGGTCCACCGCCGGGCGCGCCGCGCGGCGCGAATGGCCGATGGCGAACCACGCACAGGCCAGCCCGCCCAGCGCCGCCGCCGCCGTGACCCAATGCGGCACGAGGCCCCGGCCCAGCGTCTCGGCCACCGCCATCAGCAGCGCCAGCGCCGCGCCCCACAGCATCAGCCCGCGCAGGTCGAGCGGGCCGGCATCCTCCTTCTCCACCTCGGGGATGAAGCGCCAGACGAGGATCAGGCCCAGGATGCCGACCGGCACATTGATCCAGAACACCGCGCGCCAGGACACCGCATCAGCCAGCAGCCCGCCCAGCGGCGGGCCAAAGACCGGGCCGAGCAGAGCGGGCATGGTCAGCCAGGTCATGGCGGTGACCAGTTCCTCCTTGCGGATGCGGCGCAGCAGCAGAAGCCGCCCCACGGGGACCATCATCGCGCCCCCCACGCCCTGCAGCACCCGCGCGGCGACCAGCGAGGCCAGCCCCTGCGAGAGTCCCACCAGCGCCGAGGACAGCGCGAAGACGAAGATCGCCAGCATGAAGACGCGCCGCGCGCCGAAGCGATCCGCGATCCAGCCGGAGACGGGGATGAAGACGCAGAGTGCGACGAGGTAGGAGGTGATGGCGACGGAGAGGTGCACCGGGTCCTGGTTCAGGTCCCGCGCCATGGAAGGCAGGACCGTGCCGACCACGGCGTTGTCCAGATTCTGCATGAACAGCGCGCTCGCCACGATGATGGCGATGGTGCGCGGATCGGCTTGCTTGGTGGCGCTCATCCGCGGGCCATGGCACGCAACGCGGCGCGCTGGATCTTCGGGCCATTCGGGCCGTCGGTGGTCGGGAAGGAGTCCAGCGTCACCACCCGCGCCGGCACCTTGAAGCCGGCGAGGCTACTCTTCGCCGCGCGCAGCAGGGCGGCGGCGTCGAAATCCTCCGCTGGGATCACGCAGGCCACGGCCTTGCCCGCATCCTCCACCACCTGCACGGCGCGCACGCCGGGCTGAAGCGCGAGGAACACCTCGATCTCCTCGGGCGAGACCAGGAAGCCACCCAGCCGCAGCGCGTCGCCGCTCCGGGTGAGGAAGTCGAAGCCCCCGCCATCGGCGCGCGGCGCGGCAAGGTCGCCGGTCGCGAACCAGCCCTGGTGCGGCGCCGCGCCGAGATAGCCGGCGAAGAGCGAGGGCCCGCGCAGATGCAGCCCGCCTTCGTCATCGATGCGGAATTCGGCCTCGGCGCTCACCGGCAGCCCGCCGCCCGGCGCGATGCCCGCCGCCTGTACGGCGAACAGCGCCTGCGCCTCCGAACTGCCATAGACGCCGCGCACGGCGAGGTTCAGCGCCGCCGAGGCCGCCAGCACGGCTGGCCCCTGGCCGTGGAAGCTGGCGAAGCCGGTGAAGGCGAAGGGGGCATAGGCGCGCCCGCCGGCCGCCTCGGCGAGCTTCAGCAGCAGCTCATCGCCCGCGACCATGTGGGTGATGCGCGCCGCGCGGATCAGCGCATCGGCGGAATGCGGCTCGAAGCGTTCCTGCATCGCGATAGCGGCGCCGCCTGCCAACGCAGCGAGCGCGGCGCTCAGCCCGAAGGTGCCGCAGAGCGGCACCACGGCGAGAAAGGCCGCGCCCGGCGCGTCGAGCCCGATCCGCCCCGCCACGGCGCGCGCATGGGTGGCGAGGCTGCGCTGCGTGTGCAGCACCAGCTTCGGCCCGGCCGTGGTGCCGGAGGTGGTGTAGCTCAGCGCCGGGCTTTCGGGCGTGGCGCAATCGGCACTCGCGCCGGTGAGCGCATCCAGGGGATGCACCGGCAGGCCAGCGAGCGCACCCGCTCCCAGCCCATCCGCGCCGATCACGCAGCGCAGCCCGGCACGCGACTCGGCCGGCACGGCCTCGAGGATCGCGCCCGCATCGACGCCCGGAAAATCGCGCGCAACGGCGAT
>Ga0315900_10008416_pt1 | contig 13279 bp, 8 predicted proteins | sample LakEriMetagenome_FD_203521 | JGI IMG/M metagenome (GOLD analysis project Ga0315900, IMG submission 203521) | Freshwater fungal communities from buoy surface, Lake Erie, Ohio, United States - Buoy 12 MA114 | ecosystem: Environmental > Aquatic > Freshwater > Lake > Lake biofilm | place: USA: Lake...
ATGCACCGACACCCCGCGACCGCGGGTGACGAAACCGCGGATCGCGTCCGGCGGTACCGGCCGGCAGCAGCGCGCGAGCTGCGTCAGGAGCAGGTCGACACCGACCACGAGCACCCCGTTATCCTCGCTGCGCGGTCGCTGCCGAGCGCGCTGCGCGGCAGCGGCGAGCAGCGCCTGCTCGTCGGCGGGCGTCTCGACCGCGCCCGCCGGGGCGGGCCCGCGGATCGCCTCCTCGAGCTGGCGCGGACCGATCTCCTCGCGCGCGACGGCGACGAACATCGCCTGCGCATCGGACTGGCCCAGCCGGCTGGCGAGGTCCTCGAAGGCGAGCGACGAGCGCCCCTCGCGGGCCATCGCGCGCTCGACCCGCTCGCGGCCGGCGGCGATGTCGCGCTCGAGCTCGAGCGCATGGAACCACTGACGGACCTTGGTGCGGGCGCGGCTCGAGCGTACGTAACCGAGCTGCGGATTGAGCCAGTCGCGCGAGGGTCCGTCGCCCGCGCCGGGCCGGGCGGTGATGATCTCGACGGTCTGCCCGCTGGCGAGCACCGTGTTGAGCGGCACGAGCTGGCCCTCGACCCGCGCCCCGCGGCATCGATGGCCCAGGGTGCTGTGGACGTGGTAGGCGAAATCGACCGGCGTGGCACCCGCGGGCAACTCGATGATGCGCGCCTGCGGGGTCAGCACGTAGATGCGGGCGCTCTCCTCGCCGGCGATGAGGGCGGGCCGCGCCGGCACACCGGATGGCGCCGGCTGCGCGATCCCTTCGGCCAACGCGGTCGGCTCGCCTGCCGGCGCGCCCAGGCGCTCGCCGACCTCGCGCTGCCACGCCAGCAACTGGCGCATCCAGGCGATGCGCCGCTCCTGGCCGGGATCCGCACGGCCCGCGCCCGCCCCCGCCGAGCGCTCCTTGTAGGCCCAGTGCGAGGCGACGCCGTACTCGGCGAAGCGGTGCATCTCGCGGGTGCGGATCTGGACCTCGAGGGGTCGGTCGTCCCCGGCGCGCACGACGGTGTGCAAGGACTGATAGCCGTTGGGCTTGGGCCGGGCGATGTAGTCGTCGAACTCGCTGTCGATGGGCGTGTAGCGGCCATGGATCAGGGCGAGCGCCTCGTAGCAGTCGCGCACGTCGGCGACGATCACGCGGATGCCATGCAGGTCGCGGATGTCGTCGAGCGCAAGCCGCTTGCTGCGCATCTTGCTCCAGATGCTGTGGATATGCTTGGGCCGCCCGCTGAGCTCGGCCGCGAGGCCGGCACCCGCGAGCAGTTCGCGCAGGCTCGCTAGCGCCAGCGCCACGAAGGCCTCGCGCTCGGTGCGCTTCTCGTCGAGCTGACGGGCAAGCGAGCGGTAGGTTTCGGGCTGCTGAAAGCGGAAGGCGAGATCCTCGAGCTCCCACTTCAGCTGCCAGAGCCCGAGCCGGTTGGCCAGCGGCGCCAGCACCTCGAGGGTTTCGGCACACAGCGCCGGCGCGGCCTCGGTGCGGGTCGCGGCATGCCAGCGCAGGGTCTGAAGGCGCGATGCCAGGCGAACGATGACCACCCGGATGTCGGCCGCCATCGCCAGCAACATGCGCCGCAGCGTCTCGGCACGACCGGGCTCGCCGGGTCGCCCGTCGCGACCGCCGCCGTGCAGTTCGCGCAGCTTCAGCGCCTGGCGCGTTGCCTCGACCAGCGCGGCGACCTCCTCGCCGAAGCGCGCCACGACGATCTCGATCGGGATCGCCGGCCCGCCGCTGGTCAGTGCCGCCGCCAGGCAGGCGGCGTCATCGGCGTGGGCCGCCCGAAGGATTCCGACCGTGCCGCGTGCGTGCGCGAGGGCGGGCTCGCCGCTGCGGGTGAGGGTCTGCTCACCATGGCTCGCGAACAGCGCGAGGGCGTCATCGAGCCGGACGGCAAGGTCCTTCGAGTCGGCGGGCAGGGGCGGATCGGCGCGGGGCGGCACGGCGGCGGTAGACTGGCGCTCCCATTATAGGAACCCCGATGCCGCTGGGCTGGTTCAGGCGCAAGCCCGTCGTGCCCGTCATCGACGACGCCGACTGGCTGCCGGTACGCGAGGCGCTCGCTGCGCGGGTCGCGCTCGACCCGGCGCAATGGAACCGCCTGCGCGAGCTCGCCGCGCGTTTCGCGGCCGACAAGCGATTCACCGGGGTGCATGGCTTCGAGGTCACCGCCGCGGTTCGGGCGGCCATCGCGGCCCAGGCCTGCCTGCCCGCCCTCGGACTGGGTCTGGGCGGTTACCGCGATTTCATCGAGATCGTGGTCTATCCCGCCGCCTTCAGGGTCCGGCGTCGCCGCACCGACGAGGCCGGGGTCGTCCACGAGAGCGACGAATGGCTGGCCGGCGAGGCCATGGAAGGTGGCCCGGTGGTGCTGTCCTGGGATGACGCCGCCCCCGAGGCCATCGCCGACGGCGTCAACGTGGTCGTCCACGAGTTCGTCCACAAGCTCGATCTCCTCGACGGCGAGGCCGATGGCATCCCGCCGCTGCCCGCGGGTCGCCGTGCGGCGTGGTGCGCCGCGCTCGATGCGGCCTACGACGATTTCTGCGCTCGCCTGGATGCGGTCGAGCGTTCGCTGCCACGCCACATCGACCCCGAAAGCGAGGCGGCCGATCCCTGGTACGCGCGTCTGCCTCTGGACCCCTACGCGGCCACCGACCCGGCGGAATTCTTCGCGGTCTGCGGCGAGGCCTTCTTCCTCGCGCCGCATCGGCTGCGCGAGGCATGGCCCGCCTGGTACGCGCAGCTGGTCGCCTTCTTCCGCCTCGAATCGCCGCTTCCGGCCGCGCACGACGCGCAATAAGTCGCATCGCGAGCCCCGGCGGCGGCGCTCGCGCACCGCGGCATCGCCGGAGCGTGCGCTACCTCACGCCCGGGTCCGCAGGCCGGCGCTAGATTGCGCCATCGCCGCGACGCACGCGGCTCGCGATCATGATCCGCCTCTTCAACCACTACCTGTCGGCCCGAACGCTGCTGCTCACCGCCATCGAGATGGTGGTGCTGTTCCAGTCGATGGTGCTCGGCTACCAGCTGCGGCTGGCCGAGTACGCGATGCGCCTGCCGGTCTCGGAGGCGGCGCTGTTCACCGTGGTGATGGTGCTGATGATGACCTCGCTCGGTCTGTACCAGGTCCGGGCCGAGCCCTTCCGCACGACCGTGCAGCGACTGCTGGTCGCCTACGTGCTGACGCTGGTGCTGATGAGCGTGGTCTTCTACCTGCTGCCGATGTTCTACGTCGGCCGCGGCGTGTTCGCGGTGAGCTCGCTGTTCGCGATGGGCGGGGTGCTGCTGGTACGGCTGATGTTCTTCCGCGTCACCGACCTCGGCCTGCCGCGCCGTCGGGTGCTGGTGCTCGGCCACGGCGCCGAGGCCGAGGACCTGATCCGCTACCTGCATACCGACGATCAGGTGCGCGCCATCGAGTACGCCGGAACCTACCCGGTCTCGGGCGAGCGCGAGTTCGGCGAGCCGCCGCGCCGCGCCAGCCACGAGCACCTGCTGCGCACCGTGCGCGAGCTGCGGGTCTCCGAGATCGTGATCGCCGCACGCGAGCGACGCGGTGGCGTGCTGCCGCTGCGCCAGCTCCTTGATGCGCGGCTGTCCGGCGTGCGGGTGATGGACCTCGCCGCCTTCTACGAGCGCGAGCGCGGCATCCTGAAGATCGACAACCTGCGCGCGAGCTGGCTGATCTTCGGGCAGGGCTTCGATCATGGCGTCACACGCGACGTGATCAAGCGCACCTTCGACGTGTTCGTGAGCCTGCTGCTGCTCGCGCTGACGCTGCCGCTGATCGTGCTCGCGATGCTGCTGATCGCGCTCGAGACCGGCTGGCCGGTGCTCTACCGGCAGGAGCGCGTGGGTCAGGGCGGCAAACCGTTCGTCATCTACAAGCTGCGCACGATGCGCCACGACGCCGAGCGCGACGGGCAGCCGCGCTGGGCGAGCCCGGACGACGGTCGCGTCACCCGCGTCGGCCGGATACTGCGGGTCACCCGCATCGACGAGCTGCCGCAGCTCTTCAACGTGCTGCGCGGCGACATGAGTTTCGTGGGCCCGCGCCCCGAGCGCCCCTTCTTCGTGCGCCGCCTGACCGGCGAGATCCCCTTCTACGACCTGCGCCACAGCGTGAAACCGGGCATCACCGGCTGGTCGCAGGTGCGCTATCCCTACGGGGCGTCCGTCGACGATGCCCGCGCGAAACTGCAGTACGACCTCTATTACGTGAAGAACCATTCGCTGTTCCTGGATCTGCTGATCCTGGTGGAGACCGCACAGGTCGTGATGCTCGGCAAGGGGGCGCGCTGACGACGATGGGAACGCCGATCGCGAGTGACGAACGCCCGGTGCTGCTGGTGGTCGACGACGACGCCGGCGTACGCCAGCGCATGCGCGGGACGCTGGATCGCTATCGCGTAGTGTGCGCCGGCGATCGCGAGGCGGCGATCGCGCAGCTGCGCCGGCACGAGCCGGCGGTCGTGGCACTCGACCTCGGCCTGCCGCCTCAGCCCGAGAGCGAGGCCGAGGGCCTGCGCGTGCTCGACGAGATCCTCGCGCTGTCACCGACGACACGGGTGATCGCGCTGACCGCCGATGCCGCCCGCGCACAGGCCGTCCGTGCGCTCGGCCACGGCGCCTGCGACTGCTTCACGAAGCCGGTGGCGGCCGACAGCCTCGGCCCTGCGATCGATCACGCCTTCCGGATGGCCGGCATCGAGCAGGCGCGCCGCCGTGAGGACAGCCCGCGCGGCGCGACGCCGCTGCCCGGCCTGCTCACGCGCGATCCCGGCATGCTGAAGCTCGCCCGCCAGGTCGAACGGGTCGCACCGACCTCGGCCACCGTGCTGCTCGAGGGCGAGAGCGGCACCGGCAAGGAAGTGCTCGCCCGCGCGCTGCACGCGCTGTCGCCGCGCTCGGCGCGCCGCTTCGTCGCGATCAACTGCGCGGCCATCCCGGATACCCTGCTCGAGGCCGAGCTGTTCGGCTACGAGAAAGGCGCCTTCACCGGTGCGCTGCGCACCACGCCAGGCCGCATCGAGAGCGCCGACGGCGGAACCCTGTTCCTCGACGAGATCGGCGATCTGCCCCCGGCGCTGCAGGCCAAGCTGCTGCGCTTCCTACAGGAGCGCGTCATCGAGCGGGTCGGCGGACGCGAGGAAATCGCGGTCGACGTCCGGGTGGTCTGCGCCACGCACCGCAACCTGCGCAGCCGGATTCACGAGGGCAGCTTCCGCGAGGATCTTTTCTACCGCCTGTCCGAGCTCGTGCTCGCCATCCCGGCGCTGCGCGACCGCACCGGCGATGCGGTGCTCCTCGCGCACGCCTTCGTGGCGCGCTTCGGCGCGCAGCAGGGTCGCGAGCGGCTGTCGCTGCGCGTCGATGCGATCGACGCCATCGCGCAGCATGGCTGGCCCGGCAACGTGCGCGAGCTCGAGAACTGCATCAAGCGCGCGGTGATCATGACCGACACCGCGGCGATCGGCGCGGCGGAGCTCGGGTTGCAGGCGACAGCGCCCACCCGAAGCCTGAACCTGCGGCAGGTTCGCGAGGAAGCCGAGCGCCAGGCGGTCATCGAAGCGATGGCCCGCGCCGACGGCAGCGTCGCGCGAGCCGCCGACCTGCTCGGCGTCAGCCGCCCGACGCTCTACGACCTGCTGAACCGACTCGGTCTGCGCTGACGCGCACCGCCCTCCGGAGCACTCCGATGCCTCTCCCCCGCCCGCTGCTGGTGGCCATCGCCATCGCCGTCGCCGCCAGTCTCGCGGCCTGCGGCGACTCCCCCGATCGCCTGCTCGCGCGTGCGCAGCAGGCCGTCGCGGCCAACGAGCCTCGCGCCGCCGAGATCCATCTGAAGAACCTGCTGCAGCAGCAGGAGCGAGCCGACGCGCGTCTGCTGCTTGGCCAGATCCATGCCTCGAGCGGCGACTGGCGCTCCGCCGCCAAGGAGTTCGAGCACGCGCTCGCTGCGGGCCATGAGACGGTCACCGCTGGACTCGGCCTGGCCGAATCGCACTACCAGCTCGGCGAATGGAAGAAGGTGCTCGAGCGGGTCGGCGCGCTGCCGGCACTGCAGGGCGCGCAGCAGGCACGCGCGCAGACACTGGCAGGCCGCGCGCAGCTTGCGCTTGGCGCGCGCGAAGCCGCAGAACGGGCCTTTCGCGCCGCGCTGGCTGCGCAGCCCGACCATCTGCCGGCGCGCGCGGGCCTGATCACGCTCAAGGCCATCACCGATGTGCGTGCTGCGGTGGCCGAGGTCGATGCGCTGCTGGCTGCCGCACCCGGCGCGTCGGAGGCTCTGACCCTGAAAGGCGACATCGAGGTCGCGCAGGGCCGCGCCGCGCAGGCCGTCGAGCTGTACGCGAAAGTGGCCGCTGCCGAGCCGCAGAACCGCACCGTGCGCGCCAAGCTGGCCGCGATCGCCGGCGAGGCCGGCGATTACGCAGGCGCGCAGCGCTGGATCGACGAGCTGAAGAAGCTCACCGGCCCGGCGGTTGGCACGATGCACCTGCAGGCCCTCAACGACTTTCGCCAGAACCGGTCGGAAGCTGCACGCGATGCGATCCAGGCGGGCCTCAAGAGCGCGCCCGATCACCTGCCTTCGCTCGCGCTCGCGGCAACCATCCACCTCAGCCTGGGTTCGCTGGAGCAGGCCGAGAGCAACGCGCGCCGGGTGCTCGACAGGATGCCCGACTCCACCCTCGGCTACCGGCTGCTCGGGGCGACCTACCTGCGGATGAACGCACCGGAGCGCGCGCTGCAGGCGATGAAGCCGGTGCTCGAGCGCGAGCTGCGCGACCCGCTGCTGCTGAGCATCGCAGGCGAGGCAGCCTTGCGTCTGGGCGACGCGGCGCGCGCGAACGGCTACTTCTCGCGCGCCGCGTCACTCGCGCCCAACGATGCGACGCAGCGTACCGGGCGCGGACTGGCCCGGCTGGCTGCCGGCGATCGCGATGGCGGCATGGCCGATCTCGAGCAGGCGGCCGAACTCTCCCCACGGGGCATGCAGGCCGACCTCGCGCTGATCGCCCAGCACCTGCGCGAGCGTCAGTTCGACCGCGCCAGCGCGGCCATCGACCGGCTGGCACGCCGACAGCCGGACAACCCGCTCATCGAGAACCTGCGCGGTACCCTCGCGCTGTCGCGCAACGACCTGTCCGCGGCAAGACGGCACTTCGAGGCAGCCCTGGCCCGCGATGCGCGCGACTTCTCGGCGAGCTCGAACCTCGCGGCGCTCGACCTGCGCGAGCGGCGCCCCGACGCGGCGCGTCAGCGCTTCGCGAAACTGCTCGACAAGGATCCGAGAAACATTCCCGCGATGCATGCGCTGGCCTCGATGGCGCAGGCCGAGGACCAGCCGCAGCAGGCACTGTCCTGGCTCACGAAGGCCCGCGAGGTCGACAGGGCCTCGATCCCGGCCACGCTCGCACTGGCGCGCTTTCACCTCGCCGCGGGCCGTCCGAAGGATGCCCTGCCGATTCTTCAGGAGGCCGTGGGCGCCGCCCCGGAACAGCTCGAGCTGCTCGATGCGCTCGGCACCGCCTACCTGAACGCGGGCGACGAGGCTCAGGCGGTACTGACCTACGAGAAGATCCTGCGGGCGCGTCCGGATTCGGCACCGCTGCAGATGCGCATGGGCGAGTTCCGCATGAGCCGCCGCGAGTTCGATCGCGCACTCGCCCACTTCCGCAAGGCGGCCGAACTCGAACCCAGGGCGCTCGAGGCGCGGGCAGCGATCGCGAGCGCGCTGGTGGCGCTGAACCGCGCCGCCGAGGCGCGGGCGATCGCGCAGGCCTTGCAGCGGGAGGCGCCGCGCAGCCCCGCCGGTCTCGCCCTCGAAGCCGATATTCTTGCCCACGACCGCCGCCTCGACGAGGCGATCGTCGCCTACCGGCAGGCGCTGGCGCTGCAGCCCTCGACCAGTGTCTCGCTGCGCCTGCACCGCAGCCTTCAGGCCGCCGACCGGAACGCCGAAGCGGATGCGCTGATGCGCCGCCTCCTCGCCGACAACCCGAAGGACCCCGGCCTGCGGATCCACGCGGCGATGCTCGAGGGTACACGCCAGCGCTGGGACGCCGCCGCCCGGCTGTACCGGGAGGCGGTCGCACTGCAGCCGCAGAACGCGGTGGCGCTCAACAACCTTGCATGGGCGCTGCACGAGCTGCGCGATCCGGCAGCGCTCGCCACGGCCGAGCGTGCGCTGGAACTGGCGCCGAAGTCGGCAGCCGTGCTCGACACAGCCGGCGCGGTGCTGCTCGCACGCGGCGATGCAGCGCGCGCCGGCGACCTGCTGCGCAAGGCGGTGAGCGCCGCGCCACGGGTGCCTGCCTACCGGATACGGCTCGCCGAGGCGCTGATCGCCCAGGGCGACAAGGCGACGGCCCGCAAGGAACTCGACCTCGTGCTCGCTGATGTCCGTACAGGTCCGGCCTTCGAGCAGGCGCAGGGTCTGATGCGACGGCTTTGAAGGCGGCCGCCGGGGCGTCCGCGACCGGCGTTCGCATCGCGGTCGCGGTGCCGCTGATGGTGGCGGCGCTGATCGCCGCCGCCCGCTGGCCGATCGCGCCGGCCGTCGTGCTCGCGGCCACCGCGGCCTTCTTCGGCCTGGCCCTGTGGCGACCGGCATGCGCCCTTGCGGCGCTGCTGGCCTTGCTGCCGGTGCTGGCCTTCGCGCCCTGGACCGGGTGGATCGCGATCGAGGAGATCGATCTGCTGCTCGCCGGCCTCGCCGCCGGTGGACTGCTGCGTGCCTGCGTGCCGGCGGCTCCGGACCCCGTCGACCGCGCGCATGCCGGCGAGCCGCCCGGCCGCCTGGCCGCGGCCGGATTCGGGCTGCTGACGCTGGCCTGGGGGATCGCCACGATCCGGGGACTCGCGGCTTCGGGCATGCCGCCCTTGGACCCGAGCCACGGGTACCTCGATGCGGCGAATACGCCGCGACTGGCCAAGCCCCTGGGCTGGACCCTGCTGCTGCTGCCGGTGCTCGCGCGGTTGCGACGCGACGATCCGCGCGCGTTCGGGGAAGCGATCCGCGGCGGCATGCTGGCAGGACTCGCGCTCTGCGGCACGGCCGCCGTCTGGGAGCGCGCCGCCTTTCCGGGGTTGCTCGATCTCTCGACCGACTACCGCAGTTCGGCGGGCTTCTGGGAGATGCATGTCGGCGGCGCCGCGATCGACGGCTATCTCGCGCTGGCGATGCCCTTCGCGCTGCATGCAACGCTTCGAGCCCGCAACGCGCGCTCGCTCGTGCTGGCCGGCGTGGCCGTGACCCTTGGCGCCCATGCCTGCCTCACCACCTTTTCGCGGGGGGTCTACCTGGCCATCCCGCTCGGGCTCGCCCTGACGCTGCTGCTCGAGCGCGGCCACACGCGGCGCGCAGCCACCGCCCAGGCCGACAACGGTATCCGGCCGCGGGCCTCGCTCCGGCAGCGCGGCGCGCTGCTCGCGCTGGGCGGCGCGGCGGGCTGCGCCGCGGTCTTCCTGGGCGGCAGCTACATGGGCGATCGATTCGCCGACAGCGCACGCGATCTGCAGGCGCGCATCGCGCACTGGCGCGACGGCCTGCGGCTGATCGACGGGCCGCTCGATGCGCTGATCGGCAAGGGGCTCGGGCGCTGGCCCGCCGCCTATCGGAGCGCGCAGCCACCGGCCGAGCGGCTGGGCACCCATGCATGGTCGCCCGGCGACGGAGACGGGGACGGCCACCTGCGCCTGATCGGCCCCGGATCGCCCGTCGACGCGGGCGCGCTGCATCGCATCGGCCAGCGGGTGGCGCCACTGCCCGGCACGTGGACACTGCGCTTTTCCATGCGCGGCGACGCGCCGGCGCTGCTGCACCTCGAGCTCTGCGAGAAGCACCTGCTCTACCCGGGAGCCTGCGCCGTGCGCACGCTGGCGCTGCGGCCAAGCGCCGAGCGATGGCGCCCGGTGAGGGTGCACCTCGAGGCTGTCGGACTCGGCCGGGAGACCTCGCTCGCGCCGCGTCCTGCGATGTTCACGATGTCGCTGGCTAGCCCGGGCGCGTCGCTGGCGATCGACGCGCTCGAACTGCGTTCGCCCGACGGCATCGCGAGGCTTCGCAACCCGGACTTCGACACGGGCCTCGCGCACTGGTTCTTCAGTAGCGACCATGCGCACCTGCCCTGGCACGCGAAGAACCTCCCGCTGCACCTGCTGGTCGAGCAGGGTCTGCTCGGGCTCGCAGGATTTTCGCTGCTGTGCATGGCGGCGCTCGGTCGGGTCATGCTCGGGCACGCGCGCGATCATCGGCTCGCGCCGCCGCTCGCAGGCGCGATCCTCGCCTTCGTGGGCGTGGGCCTGTTCGACAGCCTGCTCGACATCCCGCGCATCGCCCTGCTGTGCCTGCTGCTGATCGCATGCGCGTTGCTGCTGCGCAAGGACGGCGCTGGCGCGCTGCCCGAAGATCGTTGTTCACTACCCGGCTGAGCCGACATGACGCTGCAGGCCCGGGGAGCCTTCAGCGAGCCCGCACCGCGTGATCCCCGAGACGCCCGAAACGCCCGAAACGCCCGACGCGTCGCCACCCGACACGATCGTCGACATCCTCGGCGACCACGCGGGGCTGCGCGCGCTGCTGCCCGCGGGTACCGCCCCGGTCAGCGCCGACGCACCGGTGCGCTTCAAGATCCGTCTCGCGGGATCGGCAGGCGAGCGCAACCGCGCGAGCTTCCTGATCGAGAAGCGCTATGCGTGGCGCGGCTACCCGCTCGCACCGGAACGCGACGAGCCAGGCGGCGTCACGCTGGTAGCCTACGACGGCACGTCCGCACGCGCGACGATCAGCGTCCGCTTCGACGGTCCGCAGGGGCTTAGCGCCGACGAACTCTACCGGACCGAACTCGATCCACTGCGCGCGGGCGGCGCGCGGCTCTGCGAATTCACCCGGCTGGCGGTCGAGATCGGCACGGAGTCGCGCGAGCTTCTCGCGATGATCTTTCATGTCGCGTACATGTACGCGCACCGGCTTCGCGACTGTAGCGATCTGCTGATCGAGGTCAACCCACGCCACGAGCGCTTCTATCGGCGCATGCTCGGCTTTCGCCGGCTGGGACCGGCGCGCGCATGCCCGAGGGTGGGCGGTGCGCCCGCGGTGCTGCTTTGGCTGCCGCTCGCGCATGCGCAGAACCAGATCGCGCTGCACGGCGGCGAGCGCCGGCATAGCGATGCGCCGCTGCGATCGCTCTACTCGCTCTTCTTCTCGCCGCACGAGGAGAACGGCATCGTCGGCCGGCTTCGGGCGATCGGATGAGCAGCGCGCGCCTGCTGTTCTTCGCCGAAGCGGTCACGCTGGCCCACCTGGCACGGCCGGCCGTGCTCGCCGCGGCGCTCTCGGGCCGCCATCAGGTAACACTTGCCCGTCCGTCGCGAAGCGCCGCCTTCGTCGACGACCCGCGCATTCGTTGCGTCGACCTCGACTGCATCCCCGGTGCCGATTTTCTTGCGGCGATCGCCGCTGGCAGGCCGCCGTGGCCCGAGTCGATCCTCGAGCGCTATGTCGCGACGGACCTCGCGCTGATCGACGCGCAGCGCCCCGACCTGATCATCGGCGACCTGCGCCTGTCGCTGTCGGTCAGCGCGCGACTGCGCGGCGTACCCTACCTCGCCATCAGCAACGCGTACTGGAGTCCCTGGTACCGGGAGCCACCTCCGCTGCCGGTGCTGCCCTGGACGGCCCGAGTGCCGCTGCCGATCGCACGCGCCGCGTTCGCGCTGCTGCGTGGACCGGCCCTTGCGTGGCATGCGCGCCCCCTCGACCGGGTGCGGCGCAGTCACGGGCTGCCGCCGCTGGGTGCGAGCCTGCGCCGGGCCTACACCGACGCGGACTGGCTCGCGCTCGCCGACGTGCCCGAACTCTATCCGACCCCCGGCGCGCCGCCGACACACCGCCATCTCGGCGCGATCCCGTGGTCGCCGCCGGCCGCGCGGCTGCCCGCCGCGTGGGGCCGCAGCCCGCGCGGCCGGCCACCGATCGCCTACCTGAGCCTAGGCAGCTCGGGGCAGCGTGAACTCGCCGGCGCCGCGATCGACGGCCTGCTCGCGGCGGGTTTCGAGGTCTGGCATGCGTGCGCCGGCGACGCACCGGTGCGGCCCGGTCGGCCGGCGGTTCGTGAAGCGGCATGGCTGCCGGGCGCGCTCGCCTGCGCGCGCGCCGATATCGTCGTCTGCAATGGCGGCAGCCTCGGCGTGCAGCAGGCACTGGCCGCGGCACGCCCGATTGTTGCGATCGCAAGCAACATGGACCAGTTCCTGAACATGGGCCCGGTCGCGTCGGCCGGCGCCGGCCGGCTGCTGCGCGCCGACCGGGCCACCGCCGAGACCGTGCGCGCTGCCGCGGCCGAGCTCGTCGGCGATCCGCGCGCGCGCGTGGCCGCACGCCGGCTCGCACGGCTGATCGCGGCTCACCCTGCGGTCGATCGCTTTCGCGAGCTCGTCGCCGACATCCTCGATCCTTCCCGACATCCTTCGCAAGGAGCCTACGATGCGCCGGATCAGCCTGCCGCAGATCGCGGTCTTCGTCGCGCTGTTCGCGCTGGCCGCGGCGCTGGCGGCCCTGGCAGCAACGCGAGCGGCCGCGGCTCTGCCTGAGGGCATGTGGCGAGCACCCGCCGTCGCGGCGTGCTTCATCGCCACGCTGTACCTGGTCGCGCTGATCGCCTTTCGCATGCTGGTGGCGCTTCGACCGCTGCCCATCGGCGACATAGCCGAAGGCTCGCGCGACGAGGCGACCTATCATGTCTACCTGCTGTTCTTCCTGATCCTCTTCTACCCGGTGATGCGGGCGGGTTTCGTGCCGGTGCCGCTGATGCGGCTCTTCTACCTCGCTCTCGGCGCACGGCTGGGCGACAACACCTACAGCGCAGGCCTGCTGCTGGACCCGCCCTTGCTGAGCCTCGGGCGCGATTGCCTCGTCGGCCAGCAGGCGATGCTCGTGCCGCACGTGATCGAGGGGAGAAGGCTCGCGCACTATCCGATCACGGTCGGGGACCGCGTGACCATCGGCGCGGGTGCGATCGTGCTCGCAGGCTGTACGATCGGCGACGATGCGATCGTCTCCAGCGGCGCGGTCGTCACCAAGGGCACCCGCATCGGCGCTGGCGAGGTCTGGGGCGGCGTACCGGCGCGACGCCTGCGCGGGCCGGACCGATGATGCGGGTGCGGCGTCGGGGGGGCCCCCCGGCGGGCCCCCCCCCCCCCCCCCCCGGCGCCCGGCCCGGCGAACCCCCACCCCCCCCCCCCCCCCCCCCCCCCCCCCACCCCACCACC
>Ga0315900_10008417_pt1 | contig 13278 bp, 12 predicted proteins | sample LakEriMetagenome_FD_203521 | JGI IMG/M metagenome (GOLD analysis project Ga0315900, IMG submission 203521) | Freshwater fungal communities from buoy surface, Lake Erie, Ohio, United States - Buoy 12 MA114 | ecosystem: Environmental > Aquatic > Freshwater > Lake > Lake biofilm | place: USA: Lake...
GCGCCGCAAGGCGGTCCTGCCGCACCTCGACCTGGTACTGCGGAAGCTCGCCGCCGATCGAGACGACCTTTGCCACGCCGCCGACCGCAAGCAGCCGGTTCTGCAGCGTGAACTCCGCGAAGGCGCGTAGCTCGAGCGGGCTCGCGCTGCCGTCCGGGGAACTCAGCGCAAGCAGCATCACCTCGCCGGTGATGCTCGTGATCGGCGAGATTTCGGCGTGCACGTTCGGCGGCAACGACTCGCGCACCGCCGCGAGCCGCTCGGACACCATCTGCCGCGCACGGTAGAGATCGGTGCCCCAGTCGAACTCGACCCACACGATCGACAGGCTCGTCGAGCTCGACGAGCGCACGCGGCGCGTGTCGGGCAGGCCGTTGACGGCGGTCTCGATCGGGAAGGTGACGGTCGCCTCGACCTCGTCGGCGGAGAGTCCGCCCGCCTCGGTCATGATGACGACGGTCGGCGCGTTCAGCTCGGGAAACACGTCGACGGGCATGTCGCGCAGCTTCAGGCCCGCGAACAGCACGAGGAATCCCGCGATCGCCACGACGAGCGACGAGTTCTTCAGCGAGAAGGAGATGAGCTTCGAAAGCATGGCGGGTCCTTCTCAGTGGTCTTCGGCGTGGAAGGTGCCGTCGGAGTGGAAGTGGCCGCCCTTCGGCGCCGAGCCGCTCGTCGCGAGCATGAGCTGGTAGTTGCCGGCGAGCACGATCTCGTCGCCGTCGCGGACGCCGCTCTGGATCACGATCCAGCGGCCATCGTCGATGCCAAGGTCGGCCTCGAGGCGGATCGCCTTGTCGGGGTTCTTCGGGTCGCGGCGGAACACGATCGCCTTGTTGCCGTCGCGCACGACGCAGCCGAGCGGGATCGCGAGCTCCTCGCTGCCGCCTTCGAGCGTGATCTCGAGCGAACCTGCGACGCCCGCACGAGCCCAGGGCGCCAGCGTCTCCGGCGTCACCAGCAGATCGATGGTGCGGCTCGCGGAGTCGGCCTCGAGGCCGATCGCAAGCGTGCCCGTCATCGACAGAGCCGACGACACCGCACCGCCGCCCGTCGGCGCGATGCGCGCGCGCAGGCCGTCGCGCAAGCGCGCGAGGTCGCCCTGCAGCGCGTGGGCGCGGAAGCGGATCTCGGACGGCTGCATCAGCGTGACGACGCGCGCACCCTCGTCGGCGAGACCGCCCTGCGTGACCCCGAGGTCCTCGACCACGCCGTCGGCGACGGCGCAGACGAGAAGGCCGGATGACTCGGAACCCGAACCCTGCGCGTGTGCGTCGCCGCACGCAGCGCGGATCGACTCGCGCCGCGCCACGAGCGCGCGCAGCTCTGCCTTCGCGCGCTCTTCCTCGGCCTCGAGCATCGCATCCTTCTCCATCACATCCGCAAGCTCGGCGCGCGTCGCGGTGAGCGTGGCGCGCGCATCCATCATCTGCTGCGCGCTTCCGCCGCCCGCCTTCTGGAGCTCGTCGAGCTGCTTCAGGCGCTCGCGCCACAGCTCGACCTTCTCGGCGAGCGCGTTCTCGTGCACGCGGTGCGCCTCGCGCAACGGGGGCATCGACGCGACCTTCGCCTCCATCGCCACGATCTCCTCCTCGAGCGCGCGCCACGCGGGCGCGTCGATCCGATAGAGCGGCGTGCCCGCCGTGACGCGCTGGTACTGCGCCACGAGCAACTCAACGCGGCCGGCGAGCGGCGCGCGGTACTCGCGGTGCGCGGTCGGCAGCGGCTCGAAGCGCCCGGGAACGCGCAGGGTGCGCGCGACATTGCGCGACTCGACCTTCGCGAAGGTGACGCCGAGGTTGCGCCGCACGGCGTCGGGAATGTCGACGCGGTTCGTGGGCGCCGCGGCCTGCTCGGCGTGTTCGGCCGCATACGGGTCGGCGCCCGCTCCCGTGTCCGTGTCGCTGCACGCGACGAGCGCGGGAAGCGTTGCGAGAAGGAGAAGTCGTCGAATCATGGTCGTCATGGCTGGCCCCCTCCGTCGATCGTGGCCCGCTGCGGCGGGCCGAGCAGTTCCTCGATGTCGATCGCGGCGAGCGCTTCGTCGCGGCGCGCGGCAATCAGTTCGTTCCGTGCCTCGAGCTGCTGCTTGAGGCTCTCAAGAAGGACAAGCGTCTTGACTTCGCCAAGACGCGCGACCGCGCGGGCCTCCTCGTACTGCGCCTCGAGGAGCGGCACCAGCGTGCGTTCAAGCGCCTCGCGGCGCGCGACGGACTGCGCAAGTCGCTCCTCAGCGGCGAGCAACGCGCCGAGCGTGCCCCGGAGCTCCGACTCGGCGCGACCACGTGCGGCCTCGCGCTCGGCTTCCGCCACGGCGATTGCAGCGCGATTGCCGTTGAGGATCGGAAGCGCAACGCCGACGCCGAGTACGAACTTGCGATCGCCACCGTCCTCGCCGTAGCCGGGCGAAAGCACGAGATCAGGCCACTGCCTGCGGATCTCCTCCTCGAGCCGCCGCTCTGCGATCTCGTACTCGGCGCGTGCGACGACGATCGCGGGGTTCGTTTCTCGGATTGCAAGGAGTGCCGCGTCGCGCCCGCCGTCACGAAGGCGGTTGACTGAGGCAAACTCTCCCGAGAAGGTGCGGCCGGGCCCCGGCGGGAGATCGAGGATCGATTCGACCGCGTGCGTCGCGCGGGAGAGCTCCGACTCGAGCGCCGCGAGGCGCGCGCGCAGCTTCGCGTCCTCGATCTTGAAGAGCCGCGCCTCGATGCGCGCGATCTCGCCCGCGGCCTCCATGCGGTCGACGATGGCCGTGACCTGCTCGACCCGGCCGAGCACGTCGCGCGTGGCCTCGACTTCGCGTGCGATTCCCGCGCGTTCGGTCCACGCGCGGCGGAGCGCGGCAACCGTTTCCCACTCGCGCGCCGCGACACGCGACAGCTCCGCGGCGTGCTCGGCGCCGAGACGCGCCTTCTCGAGCTCGAGCCTTCCCGAGATGGGCAGCGTGAAGCCGACGCTCACGATCGCCTCAAGACCCTGTGACGCGCCGCTCACGATCTTCGAAAGGTCGACGCCGAGCGTTGGGTCCTGCCAGAGGCCACCGTTGTCGGCGCTGGCGCGGGTGACGCCCGCCGCGAGGCGCGCATTGCGCAGGTCGCCGTTGAAGACAAGCGCGATCGCCTCCGCCTCTGCGAGCGAAAGTCCGTCGGTCGGGTCGAATGCGGCGGTGCCGTCCTCTTCGCGCGCATTCATCTCGGCGAGGACGGATCCGTCGAGTGCCCGAAGGAGATACTCGCGCTGCGTGCGGTCGAGGTCGAGCGTGCTGCGCTCGTAGGACCTGCAGCCACTCGACGTGACGATGATGACCGCGAAGAGCGCCGTCAACGGCGCGCGTAGGGTGGATGGATGCATGAGGCTGCCTCAGTGAGGATCAAAACGGACACGTTGCGCCGCACGAATGCGAGGCGGTCCGTTAGATCAGGAGGCAGTCGGTCTCAAGGGCACGCGCGCGGTCGCAGTCGGGCCAGACCCACGGAGCAGCAGGCGTCGCCTGGGCGTCGCTGTCGACGACGGGCTGCATCGCACAGACGACCAGCGCCGGCGCGAGGAGTCTCAGGTCGCAGAAGTGATCGTTCGAACGGTCGCGCGTGCAGCCGCCGTCGTCAGGAAGGGCAAGATGGAAGTGGCTCGAGCCTTCTGAGCAGCCGCCCTCGCACGCGTCTTCATGCGCGCAGCAGGAGTTCGCGCAGTCGTCTGGGCAGGCCGCGTGGTGATCCGAGCGGTGGTCGGCGTGATCGTCGACGTGATGGCCATCGTGGTGGCCACTGCAACCCAACCCGCCGTGATCGTGGTGGTAGCCGCCACCCGCGAGCGCATGTCCGTCCGACTCCGCGTGCACATGCAACCCACAGCACGCGTCGAGCGCGATGCAGATCGCATGCCCCGGCGACATGCCGACAACCACCTGCGAAAGCAGGAGGAACGGAAGCATGAGGCGAAGCAAGGAGGCGCGCATGGCGTGGGACCGGACCTTCAATGTATCGCCCCATTTGTTCGGCAGGTCAAGCGGATGCCCTTCCAGAGGCCGGAATTCAAGGGTCCGGATACGATTGCGGCATGTTCACCTGCAACATTGACCAGCGCGGAAAGACCATTCGCTTGGTGATCGGGGCGTTTCTCGAGACCATCGGCCTTCTTCTCGGGGCGCTCTGGTTCCTGGAATGGGGACCTTCGTGGCTCGTCTGGCCGGCCGCCGCGATCTGGATCTCGGGCATGTTCGTGATCTTCGAGGCGCTGGTCGGCTGGTGCGCGGTCCGCGCGATGGGGTTCAAGACGCCGATTTGAGGCCGGAAACGTGACGCTGCGATGAGTACCGACGGGACGAAGTCCGATTCCGACAAGCCTCCCCAACCCTCGCCGCGCGAGGGTGTGCGGGCGGTGTGGCGGCTTGCTGGACACGAACGATGGGCCTTAGTGCTCGCGATGACGGTGCTCGTCGCATCGACCGCGTTCCTCTACGCGGCTCCGCTTGTCCCGAAGGCCGTGTTCGACCTCGTGCTCGACCCGGTGGCCGATCCTTCGGCCATCTCGCGCGCCATCATCGAGTGGCTTGGCGGCGTCGATCGCGTGCGCGATGCGCTCTGGCTTCCCGCCGTTGCGATGGTCGCGATCGCAACGCTCTCCGGCATCGCGATCCATCTCAAGACGCGCTTCGCGACAGGCGCCGCCGAACGCGTGGCGCGCAGGACGCGCGACCGCATGTACGACCATGTGCAGCGACTGCCGTGCGACACGCTCGACGGAATCCCGTCGGGCGATCTCGTGCAGCGATGCACCTCCGACATCGAGACGCTGCGGATGTTCCTCGCGAACCAGGCGACGGAAATCGGGCGCTCGGTGCTCATGCTGCTCGTGCCGCTTCCGGTCATGCTGGCGCTTGACTGGCGCATGGCGCTGGCGTCGATCGTGTGCATTCCCGCGATGCTCTGGTTCACCGCGGTCTACTTTCGCCGCATGGGGCCGAACTTCGGCATCAAGGAGGCGGCCGAGGCGCGCATGACGGCGAACGTGCAGGAGAACCTGACGGGAATACGCACCGTGCGCGCATTCGGTCGCGCTGAGTTCGAGAACGGGCGATTTGCCGCGAGTTCCGCTGCGTTCCGCGACGCGGACCGCACGCTCTTCCGCCACTACGCGAACTTCTGGGCCGCGTCGGACCTCCTCTGCTTCCTGCAGCTCGTCATCGTCGTGTCGCTTGGCGCCGTGTTCGTCTCGCGCGGCTCGATGAGCGCCGGCAGCTACTTCTACTTCCTCACCGTCGTCGCCATGTTCATCTGGCCCGTGCGCATGCTCGGCCGCATGGTGGTCGAAAGCGGCAAGGCGCTTGCCGCGGTCGTCCGTCTCGACGAGATCCTGGCGAAGCCGGAGGAGCGCGACCTCGACCCCGCCGCGGCGGACGCCCTGGCGCTTGCGACCGACGGCGCGGGCCTCGCGATCCGCTTCGACGGCGTCAGCTTCGCGCACGGCTCGGGCCCGAAGGTGCTCGACGGCATCTCCTTCGAGGTGAAGCCCGGCGAGACGCTTGGTGTCGTGGGCCCGTCGGGCGCGGGCAAGACGACGATCGTCCAGCTGCTGCTGCGGTTTCACGAGCCGACGGCGGGCGCGATCCACGTCGACGGCCAGCCGCTTGCGCGGATCCCTCGCGCCGCGATCCGCACCGCGGCCGGCACGGTGCTGCAGCAGCCGTTCCTCTACTCGAAGAAGCTGCGCGAGAACATCGTCGCAGGCCTCGCCGCCGGCGCGGCGCACGACGCCGGCATCGAGCAGGCGACGCAGACCGCGTGCATCCACGAGTCGATTCTCGGGTTCCCGGAGGGGTACGACACGGTCGTCGGCGAGAAGGGCCTCACGCTCTCGGGCGGCCAGCGCCAGCGCGTCGCGATCGCGCGTGCGCTTGTCCGCGCGCCGCGGCTCCTGATCCTCGACGACGCCCTTTCCGCGGTCGACATGCACACCGAAACCTCGATCCTCGAGGGCCTTCGCTCGCGCGTCGCGGGACAGACCCGGATCATCGTGTCGCACCGGCTCTCGGCGGTGATGGACGCGGACCGGATCATCGTGCTTGAGGACGGTCGCATCACCCAGCGCGGGAAACACGCCGAACTCGTCGCGCAGCCCGGGCTCTACGCGACCCTCTGGCGCATCCAGACCGAGGCCGACCCTGAAGGCGACGCCACGCCGATGGAGGCCGCCCATGTCTGAAGTCGAGAAGATGGACGACGCGCGCGCGCGGTTCAGCCTGCGCGTGTGGAAGCCGATCGTGACGCGTGCGCTCGCGAACCGCGGCGCCGTCGCCGGCCTTGTGGGCGGTGGCGTCGTCATCGCGTTGATCGAGACGGCGCTCCCGCTTCTCGTGCGCAGCATCGTCGACGAGGCGAGCAAGGGCGACGCGGCGCGGCTTGCGCCGATTCTCTCGATCTATGCAGGGCTCTTCCTCTTCTTCGCGGCGGGAGTCTGGCTTTTCATCGACAGCGCGGGCCGCGTGGCGACGCGCACGGCGGACCGCCTGCGGCGCGACTCGTTCGCGAAGCTGCAGACGCTCGAGCCCGCCTACTTCGACGTGCGTCCGACCGGCTGGCTCGTCTCGCGGCTGACCGCCGACTGCACGAAGGTCTCGAACATCCTGCCGTGGTGCATGCTCGACTTCGCGTGGTGCACGGCGATCCTGACAGGCGTCACCATCACGATGTTCGTGATCGAGCCGCAGCTTGCGCTGTGGGCGCTCTCGGTCGTGCCCGTCATGGCGGTCGTCTGCGCCGTGTTCCAGCGGTTCCTGATGCGCGCGGGCCGCGAGGCGCGCCGCCTCTCGAGCGCGATGACGGCGTCGTACGGCGAGATGCTGCTCGGCGCGCGCACCACGAAGACGCTTGCGCGCGAGGAGGCGAACCTCGGCGAGTTCCAGAAGCTCTCGACCGAGATGAACCAGTGGTCGCTGCGGAGCGCGGTTCTCTCGAGCGTGTACGTGCCGCTCATGGCGACGCTTGCCGCCGCCGCAGGCGCGATCATCCTCTGGCGCGGCGCCGGCGACGTGCTCGCCGCGAAGGGCATCACGCTCGGCACGCTCATCGCGTTCATGCAGTACGCGGCGCTCTTCGCGCAGCCGGTGCAGGAACTCGCGCAGCGATTTGCCGACATCCTGAGCGCATCGAGCGCGGCCGAGCGCATCGCGACGCTCCTGGCGACAGAGCCCGCGATCGCCGACCGTGCCGATGCGCGCGCGCCGCAGCGCTCCGAGCGGATCGCGCGGATCGAGCGGATGGACTTCGAGCGCGTCGACTTCTGGTACCGGGAAGGCGTGCCTGTGCTCGAGGGCTTCTCGCTTGCCGCGCGGCGCGGACAGACGATCGCGCTCGTCGGCTCGACCGGAGGCGGCAAGACGACGATCGTGTCGCTTGCGACGCGCTTCTACGAGCCACGTGCGGGTCGCATCGCAATCGACGGCGTCGACCTGCGCGACATCCCCCTCGCGTGGCTCTCGGAGCGGATCGGTATCGTCCCGCAGGTCGCGCATCTCTTCGCCGGCACGATCCGCGAGAACATCCGCTACGGACGCCTCGAGGCAACCGACGCGGAGGTCGAGCGCGCGGCCGAGCGCGTGAAGGCGCATGCGTTCATCGCCGGACTCGAGAAGGGCTACGACACCGAGGTCGGCGAAGGCGGCGAACGCCTCTCGACGGGGCAGCGGCAACTCGTGGCGCTTGCGCGCGCGGTGCTGCGCGACCCGGACATTCTCGTGATGGACGAGGCGACGAGCTCGATCGACACCGCGACCGAGCGGCTCGTGCAGGAAGGCGTCGAGGAGGTGCTCAAGGGCCGCATCTCGTTCGTCGTGGCGCACCGCCTGTCGACGATCCGCCGCGCCGATGTGATCCTCGTGATCGAGAAGGGCCGCATCGCAGAGCAAGGCGCTCACGCCGAGCTCCTTGCGAAGCGCGGCCGCTACTGGGAGCTCTACACGAACCAGTTCGCGGCCGACCGCGAGCGCGAGCTCCTGCACATCGTGGAGGCCGCCGCACCGACGGCAATCGCAGGACCAGACGACGACGACTGAGCCGCGAGTGCGCACAGTCCATCCGGCGCGACGCCCCGGAGACGGCGGGCGGTCTGCCGGCGCGGTTCGTCTACGAACCGCCCGTCATGACGATCCTTCTCATCAGCGTCGGCGTCGCGCTCACGGTGTCGTTCATCTGCTCGCTCGCGGAAGCGACGCTCCTGAGCCTGACGCCGAGCCAGGTGGCCGAGCTCACGGAGAAGCGCCCGCTTCTCGGCACGATCTGGCGCGACTTCAAGGCGCGCATCGACCGCCCGATCGCGGTGATCCTCCTCCTCAACACCACCGCCCACACCATCGGCGCGACGGTCGCGGGCGCCCAGTTCGACGAGCTCTACGGCGACGAGTGGATCTGGGTGTTCTCGATCATCCTCACGATCGCGATGCTCCAGTTCACCGAGATCCTGCCGAAGACGCTCGGCGTCCAGTTCAACCGCCAGCTCGCGCCCCTCCTCGCGGTGCCGCTCTCGGTGGCGACGCGTGTCGCGGAACCGCTCATCAAGTCGATGCACTTCTTCAACAAGCCGTTCGAGATCGGAAAGTCGGAACTGTCGGCGCGCGCGACGCGCGAGGAGATCGCGGCGCTCGCCGCGATGGCGCGCATGTCGCGCGACATCGACTCGCGCCAGGAGCGCATCATCCGCGGCGCGGCGCGGCGCGGCTCTCGGAACGCAAGGTGCGCGAGCTGGTGATCCCGATCGACCAGGTGGTCACGCTTTCGACCGCCCAGAGCCTCTCGCGCGCGATCATCGCCGCGCACCTCGACGCGCACACGCGATTCCCCGTCTGCGAGGACGGCGACCGCGACCGCGTGGTGGGCTACGTCAACTTCAAGGAGATGATCTACTCCATGAGCACGAACCCTGCGGATCCGAGCCTGAACGGCATCATCCGCCCCGTGCACTTCGTGGCGCCCGACCGTCCTGCGACCGAGCTGATGCAGGTCTTCCTCGACGAGCACAAGCACATCGCGATCGTGCGCGACGGTGCGGGGCGCTCGCTCGGGCTCGTGACGCTCGAGGACATGATGAAGGAGATGCTCGGCGAGCTCGGCGACGAGTTCGATCGCCTGCCGAAGTCGGTGCACGCGCCCAGCGGCGGAATCTTCATGTTCGGCGGCGGCGTCACGATGAACGAGGTGTCCGCCGCGCTCGGCGGCGTGCTCCCGGCCGGGCCGTCGACGCTGGCGGCGTGGCTAGAGGAGCAGATCGGCCAGCCGCCGACCGGCGGGCAGACGATCAAGCACGACGGCGCGGACATCCTCGTTCGCCGCGTACGGCGCGGAAGGGTGTTCGAGGCCTCGGTGACGACGATGGGAGCGGCTTCCGCAGCGGGATGATCAATCCCACTTGAAGACGCCCTTCTTCCACGCGTAGACGTAGGCGATGACGCTCGTCGCGAGGAAGAAGAGGATGCGCCCGAGGTAGAGCTTGGCATCCGGGCTGCCCGGGTCGAGCTGCGAGTAGCTCACGGCCCACGGGTAGAGGAAGATGATCTCGACGTCGAACAGCAGGAAGGTGACCGCCATCATGTAGAAGCGCACGTTGAAGCGCTTCCTCGTGGTGCCGATCGGGTCCATGCCCGCCTCGTAGGTCGTTCCCTTGATGGCGCCTTCGGCACGGGGGCCAAGCACCGTGCTGAGCACGATGTTTGCGACCACGAACACGATCGCCATCACCGTGATGACGGCGACGGGGAGATAGCTGATCAGTGAGGCTTCCGCCGGCATGGGCACGTCAGGATAGCAGAGGATTCGATGCGGTTCATTCGGAGAAACCGCGGGGATGCCGCGACGCGACGTCGAGGCGCTGCTCGAGCGCGGCGCCGATCTCGACCAGCCGGGCCTCCTCAAAGGGGTGGCCGACCAGCGTGATCGACTGCGGCATCGTCTCGTTCTCGAAGCCCGTTCGCAGGCAGAGCGCCGGGTGCCCCGTCGCGTTGGTCGTCACCAGGATGCCGCCGGCGAACGGCGGCAGCACGATCGCGTCGAGGCCGCGCAGGACATCGCGCATCCACTGCATGAAGCGCCTGCGGATGCGCTCGGCCTGCACGTATTCGATCGCGGGCACGAACCACGTCCTGCGGAACGAGTTCGGCCACGCCTCGTCGGCCTGCCACGAGAGCTGGTCGTCTGCATTCGCGCGCGTGAGGTCCTCGAAGGCGGCGGCCGCCTCCGCCATCAGGCTCGTCACCAGGATCGACGGATCGAGGGACGGCGTCGCGTCGATCTCGACGACGTCGGCCTCGAGCGCGCGCAATGCATCGAGCACGTGCTTCGAGCTGGCGGCATCGCCCTCGAACCAGCGCGGATCGAATCCGATGCGCGCGCCCTTCGCGTCCGGCGCTCCGGGCGCCGAGAACGGCTCATCGATGCTCGACGGATCGTCCGGGTTCGCGCCGTGGATCGCCTCGAGCACGATGCCCGTGTCGAGAACGCTGCGCGTGATCGGTCCGATCTTGTCCCACGACCAGCAGAGCGCCATGCAGCCGTCGCGCGCGACTCGGCCGAACGTCGGCCGAAGCCCGGTGGTGCCGCATCGCACGCTCGGCGACACGATTGAGCCCAGCGTCTCGGTGCCGATCGCAAACGGCACGCACCCCGCCGCGACGGCGCTCGCGCTTCCCGCGCTCGAGCCCGACGACCCCTGCTCGGGATTCCAGGGATTCCTGCAGGTTCCGCCGAACCAGATGTCGCCATAGGCAAGCGCGCCGACGGCGGTCTTCGCGACAAGCACCGCCCCCGCCTCGCGCAGCCGCGTCACCACGGAGGCATCGCGCGCGGGCACGCGATCGCGCCACGGCTCTGCGCCCCATGTCGTGCGAATGCCGGCTGTGTCGAAGAGATCCTTCAATCCGTAGGGAATTCCATGCAACGGGCCGCGGTTGCGGCCGCTGCGAAGCTCGGCGTCGCGCGCGTCGGCTTCCGCCAGCGCCTGCTCCTCGACAAGCGTGATCACGCAATGGAGCGTGGGGTCGGCCTTCTTGAGCCGCGCGAGGGAGCGCTCGACGAGCCGACGCGAGGTGACGGCACCCGAGCGCATCCACGCGCCGAGCCTTCGCACGCTTGCGAAATCGAGATCGGCGTCGCTCGTCGGAAATGCGGGCCCGCCGTGATGACCGACGCGCGTGCGCAGCGCGTTGCCGCGCACGCGGACCTGCTCGCCCGGCAAGAGCACGCGGAAGACCTGCGCGGGCGCGAGCTGGTTGTCGAGCACCCCCGCGGCCACGCGCGCGCGGAAGAGCGCGGTCTGCCCCTCGATCGAACGCGCGATCTGCACGCGTTCATCTTCGGTGAAGGCGATGCCGGCAAGCCGCTCGGCCTCCGCGATCGTGGCTGCGGTGATCGCGGCTTCGGTCGCGCCGGCCGATGCGTTGCCTGCAGACGGTTGAGGCGGCGTCTCTTGCGCAGGGTCGGCTCCGGCGGCGCGCGGCGCGCCCAGCGCGGCAGACGCCGCGAGCGCGCCGAAGGTCGCGGCGGCGGCGAGCATCTCGCGGCGTGTCTGCATCGGGCCTACGGCGGTCGTGTGCTCGGGCTTGGGCGCGTCGTGCATGGCCGGAGGATACCGCGGCACGCGCTTGATTCGGTAGCATTCCCGCATGTCGACATTCACGACCCCCCCGTCGGTCCCGCCTGCGCAGACCTTCGAGGCCAAGCGCAACACGCTTGCGATCGTCGCCCTCATCTGCTCGTGCATCTTCTGCCTGCCGCCGGTCGCGATCGCAGGCGTCATCATGGGAGTCATCGCGCTGCGCCGCGAACCGCGCGGGCTGGCGATCGCGGCCATCGTGGTCGGCTGCCTGAGCACGTGCCTGATCGTGCCGATTCTGCTCGCCATCCTCCTGCCGGCCCTCGGCAAGGCGCGCATGTCGGCGCGGAGCATCCAGACCGAAGTGATGGCCATGCAGCAGGTCATGCACTTCGAGTCGCGCGTGGCCGCGGATGGCAAGGTGCCCGACACGATCGTGCGCGACCTCGAGGGCGAGGCTACGAGCCGCGACGCCTACGGCAACCTCTTCTACTACGAGATCGTGCCCGTCAGCGAGGGAGTCGAGGTCAAGTCGACCTCCAACGTGATCATCGTCTGGAGCCTCGGCGAGGATGCGATCCGCGGCACCGAGGACGACTTCGTGGTGGCGACCAACGACGAGCGCGTCGTCGAGGAGCGGAGCCTCCCACGCGATCCGCGGCGCCGCCGCCTCGATCCGTAGGCGGACGCCGACGCACGGCGCGCAGGCCGGAATTCCCGGCCATTCGCGTTCGTGCGTCTCCGATTCTCCGTGCGCTACAATCGACGCCGCCACGGGGCGTAGCTCAGCTTGGTAGAGCGCCTGCTTTGGGAGCAGGAAGTCGTCGGTTCAAATCCGGCCGCCCCGATTCAACCGCGCGCGTCGCGCCCGACGACCGCGCCCGAGACCACGCATGACCCCCGCCCGGCGCCTCAAGTTCGCCATCGTCGCCTGCGTGCTCTGCGCGCTTGCACTCGTCGCGTCCGCCATGGTGTCGATGGCGGTCGAGCGGCATCGGCTGACCGACGATCCGCTTGCGCTGCGGAACGCAGCCGACATCGGCCGCGCATGCGACCTGCTTCTCGAGCGGTCCCTCGAGCGCGGCGGTTCGCACATCGAGTCGCGCTACATCCTCAAGCAGACCATGCTGAAGCTGCGTGACGGCTGGGACGGCGTGCCTGCCGCCGACGCGCACGCGCTGCTCGCCGACATCTACGACCGCGTCGCGGCGCGCGTGACGGCGAAGGAGGCGAAGAACACGGACGAGGTGCTCGCCGTCCTCTCGGAAGCCCGCCCGACGTCGGAGCAGGCCGCCCTGTGGGAACGCTACCAGCAGGCGCTTGCGAAGAACGGAATCGCGGCTGCATCGGCGCAGTGAGGCGTCGCGAGGCCGTCCGTGGCAACGCGCGGCGTTCGCCGGGAGATTCGATCACTTCCGCCTGAAGACCATCAGATGCTGCTGGGGCAGCGCGGAAACGTTCTCGACGAACTCGAAGCGTCCGCGGACCTCGTCGCCGACGGCGGCCATCTCGAGCTTCGCCTGCGCCTCGCTCATCTTGTGCCGCTCCTTGATCGGAACGCTCGGGTCCTCGAGACGGTACTCGACGAGGATCACGCGGCCGCCGGGCTTCAGCGCGTCGAGCAGCGACTCCATCATCTCGCGGGGATGCGAGAATTCGTGGTAGGCGTCGACGAAGAGCGCGACGTCGATCGAGTTC
>Ga0315900_10008418_pt1 | contig 13277 bp, 9 predicted proteins | sample LakEriMetagenome_FD_203521 | JGI IMG/M metagenome (GOLD analysis project Ga0315900, IMG submission 203521) | Freshwater fungal communities from buoy surface, Lake Erie, Ohio, United States - Buoy 12 MA114 | ecosystem: Environmental > Aquatic > Freshwater > Lake > Lake biofilm | place: USA: Lake...
CGCGCCTTCTCGGCCCTGCCGGTGCAGCACGTGGAGATCGAACTCGTGCTGCAGACGCGCAACCACGCCCACGTGGAAGCCGTGATCGAGGCGCTGCGCGCGCAGGGCTTTCGGGCGCAGGCCAGTTGAGCACCCCCAAGGTCCCGAGACGCCGAGGGGGTGCAAGGAAACTGGGGGCCGCCAGGCGTTTCTCGCCGGATGCGATGCGGACTCCAGTCCGCTCCCGTTAACCCGCGCCCGTTACCCCACCCGCACCGGGATCACCCGCCTGGCTTGCGGCGTCTTCGCTGGCGCAGGCTCGGGCGAGCGGCCGTGCCAGGCATCCAGCAAGGCCCGCCACTGACCGCGTGCGGTGACCAGGTTGGCCAGCTTGACCGGGCCGAAGCCGCGCACCTGCTGCACCACCTCGGCCCGTCGCACGGCCAGGAACTGCACCGAGCGCGCTATCTCCGGGCGCGGCCGTCGCACAGGACTTGCGTGCGAGAACCATCGGTACGGTCGAGGTTGACCACGGCGGTGTCGGCGATGACGAAAGCGCGGGCAATGGCCTGCTCGATGCCATTGGAGGCCCCCGTGGCGACGACGCGGCGGAGCCAAATCGCGGTCACATCTCGGGCATCTTCGCGCTGGCAAAAGCCTTCTCGGTGAAGACCATGCGCGCAAAGCGGCTGGTGTGCGCGAGGGTGTCGGCACGCGTGGGACTGGGGTTCATCGAGTAGGCGGCCTGATAGGCCTCCACGCTGTCGAACCACTGCTCGGTCACGCCGTCCCAGTCGAATCCGTCGGGTGCGGCAGCGGGAAGGCCTGAGTCCGCGGTTCTCACATTGACGATATAGCTGCGCAGGCGCGGCGACTGATGGTGCGCCATGTCAAAGGCGTGTTCCTCCAGCCACCAGCAGGTGAACTCTTCCAGCCAGAGGTGCTCCGCCCGCTTCAGAAACCGCATCACCTTGATCATGCCTGCCGTCTCACTGCTGCTCTGAACTCGTGAAGTGCCCAGCTCCTCAGCGAATCACGCACGCTATGCCTGGGGCTGCGATGCTGCCCGACGTGCCCGGCGCGCCAGGCGACGGCGGATCACGTCATGCCGCTGGCGTGTCATCGGCAACAGCATGACCAGCCCGGCTGCGACGAGCGCGATCGCCGCCGGCAATCCGCCCAGCGTCAGTTTCAAGCCGAAGATGGCATCGGCGCTGTGGCTGGACGCTGATGCCTCGTAGCCGAACCAACCCGCCACGGCAAAGGCCGCCGAGGCGCCCACCGCCTGCGTGGTGCGGGTGACGAGCGTCCAAAGCGCCACGTACTCGCCGCTGCGCTCGTTACCGGTCTTCAGGGTGTCGTGGTCGACCATGTCGCCGAGCAGCGCGCGCGAAGCCACCTCCACCGCGCCATAGAACAGCATCCACAGGGCGTCGTAAACGGCGTAGATCACCAATGCATGAGGTCCGGGCTCGATCACGTGGGCCAGCGGAAGCCCGGCAGCGAAGCCCAGGGTGCCAACCAGGAGCAGCCGGTTCTTGGACGTGCGCTTGAGCAGGGCCATCCACAGCGGCATCGCCAGGAGCGAGATCGCCACGGTGGTGGTGGTGAAGAACGGAAACCACGAACCCAGCCCCAGGTAGCTGGTGTAGAAGAGAAAGAACAGGGCCGCCGACATGGCCACTGCCAATTGCAGCACCACGGTGAAGAGCAGGAACATGGCAAACGGTTTGTTCTCCGCAACGGTCTTGATGGCACGGCGCCAGCCCAGACGGGGCTGAAGTTCGGTGACCTCGCCGCGAGGCACCCGCCACAGCGCCCAGCCCACGATCAAAGGCACTGTCACGACGCTGGTCCATGCGACCCAGCGCAACACGTCCCAATCGACCTCGGTGTTCTTGGACACCCACAGGGGCAGCCAGGCCATGCCCAGGATGCCTGCGACCGAGAACGCCTGGCGCCAGACCGCCAGGCGTGAGCGCTCCTCGTAGTCGCGTGTGAGTTCATTGCTCCATGCCGTGTAGGGCACGTCAAACATGTTCCAGGCGAGGTAGATCACGCACATCCACAGGCCCAGGTGCCATGCCCCCGGGCGACCGTCCGGGATGTAGAGCTGAAAGATGCCGATCAGGCCCAGCAGGCTGCCCGCGACGATCCAGGGCTTGCGGCGGCCCCAGCGCGTGTGGGTGTGGTCGGAGACAAAGCCGACGACCAGGGAGCCCAGCGATTCGAAGACCAGGCGGCTGAGCAGCAGCGCCAGCGCGATCTCCGCCATCGCGATGCCGAATTGCTCGGCGTACATGTTGGGCAGGATGGCAATCCCCGGTCCCTGCATCAGCGCGACCGGCGCGGCCATGGCCGTGAAGGCCAGGCGCTGCTGCCAGGGAATGGCGGTGGCCGCGCTCGCACTCATGGGGCGCTCTGGGGCAGGTCTTGATCGAGCACAGGCAGCGTGAGCCTCGTGCCGGCGCCCAGGTGCAGATGCAGTGCACCCGGCATCGCATCGGCCAGGGTCTGCTCGGCGACCGGCCTGGCGGCGTTCATCTGGCGCTCGAAATCGATCGACGCCGGCACCCGCAGCACCAGCCGCAGCCGGCTGCCGGCATCGATGCGCGTGGCCGTCAGGCGCCAACGCGGAAACTCGAAGGTCTGAGGCTCACCGGCCGGCATCAGGCGCGGGGGCTCTGACAGACCATCACGGTAGCGCAGGCGCAGCACGGAAGAACTGAGCATCACCCGACGGCCATCAGGCAACAGTTTCAACAGACAAGCCGCCAGGTCAGCGTCCGGCAGGTCGGTGCTGAGCGTGACCTGCAACGTGGGCCGACCACACAGCATCAGCGGCTCGGCCAGGGCTGGCGTGTCCCAGGCCAGACCCTGACCGAAGAACCAGCGCTCGTCTGCGAAGTCGGTCGACAGGGGCTGGCCGCAGCTCAGCCCCCCGAGCGTCCAGGACACCGTGCCGGCCGCCTCGAGATCCGCGAAGCGGGTGTCCAGCGGGTCGGAGTGGATCGTCACCTGCTGTGACGGCCGGGCTTGACCGGCGAGTCCCTGCGGGGTCGGATAGAGCGTCAGCCTGTCGTGTGACAGGGCCTCCACGTCAGGTCCGTGCACCCAGCGCTCCAGCCCGGTGACGAAAACGTTGGCTCGGTCTTGCAGAAGGGCCGGCCGCGGCGCTTTGCCCAAGGCGTAGCGATAGAAGTCGGCGCACAACTGGTCCTGCCAAAGGTCGCTGACCAGGGCTGCGCCCTCAAGTTGCTCGTCGTCCTGCGGCGAGATGGGGCGGGTGCCAGCATGCACGCAGGGCCCGACCACGAGATAGCGACGGCCGGGAACGCACGCGTCACCCCGGACCTGCTGTTCGTGCTGTTCGTGGTACAGGATGGCGCCCACCTGGGCGTCGTCGTACAGGCCCGTGATCGACAACACGGGCAGGTCCAGCTCGGCCAACTGCGCCGAGGTGGGCACGGCGTAGGCCCAGTCCGCGCGGCTGAAAGGCCGCAGCACGGGCAAGAGGGTCGCGTTGGGTTCCGCGGTCAGCAGGCTCGCCAGCGTGGCCCGGGGCTGGGCTTCGCGCCAGATGCGCGCATTGACTGCACGCCAGAACGTCCTGTCCGTGTAGAGGCCCCACTTCGGGCTGCGGCCCTGCACCAGCGTGGCCCAGTCGATCATGGCGGCGTTTCGGCCGATGCCGCCCCAGTAGTCGCTGTCCCAGCCCGGCATCGGCGCCACCATGGGCGCAGCGGCCGCCAGCGCGGCGGGCCTGCGGGCGGCCACCTGCCACTGGTTGATTCCGGCGTACGAGCCGCCCTGCGTGACGACGCGGCCATCGCACTGCGGCTGCGAGGCCAGCCATTGCAAGGCCTGGGCGTAGTCGTCCCCATCGCCGTAGAACGCATACATGCCGCCTGACTCTCCGCGCCCACGGCAGTCCACCGCCACGAACAGGAAGCCTTGGCGCGCGAAGAACTGGCCGTTGTCGGCGCAGCGGTCGCGACCGTAGGGCGTGAAGGTCAGCACAGCAGGCCTGGATGCCGGGCCCTCGCCATCGCGCACACACCACCAGAAGTCAGCCATCAGGTGAACGCCGTCTTCCAGCGGGATCCTGACGCCGATCCGGCAGTGCACCTCGCCGATCGTTGCGCTGTCCATGATCACCCCCATAGTGCCGCGCTCGGCGCAGACAGTCGGTGCTGGTGGTAGCGAACCGGGTGGGGTCGGTCACCCTGCATGAACATCGGCCCGTCCAGATCGACAAAGCGGCACTGCAAGGCGATCAGGAAGGCCGGTGCCATGGCCAGCGAAGTGCCGCAGTTGCAGCCCACCATCAGCTGCAGGCCGAGTTCGCGAGCGCGATCGCACATCAACAGCGCTTCGGTGAGGCCGCCGCACTTGTCGAGCTTGAGATTCACCACCTGCACCCTGCCGGCCAATCGGTCCAGGCTGGCCAGCGTGGTGCAGGCCTCGTCGGCGGCGATGGGCACGGCGGTCTGCAGGTCCGGGTAGAGGTCTTCCTGTCCGACGGGCAGGGGCTGCTCGATGAGCGCCAGAGGCAGCGCGCGTGTGGCTTGCAGAAAGCGCTTCAGGTCGGCCAAGGTCCAGCCCTCGTTGGGGTCCACCGTGAGTGTCGCCGCCGGCAGGGCGGCCGCCACGCAACGCAGACGCTCGATGTCGCGGTCCACCCCTCCATGGCCACCCAGCTTGACCTTGACGACCATGTCCTCCGCCGCCGCCCCGTCTGCGGGCAGGGCGCGGGCGGCGGACGCCATGTCGTCGGGATCGCCGATCACCAGTGTGCTCATGGTGGGGACAGTGGTCGACGCGTCCACCCCGTCCAGCCCGGCAAGTTCCCATGCGCGGAGGCTCGCGGCCTTGCAGTCGCGGTCCCACAGCATGGCGTCCAGCGCATTGCGCGCGCCGTCTGGCGGCAAGGCGCGACGCAGGTCCTCGCGGCTGAGCTCGGTGCCGAGGGTGGCGTAACGGCGGACCGCTTCGTTCTGGATCTTGGCTGCCATCGCGGCGTCGGCTTCGTGCAGTTCCCCTTCGCCGTGAAACAGGCGACCTTCGATCCGCATGCTCGCATAGCCGATGTACTGCTCGATCAGCGTGCCGCGCGAGATGACAAAGGGCTGGCGATAGGGCCATCGTTGAAGGGCGAGTGTCGGCGTCGGGTGGCTCAAGATCCAGCCTCCGCCCGAAGAGGTGCCATGGCACTATCGTGTCCGCGGGCTGCCAGGCCGGCAATGCCCCGCTGGGGACAGGCGCCGCTGACCGTGGCGCTCCTGCTGCCGGGAGCGCGGCGCAACTGCCGACCCTCATATCATGCGCAGCATGAATCCGCACTCCCCGATGTCCCTCCCCTGGGATGCTGCCATGGCGGATGCGTTGGCAGGGGTGATGGCGCATGTCGGCACCGAGACCTTCGACACGCGCCTCATGGCATGGCTGGCCCGTTGCCTGAGTTTCGATTCCTGCGGGGTGATCGAGTTCTTCACGGACCGCCCGCCGCACCGCCGATTGCACCGGCTCGACAAGTCCCGCCGCAAGGTACCCGAGGACGCCTACGTGCAGGGGCCCTACGTCCTGGACCCCATCTACCAGCTGTACCGGAGCGGCGCCGCCAACGGCCTGTATCCCCTGCGCCATATCGCCCCCGACGACTTCGAGGCGAGCGAGTACTTCAAGGTCTTCTACTCGCGCACCGACGTGGGCGACGACGTGAGCCTGCTGCACCGCAGGCCCGACGGCAGCGCCGTGATGCTGTTCCTGGAGCGCCGTGAGCAGGCACCAGCGTTCTCGCAGGCCGACCTGCTGGCGCTGGAACTGGTCGAGCCGGTGGTGCAGGCCTTGCTGGCCCAGCATGAGGCCCACCGCCGACTGAAACCCGCGTCGCACGACGAAACGCTGGCACATGCCAAGGTGCAGGCTGCGTTGGCTGACTTCGGCAGTTCCCATCTGACCGACCGTGAGCGTCAGGTGCTCTTCTACATGCTCAGCGGCTACTCGTCGGCCTTGACCGCCGAGAAGCTGGCGGTGGCTGAGGGCACGGTGAAGAACCACCGCAAGGCGATCCACCGAAAGCTCGATGTGGGCTCGCAGGCAGAGCTGTTCGCGCTGTTTCTCCAGTGCATCCCCTACGCGCAGCCGGGCAACACCGTGGACCCTCTCCTGGCCTACCAGAGCAAGCCGGCGCGCGACTAGGGCATCGGCATCCCGCGCGGCTGCGCTCGCACTTCCAGGCGGATGTCATCCAGGGGCCATATCGGCCGCCTCAGCCGGGCCCAGGGGTAGACGGACAGGTCTTCCCCAGTCACACCCGGCGGATCCGACAGGACGGTATGGCTGGCGATGGACGCAAACCCGGCGCGGAAGTGATTGGTGGACTTCACCACCAGCAGGGCGCAGCGGGCGGGGTCGAGCCCGTGCTCGCTGAACACGTGCGGGCTGAAGACCTGCTCGCGGATGCTGTTGACGACCACGAGGACGCCACCTGTCTCCAGCAACGCACTGTCGCCGAGTGCATGCCACAGGGCGCCGCCGAAGAGCGCTTGCCTGGCGTCCTTGCGGCAAGCCCGAACCTGCATGCGGCGCCTGACCGGTTCGCCCAAGCCCGCGCCACGGCCGCCCAGGCTGAATTCGGCCTCCCCGCCCACGCCCAGCGCATGGGCCTGTTGCACGGCGGCCGGGTCGTGGATCATCGCCACGGCCACGGCGCCCGGCCAGGGCTGCCGTGCCTGATCCTCGAGCAGCGCGTGCAGCAGGTACGTGGTGTCGCCCGCGCCGCCGGCGCCAGGGTTGTCCCCCCGATCTGCCAGCACGACAGGACCTCCGTGAACTGCCCAGGCCTTGCGCGCCTGCGACAGCGCCTCGTCAACACCGATCATCGGATGGGCCTGCGCAAAGGTCTCGCAGGCGCCGACGAATCTCGCCGCCAGCGGCTGTGCAAGCGCCCAGGCCTGCTCGTCCGTTGGTGCGTCTGACCGCAGCACATCGAACACCAGCACCAAGCTGGCGCAGGCGTCCTGATGGTCCGCGAGCGCAAACCCATGGAAGACCGAAGCGCTGAGCATCCCGGGGTGCGCCTGCACCGCATCCATCTCCGCCAGCAGTCGCCGCCCCTCGGGCTCCTGCGTGGGCAGCAGGCCGGCCACCGGCAGTTGCCAGAAACGCATGCACGGCTGGATGCCGCCGAGCACCGTGCGCTCGACCAGAGCCACCAGGTGCCGTGCCCGTGAGCCGAAGTCGGTGTGCGGATACTCGCGGCAGGCCACCAGGATGCTGGCGTGGCGCACCATCGCCTCCGTGGTGTTGCCGTGGAGATCCAGCAGCACGCCGACGGGCAGGTGCTCGGCACCGGCGACGTTGCGAAGCCGCGCCAGCAAGGCGCCCTCGCAATCGGCTTCGCCGGACGCCACCTGCGCGCCGTGCAGGAAGAGCAGCACCGCCTGCACGCCACCGTTGACCTGATCGGCCAGCGCGCGCGCGAGGCTGGCCGCGATGCGCTCGCTCAGGTCGGCAAAGGTGGCCGCATCCGTGGGTGCGGAGGGCTGGGCCTCGAAGTGCGGACCTTGCACCGCGGATTGTCCCGACCGGGCCACCGCGTCCAGCAGGTCTCCATAGCCGAGAACCTTCTGGCCCGCATCGACGGGGTCGATCGGTTCGCGCTCGCCATCCCCCCAGGACGCGAAGCTCGCGAGGCCCGTCGACACCGGCGAGAACACATTGCTTTCGTGGAACAGTCCTGCGACAAAGTAGCGCATGCCCAGGTTCGATCGTCTTCAGCGGCAGCGTTGCAGCAGGCGATCGGCGATGGGCTGCACGCCCATCGCGATCGGGTCGGTGACCGGAAGGCCCGTGCGCTCGGCCATCGCCGCGCAGGTGTGCTGACGCTCCGCTGCGGACATGCCGTGCGTGTTGAGGCTGATGCCCACGCACTGGATGGCAGGCTGGGTGAGTGCGCCCAATTGCAGATTCAGCGCTATGCATTGCTCGACCGTCGGCATCGGAAAGTCATCGTAGCCGTCGATACAGTGCCGCCGCGTGTCGTGGCACAGCACGATCGCATCGGCCTGCGCGCCGTGCAGCAACCCCAGGCTGACGCCGGCATAAGCCGGATGGAACAACGAGCCCTGGCCTTCGATGACATCCCAGTGCCCGGGGTCTGCCGCGGGGCTGAGTATCTCCACCGTGCCGGAAACGAAATCGGAAACCACGGCGTCGATCGCCAGCCCGCCGCCGCTGATCAGCACGCCGGTCTGCCCGGTGGCCCGGAAGTCCGCCGCCACGCCCCGCGCGCGCAGCTCCCGCTCCAGGGCCAGCGCGGTGTACTTCTTGCCGATGACACAGTCGGTGCCCACGGTCAGAACCCGGCGGCCGCTGCGACGCGCGCCGCTGCCCACGGGCAGCTTCAGCCCTGGAGGCGCCTGCCGGGCGTCGAACAGGCGCGCGCCGCCGGCGCGGGCAGCCTCCACCAACTCAGGGTAGCTCGCCAGGCGGTCATGCAGGCCCGCGGCCAGGTTCAGGCCGGCACCCAGGGCTTCCAGCAAGGCAGGCATCCAGTGCGCCGGGATGCGCCCACCGGCGGGCGCGACGCCGATCACGAGGGTGCGGGCACCCGCGGCGCGCGCGGCATGCGGCGCGAGTTCGGGCAGCCCGAGGTCGACGGCACACCCCGGCAGGCGCCATTGCGCTGCACACCAGTCGCGCCGCCACTCGACCAGACCGAAGCCGGTCTTGGCGTCAGTGGGGTTCTGGACATCGGCCATGAAGACCTGGTAGGGCCGCGGGATGTCGAGATCGCAGCGATTGGCAAGCGTGGGTTGAGCCATGGCAGAAGGGCATAGGGCGCCCGCAAGCGCTGGTGATTTGGGGGTAGCTTATCGCCGCACACCGCCTGCGCCATGCCCTTGGAGGGACATCCAACCCGAAGTGGACAGCCCAGACCCGCGCGCCTTGCTGGAGGCATCCTCACCGCCGTACGGTCTGTCCCTTCCGGGATATTCGTCCAACGGACCGGCTTGGATATGGTCCGGTCGTGAGCATCCGTAATCCAGTGCCAACGAGGAGTGACCATGCGTGTGTCTAAACCCTGTCCGTCTGAAGATTCGAGCGGTGCGGCCAGGAGGGGGCAGCGTCGGACCGCATTGAGTGGCGCCTGTCTTCTGGCCTTGGGAATGGTTACCCCCCTTTCGCACGCGCAGTCCTCAACCGTTCAAGCGGGCGCGGCGGAGTTGCAGCGAGTCGAGATCACGACCCAGGCCCGCAAGCGCGCAGAGGCGGCCAAGGACGTTCCGATCACGATGGAGGTGTTTGGCGGCAAGTTCCTTGACGATGCCGGCATCACGACGGCGAGCGAACTCCAGTACAACGTCCCGGGGCTCACCATCCAGCCACTGGAAAGCGGCGGACTGGTCTCGCTGCGCGGCATCGGCGGCGGCAACACCGGCCTGGGGTTCGATCCGAGCACCGCGGTGCACATCGACGGCATCTATCTCGGCACATCGTCGCAGGCACTGAACCGCCTGTTCGACCTGTCCACCCTGGAAGTGCTGAAGGGACCCCAGGGCACCCTCTACGGGCGCAACGCCACCGGCGGCGTCATCAACATCCTGACGCAGCGACCCGCCGCAGCCTTCGGGGGCAGCGTGGAGGTCGGCATCGGCAGTCACAGCCGTCGTCAGGGCGGACTAGGGCTGAACCTGCCGCTGTCGGAGCAGACGCAGTTGCGGCTGTCCTTGGCAGGCGCGCTCGACGATGGCACGATCACCAACCTGCGCAAGGGCACCCAGGTGGGCGACGACGACTACGCAGCAATGCGGGCCCGTCTGTCCACCCGCTTCGGTGCAGTGAGCGCAGACCTGCTCCTGCAGCACGTGCAAGACCGCAGCACGCGCGCATTCACCCAGGTTCCCGATCCCCGCTTGCCCTTGCCCATTGCGGTCAACAGTGTGGACACGGCCACCACGCCGCTGGGCTACCGGAAGACCTACCTGCTCGACGACCCCAGGGCTCGAAAGTCCGACACTGTGGCGGGCCTGACGCTGCAGGGCGACATCAACCGGCAGATGTCATGGAAGTCGATCACCGGTGCGCTGAGATACAGGGGCGACAGCGCCTTCGACGTGTCGTCCTACGGGCAGAGTTGGTTCATCCGCAACCTTGCGGAGTCAACCAGCCAGGTGTCGCAGGAGTTCCAGTTGCTGATCAACAGCGGCAACACTGACTGGGTGCTGGGTGCTTACTACTATCGGCAGAACGGACGTGAACTTCGGCAGGCGGATATCGACGAGAACGTTGACGGGAACCTCGTGGTCAACTCGCAGGACTCGACCGGCACCTCGAACGCGCGCGCCTATGCGCTGTTCGCAGACGCGAACCATCGCCTGAGCAAGAGCGTCCGGCTCAACGCAGGCTTGCGCTTCAACCGCGAGAACAAGGATGCCAGCGTGATCGACCGCGGGCAGGGCTCCTACTTTCCCCCCACATCGCTGGTCACGCAGACGGCCCGCTTCAACGATCTGTCCGGCCGCGTGGGCATCGACTGGACTGCAGCGAAGGACACGCTGGTCTTTGCCAGCATCTCCAAGGGCTTCAAGGCAGGGGGCATCCAGCCGTTCGTGAACCCGGGTTCGAGCGCACTGGACACCTACAAGCCCGAGACCCTCATCGCCTACGAGGCCGGCCTCAAGCACGTGCTGCCCAAACGGGCGGGCGTATTCAATGCGTCCGTCTTCTCCTATGACTATGAGGACATCCAGGTCCGCCTGGCGGACCTGACTTCCGACAACATTCGGAACGCGTCGAACGCCAAGGTCTACGGGCTTGATCTACAGGCTGACTTCCGCATCGCCGGGCCCTTGAGCGTCGACTTCAGTGGCGAATGGCTCAAGGCCAACTACAGGACCTTCATCACGCAGGACCGAAAGGGTAAACCGCTGGACTTCACCGGGAACGTCCTGCCGCGTGCGCCCAAGCAGAGCTATGCCATCGGCCTGAACCTGGAGCGCATGGCAGTGGGCGCGCTGCGCTTGTCGGGACGGCTGGAATACACCTTCCGCAGTCGCATCTTCTTCGAGGCCAGCAACACCAAGAAGGCCGGCGAGGATCTGAGTGTGGCCGACAGCCTTGGGCTGGCGAACCTCAACTTCACCGTGACGCAGGATGGCGCACCCTGGAGCGTGAAGTTCGGCGCGCGCAACCTGGCGAACAAGCAGTACCTCGACCAGTCGATCTTCGCGCTGAGCTTTCCGGGCGCCGGCCGCACCTACAACGTGGGTTTGCAGTACCGATTCAAGTGACTCACAGGCAGAGGTTTGACGGGCGGCCTTTCATCGACGGGCGGCGCGTCACGCCGTCGACCGCAGCCCTCTTCGAGCTCATCGACCCTCACAGCGGCGAGGGCGTGGCCCCGGTACCAGCGTGTGGCGCTGAAGAGATCGACCTTGCGGTGAAGGCGGCCAGGTCGGCCTTCGAGGACGGACGGTGGTCGGACCTGTCGCCTTCGGATCGGGCCGAGTTCCTGAACGCCTGGGCTACCGCACTGGAGGCGGCGCGCACCGACCTGGCCACGCTGGACAGCCTGCAGATGGGCATGCCCCTGAGCTGGGGTGCGGACGACCTTCAGTCCGCCATTGACGCAGTGCGCGAAACGGCGAGCTTGGCCACCACGCTGCGGGACGACCTGGTGCCCGGCGCTGCGGGCACGCTGGCCCTCAACCAGCGCCGCCCTCACGGCGTGGTGGGCGTGATCTCGCCCTGGAACTTCCCGTGCTACATCGCCATTCATAAGGTGGCCACGGCGCTGGCCATGGGTAACACGGTCGTCCTCAAACCCAGCGAGGTGGCTCCGTTGGGCTGCCTGCTGCTGGCGGAACTGGCCAGCCACGCAGGCTTGCCACCGGGCGTGTTCAACGCCGTGCCCGGACTGGGTGCCGAAGCAGGCCGGGCATTGGCGCTGCACATGGACGTCGACGCGTTGTCGTTCACGGGCTCCACCGCCACCGGCGGCGCACTGATGGCATCGGCGGGCCAGTCCAACCTCAAGGCCCTGGTGCTGGAATGCGGGGGCAAATCGCCGCAAGTGGTGTTCGACGATCTCGGCGACCTCGGCGCGGTAGCCGAGGCGTTGGTGCAGGGCTTTACCTTCAACACGGGTCAAGTCTGCGTGGCCGGCACCCGGCTGCTGGTGCACCGCCCCCTGATGGACCGGTTGCGGACGCTGATGTTGGATCGCATGTCAGTGCTGCGCGCCGGCGACCCACGCGACCTCGAGGTCACGCAGGGTCCGCTGGCCAACGCCACCCAGCACGAGCGCGTTCGACGCATGCTTCAAGACGCGCAAAGCCGTGGTGTGCGGCTGCTGCAGCCCGGTCCGCAGCTATCGGGCCTGCATCTGGCGCCCACCCTCGCGGTCGATCTGTCGGCAGCGGACCCGCTGATGCAGGAGGAGATCTTCGGACCCGTCGCGGGTTTGGTGGCTTTCGACACGGTGGAAGAAGCCATTGCCCTGGCCAACGGTACACGCTACGGCCTGATGGCGACGGCGTGGACGTCCGACCTGCGTCTGGCCCACAGCCTGACGCGGCGGCTGCAGGCCGGTAGCGTCCAGGTCAACACGGTGCCACGGCCGGCACCCGCGCGCGTGCTGCACATGGGCGCAGAGCCGGTGGGGCAAAGTGGCTTCGGTGCCGAAGGTGGAGCTTCGGGGTTGGTGGCCATGACGCGATTGCGCAGCATAGAGCTGCATCTGCACTGATCACGGGCCGTGTCGCGGGCCGCCGCCGCCCGCTAGCGCAAGACCGCGGTGCTGGTGTGGCCTCAACTCCGGCGCTTTGGCGAAGTCGCGCTGGTAACGGTCGTCAGTGACGGTAACCCGGTTCGTGGATTCGACCGATTTCAGGTTCCAGGGTGGACCGGTCGCTCAGTCGAAGTACTGCCAAGGACTCGTATGGGCTTGCAGCGACCGTTTGCCGCCCGAGATCATGTCTGCCGGTCCACCCGCAGCGCCAGAACCACCGAGCTGTTGGTGCGCAGCACGCCCTCGATCTCGCCGATTTCGTCCAGCAGGGTGTCGAGCCGTGCGGTGGTGTCGGCTCTCAGTAGGGCCATGTAGTCGAACTCTCCGCTGACCGAGGCGAGTTGGCGCAGCTCGGGCAACTCGGATAGTCGCTTCACCACTTCGCGCCCGGATTTGGGGCTGACGGTGATGCCCACAAAAGCCTGCACGCTGCGCCCCGCCGCGTCCCCACCCAGACGGGCGGTGTAGCCCACGATCTGGCCACTGGACTCCAGCCGTGCCA
>Ga0315900_10008422_pt1 | contig 13273 bp, 5 predicted proteins | sample LakEriMetagenome_FD_203521 | JGI IMG/M metagenome (GOLD analysis project Ga0315900, IMG submission 203521) | Freshwater fungal communities from buoy surface, Lake Erie, Ohio, United States - Buoy 12 MA114 | ecosystem: Environmental > Aquatic > Freshwater > Lake > Lake biofilm | place: USA: Lake...
CCTTCAAAATAAGCAACCAAATACTTACCCGGAATAGGTAAAGAAACAGAAACAGGAGATTGAACATAATTAGGAATTAGCTGTTCTTCAATATATTCATTTGATATAAGAAAAGGAAATTCTGTTGCATCGCTAAAGAAAGACATCTTTAACTTATTCCAATTTTCTGAATCTATTCTCGAAAAAACGAGGATTTCGTCATTAATATACATTGCCTGAAAAGGCAAATAATCATTTATGTAATCTTTTATGTTGTTTATTGCTTCGACTATAGCAATCGAAATATCTTTCAATGTACCATTGACACTGAAAGTTATTCCATTTGTTGTTCTTGGAGGAAGTGAATTAAGACCTTTTATCGTAGATTGATCGATATATTGAGCCTCTTCAGGATTTGTCCAATCTGTGTATCTTACACGGATTTCATCTCCGTCATTAGGAGCTGAAACTATTTTGAATGCTAAAGCCGGTCTTCCTTTTTTATCCGTTTCGTAAGAAGGAATATATGCAAAAGGCAGCTCAAATCCACCAAAAGTTTTCCAATTAACAGATTTATCTTTAATTCGCAAATAGTTTGTGTCGGTAATGTAATTAATTGATGTAGATCCAGGAATCGAATAAGTACTTTCCCAATTATTTATGTTATCAATTGAATAAAAATTCCCTTCAATATCTCTAATATAACCAAATCGAGAATTTTGTAATTCGTTCCAATTCATTAATCTTCCTTCATAAATAGAAGGTGTAGATAAAGGATCTACATCAGGATAGATTTTTATCCCTTTTGCGTTATATTGTATTGAATCTAATACTGTTTCAGAATCACCAACATTATTTAGAATAGGTGTAGGTGTTTGAGTAAATTCTCTATTACGATCTTCATATAAACGATTTTTTGATATGAAAAATTTACCTAATTCTACAGTACTCATATAAAGACCGAAATATCTACTGAATTTATATCTTTCTTGATTTTTATCATCAAAAAGGAATTCCATATTCAATAGATTAGCACATACTACACTATTTCTTTTGAATCCATCAGTTATGTAATCTTCTGATTCAATCAGAGTTTTGTCTACTAAGCTATAATCTAAATAGAAATCTTGTCCAATTCTACCAAAACCGCCTTTATTGTAAGAAATTCCTTGCCAATAAGAATTTTGACCCTTTTCAAATCCGGCAAAGAAAGGAGATTCAGGAAAATTGGAATCATTAACGTGTTTTCGGATATATTTACCAATCTCTGATTTATCGCTAAGATCGAAAGTTTTAATTACGTAAGCTTTTTGTATTACGTTTTCAAAAAATTTATCAGGATCCTCTACCAATTGATTAAGGACTATTGAAGTATCAAGATTTTGTCCAGAGTAAGCAGGATCGTTTGCATTAACTGTTACCGGACCATCCATTTTGAATATAACAAAATAGTCTGGGATATTGTCTTTTTCTAACCAAAGCGGTGCAAAAAGGGAAAATTCTTCTGGATACAATTGACTGTTCTTAGGATACATTCCATATCCATAAGTGAAATCATATTGTTCATTAAACCTATTTTTTACAGTAGTTGAATCATCTTCTTCAAAAACAGAATATGCAAGATCTTTAGGAAGTAATTGACTTCCTTGAGAATAGAATCTTGTCAGATCATAAGAATATGATCCATTTCCACTCACCTCAAATCCCTTGTATATAGATTTGCTCAAATAAGGATTGGCATCGATAGATTCGAGATAAATCCGATTTTTTGAATCGGCTACAATCTTTATGTTTGTGGTCAGTTTTGGATTTGTTCTAAGCAATCCAAATGAAGTCCTTTTGAGTATTTTATTAGGCATCTCATTTTAGTTGTTTATTCTTACTATCTATTCGACTGTCCACCGGAAGTTTTTCTTAATTGTACCGGAACTACGTCTCTAGATGTTGTAGGATTAACTGTCTTAATTGTTTTATTAAGATCATCAAGAGCTGTTTCGAATGTTCTAGTAGGAATATCTTTTCCAACTATTGTTCTGCTGTAATATCTAGCTGTTACCTCAACATCAAAAGAGAATCTTTCTTTATTAAGCGGATTGCTATAGATATCGATTCCTAATTTTTTCGTGTAAACCAAATTAGCATTTTTAGAGAAATTTCTAATTCCTCCTACGTTTCCTATACCGGTATCACCAACTCCGAAATAATCAGTCATTCTGTATTGGAATGTAAATGGAATTGAAATTGCTTCACCTTCACCGAAAGAAATTCTTCTTACTGATAGAGAATCTGATCCATCAACGACTATATCCGTATGAGAAGATGGATTTAAGAATAAATATGATCCAACCGATTTAGGTCCCAATAAGAATTGATCATTTGTATCAAAAGAAACCTTAGCATATCGATCAGCAGTACCACCAGATCCTTCATAATAGAAAGGTGTCTGTAAATTAGATCCAGTCAAACCAGCAGTCCTGTTACCGAAAATTGAATTTCTTACATCTTTATTTGCCTCTATGTTGGGGTTTGTAGCAGTATTCCAATCATCTATAGCAGGATGATCTATATGAATTAAAATTGTATTATCGTAAAATGGTTGTACTGTTGGATCTGTAACAGGCATTACGTCAGTGATTGGTCCAGAAACTGAGCCTTTCCAAATGAAATCATTTGCAGTTGATCCAACACCGGCAGAAGCACTTATGCCATTTTGAATAGTTAAGTCATTTACCCATTCTAAATTTTCTAAAGAGGTAACTGCAATTGGTGGAGTTCCACTTATTTGTCCAGTTGCTCCAAATACTGTTGCAGCAGTTGTGCTAACCAAACCGTAAAGTGGAGATTTTCCGTCAACCGAAATATATCGAGAGGATATAAATTGACCTAAAACTTGTGAAGATTGTTCCGGGAAATTTCGAATGAATCCGTAAGTCGAAACATCAGTATCAGCAGGATTTGAAAGTCCTAAAGGAACTCTATCATATTTACGAACTAAATTGTAATCGGTATCGTTACCATTGTAATTAGCACCAGATGACCAAGATTCCTGAATTTTGAAGATTCTATTACCCCAATATCTAGCATACATTTCTAAGCTACTTGCAGAATCATTGAAGATTTTGATGAAGTAATTTTTTGAAATAATAGCTCCTTTTTTAATTGTTAATTGAGAAACCTCGTCTTTGTAATTTCCAGCAAAAAGGTTAACTGTTGTGTTATTTTCTACTTTGTATTCGGTTCCTTGTTCATCAACGATTCTAACAATAAGAACTCCTCTGGAAGCTTCAAGTAAAGCACGAAGTCTAGCAATTTCTGAATCCATTGCAACTAATTTATCAAATAGAGCAATTACGTTTTGTTCTGGAGAAAGGAAGCCTGAAGCTAATTCACTTGCACTATGAGCAAAAAATTTACCGTTTTGATCAAATTGGTTTGCAACATGCTTCTTAATACCTAAAGCATCCAAATCTGCTTGAAGTTCTATTCTAACTTTTTCATCTTTTGCTTCTTCCAAAATAGTTCCTGCATCAGGAGCTGATTCGAATTCGGGTGGAAATTCAGTCCTAATAATATCAGACCAATCTGATTCTTTAGGAGAAACTGGCCATCCTGATTCAGAAAGGGACTTAATACGAAATTCAACCGATTCACCAAAATTAATAGGAATATCAACTGAATTTATATTAACTGAATCCGCATTTTCTACATCCTCAATAGCCCAAGTAACTTTACCTGTTTTAGGATCTACTTTTCTTTGTCTTACTTCAGATCGAACTTCTACCCATGTAGAGAAAGTTCCTCTACGAGTTTGTCCGTCTTGATCTAAGAAATTTATTTGTTGTGGTTGATTAGCTCCTCCTTCTTTACTTAAATATCTGTATTGAACAATGAATTGAACAACTTCTTGAGGTCCAGTTCTTTCTGATGTTTTCGGTAAAGGCATAGGAAAGAAACCTCTTACTCGATATTTAGGAGTAAGTTGATCTACCGTATTAGAAACTCCAATCTTATTTATGTCATCAATAACTGATGCAAATAAAGACGAAAGGGATTCTCTTTGATTAATTAAGTTTGCTAACTGATTTTCATCTGTTTGTTTTAGCTGTTGAGAAGAATATCTTGTAGTTTGTAGTTTTAATCTTAATTGAGAAATCGATTTATCTGTTGATGTTATATCTGATTGAATTCTCAGTTTATCGGATTGTAATTTCTTCAAATCAGAAAGAACAGAATTATCTGTTAAATGCTGATTGATTTGAACCACTTTGAAATTTTCTTGATTCAATGAAGGAGCATCAGGTTCAAGACCTAATGAGGTAGGAATGATTCCTTCCTTAGCAATTGAATAAAGATATGAACCGAAATCCACAACTTCGTTCTGATAGAAAGTACTTAGTGTAATTTCTTCACCTAAATCGTTTTTGATTTTAAGATCAGATGTATAGAATCCAGCACCTGGAGACCAATTCACTGAAGCTATTTTAGAATCTGGATCTATTGGTTTAATGAATACTACAGTGTATTCATTGAATCCTACGTTAACATTTACGTTAACTGGAGCATCATCGAGAGTATAAATTGAGAAGACATCTGATCCTATTGTTATAGGATCTGCACCTTCTACTAATCGAAGGCCTACAGTTCTTGTTGCAGCTTCAATTTGTATAATTTCGTATCGAGTATTTTTTCTTCCAGAATTAACAACTAAAGAATCTCCAATTTTAAGAGATTGAGTTCCTAAGAATTCTGACTTGGAATCAGAATAAGACAATTTGTCTAATTGAACTCGAATAACCCTTTTTTGATAATTAACGTTATCCACTTGTTCAGTAACTGTATCATCAGTTATTCTTGTTACTGTGAATGATCCGAAGTATCTAGCTGTTCTTGGAGGAACAGAGATTACGTCTTGATCCAAGAAGTAAGTTATGTTATTTTGAATAAGTATTTTTGAGAAAGATTCAAATCCAATATCTGAACGACTTCCAAAGTTTTGATTAAAAACTCTTTTCTTAGTTTCGCTATCGATATTCAAAATATATCTAGCAACTTCAACGTTTTCAGTGTTGTATTTTACTTGATTTCCTAGATTGAATGTTACGTAAAGAAGTGGATTCAAGAATGATTCAAAAAACCAATTTTCCCTTTTATCAAATGAGGTTGGAACCGGCATAGATTTAATATCATCAGCCTCCCTTTGAAGAGAACTGACTAAAATCTTACGGAATGAACCGTCGGAAAGACGAACATTAGCATCTGTATCTCCTACACCAGCAATATTTTTAACGTCGTTTTCTAATCTAACTAATTGATCCTTGATAGCTCCAAATGAAGGAACTTGCACAGATTGAACTACCCCATTTCCGTCGATTACTGGGATAGTAACGGTATCTGACTTAGATGTAACTAATTGAGATACTTTTGTAATTATTTCATACGAATTGTTCTGTAACTTTAATAAGTCATTCAGAAGTGTTGTTAGTGAGTATTTTGTGTCCATCTTACCTTATTACGTCTACGTTGAATAGATATTGATTTTCATCCACACAATATATTTCGAAAATAGGTCTATTTGAAATCAACATAGTAGGGGAGATTATCACCATTGTTTTTCCAAAAGATCCATTACCAAATATATTTTGTGAATCAGTTCTGAAAATGATATTGTAACCGCTTGTATCGATTTTGTCATCAAATACAAATTTCAGAATCTGTCCGTTTTTCCATCTTACATTCAAATCATCTATATTTATATACAGGGTATCACCAAAAGTTTCAATCCCTGTATTAGGATCTGAATTCAAGTTCTTTTGTCTAAAGTAATTTGTAAATGTACTTAACGTAAGTATGTTACTGTCAGTTACATTAGTCGAAATTGGATTTTGTCCATTAGAAATTCCTGTTACTAAACTATTAGTAGAATTGCTACATAACATAAAATTACTGTAGCCTTGATTTTTGTTTAGAACTTTCAATTGATTTGGTACTGATCTATCAAGTATGATTCCATCTCCTTGTTTAAGAACATCAGTATTGTAAGTCAAATTCAAAGGCAAATTTCCAGAAAGAATCAAATTGATATTATCAGCATTTCGATTTATCAAATCTAAAAGAGTTGTTGTAGATTGAAAAGCTAATTGTGAATTATTTAATGATCTTTCTAGAGCTGATAGTCTTCTCGACAAATCATCTATAGATGCTTGAGAAAAGAAGTATTGTTGTAATTGAGAAATATCTTGTTTAATCGATATAATCTCTAGATTTTGTTTTAGAAATTGTTCAGCAGCTTCTTGCATCCTGGTTGAAGCATCAATAAACAAATCCATAGAGAATGTATTGTAATCATTGATGATTGTTTCAACTCCGACATTATCAGCAGACGTATCGAATTTAACATTTAATTTCAAACCATATCCGTTACCATTGAGTTTAGTAACTTTATTTGGTTTGAATTTATCAAATCTCTTCAAATAAGAAGGAGCAGAAACTTGATTAACATAGTCATCTAATATAAGAATTCCATAAAGATTTCTTGCTCTATTTGTAGGATTTGAAGCACTGTATGTGTCATAGTAAACTAAAGCTGCATTAAAACTGAAATCTGCAGCAGCATCGGTTGCATTGAATTCCGAAATTAATGCGATATTTGGATCATCTACTATAGGTTTATATGAATCTGCATCCGTATCTAGAATCAATCCATCCATCTTAGAAAGAAGTACGGGTTTTTGTGAACTGACAGTTGAAGAAGCGGTTCCGGGAACATTTGTTATATTACCAAAAGTCGATTCAGAAAGATATGAATCTATAACGTCATTATCGTAATATGCTGTCAATGAAAGTCCTGTAGGATGAACCGATCCAGAATCTCTTCCGTCTATATATTGTCCACCAGTCCATTGTCTTCCTGGACTATAATTTGAATCCTGATAGTTTTTGAAAAGAACGAGAGGAGTATTACCGTGAGTAACGGGAACATTCAAATAAACTTCACTATATGAATGACCATCTCTTGAAACAGAATTGACAATATCAATATCACCAATATATTTAACTACTTTTTTGTAGTATTGAGTAGGATCACTTTCAGTAAATCTGTTTGTTACTGCAGATTCTGCTGCCGTAGCACTTCTAAAACGGATAGCATTTATGTTTGCTAACCATTTCCAAAAGAGTCTTTCAGCTACAGTATATTTTTCTGAAAGGTTGTAAAATTGTCCTAAAGTATTACTACCGTCCAAAATCAATTGCTCAAAATTCAAAACATAGTTCTGAAAAGATTGAGCAAAATTTATATTATTGTCAGTACTTATTTCCGAGTTAGGAACAGAAGAATTAGGATATCCTGTAGTTGCACCACTTAATGTACCTAATGCTTCCCATACGATATAATTCTCGTAGTTGTTTCCGCTAGGAGTACCAACATCCGGTAAATCTAAAAGAGCAAATTTAGAGAATACAAATCTTGCATCGTCATCTGTAAATGTCTTAGATATGTCATTAGATGCCGAAGTAAATGTGTAAAATGTTCCACCCTGTACTCTTAACGCATTTATTAGCGGAGTTGCCATTCAATCAATTTTTTTATTTTATAGAATAACCCAAGTACTTCCTCCAACACCTGAACTAGATCCTGTACATCCTTTGAAGCATTTCATAGAAAGGTCATAAACTATAGATCCTTCTAAAGGACTGATTATACCATTAATATCTCCAGTAGTCAAACGAGGTACAGTTACATAACCTACAGGATCGGAAGCAGTAGGAGCAGTAGTTCCAACTCCAGTAAAACTTACAGTTGGAATGTTTCCTGCTCCAAGAGTTTTTGTAATTTTACTTAAGAAAATAGAATTTCCAGCACCTGAACCAACTTGAAAGTAATTAGTATTTCCTACAACTACATTACCGTTTTGAACGTTTATGTTTCCGGAAATTACATTGATTCCTCCACCAACAGAACCTCTAACTATAAGATCTTCAGTTTCAATATCATTGTTACTTCCGTATCCATAATTGTTGATTTTTCCTGTTGCAATGTCTACAATAGCCAATACATCATTTAATGCATCAACAATCGTAGCAAAATTATCATTCAAAGTAATTCTTGAAGCTGAAACAGAGTCTGTTCCATTAAGATTTGTTGTTGTTATAGCCATCTTATTTTATTTTTATTATTTCTTTTTTATTTACTATTTGTTTATTTCCATTTGTATCTTCAAGTTCCAAAGTAAGAGAATAACTGCCCTTTTCATTGAACATATATGAAAAATACTTATTATTGTAGTATATATCCGGGAAATTCGAATCACCTTCTTTGGTCAATTTCCATTTAGGATTCTTCTTTCCTTTCATTCTTGCGTTATCATAAGTAAAATTAACTACTGTGCAAAGAGGTAATTCTTGAGCATATTTGAGGATTCTTATTTGATCCCATGTAGGATTTTTAATAAGAGATCTTCCATATATGGTACCCACAATTTTATCTAATTGAACATTTACTTCATCAGGAGAAGTAAATGACTTAGATATTGCTTGTATCTTAGTTTCTGACGAGGAAACTGAAGAAGAAGGTCCTGTTGCACCTGAATACCCTAAAACAAGATTGAATTGGTATTTGTTAAGACCTTCAATCGACTGTGCTGTAGGACCGTTTAACTCATTCGCTAAATCAGTCAAATTAGTGGATCCTATCAAATATGGGGTACTCATTCCATCTATTAATATGCTACCAGTCGGTCCAGAAGTTTCAACTTTGTAAATTTCAAAGTGAGTAGGAATATCACCTAAATAGCCGAAGAAAACTGTTTCGTATGATTTGTCATCTCCTGTTGCACTGATAAATTTAACTTTATGTCTTCCTCCTCTATCAAAATCTTTTGATACCGCTCTTATATAAGGCTTTAATGAATAAGAATTGTCATATTCTTCATTGAAGTAGTAGATAAAATCTTTCAAATAAGGATGGTTAATTCCATCATTAGGCATTACTTGATTAAGTTGTCTAGCAATTTCTATCATGTTTTGCTTTTCGTTACCAGTCAATCCAACTAATCGGTATGAATCTACAATATCTATTATATGCTCCCAAACTGATCCGTTATATCGATATGTTCTTCTATTTGCATTTGAAACGATAATATCTCCTGTGTTACCTATTGCAGTTGTAGCTCCTGTAGCTCCTGTATATCCAGTAGGACCTTGTTCATAAAAAACATTAACAGAATTTAAGTCAACCACGGTATTTCCTCTATTCATAAATAGGTATGCCGTAGGTCCGGTAACTCCTCGGATTTCCCATTGAGTTATTTTAGTTCCTATTCCATCCCACCAAAGATGATACAATTCATTCCATTTAGGAAGATTGGTTATCAAATTGAAAGTGTAAGGAAATCTATCAACTAACGGATTGTCTATAGGATTCACTATGGACTGATAGAATTCGGAAGAATCTAAAGAATTAAAACTCAATTTTGCCATTTCTATCTCCTCATTAGGATGCAAAGGCAATTCCCATGTAGATGTATATTGATCCCATGTCAAAAGAGGTGAAGGTTGTATTACACCATTTTCTATATTGTTAGTTGCTCTATCTGATTGAACGGGATATTTTCTCGTATCTAAGTTGTAATCTAATTCTCTGTATTGATACCAAGAAATAAAATCTGTATCGTAGATTTTAACTTCTATCATATCTTCATTTATTAGGAAAGACTTAGTGTTATATCCATCCCACATATTGAGAATGACTTTATATTTTCCAACATAAGGTAAAATAACAGGAAGTCTATCACCTGCCTCTATACTCAGTCTACCTGAATCAAAATAGAAAGCAGGAGTTTCATCAGCCTCTTTTTCAATGATCCATTGCATTTCGTAATATCCGTAATAACCCAAATTTTGCCAACTGTAATTAAATTGTTTAGGAAATGTTAGTGAAGGGAATCCAGTGACTCCCACATAAATAGGATTGCTTGTTGATCCAGGAGAAGAAGTCCATCCTGAAATTATTTGTGAATTTATGAATCCTCCATATAAAGTTCCGAAAGTTGGACCTTTAACATCAATCTGATTAAATGTTACATCTGCATCATCCCAAGTTATATCGAAAGTTTGATTATTAAGTATGATCGGATATCCAATAGGAATATCCTCATCATCATTAAGTTCTCTTACAGGTATATTCATCTTATCGAAGTATCCAAAAAAGCAATCAGAAAAATAGCTTATAGGAGCTCCAGAAGGACCGAATGATCCACCAGGAGAAACGTTTATAGCATTCACTGTACCTCCTGCAGGAGAAGGTATTGAGTATTGTATAGTTGCTGCCGGATAAGGCATAGAGGTGTTACTAAACCAATTAACAAAAATAGTTCCGGTGGATCCTATTGGATCTTTTTCAACAAAACGTATTCTACCAGAGGTTCCTCCTTCTTGATAAATTGTAAAGAAGTTATTAATTGTCGAATTTGATTTGAGCTGATCTATTATTTTATCTGCAACCTCATAATTCTTGTAAAGATATTGTCCTGTATCTGGGTCTCTTCGAATAATCGTATCAACTGTTATAGGACCACTTCCATAAGGAATATCAAGAACAAATCTATAAGTTTGAACAGTGTCCAAAGGAACAGGATTTCCTGAAACATTAACATCAAGACTGCTTAAGCCTACTAACCAAGTATTTTGATTAGTTATTCCACCTATCGTTAAGTCCGGACCTACGGGACATCCAAAGAATTGTAGAGGTCTAAGATCTTCTAAGTAACCTTCAGGTGAAGGAAGAACTTCGAACTTAGGCTTAAGTCCTAAGCTTATTTGATCTATTCTGTATTGATCATTCCAAACATTAGTATCATATTTAGCGAAGTATATAGCTTCACCAATAATATCAACAATCTTAGCATTAACCGGTAGGAAATAATTCTGTAATTTTTTCTTCAACGCAAAAATCTTAATAAGAATTTCTTGAGGAGAAAAACTGAAAACCTCTTCGACTATAGGCAATCCATCATCGTCGAATTCATTCGATGCTACAGTTATATCGTAATAAAGACCAAATTTATTCGTCTTTTTGTAGATCTTAGAAGGAATAAGTCCAGAATTATTGAAATTAGCATTTTCTGTGAAAATCTCTGTTATATCAATATGCTTAAACTTTCCTCTATTTGGAGAATCTTGATCTATATTTAACCAATACTCTTTCATTCTCAAGTTTTGGTAACCGAAGAATTTAATGATATTGATTAGTGCTTTATACGAACCTAAATAAGGATAGATGTTAGAGTATTCGAGTAACATCTCTTTCCTCTTTTGGTTCATTAAAGTCCAATTCGTTTTAATTTCATTTACATCGGAAAAATCGAAAATCATTTCATCTTTAGGAAGTAAGTCAACACCTAAAGCTGCTAACCAATCTCGTAATCTTTCATCTTCCTCTTCAGCCTCTCCATATACAAGGATTTCTGCAAGAATATGTCCTGATGCGTCTTTTACATAAAGGATTTTTTCATATCCAATTTCTTCAGTTGGAGCAAATCCCAAATTTACTTGAATAGCATATGGGTTTGTATCGTTTACTTCCTTTATGTCATCTTTTATTCCTGATCCTCCTGTTGCATAAGGTAGATATTCAAAATCATATTTTAATGACTGAAACTTTTCTAAAACGTTTTCCTGATCATTTATGTCAAAATTGTAAAGGAATATCGATTCAGTGTAAGGAACTTTGAAGTAAGCTTCAAGTTCTAAATTAGGAGCAGTAGCACCTAACCCTGGATAAATCGAAGAATCAACGATAGGATATGTATATTCATATTGATTTGTTGTGGTGTTAAACACCTCTTCCATTATGTAGATTTGGTAATCTTCAATCAATCCAGTAGAAACAGTATTGAAATCCACTCTACCTATCCATCTATCCGAATCTTCTAAATACTCGAAATTGAAGTATTCGCCTTTTTTGTTGAAAAAGTTTAGATATTTGTACATTTTACAAGTTTATACTTCCTTCGTTTTTGTCTATTGTGTAGTTATTATAGATCTGAATCTTTTTAACAGAATCTGTCATTTCGGTAAACCATGGAGAAAGTCTTTTAAGGAATCCATCCATTACAGGATTACCAAACATCCGATTCGAAATAAATCGAGATAACAATCCTTCTTCTCTATAATTATAGCCCCTTTGTTTTGTTTTATCGTTAGAAGTAAACATCTTATTGTATATAGAATCTTTGTACATATTACTTCATTTCATTTTTCTTTTGGTTCATTTGCTTAATAGCTATAGTCTCTTTTATGACTTCTTTGATGATTATATTCAAAGATGAATATGTTTTGTCTGAAAGTCCATCTTCGAAATAATTTCCGAATCTATCAAACCATCCTCCTCTGAAAACAGGCATTTCATTCTTACCGATAACCAAATCACCAAAATCATCTAGACCTAAATTAGGATCCGTATTAGTTGGTACTTGAACTTTTACGTCTTGAGTAGTTTTTATTCCTCTAATAGCATCAAAAGTTTCAATTTTCTTGTAGTAATAACCGTCGATAATTGCCTTTTCGTTTGTTTCAGATATGAAAGCTATATTAACAGAATCTACCCCATTAATGTCTTCGAGTATTGCAATTAAGTCAGATTTAGGAATCTTGTCTCTCCTTTTAACACTCAATAGATAATCAGTTATCTTTGAATTAACCTCATTAGAAAGGGTTGTAGCGTTAGCTGTATCATAAATTCTTAAGAATATGTTCATTACATATCGAGTAAGAACAGGATCAACTATTTCAAGTTCAGTAGAAATTATTTGTTGTCCTGATTGATTTACGTATCTATAAAGTGCATCTTTTTCGTATTGATCAAGATAAAAATTCTCTAGATTTGTAGTGAAATAGTCTGCATTATTTTGTAATTTTCTCTTAATGTCCGGTATTAAGAAAAGATAAACTACATTGTCATCATCGATGTATTCATCATCAAAAGTAGTATAAGCATCTACATAAGCATAATTGAATCGTGAAAAGTAATTAACATAATTCTCAGTGCTAGCTAAAACAAAAGATCTACTTGTTTTTGGAGCAATCAATTTAGTCAATTGAGGATCTTCAAAATCAGCTCCTAAAACTATAGGTTTTTCTATCCTTACAGTAATATATTCGTTCGGATCAATTTCTTCTCCTGTGTTTGTGTATATAGGTTCTGGCCACTTCCAAGTAACTTTATCGGTTCTTCCGTATATGTTTCCATTGAATCCGTCTGTTGTAACGTATTCGACCTTTATCGTTGATCCGTATG
>Ga0315900_10008423_pt1 | contig 13272 bp, 15 predicted proteins | sample LakEriMetagenome_FD_203521 | JGI IMG/M metagenome (GOLD analysis project Ga0315900, IMG submission 203521) | Freshwater fungal communities from buoy surface, Lake Erie, Ohio, United States - Buoy 12 MA114 | ecosystem: Environmental > Aquatic > Freshwater > Lake > Lake biofilm | place: USA: Lake...
CGCGACGGCGGCACGCATCTGGCGAAGGGTGATGGCCATAATTCCAGCCTATGGCTCCGACCAGAATTTTTCAATTTCCCTAGGGGCGCCATCCGCCCATCCTCCGCCCACGAACAGGAAGGACGGGGCGCAAAGCCATCGTCCATGGGGAAACGAGACCATGTCCGATATGCCCGCCCTTGCCGCCATCCGGCGCCGCTCCGTGCTCGCCGCGCCGCTCGGCCTCGCGCTGCTGCCCTCCGGTGCGCACGCCCAGGGTGCCTGGCCGACGCGTGCCGTCACCATCGTCGAGGGCTATCCGCCGGGCGGCGTCACCGACATCACCAGCCGCGTGGTGGCGGAACGCATGGCGCGCGAACTCGGCCAGCCGGCGGTGGTGGACAACCGCCCGGGGGCCGCGACCTCGGTCGCCGCGGCGTCCGTCACGCGCGCGCGGAACGACGGCTATACGCTGCTGATGGGCACCACGACGCTCGCGATCAACCAGACGCTGCAGCCCAACCTGCCGCCGCGCGAGCCGGGGCGGGAGCTCGACCCGATCGGGATGGTGTTCCGCACCTCCTTCATCCTGCACGTCCATCCCTCCGTCCCGGCGCGCAACGTGGCGGAACTCATCGCCCATGCGCGGGCGAACCCGGGCAAGGTGATCTTCGGCTCGCCCGGCGTTGGCTCGGTCAGCCACCTCTGCCTCGAGCTGTTCAAGGCGACGGCGGGGATCGACATCGAGCACGTGCCCTATCGCGGCGGTGCGCCGGCCGCGCTCGATCTCGCGGCGGGGCGCGTGCACGCGATCTTCCAGGGCGTGCAGGAAGCGCTGCCCTTCCTGCGCAGCGGGCAGACGCGCGGAATCGGCGTGTCGCTGCGCACGCGCAACCCTGACTTCCCCGACCTGGCGCCGGTGGCCGATGCGCTGCCGGCCTTCGGCGAGGTGACCTTCTGGCAGGGCCTCTTCGCACCCGCCGGCACGCCGCAACCGATCCTCGACCGCGCCGGCGCCGCGCTGCGCGCCGCGACCGAAGACCAGGCGCTGCGCGCCCGCATGCGCGAGCAGGGCGTTGAGCTGGTGACGGGTGACGCCGCGACGCTGCGGGCGCTGCTCACCGCCGAGACGGAGCGCTGGGGCAACCTGATCCGCAGCGCCAACATCCGCGTGGAGTGACGCGCTTGAAGGCCTGGGCCGTGGTGCGCAACCGCGCACCGCTGGAATGCATCGAGATCGCGGACCCCGCCCCCTCCGGCACTGAGGTGGTGCTGGAGGTGACGCAGTGCGGCGTCTGCCATTCCGACCTGCATTTCTGGGAAGGCGAATACGACCTCGGCGGCGGCAAGGTCCTGAAGCTGACCGAGCGCGGCGTGACGCTGCCGCGCGCCATGGGGCATGAGGTGGTCGGCCGCGTCGTGAAGTGCGGCCCCGACGCGACGGGCGTGGCGGTGGGCGACCTGCGCGTCGTCTTCCCCTGGCTCGGCTGCGGCATCTGCGCGCGCTGCCTGGCTGGCGAGGACAACATCTGCGCCACGCCGAGCAGTGTCGGCGTGATGCGCCATGGCGGCTATGCCGAGCGCGTCGTGGTGCCGCATCCGCGCTACCTAGTGGATCCGGGAACGGTGGACCCGGCGCTGGCCGCGACCTATGCCTGCTCCGGCATCACCGTCTATTCAGCGATCCGCAAGGCGATGCCGCTGCCGCCCGACGCACCCGTCGTGCTGATCGGCGCGGGCGGCCTCGGCCTCGCCGCGATCTCGATGCTGCGCGCACTCGGTCACCGGCGCATCGTCTCGCTCGACATCAGCGAAGCGAAGCGCGCTGCGGCGCTGGAGATGGGCGCGGACGCGGTCGTCGATTCCGGCGCGCCGGATGCGATGGCGCGGCTGATGGAGGCGACCGGCGGCCCCGTGCTCGCGGCGATCGACTTCGTGAATGCGAGCGGCACCGCGCAGCTCGGCTTCGATGCGCTGGCGAAGGGCGGGAGGCTCGTGCTGGTCGGCATCATGGGCGGCGAGATGCCGCTCTCGCTCGCCTCCATGATCTTCAGGCCGCGCAGCATCCTCGGCAGCGCCACCGGCTCGCCGCAGGACCTGCGCGAGGTGATCGCGCTGGCGCAGTCCGGCAGGCTCGCCCCGATCCCGATCACCCGCATGCCGTGCAGCCGCGCCAACGAGGCGCTGCAACTGCTGCATGACGGCAAGGTGACGGGCCGCATCGTGCTGGAGCCGGGATGAGGCGCATCCGCATCGGTGCGGGCGCCGGCTTCTCCGGCGACCGCATCGAGCCCGCGGTCGAGCTCGCCGAACGGGGCGGGCTCGACTACCTGGTCTTCGAATGCCTGGCGGAGCGCACCATCGCGCTGGCGCAGCAGGCGCGGCTGGCCAACCCCGAGGCCGGTTTCGACCCCTGGCTCGAGGACCGCATCGCCGCCGTGCTGCCGGCCTGCCTCGCCGGCGGCATCCGCATCGTCAGCAACATGGGCGCGGCCAATCCGGCCGGCGCCGCGCGCCGCATCGCCGCCATCGCGCGGCGGCTGGGCGGGCGCGTGCCGCGGATTGCCTGGGTGGAGGGCGACGACGTCACCGACGCGCTGCGCGGGGCCGACCTGCCGCTGCTCGACCGTCCGGGCAGCCTCGCGCACATCGCGAATTCCATGGTCTCGGCCAATGCATATCTCGGCGTGGAGCCGATCGTCACGGCACTCGCCGCGGGGGCCGAGATCGTGGTCACCGGCCGCGTCGCCGATCCGGCGCTGTTCCTCGCGCCGATGGTGCACGAGTTTGGCTGGGCGATGGATGACTGGCATCGCCTGGGCCAGGGCACGGTCATCGGCCATCTGCTGGAATGCACGGGGCAGCTCACCGGCGGCTACTTCGCCGATCCGGGCGTGAAGAACGTCGCGGGCCTCGCACGGCTCGGCTTCCCCTTCGCCGATGTGGCCGAGGACGGCAGCGCGGTGCTGGGCAAGGTCGCGGGATCGGGCGGCGAACTGAGCCCGCGCACCTGCACCGAGCAGCTTCTGTACGAGGTGCACGACCCGGCGGCCTATCTCCAGCCCGACGTCGCTGCCGATTTCTCAGCCGTGCGCTTCGAAGTCCTCGGCGCCGACTGCATCGTGGTGCGGGGCGGCACGGGCCGCGCGCGGCCCGACACGCTGAAGGTCACGGTCGGCTACCGCGACGGCTTCATCGGCGAGGGGCAGATCTCCTATGCCGGCACGGGCGCCGTCGCGCGCGCGCGGCTGGCGATGGAGATCGTCGCGGAGCGCCTGCGCCTGACCGGCGCCGCGATCTCGGAGCTGCGCTGCGACGTGATCGGCGTCGATTCCGTCCTGCGCGGGCCTCTGCCGGCCGGGCGGGACGAGCCGCTCGACGTGCGCGCGCGCATCGCCGGCCGCGCCACCACGCTGCGCGACGCGCAGCGGATCGGGCGCGAGGTGGAGGCGATCTGGCTGAACGGCCCCGCCGGCGGCGGCGGCGCGACCGCGGCGGCGCGGGAGGTCATCGCCGCCGCCTCCGTCCTCGTACCGCGCGACGCCGTGCGGCCGCGCATCGCATTCGCCGAGGAATGAGATGAAGCTGCGCGACCTGGCCCACGCCCGCGCGGGCGACAAGGGCGACACCTCCAACATCGCGGTCATCGTGCATGACCTGGCCAAGTTCGACCGCGTGGCGCGTGAGGTGACCGCGGCGCGCGTTGCGGCGCATCTTGGCGCCATGGTGAATGGCCCCGTCCTTCGCTACGAGCTGCCTCATCTCGGCGCGCTGAACTTCGTACTGCACGGCGCGCTTGGCGGCGGTGTCACGCGGTCGCTGTCGCTCGACGCGCACGGCAAGTCGTTGAGTTCGTCATTGCTGGAGATGGAGATTTTGCAGCCCTTCCAAGCGAGCGGTATCGCCTGCTTAGACTAGCACTACCTGGGCAGAAACAGCCCGTATTTCGTGGCAATTCAGCGAGATACGATTTCTCGCCCTAGGCCGACAACCCGTTGACCGAGAAGCAGGAAGTTCGTTTCCGCCCAGGTAGTGATAGATCGCAGCCTGCACAGCGCAACCGACACCACCAGTCGCCATGCCGGCGAAGATCTCGTCTTGGCAATCGATCCTGCGCCTGCAGGGAAGCGGCTCCCTCACCGCCGATCACGCCCTGGCCCAAACAGCCCTCGCCGCGCACGTCACGTAAGTGACAGCATCGACACCCACCTCGACGTCAGCGCGGACTAGCTGTGCAGTCCCGGAGTGTGATGGTGCGCGTGGCAGAGCGGCGCGCGGATCTCGGCTTCGTCCATGACCCGGCGGACAGCCCGCATGTGCAATAGCGCGAAATCCTCGAGGCGCAGGTCGTCTGTGCCGCGTTGCCATGCGCTGGCCCGGTGCGTGGTCCTCAGTCCGGCCGACCTCGCCGGCGTGCCGCTCGTCGCCTATGGCGGTGACACGCGGATCGGCGGCGCCTGGCGGAGGGCGATGCGCGGCGCCGGCATCCGGCATGAGCCTGAGCTGACGACCAACTCGACACGTCTCGCGCTGCAACTGACGGCGAAGGAGGGCGGCATCGCCGTGGTGCATCCGTTCCTATTCGGGCGGGCAGGCGTCCCCGGCCTGGTCGCGGTGCCGTTCACGCCGGCCATCTCGCTGCGGGTCCGGGTGATCCGCAACTCCGAGCGCCTGCGCAGCCAAGCCGGTGACGCACTGCTACAACTGGTCGCGCGGGTGGGCGCCGAACTCGGCATGCGGCCGGCATCCCGAAGCCGGACGAGGCGCTGATCCGGACTGCGGCGCGGCCGCGATCGCCGGCGGCACAGCGAGGCTCCGCAGTGTCCGACTTCATCGAAAGCTTCTACAACCCCACCAGGCATCATTCGGCCCATGGCCGCCTCTCGCCCATAGACGACGAAGCCGGAGCCTTTGCCGAGAACGACCAATCCCTGCCCGCCAGCCGCCAGGGACGCGGGGCGACTTCACTCGACGTCGGAACCGCAACGGCAATCCAGCCGGAGCAGCGCTAGCCGGCAGCGAAAAAGCTGCATACGCTCAACCCCAACGAAGGGGGAGAGGCGGGTGGGCGTTGCGGTCGAAGTGGACGGGCTTACCGTGTCCTATGGCGCGACGCCGGTGCTGCACGGGGTCTCCGTGTTGGTCGGCGCGGGGGAATTCGTCGCCCTGCTCGGGCCGTCGGGCTGCGGCAAGACCACCCTGCTCCGCAGCATCGCGGGCTTCGTCCAGCCGGCCTCGGGCCGCATCCTCGCCGGCCCGCGCGACATCACGCGCGAACCGCCCGAGACGCGCGGCGCGGCGATGGTCTTCCAGTCCTACGCGCTCTGGCCGCACATGAACGTGGCGAAGACGATCGGCTATGGCCTCGCCGTGCGCGGCTGGGACAAGGCGCGCATCGCCGCCCGCGTCGAGGAGATGCTGCGGCTGCTGCGCCTCGAAGGGCTCGGTGCGCGGCTGCCGGCGCAGCTCTCGGGCGGGCAGCGCCAGCGCGTGGCGCTCGGCCGCGCGCTGGCCGTGGACCCCCAGATCCTGCTGCTCGACGAGCCGATGTCGAACCTCGATGCGCGGGTGCGCGAAGGCGTGCGGCACGAATTGCGCGCCCTGCAGCAGAGCCTCGGCATCACCGCGATCCACGTCACCCATGACCGCGAGGAGGCGATGATCATGGCGGACCGCATCGTCATCCTGCATGAGGGCCGCATCGCGCAGGCCGGTCCGCCGCAGGATCTCTGGGCGCGGCCGGCCAGCGCCTACGTCGCGGATTTCCTCGGCGCGACCAACCGCCTGCCGGTGACGCTGCGCGAGGGCGTGGCGCACACCGGCGCGGCGGAGCCGCCCTGGCGCGCCGACCCGTCGCGCGCGCCGCCACCCGGCCCCGCCACGCTGCATTTTCGCCCGGAGGAGGCGCGGATCCTCGCCCCCGGCGAGCCGCTCGACGGGCCGGTGTTCCACGGCACCGTGGCGCACTCGGCCTATCCCGGCGGGCGCTGGCGCGCGGCGATCCGCGTGGGCCCGCAGGAGGTGCTGGTGGACGTGCCTGAGCGCCTGGCGGAGGGGCTCGCGGTGCGGCTCGGCATCCCCGCCGCGGGCGCGCATCTCTTCGCCGACACCGAACTGCAACCGGATCGCCGCACGGACATCATCGCGGCGCACTAACCACAACGCACTGACGAGGAGGACGCACATGAACCGTCGTACAGTCCTGCTGGCCGCAACCGCACTGGCCGCCGCCGCCGCCGCCGATCCCGCCCTGGCGCAGCAGCGCATCACGCTGAACGTGCTGACCGCGGGCGACCAGAACATGGTCGACTACATCACCGACTATCTCGGCCCACTCTTCACCCGGCAGAATCCCGGCGTGACCGTGCGCGCCATCGGCACCGGCCCCGGCGACGCCGGCAGCCAGCGCATCTGGGAACGGCTGGAAGCGCAGCGCCGCGCCAACGCGCAATCCGTGGACGTGGACGTCGCGGTGGTGCACCAGACCATGGCCGGCCGCATGGTGGCCGAAGGGCTGCTCGCGCGCTTCCGCGAACAGGCCTCGACCGGCAACCTCGCGACCAGCGCGGTGGTGCGGAACGCGCTCGGGCAGAATGTCGACGGCTTCGTCATGCCGATGTTCAACAGCCAGATCGCGCTGGCCTACAACCCGCAGCGCGTGCCGAACCCGCCGCGCAGCTTCGCGGAGCTGGAACAGTGGGTGCGGCAGAACCCGCGCCGCTTCGGCTACAACGGCATCCGCGGCGGCATGTCGGGCGTGGGCTTCGTCTTCGGCTGGGCCTACGCCTTCGGCCCCGACCAGCGCCGCCTGATCGAAGGCCCCTTCGACGCGGAGGCCGTGGCCGCGCTGACGCCCGCCTTCCAGCGCCTCAGGGAGTTCAACCGCAGCGTCGTCATCACGCCGGGCAATGCCGGCACGCTCGATGCGATGAACCGCGGCGAGATCGACATCGGCCCGGTGTGGATGGACATGTTCTACAGCTGGCAGGCCGAGGGCCGCCTGAACCCGGCCTTCCGCCTGGTGCTGCCGGAGACCGGCCTGCCCGGCCAACCGATGTACTACGTCATCCCCGCGCGCGCCGCGCATGCCGATGTCGCGCGCCGCTTCATCGAGCTGGCGACCTCCCCGCCGGTGCAGGCGGAGGGCATCGTGCGGCGCTTCAACTGGCTGCCGGGGATCGACGCGCAGCATGTGCAGGCGCATCTCGACCAGCAGACCTGGAACCGGCTGTTCCGCGACGTGCCGCCGGATGCGCTGGCGCGCGGCGCGCGGCCGATGCCGCAGGCAGACTTCATGCGCGCCCTGCAGGAAGCCTATGAGCGCGTGGTGCTGAACTGACCCGCCTCCTGCCCTACCTGCTGCTGGCGCCGGCCCTCTTCGTGGTCGGCGCCTTCTTCCTGGTGCCGCTGGCCTTCTCGGTCGGCGGCGCCTTCGAAGGCCCGCAGGGACCCACCCTCGACAACCTAGCGCGGGCGGCGACGCTCTACCGGCTCGACCTGCTGTTCACGCTGCTGATCGTCGCGGCCTCCACAGCGCTCACCGGGCTCGGCGCGGTGGCGATCGGCGGGTACCTGACGCTCGGCCGTTCGCGCACCGCCGTGCGTCTGCTCGGCGCGATGTATCGCTGGCCGCTCTTCATCCCCTTCATCGTCGCCGCCCAGGCGATGCGCGGCTTCATCGGCCAGAACGGGCTGATGAACAACACGCTGATCTTCGTGGGCCTCATGCCGCCCGAATGGGCGCAGAGCTTCCTCGACTGGCGCGGGATCGTCATCACCTTCGTCTGGAAGCAGTTGCCCTTCGCGACGCTCCTGGTTGCCGGCGCCATGGCCGCGCTGGACCGCGCGGGGATCGAGGCGGCGCAGAACCTCGGCGCGGGGCGCCTGCGGATCCTGCTCGGCATCGTGCTACCGCAGGTGGCGCGCAACGTGATGGTCGCGCTCGTGCTGTCCTTCGTCACGATGATGAGCGTGCTCTCGGTGCCGCTGATGATCAGCGGGCAGAGCCCGACCATGCTGACGGTCGCGATGGCGTGGCGCATCAACTCCTTCGGCGACTACGGCACGGCGAATGCGCTCGGCCTCATCAGCTGCATCATGACGGGCCTCGTCGCCTGGATCTGGCTGCGCCAGGCGGCGCGGGAGAAGGCGCAGGGAGGGCGGGCATGAGCCGGGCGTCGGTCCTGTGGTGGCTGCCGCGCGGGCTGCTGCTCGGCGCCTTCGCATTCTTCGTCTTCGGGCCGCTGGCGAACCTCGTCCTGTGGTCGGTCGCGGAGGCATGGTTCTGGCCGAACCGCCTGCCCAGCCAGTACGGCTTCCGCTTCTGGGAACGGGTCTTCCGCCCGCAGGGGCAGGCGATGGAAAGCCTGTGGCTGTCCATCTGGATCGCGAGCCTGACGACACTGCTGTGCCTGGCCGTCTCGGTGCCCGCGGCCTGGGCGCTGGCGAAGGCGCGGCTGCGCTGGCGTGCCGCGATCCTGCTGCTGTTCCTGCTGCCGCAGGCCTTCCCGAACCTGCCCGTCTATATCAACATCGCCCGCATCTTCTTCACCTTCGACCTGAACGGCACGGTGCTCGGCGTGGTGCTGGTGCATGCGGCGCACGGGCTGGTCTATTCGATCTGGATCGCGACCGCCGCCTTCGCCGCGATCGACGACGACCTCGACCTCGCGGCGCGCAACATGGGGGCCTCCCCGCTGCACGCCTTCCGCACCGTGACGCTGCCGCTGGCCGCACCCGGCATCGCCGCGAGCGCGGTCTTCGTCTTCCTCGAATCCCTCGACGAGTTCACCGCCAGCTACTTCGTCGGCGCGCCCGAGGTCAGCACGCTGCCGCTGCTGCTGTTCAGCGCCGCGGCCGGCGGCAACATGCAGATCGCGGCGATCACCGCGCTGATCCTGCTGGTGCCGAGCGTGCTGTTCATGCTGCTCGTCGAGCGCTTCCTGCGCGCCGAGGTGCTGGCCAAGGTCGGCCGCTGACCCGGCGCAGGTCCAGATCGAAGGTCCCACATGCCCACCATCCTGCAGGTCAGCGACACCCACCTCTCGCCGCGCAACGGCCTGTTCCTCGACAACCTCGAGGCGCTGCGCCGCATCGCGCTCGGCGTGCGCCCGGACCTCACCGTATTCAGCGGCGACCTCTCCCTCGACGGCGCCGATCGCGAGGAGGACCTCGCCTTCGCGGCCGAGAGGCTGCGCGCCTTCCCCGGCGCGCTGATGTTCCTCCCCGGCAACCACGATGTCGGCAGCCATCCCTGCAGCATGCCGCACCAGCCGGTGGACGCCGCGCGGCTCGCGCGGTTCCGGCGGCATTTCGGCCCCGGCCGCGCCGCGGTGGACCTGCCGGGCTGGCGGGTGATCGGCCTCGATGCGGAGGTGATGGACAGCGGCCTGCCCGAGGACACCGCGCAGGCCGCCTTCCTGGCGGAGGCGGTGCAGGGGCTCGGCGCGCGGCGGCTCGCGCTGTTCCTGCACAAGCCGCTGTTCCTGGAGGCGCAGGACACGACGCAGCCCGATCCCTGGACCGTGCCGCCCGCGGCGCGCGCCGCGCTGACGCCGGCGCTGGCGCATCCGGCGCTGCGCCTCGTCGCCTCGGGCCACCTGCACATGATCCGCCGCCTGGTCGTCGGCCAGGTCGCGCATCTCTGGGCGCCGGCCGCCTCCTTCATGATGGGCCCGGAGGACCAGGACGGGATCGAGGGCGACCGCCGCTGCGGCGCGCTGCTGCACCGCCTCGGGGCGGATGCGGTGGACACGGAGGTGGTGACGGAGGGTGTCGAGAGCATCCACCTCGACACCGTGCGCCACCTGACCTACCCGCGGCCTGCCCCCGGCTGATCCCCGGCCTACGAGACCGCAGCCCGGCAGGATGCATCGGGCACCGCGCGGCCGGTGTCCGGCTCCCGCACGGAGCGGCAGGGATGACAGGGGCGCGGCGGTTTCAGGCCGAAGCGCCTGGCAGGCGGGCGATGCACTTCACTTCCAGGATGAGGCCCGGCCGTGACAACTCGCTCACGCCGATCGCCGTCCAAGGCGGCGTGTGGCCCTGCATGACGCGGTCGCGCACCTGCTTGAAGAGCGGCAGGTGGCGCCGCAACTCCACATGGAAAGTCGTGACGTCCACGATGTCGCGCGCGGTGCAGCCCGCCGCAGCCAGGATCGAAAGCACGTTCCGCCACGCTCGCGTCATCTGCGCCTCCGGGTCCTCGATCACGCGCATCTCGTCGTCGCGACCGAGTTGGCCGGCCATGAACAGGAAGCCGTTCGCGATGAGGCCCGGCGCATAGCCGAATTGCGGTACGACATGCGCCATACCGGGCGGCACGACGAGACCGATAGGCGCCTCGCCCCCGCTCATGCGCCGTCGAAGCCGCGCTGGTCTGCCGCCGCCGCGCCCCAGAGCGCAAAAGCCGGGGAGGCTGGGACCTCGCCGCGCGCGATCAGTCCCTGCCACACGCCGCAGGCATCGACGAAATTCGGAATGCTGCCCGGAAACATCGCATAGGACAGCGCCTCCGCCAGCTCGACCTCCGGCACGCCGCAGGCATAGGAGCCGCGGATGTGTTCGGCGAGTTCCCACCAGCCCTTGCGCGCGGTGTGGATGGCCGCGCAGGTCATCTCGATCCAGCCCTGCGCCACGCCGCATCCCTCCGTAAGCCCAGCAAGCGCCGCGCGATAGGCGCGCGCGCGGTCGTATCGCGGTAGGTGGCGCTGCCATTTCTCGGCGGCAAAGGTGAAGCGCGGCGCGCCCTCGGCGAAGGCGGCGAGGCGGATCGCCAGCTCAATCTCCTCGTCGGTGCCGCCCGCTGCGCGGAACTTCGCGATGTGATGCGTCGCGATCGCCTCGTCGCAGGCCACCAGCACGCCGAGCCAGATGAACTCCTTCGGCCGCTCGTGCAGGCTGCGCGGCGTCAGCGTCAGCGCCGTGTAGGTCGCGTCGTAGCCTGCCAGCACCGCCGGTGCCGCGATCGCCAGCAGGCCGTGATGCGGCAGTAGATAGCCGCGCTTCGCGCGCACCTCCTCCAGGCGGCGCGCGACCTCCGCCTCGTCGGGCATGCCGCTCATGGCGCGACCTCGAACAGCGCCTCGATCTCGACCGGGATGTCGGCATAGAGCTCGGCGACGCCGATGGCGGAGCGCGTGTGCCGACCGCCCTCTCCGAAGACCTCAATCATCAGGTCGGAGAAGCCGTGCAGCACGTCCGACGGCGTGTTGAAGCCGGGCGCGCAGTTGATGAAGCCCACCACGCGCACCACCCGCACCACAGGATCGAGCGTGCCGAGATAGGTGCGCAGCGTGGAAAGGCAGCAGAGCCCCGTGAGCCGCGCGGCGTCATAGCCCTGTGGAATGGACAGCTCCCGCCCCAGCTTGCCGCGCACCATCGGCACGTTGCCTGGGCCGAGCGGGCCGTGGCCGCTCATGTAGACATGGATGCCGGAGCGCAGCGCACGCACCCGGTTCGCCTCGTCCCGGAAGGGCGGCGGCAGCGTGACGCCCAGCTTCGCCAGGCGCTGCTCGTTGGACTCCGTCATCAATGCTCCTCCAGCAGGCGCCCGCAGCCCGCGATGCGATCGGTGATGCCGTGGCTGCGCAGCGCGTGCCAGTAGGTCGCGGCGTTGATCGCGATAACCGGCTTGCCGAGCCATTCCTCCGCCTGCGCCGCCAGGCGCATCATCGGCAGGTTCGCGCCGAACTGGATGATGCCCCGCACCTCTGGACGGTTCACCTCCTGCAGCGCGTCGCGAAGCGCCTCGGTCGGCGTGCGCGCGATCCCGACGGGGGAGGTGCGCTGGAGATGCTTCGCCGCCACCAGCTCGCACCCGATCTCCGCCAGGTAGTCGGAGAGATGGCCGTGCGCGACGTTGAAATAGGGCGTCACCAGCCCGACCGGGCCGCTGACGCCGAGCGCCGCAAGGGCCGCCGGCAGCGCCTCCGCGGCCTGAGTGAAGGGCAGTCCGCCGGTCATGCGGTCCACGCGCGCCCGGATCGCGCGCGCGGCCGCCATGCCGCCGTTCCAGATGCTCTCGGCCGAGATGCCGAGCACGATGTGATCGGGCTCGGCGGTCAGCACCCGCTCGAGCGCGCCTTCCAGCGCGGCGTCGATGCGGCGGATCAGCTCGTCGAAGTCGGCGTCGCTCGACATCGGGTCGTTCGGGATGTGCATCCGCGCGACGTGGTTCGTCACGCCGCGCGGGCGCATCGCGTCGTATTCCGGCTGCACCACCGTGTTGGTGGACGGCGTCACGACGCCGAAGCAGCCCCGCCAGCCGAGGACGTCCGCCATGAGCTTCCCCTCGTTCAGCGCGCCTGCGCGCGGCGTGCCTGGAACTCGGCCTCGGCCTGCGCCATGCGCGTCACGTCGGCCAGCACCTTCTCGGGCGAATCGAGCGCCGGGTTCGGCAGCGCGCCGAGGCCGCGGAACTCCGTGATCAGCTCGGGGTCGGTGACAGCGGCGCGGAAGCCCGCGGCGAGCCAGGCTTTGCGGTCCGCCGGCACCGCCTTCGGCACCGCCACCCAGCGGCTGACGCCCCAGTTCACGTCGCTGCGGCCGGTCACGCTGTTCACCGTCGGCGCGCCGGGGAGGAAGGTCGATTCCTGCGTGCCCGTCACGCCGACCGGCACCACGCGGTTGCCCTGCAGGTGGCCGCGGATCTCGCCGAAGAAGCCGAAGGCGAGGTCCACGTTGTTGCCGAGCAGCGCCGTCAGCCCAGGCGCGCCGCCCTGGAACGGCACGCGCAGGAAGCGGCCGCCGGCCGCAGCCTCAAGCTGCTCGATCAGGTATTCGTAGTAGCCGCCGGGGACGTTGGCGACGCGGATCGTGCCCGGCCGCTGCCGCACCGCCTCGAGGATGCCGCGCAGCCCGCCGCTGCGGAACGGCCCCTCGGCGTTGACGACGAGGTTCAGCGGCTCCGCGTTCAGGTGCGCGATGTGATCGAGGTCGCTCCAGGTCCACCGCCCCTGGCTGCGCGTGGCGTCGGAGAAGATCAGGTTCGCGACGATGCCGACCGCATGCCCGTCCGCCGGCGCCTGTGTCGCGAGCCAGGTGTGCCCGACGAGGCCCGCGCCGCCGGTGCGGTTGTTGACGAAGGAGCGCTCGCCCGTGTGCTTCTCGAAGAAGCGCTGCACGACGCGCGCGGTGATGTCCATGCCGCCGCCGGCGGGATACACCACGGTGAGCTCGATCGGCTCGCGCGGGAAGCCGGCGGGCTTGGGCACCGCAAGGCGTCCCTGCGCACGGGCGGCCAGCGGCAGCGCGGCGGCTGCCGCGGCACCGGCGAGCAGGTGCCGGCGGTTG
>Ga0315900_10008429_pt1 | contig 13263 bp, 11 predicted proteins | sample LakEriMetagenome_FD_203521 | JGI IMG/M metagenome (GOLD analysis project Ga0315900, IMG submission 203521) | Freshwater fungal communities from buoy surface, Lake Erie, Ohio, United States - Buoy 12 MA114 | ecosystem: Environmental > Aquatic > Freshwater > Lake > Lake biofilm | place: USA: Lake...
CCGGTCTGCGCCGTGAAGCGCGCGCAATTCGCCCGCCAGGTGTCCTCGTCGGGCTGCACGAAGCGCACGGGGCGGAGCATGCGCAGCGTCGCACCCGCCTCGATCGGCAGGTTGGGCGGCGTGGCCGGCTGGGCGACGATCTGCGCCCCGGCCTGGCCGGCCATGAGAGTTGCGCCGCCAAGCGCGAGCGCGGTGCGGCGGGTGATGTCTTGGGTCATTGGTGTTGCTTCCTCCTTTGTGGTCTTTTGGGCAAAGGCGTGGTCAGTCGCCGAGGCGTTTCCCATCCGGCCCGAACAGATGGACCAGGGAGAGATCCGGCTTCACATGCAGCGTGTCGCCCGGCCGGCCGGTGACGCGCTCGCGGAAGGCGCCGATCAGCGTGTCCTCGCCGATCCGCAGCGTCACCTGCGTCTCGGACCCGGTGGGCTCGACCAGCACGATGGTGGCCGCGATGCCGTCCTCGGCGAGGGAGAGATGTTCGGGCCGCACGCCATAGGTCGCGGCCACTGCCGGTGCGCCCGGCGGCAGCGGCAGCGCGCCACCGCCCGCGGTGCGGAACACACCCTCGGCGACGCGGCCGGGGATGAGGTTCATCGCCGGGCTGCCGATGAAGCCCGCCACGAACAGGTTCGCCGGCTTGTCGTACAGGTCCAGAGGCGCGCCGGATTGCTCGATCTTGCCATGGTTCATCACCACGATCTGGTCGGCCATGGTCATGGCCTCGATCTGGTCATGCGTCACATAGACCGTGGTGGTGCCGAGCCGCTGCTGGAGTTCCTTGATCTCGCTGCGCATCTGCACGCGCAGCTTGGCGTCGAGGTTGGACAGGGGCTCGTCGAACAGGAACACCTGCGGGTGGCGCACGATGGCGCGGCCCATCGCCACGCGCTGGCGCTGCCCGCCCGAGAGCTGGCGCGGGAAGCGATCGAGCAGCGCCTCGAGCCCCAGGATCTTCGCGGCCTTCTGCACTTCCTCTTCCATGATGGCGGCGGGGGCCTTCGCCAGCATCATGGAAAACGCCATGTTGTCGCGCACGGTCATGTGCGGATAGAGCGCGTAGTTCTGGAACACCATGGCGATGTCCCGGTCCTTCGGCGGCAGCTTGTTGACCACGCGCCCGCCGATGTCGATCTCGCCACCGGTGATGTTTTCGAGCCCCGCGATCATGCGCAGCAGGGTGGACTTCCCGCAGCCGGAGGGACCGACCAGCACCACGAACTCGCCATCGGCGATCTCGACATCAACCCCGTGCAGGATGTTGGTGCTACCAAAAGATTTGCGGACCTGCCGGACCGAGACCGTCGCCATCCATCGCCCCCCTGGCGCCGGCATTTTCCTGCGGCGTCCGAGTGCAGGCTACACATGGCATACGGAATCGCGCAACAGCGCCGGCCCGCCGCGGTGGACGTGCCCGCGCGGGGGCGCTACCCCCATGCTGCACTGCATCGGACCCCTCATGCCGGAACGCTATCGGCTGCTTGCCATCCTGCTGGGTGCCCTGACTGCCCTGGGTCCGCTTGGCGTGGACATGTACCTGCCGGCCTTCCCCGCCATGGGCGAGGCGCTGGGCGCGAGCCCCGCGCAGATCCAGCGCACGCTCGCCAGCTTCCTGCTCGGCATGGCGGTGGGGCAGGTGGCCTATGGCGCCTTGTCGGACCGCATCGGGCGGCGCCGGCCCTTGTTCGTAGGCATGGGCGTCTTCGTGCTGGCCTCGGTCGGTTGCGCCGTCGCGGCTTCGGCCGAGGCGCTGATATGGCTGCGGCTGCTCCAGGCGCTGGGCGGGTGCGTCGGCGTTGTCGTCGCGCGTGCCGTGGTGCGCGACCTGACCGATGAGCGCGGCGCGGTGCGCATGATGGCGATGCTTATGCTGGTGATGGGCGCCGCCCCGATCCTCGCGCCCATGTTCGGCGGCTGGCTGATGGCGGCCTTCGGCTGGCGCGCGATCTTCTGGACGCTCGCGCTCTACGGCACGCTGGCGCTGCTCGCCGTTGCGATCTTCCTGCCCGAGAGTCTGCCGCCCGAGAAGCGCCGGCGAGACGGGCCGGGGCAAGTGGTGATGGTCTATCTCACCATCCTGCGCGACCGGCGATTCCTTTCCTGCGCGCTGGCCGGCGCGCTGCCGATGATCGGGCTCTTCGCCTATCTCTTCGGCTCGCCCTATGTGCTGATGGAGGTGCATGGCCTCTCGCCCACCACCTATGGTCTGGCCTTCGGCAGCAACGCCTTCGGCCTGATCCTGATGAGCCAGGTGACGGCGCGGTTGGTGCGGCGGCATTCGCCGGCGGCGATGCTGGACCGCGCGCTGTGGGTGCAGGCGGGCGCGGGCGTGCTGGCCTTCCTCGCTGCGCTGTCGGGCCAACTCGTGCCGCTGCTGGTGACCTTCTTTCTCTACCTGTCCTGCATGGGCATGGTGCTGCCCCTGGCCGGCGCGCTGGCGATGGGGCCGATGGGGCGCGTCGCGGGCAGTGCCTCGGCCCTCATCGGCTCGCTGCAATTCGGCAGCGGCGCGATGGTGGGGCTCGTGCTCGGCGCCCTCGGGGGTGCCTCGGCCGGCGCTATGGGCGGCCTTCTCGCCGTCGCCGGCTTGGCGGGGCTCGCCGCGCATCGCGGGCTGCGGGGCTGATCGGCGCCTGCGTTAGCAGCGCCTCGGCCGCCGCCACCACCTTCGCCGCATCCGGCTTCAGCGCATCCTCGAGCGGGGGCGAGAAGGGCAGGGGCACGCGCGGCTGGCCGAGCCTGCCCACGGCCTTGATCGCCCGCGGGCCGAGCTTCTCGACGACGCGCGTGATCACCTCGCCGCCGAAGCCGCCGGTGGTGACGGCCTCATGCACCACCAGCAGCCGGCCGGTGCGGGCCACGCTCTCGCACACCGCCGCCTCATCCCAGGGCCAGAGCGTGCGCAGGTCGAGCACGTCGCATGAGATGCCGCGCGCGCCGAGGGTGGCCGCGGCCTCGACCACCGCGGGGGTGATGGCGGACCAGGTGACGAGCGTGATGTCCTCGCCCTCCCGCAGCCGGCGCGCGACGCCGAAGGGGATGGGCTCGATGACCTCCTCGACCTCGCCGGTGGCGGGGAAGAGGTTCTTCGGGTCGAAGAACAGCACCGGATCGTCGCTGCGGATGGCCGAGACGAGCAGCCCGGCCGCATCCGCCGGGCTGGAGGGCACCACCACCACCACGCCGGGGATGTGGGTGAACCAGCTCTCCAGCGTCTGCGAGTGCTGGGCGGCGGAGTTGCGCCAGATGCCGTGTGGCATGCGCACCACCACGGCGGGCTTGGCCTGGCCGCCGAACATGTAGCGCACCTTGGCGATCTGGTTCACAAGCTCATCCATCGCGCACATCACGAAGTCGAAGATGCGCATTTCGATGATCGGGCGCGTGCCGACCAGCGCGGCGCCCAGCCCCGCGCCCATGATCACACTCTCCGAGATCGGGGTGGAGACGATGCGGCTCGCGCCGAATTCATCGAGGAAGCCGCGATATTGGCCGAACAGCCCGCCGCGCGCGACATCCTCGCCCAGCACCCACACGGTGGGGTCGCGGCGCATTTCCTGCAGCGCCGCGCGGCGCGCCGCTTCAACCAGCGTGATCTCTGCCATCTCAGGCGTGCTCCCCGACCGCGCCGACATCCTGCACATCTTCCCAGGCCACGCCCGCATCTGGCCAGGGCGCGGTCAGCGCCGAGGCGCGCGCGAGCGACATCTCGGCCTCCGCCTCGCCCGCCAGCGCATCGAGCGTGCGGGTCGAGACCCCCTCGGCGAGCAGCCGGGCGCGCAGCCGCGCGATGGGCTCGGCCTCGCGTGCCGCGGCAACGGCGGCGGGGTCCCGCCATGCGGCGGGGTCGGTGCTGGTATGGCCGGTGATGCGATAGGTGGTCGCGTGCAGCATCCGCGGCCCGCTGCCGGCGCGGATCTCCGCGACGAGCCGCGCGGCGGCGGCGTCCACGGCGGCCACGTCATTGCCATCGACACTGACGCAGGGCACGCCCAGCGCCTGCGCCCGCGCGGCGACCCCTGGCCCGGCGGTGACCGAGGCCGCGGCGGTGAAGGCCGCGACGCCGTTGTCTTCGCAGATGAACAGCACGGGCAGGCGATAAAGCGCGGCCCAGTTCAGCCCTTCCAGGAAAGGGCCGCGATTGATCGCGCCATCGCCGAAGAAGCAGGCCACCAGCGAATCCGAGCCCAACAGCTTGAGCCCCTGCGCCGCGCCGACCGCGATCGGGATGCCGCCAGCCACCACGCCATTCGCACCAAGCATGCCGACAGAAAAATCCGCGATATGCATGGAACCACCTTTGCCGCGGCAATGCCCGCCGGCGCGGCCGAACAACTCCTCCATCATGCCTGCGATGCCCGCGCCCTTGGCGATGGCATGGCCATGGCCGCGATGGTTGGAGGTCAGCCGGTCATCACGGCGCAGGTTTACGCAGACACCTGCGGCGACGCCCTCCTGCCCGATCGAGACATGCAGCGGCCCGGGGATCTCGCCCGCCTTGTGCGCCGCCAGCGCCGTTTCCTCGAAGGCCCTGATCCGACACATCGTGCCGTAGAGCGCAAGCAGCCGCGCCCGGTTGTCCCCACCCGTGGTCATCGCCGTTTCCCTGGTCCCCAACCTGCCCCCATTGGAAGGGGGCTTGCGGAGCATGAGGGAGCGCGCGAAGGAATCAAGCCGGGGAGGAGCAGAGCGATGGCCGAAGCCGCGCCGCTGGTGTTGGACAGCGTGACGCATCTGCCGGCCGGGGCGCCGGGCGCAGTGGCCTGCTGCGCGAGCCATGGCGGTGTCTATGCCGCCTGGTATGCGGCGCGCCGCGGCGTGGCCGCGATGATCCTGCATGATGCCGGCATCGGGCGGGAGCGCGCCGGCATCGGCGGCCTCGCCTGGCTCGACGCGCAGGGACTCGCCGGGGCCTGTGTCGGCCATGACACGGCGCGGATCGGTGAGGGCGCGGACATGATGGCGCGCGGGCGGCTCTCGGCGGTGAATAGGCTCGCCGTCGCGCTGGGGCTTGAGGTCGGCATGGGCTGTGCCGAAGCGATGCGCCGGTTGCTCGCCGCGCGCCTGCCCGCAAGCCCCGCCCCCACCGCGATGGATGAGGCGCGGCACGAACTCCTGCCCGGCGTCGTGGCGCTCGATTCGAATGGGTTGGTCGGGCCAGTGGATATCGGGCGGATCGTCGTCACCGGCTCGCATGGCGGGCTACTCGGCGGCCGGCCGGAAACGGCGGTGAAGGCCGCGGTGCGCGCCGCGCTCTACAATGACGCAGGCATCGGCATCGACCGCGCCGGCCTCTCCCGCCTGCCGGCGCTCGATACGCGCGGCATTGCGGGGGCCACCGTCTCCTGCTTCTCGGCGCGCATCGGCGAGGGGCTGTCCACCTGGAATGATGGCTGGATCTCGGCCGTGAACGCAACCGCGGCCGCACAGGGCGGGCGCATCGGACAATCGGCGCGCGAGCTTGTCGCCGCCCTCTTGGAGCATGCCTGAATGTCTGCACCGAACGCCACGCGCCGCATGAGCGGCGGCCAGGCCATGGCCGAAATGCTGAAGCTGCATGAGACCGGGCCGATGTTCGGCATGGGCGGCTTCCAGCTGCTGCCCTTCTATGAGGCCTGCCGCGCGCTCGGCGTGCAGCACTACCTGATCAACGATGAGCGCTGCGGCGCCTTCGCGGCGGATGCCTATGCCCGCGTGACCAACAAGCCGGGGCTGGTGGACGGGACGCTCGGCCCGGGGGCGACGAACCTCGCCACGGGGCTGGCCGAGGCCTTCAACGCCGGCATGCCGATGGTGGCAATCATCGGCGACGCCAACCGCCAGCACGCCTGGAAGAACATGACGCAGGAGGCGCGGCAATTCGACGTGCTGCGCCCCCTGGTGAAGGAAGCCATCCGCGTCGAGGTGATTTCCCGCATTCCCGAGCATTTCCGCCGCGCTTTCGCGGTGGCGACCTCAGGCCGGCCGGGTCCCGTGCTGCTCGCCGTGCCCGAGGACATCGCGCATGGCGAGCATGATTTCGACGCCGCCGATTTCTGGATCGACCCCGGCACGCTGCGCGCCCAGGCGCGGCGCTCGCGCCCGGATTCGGCGGATCTCGCGCGCGCCGCTGCGCTGCTGGCGAAAGCCGAGCGGCCGATGATCCTGGCCGGCGGTGGCGTGCATATCAGCGAGGCGCAGGAGGCGCTGACCCGCTTCGCGGAGGCCGAGGGCATTCCCGTCGCGCACACCATGTCCGGCAAGGGCGCCATCGCCTGCACCCATGCGCTTTCCGCCAGCCTCTTCGGCCGCTATTCGCGTATCGCCAACGACCTGATCGCGATGAGCGACTGCCTGCTCGTGGTCGGCTGCAAGCTCGGCGAGATCGCGACCAAGCGCTTCACCTTGATGCCCAATGGCGTGCCGCTGATCCATCTGGACATCGTGGCCGAGGAGATCGGTCGCACGACGCGCCAGGATGTCGCGCTGGTGGGCGATGCGCGGGCCGGCCTCGCTGATCTCGCCGCCGCGCTCGCCGATGGCGGCAAGCGCCGCGAGTCGCGCGCCGGCTGGTGCGCCGAGGTGCCGCGCCGCATGGCCGCCTGGCGCGAAGGCGCGCGGGAGCGGCTGGAGAGCGTGGAGAGCCCGATCAATGTCGGGCGCATCCTCAATGAGGTGAATGCCGTGCTGCGCCCCGAGGATGTGCTGGTCGCCGATGGCGGCTTCGCGGGCCATTGGGGCGCGCTGTTCTTCGACACCAAGCAGGCCGGGCGCGGCTTCGTGGCGGATCGCGGCTTCGCCTCCATCGGCTATGGCGTGCCTGGCGGCATCGGCGCGCAGCTTGGCGTGGGGAAGGGGCGGCGCGTGGTCTCGCTCACCGGCGATGGCGGCTTCAACATGTCGATGGGCGATCTCGAGACCGCACGCCGCGTCGGCGCCCCGCTCGTCGCCTGCGTCTTCAACAATGCCGCGAGCGGCTATGTGAAGGCGCTGCAGCACGCCGTCTTCGGCCCCGGCAATTACCAGAGTAGTGACCTGATCGAGATGGACTACGCCGCCATCGCCAACGCCATGGGCTGCAAGGGGATCCGTGTCAGTGATCCTGAGAAGCTCAACGCCGCACTGCGCGAAGGGCTTGAGAACACCGATACGCCCACCGTGCTCGACATCATCGTCACGCGCGACCCGGCGCGGATGCTGCCCGCGGCGGACAACCGAACGCTGAAGGTGGAGAAGGGCGACAGGCCCGTCTGATGCACGGCGCGGAGGCAAGCAATCTCGCGCGGCTGCTGACGCAGACCGCCCGCCGCCTGCCCGAGGCGCCCGCTTTGGTCTGGCGCGGCCGCAGCTGGTCCTTCGCCGAACTCGATGCGCGCGTCGATCGCTTCGCCCAAGGCTTGCGCGGGCTCGGCGTGGCGAAGGGCGATCGGGTGCTGGTCCATTCGCGCAACACCAACGCGATGTTCGAAAGCCTCTGGGCCTGCTGGAAGATCGGCGCGGTCTGGGTGCCGACGAATTTCCGGCTCACCCCGGCGGAAGTGGCCTATCTCGGCGCCTCCTCCCGCGCCGTGGTGATGCTGCGCGATGTGGGATTCGCGGCGCATGCGCAGGCGGTGCGCGCGGCGAACCCCGCGCTGCGCCATGTCATCGCGGTGGGCGATGCCGGTGCGGGTGAGGAAGACTACGAAGCCCTGCTCGCCGCCGTCACGCCGCCGCCGCCGGATCACGAAGTCGCTGTCGCCTACGACGATCCCGCCTGGTTCTTCTACACCTCCGGCACCACCGGCCGGCCCAAGGCGGCGGTGCTGACGCATGGGCAGATGGCCTTCGTGGTGACGAATCACCTGGCCGATCTCGTGCCCGGCACGACCGAGCGCGATGCCTCGCTGGTGGTCGCCCCCCTCTCGCATGGCGCGGGCATCCATCAGCTTACCCAGGTGGCGCGCGGCGCAGTGACGGTGCTGCTCAGTGGCGAGAAGCTCGACGGTGCCGAGGCCTGGGCGCTGGTCGAGCGCCACCGCGTGAGCAACATGTTCACCGTGCCGACCATCCTGACCGCGCTGGTGCGCGACCCGGCCGTGGACCGGCACGACCAGTCCAGCCTGCGCCACGTGATCTACGCCGGCGCGCCGATGTACCGCGCCGACCAGCAGGAGGCACTCGGGAAACTCGGCCCCTGCCTGGTGCAGTATTTCGGCCTGGGCGAGGTCACCGGCAACATCACCGTCCTGCGCGCCGACCAGCACACGCCCGAGAACCTTGCCACCTGTGGTGTTCCGCGCACCGGCATGGAGGTCGCGATCCTGGCCGAGGACGGCACGCGCCTTCCGCCCGGCGCGGTGGGCGAGATCTGCGTGCGCGGTGGGGCGGTCTTCGCCGGCTATTTCGAGAATGAGGCCGCCAACGCCAAGGCCTTCGCGGGCGGATGGTTCCACACCGGCGATCTCGGCACGCTCGATGCGCGCGGCTTCCTGACCATCACGGGCCGTGCCTCGGACATGTACATCTCCGGTGGTTCCAACGTGTACCCGCGCGAGGCGGAGGAGGCGCTGCTGACGCACCCCGCTGTCGCCGAATGCGCCGTGGTCGGCCTGTCGCACCCGAAATGGGGCGAGGCCGGCGTGGCCTGCGTAGTGCTCCGCGCGGGGCATGCGGCGAGCGAGGCCGAATTGCTCGCGCATCTCGCGCCGTTGATCGCCCGCTACAAGCAGCCGCTGCGCGTGGTGATGTGGGAAGCCCTGCCGAAATCCGGCTATGGCAAGGTGCCCAAGGCAATGATCCGCGGCCGTCTGGCGGAAGAGGGAATCGCGTTCTAGCCTGCGCGGATAAGGAGACCCATCGCATGTCCGCCACGCTGTTCGAGAACGCCCATATCCTGGATGGCCGCGCCGCCGGCGCCGTGCCCGGCCATGTCCTGGTCGAGGACGGGCTGATCAAGGAAGTCTCCGAAGCACCGATCAAGGCCGCCATGGCGCGGCGCGTCGATCTGCGCGGGCGCACCCTGATGCCCGGCCTGATCGACGCGCATGTGCATGTGATCGCCAGCATGGTGAATCTCGGCCAGAACGCCTTCCTGCCGGATGCGCTGATCGCGCACCGCGCCGCCAAGATCATGAACGCCATGCTGCTGCGCGGCTTCACCACTATCCGCGACCTTGGCGGTGCCACGCAGGGGCTGCGCCTCGCGCGGGATGAGGGCCTGTTCGACGCGCCGCGCATGGTGATCTGCGGCAAGGCTATCTCCTCCACCGGCGGGCATTCCGACGCCCGTGGGCGCTTCGATGATCGCGACAATACCTGGGTCGAGGGCCGACTCGGCGCGCTCGGGCGCATCGCCGATGGCGTGGACGCGCTGCGCCGCGTCTGCCGCGAGGAAATCAAGGCGGGCGCCGACTACATCAAGATCATGGCGAATGGCGGCGTCGCCTCGCCCACCGATCCCATCGCCTTCCTCGGCTATTCGCGCGCCGAGTTGCTCGCGGCGGTGGAGGAGGCCGAACTCGCCCAGACCTATGTCGCAGCACACCTCTACACCGACCAGGCGATCGCGCGCGCCGTGGAGTGCGGCGTGCACAGCCTCGAGCATTGCAACCTCATCACCGAGGAAACGGCGCGCAAGGCCGCCGCGGCGGGCGCCATCGCCTGCCCGACGCTCGTGACCTACCAGGCGCTGAAGGATGAGGGCGCATCGCTCGGCCTGCCGGCGGCGTCGGTGGCGAAGATCGATGATGTGCGCCTCGCCGGGCTGGAGAGCCTGGAGAAGATGCAGCGCGCGGGCCTCACCATGGCCTTCGGCACCGATCTGCTCGGCGAGATGCATCGCCACCAATCGGAGGAGTTCGTCATCCGTGGCCGCGTGCTGCCGGCCATCGAGGTGATCCGCTCCACCACCGTGCACGCCGCGAAGCTGCTGCGGATGGAAGGCAAGATCGGCATCGTGGCGCCGGGCGCCTATGGCGACCTGGTGGTGGTGGAGGGTGATCCGCTGAAGGACCTCGCTCTGCTCACGCACCAGGGCAAGCACCTGTCGGCCATTATGCAGGCCGGGCGCTTCGTGAAGGATCAGCTCTGATCATCCGCGTGGCGTGACACCCGCGCGCGCTCGCCGAAGAGCCCGCGCGGGCGCGCCACCAGGATCGCGGCGATCAGCACGCCGATCAGCACCACCTGCAGCGCCGCGCCGCGTGCCTGCTCGGCCTGCGGGATGACCTCCCGCAGCAGCCCGCCCGAGATGCTCCAGATCGCCCAGACGATCAGCGCGCCGGCCACCGCGCCGAGGTTGTTGCCCGAGCCACCGACGATCAGCATCGCCCAGATCTGGAAGGTGAGGATCGGCAGGAAATCCTCGGGCGCGATGTAGCCGACGAAATGCGCATAGAGCGCGCCGCCGAGGCCCATCAGCATGCAGCCCAGCACGAAGCTCTGCAGCCGGAAGGCGCTCGCGCGCTTGCCGAGCGATGCGGCAGCCTGCTCATCCTCGCGCAGCGCGCGCAGCACGCGGCCCCAGGGGCTCGCCACCAGCCGCTCCAACGCCCACCACGCCAGCCCCAGCACAGCGGCCACGATGCCGAGATAGGCCAAGTTCCAGGCCAGCCCGCTGCCGAGCAACTCGAAAAAGGGCTTCGGAATGGATTGGATGCCGAAGGGCCCGCCGGTGATGGATTGCGCGTTCAGCGCGACGAGTTGGATCACCACCGCGATGCCGAAGGTGGTGATGGCGAGGTAGTCCTCGCGCAGCCGCAAGGCCGCAATACCGACGATGAAGGCAGCGACCCCGGCCGCGAGCATCGCGCCGAGCCAGCCAAGCAGGATCGGCAGGCCGAAGCCGCCGAAGCGCTCAGGCTCGGGCGGGCCGGTGAGCAGGGCAGAGCTGTAGGCGCCGATGGCGACGAAGCCGGCCACCCCCACATTGAACAGGCCGGAGAATCCCCATTGCAGGTTCAGCCCCAGCGCCATCACCGCGAAGATGCCGACGAAGACGAGGAAGAAGGCGGCGTAGGAAAGAAGGGGCGTGAGCTCCATCACGCTCTCTCCCCGAAGATGCCGGTCGGGCGCAGCAACAGGATGGCGATCAGCACCAGGAAGGCCGTCGCCGCGCGATACTCCGCGCCGAAGAGCGGCACCGAGAAACTCTCCGCCAGCCCTACGATGAATCCCCCCAGCACCGCGCCCCAGACGCTGCCGATTCCGCCCAGGATCGCCGCCGCGAAAAGTGGCAGCAGCAGGTCGAAGCCGAGCATCGGGCGAATCTGCCCCACCAGCCCCGCGAAGATGCCCGCGATGGCGGCCAGGACCGCGCCGATCACCCAGGTGGCGCGCACCACGCCCTCGACATCCACCCCCGCCACGCGCGCCAGCGCCGGATTCATCGCGGTCGCGCGCATCGCGCGGCCGAGCGTCGTGCGCGTCAGCAACAGATGCAGGGCGACGACGACCACGGCGGTCAGGCCGATGACGAGCAGCTGGTCCGGCGTGATGCGAAGCCCGCCCATCACGTCGCGCGGCACCAGGCGCAGCGCGATCTGGATCTCGCGCGAATAGTATTCGGGCAGCGTGCCGTAGAGGAATTGCAGCAGGTTGCGCAGCGCCAGCGCCGCGCCGAAGCTCGCGATCACCAGGGTGATCGCTTGGCCCTTGCGCAGCCGGCGGAAGAGCAGCCAGTCGAGCAGCAGCGCGAGCCCCGCCGTCAGCGCTGCCGAGATCACCAGCGCGGCCAGGAGCGGCCAGCCGAAGGAGAAGGGCTCGATCGGCGTCATCACGCCGAGCCCGGTGAGTGCCATCACCGCTGCCAGCGCCGAGACGGCGAGATAGGCGCCCCAGGTCATGAACTCGCCCTGGCCGAAATTGGCGAAGCGCAGGATGGAGTAGGTCAGCGTCAGCCCCACCGCGCCGAGCGCGATGACGGAGCCCACGATCAGCCCATCGGCGATGAGTTGCAGCATCAGCCCTCCTCCAACCCGCCGCCGAGATAGAGATGGGCGAGGCGCTTGTCGTCTGCGAGGTCCGCGGCCGGGCCGATCAGCCGTTCGCGCCCTTCGACCAGCACGGCGGCGCGGTCCGCGATGGCCAGCGCCGCCTTCACATTCTGCTCGACGAGCAGGATGGTGACCCCGGTGGCGCGCACCGCCTGCAGGCGCTCGAACACCAGGCCCACCAGCTTGGGCGAAAGCCCCGCCGAGGGTTCGTCCAGCATCAGCACGGAGGGCGAGGCGATCAGCGCGCGTGCCACCGCCACCATCTGCCGCTGGCCGCCCGAAAGGCGCCCGGCCGGCAGGCGGCGCTGGCGCTCGAGATCCGGGAAGAGCGCGAAGATGGAATCGAAGCTGCCGCGCCGGGCTTTCGGCACCAGGGCCGCGGCGAGCTGCAGATTCTCCAGCACGGAGAGGTTGGCGAAGACGTTTTCCGTCTGGGGTACGAAGCCCAGCCCTTCACGCACCATGCGATGCGCCGGCGTAGCCGTGATGTCGCGTCCGCCGAGGCGGACCGTGCCCGACCAGATCGGCACCAACCCCGCCGCCGCCTTCACCAGCGTGGATTTGCCCGCGCCATTCGGGCCGAGCAGCGCCACGATCTCGCCTGGCATGACTGTGAGCGACGCGCCCCGGAGAATGGGCAGGCCGGGCTCATAGCCGCCCTCGATGCGGGTGAACTCCAGAGCGGGCGTCATCCGAGATACGCCTCGATCACGCGCGGGTCGCGTCGCACCTCCTCGGGCGCGCCCTCCAGCAGCTTGCGCCCCTGCGCCAGCACCATCACCGGCCGGCAGAGCGACATCACGAGATCCATGTTGTGCTCGATGATCAGGAAGCTCGTGCCCTGCGCGTTCAGCGCGGCGATCTTCTCCATGATGATGGCAAGCAGCGGCGGCGCGACGCCGGCGGCGGGCTCATCGAGCAGGATCAGCTTCGGCTCGGCCACGAGCACGCGGGCGAGTTCCAGCAGCTTGCGCTGCCCGCCCGAGAGCACCCGCGCGGGCTGCTGCGCCAGATGCGAAAGCCCGACGAACTCGATCCAATGCCGTGCGCGCTCGCGCAGCGCGCGTTCCTCCGCCGCGACGGCACCGGCCTGAAACCAGTTCGTCCAGAAGCGCTCTCCACGCTGGGCGGGGGGGGCCAGCATGACGTTCTCCAGCACCGTCATGGCGGGGAAGGGGCGCGGGATCTGGAAGGTGCGCGCCAGGCCGTGGGCGAAGACCTGGTCGGGCCGCTGCCCCTCGATCCGCACGCCGTCCAGGGTGAGGGTGCCGGCTTCGGGGCGAAGGCTGCCGGCGAGGCAGTTGAACAGCGT
>Ga0315900_10008430_pt1 | contig 13262 bp, 9 predicted proteins | sample LakEriMetagenome_FD_203521 | JGI IMG/M metagenome (GOLD analysis project Ga0315900, IMG submission 203521) | Freshwater fungal communities from buoy surface, Lake Erie, Ohio, United States - Buoy 12 MA114 | ecosystem: Environmental > Aquatic > Freshwater > Lake > Lake biofilm | place: USA: Lake...
TCGATGATCGCGTACGAACGGCTGCCGAGACCGGTGCCGAGGAACAGCTGCGTGATGTCCTTGCGGCGACACTTCGCGCCGTTGATGTAGTAGGTGGACTGACCGTCGCGCGTGACCTGCCGCTTCAGCGACACCTCCGCGTAGTTCGCGTAGGGGCCGGTGAGCGCGCCGTCCGAGTTGTCGAACACGAGTTCGACCGACGCGGCGCCCACGGGCTTGCGGCCGCCGGAGCCGTTGAAGATGACGTCGGTCATGTCATTGCCGCGCAGGTGCTTCGCGGAGATCTCGCCCATGACCCACCGCACGGCGTCGATGATGTTCGACTTGCCGCAGCCGTTCGGCCCGACCACGCCCGTGAGGTTGCCCGGGAAGTGCACGGTGGTCGGGTCGACGAACGACTTGAAACCGGCGAGCTTGAGCTTCGATAGGCGCATGGACGACCCTGGGGGGATGTGGACCGCCCGTGCGGGCGGATTCCGGAGCGGCGCGGGTGCGACCGGACGCGGCCCGCGGCGCGCTCGTGGTCCGGCGAGGCGCCGTAGTGTAGAGTACGACGCCCGCGAAAACGACCCGCCCACGGCGCGTGTCGAGCCGCGCCCGGGTCAGCGCAACGACCCACGAATTCCAGCCCAAAGCGATCGTCCGCACCTGGTTGTCCGCAATAGGAATGGCACACGCGATGGCGACTGCGCCCACCGCTCCGCAGGATCACGTCGACACCTTCCCGAATCCGAACCCGGGTCGGGACTACACGATCCGCATCACGATCCCGGAGTTCACCTGCCTGTGCCCGAAGACCGGCCAACCGGATTTCGCGCACCTGGAACTCGAGTACGTCCCCGCGGAGCGCTGCGTCGAACTGAAGGCGCTCAAGCTCTACATGTGGTCGTTCCGCGATCGCGGGGCGTTCCACGAGGCCGTCACCAACGAAATCCTGGGGCGGCTCGTCGACGCTACCGAGCCGCGCTACATGCGCCTGACCGGCAAGTTCAACGTGCGCGGCGGCCTCTACACCACGGTGGTCGCTGACTACCGCAAGCCGGGGTGGACGCCGCCGGCGCCCGTGAACCTGCCGTGATCCGCGCGGGGTCGCCGGCCTGCGACGCCTGCGCGACGGTGGCCGGCGCGCGCGCGGTCATCCCGGATTCCCCTTAGCCGACGCGTCTGTACGGCACAAGCGTGGCGGCTATAATCGCGCGCTCGTCAAGGGTCCTCGAGCGCGGGATCGCCGCGGTCCCCGCAAGGAGTAGCACATGGCTGCCAAGAAGCCCGCCGCGAAGGCCGCGAAGCCCAAGAAGCCTGCGCCCAAGAAGGCGCCCGCGAAAGCTGCCGCGCCGATGCGCAAGGCCGCGGCGAAGCCGGCCGCGCCCAAGCCCAAGATCACGTCCACGAAGGCGGTCAAGCCCTTGCCGAAATCCACCGTACCCGCGGCCGCCCCGGCCTCGAAGCCGAAGGCGGTGGCCAAGCCCGCCGCGAAGCCGGCGCCGGCGAAGCCCGCCGCGGTGAAGCCCGCGCCTGCCAGGGGCGGGGCCGCGTCCGGCAGCCGCGGCGCTCACGAGCCCGAGTCCGCCGTGGCGCCCCCGTCGGCGACCACGCAGACGCAGCCCCGGGTGCCCGTCGTCGGGAGCGACGCTCGCCCCGTCCCGCCCCCCCGGATTGCCGCCACGCCCGCCGAGGGCGAGGAAGAGGGCGCCGAGGCGGCGTCCAGCCTCAGCCTGCTCGCCGGCCCGCGCAACGTCACGCCCTACCGCGCGAAGAAGGGCGAGCAGTACATGAGCAAGGAGCAGGTCGAGCACTTCCGCACGATCCTGAACACGTGGAAGCGCGACCTGATGGAAGAGGTCGATCGCACGGTCACCCACATGAAGGACGAGGCGGCGAATCCGCCCGACCCGAACGACCGCGCGACGCTCGAGTCCGAGTTCAGCCTCGAGCTGCGCACCCGCGACCGCGAGCGCAAGCTGATCCGCAAGATCGACGAGGCCCTGAAGCGCATCGAGGACGGCAGCTACGGCTACTGCCTCGAGACCGGCGAGGAGATCGGCATCAAGCGGCTCGAGGCGCGGCCCGTCGCGACGCTGTCGATCGAGGCGCAGGAGCGCCGCGAACGCCGCGAGAAGCAGTACGGCGACCGCGACGACCGGTATCGCTGAGTCGACCCCGGCGGAGCGTCCCCGCGGCCGCTTTGCCCCCTCTCCCACGGGCCGGCTCCACGTCGGCTCCCTGCTGACGGCCGTCGGCAGCTGGCTGGACGCTCGCGCCGCCCGCGGCGAATGGCTCGTGCGCATCGAAGACGTCGATCGCGACCGCGAAGTCCCGGGTGCGGCCGACGACATCCTCCGCACGCTCGAAGCCTTCGGCCTGGCGTGGGACGGCCCCGTGCTCCGCCAGAGCGAACGCGGTGCGCCGTACGCCGCCGCGCTCGACCGGCTGCTGGCGAGGGGCGCAGCCTATCCGTGCTCCTGCACCCGCGGCGACATCGCGGCCGTCGGCGGGCCGGACGCGCCCTATCCAGGCACGTGTCGCAACGGTCCTGCGCGGGGAGATGCCATTTCGCTGGCATGGCGCTGGCGCGTTCCGCCGGGTCCAGTCACCGTCGAAGATCGCCTGCAGGGCGTGCTCACGCAGGACGTCGCCGGCGCGGTCGGGGACTTCGTGCTGCGCCGGAAGGACGGCTTCTGGTCGTACCAGCTCGCGGTGGTGGTCGACGATGCGGCCCAGGAGGTGACGGACGTCGTCCGCGGCCTAGACCTCTGGGACAACACGCCGAGGCAGGTGCTGCTGCAGCAGGCACTGGGGTTGCCGTCGCCGCGCTACCTGCACCTGCCCCTCGTGGTGGAACCGGACGGCGCCAAGCTCGCGAAAACCCGTCGGTCCGTACCGGTGGACGCCGCGGCGGCGCCCCGGAGCTCACCCGCGTGCTCGAACTGCTGCGGACGGCGCCGCCCGCCGACCTCGCGGGTGCGCCCGTGCGGGAACAGCTCGACTGGGCGGTCGCCGAATGGCGCCCGGAGCGCCTGCGCGGGCTCGCAACCCTGCCGCTGCCGGCGCCGCGGCCGGGATTGCCGCAGGACCCGAGCCGCGTATGATGAAGAGCAGCGACGGGCCACCAGGAGCGCCGCGACCGTCCGCGGCGACGCGACCATGACCGAGCCCCGCGTCATCAGGAAGTACCCGAACCGTCGTCTGTACGACACGGTCGAGAGCCGCTACGTCACCCTGGCCGACGTCCGCCGGCTCGTGATGGACAAGGTGGACTTCGTCGTCGTCGACAAGAAAACCCAGGAAGACATCACACGGTCGATCCTGCTGCAGGTGATCGCCGAGCAGGAGCACGAGGGCGAGCCGCTGATGAGCCAGGATTTCCTGGCCCAGGTGATCCGCGCATACGGCGGCGCGATGCAGGGTCTCGTCGGGGACTACCTCGAGCAGAGCCTCAAGCTGTTCATGAACCAGCAGGCGCAGCTGCGCGACCGCCTCCGATCGATGGTCGGCATGGACCCCATGAGCACGATGACCCACCTGGCGCAGGACAACTTCCAGCGCTGGCGGCAGATGCAGGACACGTTCTTCCAGACGATGATCTCGGCCGCCGGTGGCGCCTCGCGCGCGGGCACCAGCGAGAAGGACGACGACGCACCACCGAAGTAGCACCCGATGCGCGCCATCACGGAGCGGCAGGCGGAAGACCCGGGCCATGGCCTGCCGATCCGCGACGTCGCCTCGTATCCGCTTCCTGTTCGTCAGGCCAGCGCTTTGCCTCCGGCTTCCTTCAGACGCCCAGTCGCCCGGGTCGCCCTCGCCGTGCCGCCAGCGATTCCCCGGGTCGGGTCCGCAGAGGACTTCCACCTCCAAGCAGGGGCGCCCTGCCGGACGCGCAAAGAGAAAGGCCCCGCGACGCGCGTCGCGGGGCCTTTCCGTATCGACGTGGGGAAGCGCCGCGCCGAGGCGACGCCCCGCCGGCTCAGACGTCCTTCATCGACAGGCGCACGCGGCCCTGGCGGTCGACCTCGAGCACCTTCACGCGCACGACGTCGCCTTCCTTCAGCTTGTCGCCGACGCGCTCGACGCGCTCGTTCGAGATCTGCGAGATGTGCACGAGGCCGTCGCGGCCCGGCAGGATCGTGACGAACGCGCCGAAGTCCATCAGGCGCACGACGCGGCCCTCGTAGATCGCGCCGACCTCGACGTCCGCGGTGATCAGCTCGATGCGGCGCTGGGCCTCGCGGGCCTGCGCGCCGGACACGGAGGCGATCTTCACGGTGCCGTCGTTCTCGATGTCGATCGTGGTGCCGGTCTCCTCCGTGATCGCGCGGATCACGGCGCCGCCCTTGCCGATGACGTCGCGGATCTTCTCCGGGTCGATCTTGATCGTGGTGATCGTCGGCGCCCAGTCGCTCATCTTCTCGCGCGGCTTCGAGATGACGGCGTTCATCTCGTTCAGGATGTGCAGCCGGCCATCGCGCGCCTGCGACAGCGCGACCTGCATGATCTCCTTCGTGATGGACGTGATCTTGATGTCCATCTGCAGCGCGGTGACCCCGTCCTTCGTGCCGGCGACCTTGAAGTCCATGTCGCCGAGGTGATCCTCGTCGCCGAGGATGTCGGTCAGCACCGCGAAGCGGTCGCCTTCCTTGACGAGGCCCATCGCGACGCCCGCGACCGGCGCCTTGATCGGCACGCCCGCGTCCATCAGCGAGAGCGAAGAGCCGCACACCGAGGCCATCGAGCTCGAGCCGTTCGACTCGAGGATCTCGCTGACGATGCGCAGCACGTACGGGAACTTCTCCATGTCCGGCATCACCGCGGCAATGCCGCGGCGGGCCAGGTTGCCGTGGCCGATCTCGCGGCGCTTCGGCGAGCCCATCATGCCGGTCTCGCCCACGCTGAACGGCGGGAAGTTGTAGTGGAGCATGAACGGCTCCTTACGCTCCCCTTCCAGCGCATCGATGATCTGGGCGTCGCGGCCGGTGCCGAGCGTGGTCACCACCAGCGCCTGGGTCTCGCCGCGCGTGAACAGCGCCGAGCCGTGCGTGCGCGGCAGCACGCCGACCTTCACGGTGATCGGGCGCACGGTCTTGGTGTCGCGGCCGTCGATGCGCGGCGCTCCCGACAGGATGCGGTCGCGGACGATGCGGTACTCGAGGTCCGCGAACGCGGTCTTCACCGCCTCGGCCGGGAACTTCGGCGTCTCGCCGGCGGCGAGCTCCGCCATCACCTTCTCGCGGATCTTCGCGATGCGGTCGCGGCGCTCCGACTTCACGACGATGCTGTAGGCCTCGTTGAGGCCCGCGCCCGCCAGCGCCTTCACCGCCGCCTCGAGCTCCGTGTTCGGGGCGGGCAGCTGCCAGTCCCACTTGGGCTTGCCGGCGACCTTGACCAGCTCGTTGATCGCGTCGATCGCGACCTGCATCTGCTCGTGGCCGAACGTGACGGCGCCGAGCATCACTTCTTCCGACAGGCCCGAGGCCTCGGACTCGACCATCAGCACGCCTTCCCTGGTGCCCGCGACCACGAGGTCGAGGTCCGAGGTCTTCAGCTGCGCGGCGGTCGGGTTCAGGATGTACCGACCGTTCTGGTAGCCGACCTTGGCGGCGCCGATGGGGCCGAGGAACGGCAGGCCCGACAGTGCGAGCGCGGCAGAGGCACCGAGCAGCGCCGGGATGTCCGACGGCACGTCCGGGTTGAGCGAAATGACGGTCGCGACGACCTGCACCTCGTTCCGGAAGCCCTCGGGGAAGAGCGGACGGATCGGGCGGTCGATCAGGCGGCTCGTGAGCGTCTCGCGCTCGGTCGGGCGGCCCTCGCGCTTGAAGAAGCCGCCGGGAATGCGGCCCGCGGCGTAGGTCTTCTCCTGGTAGTTGACCGTGAGCGGGAAGAAGTCGCGGCCCGGGACCGCGTTCTTGGCGCCGACCGCGGTGACGAGCACCACGGTCTCGGCAACGGACACGACGACCGAAGCGTCGGCCTGACGGGCGATCTCGCCCGTCTCCAGGGTCACCTCGTGGGCGCCGTACTGGAAAGTCTTCTTGTGAACGGACACGGAGATTCCTTGCAGAGGTTGGGTCCGGCGACCCCTCGGGGACAGCCCAGAGGGCGCGCTCGCCGGGAACTCGGGTTGCCAGAAACGCGACGGCCCACCGAAGGGCGGGCCGTGCGGGGTCTCGCTCTTAGCGACGGAGACCGAGGTCGTTGATGACCTTCTGGTAACGGTCGGGGGCGTTCTGCTTGAGGTAATCAAGCAGCTTGCGGCGCTGGTTCACCATCTTCAGGAGGCCGCGGCGGGACGAGTGGTCGCGCTTGTGGCTGTTGAAGTGCTCGCCCAGGCCGTTGATGCGCTGGGACAGGAGCGCGATCTGGACCTCGGGCGAGCCCGTGTCCTGGGCGCCGCGCGCGTACTTCGCGACGATTTCGGCCTTCTGCTGGCTGTCGAGTGGCATTGACCTGGCGACCTCGAGACGAACTTGTAGCCTTTGAAGAGCCGCGCATTGTACCGGGGCGGCTCCCGACCCTCAAGGCAGAATTGCGCGGCCCTCAGCCGTCGACCCTGCCGCCCCCCCGCCCAGCGCCCGGGGTGCCGGCGGTTCATTCGCCGGCAGCACCGAGGACCGGCGCCAGCTGGACGAGGGCTGCGGCGGAGGGCCTCTCAGCCGGCAGGCGCACGCGGGCGGCCGAACAGGGTGCCCGTTCCGGTCGGCTTCGCGGTCGTCAGGTGCGGCGCGACCTTCTCGCCGAAATCGCGGATGCCCTGCACGAAGTCCGGGAAGCTGAAGAGGATGCCGTCGACGCCGGTCTGCTCGGCGATCGCGTCGAGCTCCGCGGCGACCCTCCGGTAGGAGCCGCGCACGACGGGGATCCCGAGGAAGGCCATGTTGCCCTCGTCGATCGACTTCGCGAGGCCCGACTTCAGCAGGTCCGACGTGCCGCCGCGATTCGTATCGAGCTGGGCACTGGCGATCATGTTGCCGATCGCGACGGGGTCCGCGCCGGCCAGGATCGCCTCCGCCTGTGCATCGGCCTCGGCATCGGTCGGCGCCGAGATCACGTGGAACAGGGCGTAAGTGCCGGGGTTTCGGCCGTGGCGGGCGGAAGTCGCCTTGACGTTGCGCACGATCTCCGTGAGCTGCGACCGGCTGCACATCACGAAGTTGTGGTCGCCCAGCTCGGCCGTGAACTCGATTCCCTTCGGCGACATGCCGGCACAGACGATAGGAATCTCGTGCTTCGGACGGGGCAGCGAGACGCAATCCTCGATCGTCACGAACCGGCCACGGTGCGTGACGCGCCCGTCGCGCCAGAGCGTCTTCAGGACCGTCAGGTACTCGCGCGCGTACTCGTAACGCTGATCGTAGTACTCGTCGCCCCGCCACACGCCCATCTGGGTGTACTCGGGCTTGTTCCAGCCGGTGACGATGTTGAGGCCGCAGCGGCCCCCGCTCACGTCGTCGATCGTCGCGATCATCCGCGCGACGATCGCGGGGTGGTGCGCGAGCAGCGTGACGCTCGGGAACAGGCCGATCCGCGACGTGTTCGCCGCCAGCGCGGCCATCAGCGTGAAGGTCTCGAGGCACTCGTCCCAGAACCCGACTTCACCGCCGAAGCCGCGGTACTTCATCATCGACAGCACGAAGTCGAGCCCCTGCCGCTCCGCCTCGAGCGTCACCGCCAGGTTGTGCTCGTAGGTCGGCACGTACACCGGGCTGGCCCGGGAAATGATGTAACCGTTGCTGCCGTTGGGCAGGAATACCCCGTACTTCACGACGACCTCTCCCCCTCGGGCGCCGACGAAGACGCGCCCTTTCGTTGCGGCTCGGGCTCGATCGTAAGGGAACGCGCGGGCGCGATCACCCTGAACGGGGCCGCTCGCCCCGACTGGACGGCGGCGAGCGCCACGAGTCGCCCCGCCGCATCGCGAAGCCGGGCATGGGCTGCGTCAGGAATGCCCACCGGCACGGCGCGGCCGTGCAGGACGTCGCTCACCCGGACGTCGTCGAGCGTCTCGGCCGGCCAGTCGAGCCCGGCGTCGATCGGCAGCAGCGCAGCGTCGAGTTCGGACTCGCCGCGTGCTGCGAGCGCCGAGAGTTCCTCCAGCGTCCACGCACGGTACCCGTCCAGGGCGCCGATGGCGGTCCTGCGCAGCGCCACCAGGTGGCCTTCGGTGCCCAGCGCGCGGGCGATGTCTTCGCCGAGCGTGCGCACATAGGTGCCCTTCGAGCACTCCACCTCGAACTCGAGTGAGTCTTCCCCGAGGGCCAGGAGATCCAGTCGCAGGATCTCGACCTCGCGCGCGTCGCGCTCCACCTCGATGCCGGCCCGCGCGAGCTCGTACAGCGGTCGTCCGTCGCGCTTCAGCGCGGAATACATCGGCGGTACCTGGCGCTGACGGCCGACGAATCCGGCCAGCGCGCGCGCGACGGCCGCGGCATCGAGCGGCGGGATCGGCGCCCTGGCGACCACCTCGCCCTCGGCGTCGCCGGTCGTCGTACGCGCGCCGAGCACGAGCCGCGCGACGTAGTGCTTGTCGGCGTCGAGCAGGAACCCGGAGACCTTGGTGGCTTCGCCGAAGCACAGCGGCAGCAGGCCGCTCGCGAGGGGATCCAGGCTGCCGGTATGACCTGCCTTGCACGCCCGGAAGAGACGGCGCGCCTGCTGCAACGCCTGGTTCGAGGACAGTGCGAGCGGCTTGTCGAGCAGCAGGATGCCGTCCACGTCCCGCCACTGGACACGCGGGCGCGCGGCGGCCGAACTCACGACGCGCGAGGATCCGGCGCGACCGGCGGGGTGCCCTCGCCCCCCTCGGGGCCCGACCGGGTACCGGCGGCCGTCGCATCGGCGGGCGATTCAGCGGTCGCTTCGTCCACGTGCCGCGCGGCGTCGTCGGCGACCGCCGCGTTGATCAGCGCCGACAGCCGCGCCGCGCGATCGATCGACTCGTCCGGCAGGAAGTGCAGTTCCGGCACCTGCCGCATCGTCAGGCGCTTGCGCAGCAGCGAGCGCAGGAAGCCCGCTGCCGAGGCGAGCGCGTCGCCGACCTCGGCCACTTCGCGCTTCGAGTCGAACGGCAGGAAGTAGACCTTCGCGTGCGACAGGTCCTTGCTCACCTCCACGGCCGTCAGGGTGACCAGCCCGACGCGCGGATCCTTGACCTCGCGCCGGACCAGTTCCGCGAGCAGCCGCAGGATCTGCTCCTCGACGCGGCGGCTACGGGAGAATTCCCTGGGCATGCTGGCCGTCAGAGCGTCCGCGTGACCGTGACGCGCTCGAAGCACTCGATCTGGTCGCCGGCACGCACGTCCGAGTAGTCGCGCACCGCGATGCCGCACTCGGTGCCCGCGCGCACCTCGTTCACGTCGTCCTTGAAGCGGCGCAGCGACTCGAGCGCACCCTCGAAGATCACGACGTTGTCGCGGAGCACGCGGATCGGGTTGTTGCGGCGCACGTAGCCGTCGATCACAAGGCAGCCCGCGACCTGGCCGATCTTCGACGAGCGGAACACCTCGCGCACCTGCGCGATGCCGACGATCTGCTCGCGGACCTCCGGCGCCAGCAGGCCCGACAGCGCCTGCTTAACGTCGTCGATCGCCTCGTAGATGATCGAGTAGTAGCGCAGGTCGACGCCCTGGTCCTTGATCGCGTTGCGCGCGGTGGCGTCCGCGCGGACGTTGAAGCCGATGATCCGGGCCTTCGACGCGGCCGCGAGCATCACGTCCGACTCGGTGATGCCGCCGACGCCGCTCGCGACCACCTTCACCGCGACCTCGTCGGTCGACAGCTTGGTCAGCGCGTCGCGCAGCGCCTCGGCGGAGCCCTGCACGTCCGCCTTGATGACGATCTGGATGGTCTGAGCCTTCTCCTCGCCCATCTGCGAGAAGACGTCCGCCGCGCTCTGGGTGCGGCTCGCGAGCTTGACGTCGCGGAACTTGCCCTGGCGGTACAGCGCGACCTCGCGCGCCTTGCGCTCGCTCTCGACGACGAGCAGCTCGTCGCCGGCGTTCGGCGCACCGGACAGGCCGAGCACCTGCACCGGGATCGACGGGCCCGCCTCCTCGACGGCCTTGCCGGCCTCGTCGAACATGACGCGGACGCGGCCGAACTCCTGGCCCGCGAGGATCGGGTCGCCGTTCTTCAGCGTGCCGCGCTTGACGAGCACGGTCGCCACGGGGCCGCGGCCCTTCTCGATCGAGGACTCGAGCACGACGCCCGCGGCCGGACCGGTCGGGACGGCCTTCAGCTCCAGCACCTCGGCCTGCAGCAGCAGCGACTCGAGCAGCTGGTCGACGCCCTGGCCGGTGCGCGCCGAGACCGGCACGAACTGCACGTCGCCGCCGTAGTCCTCGGGGATCACCTCGTACTTCACGAGCTCGGCCTTGACGCGGTCCGGGTCGGCTTCGCTCTTGTCCATCTTGTTCAGGGCGACGACCAGCGGCACCTCGGCCGCCTTCGCGTGCTGGATGGCCTCGATCGTCTGCGGCATGACGCCGTCGTCCGCGGCGACCACCAGCACGACGATGTCGGTGGACTGCGCGCCGCGCGCACGCATCGCGGTGAAGGCCGCGTGGCCCGGCGTATCGATGAACGTGACGATGCCCTTCGGCGTCTCCACGTGGTACGCGCCGATGTGCTGCGTGATGCCGCCCGCCTCGCCCGCCGCCACCTTGGTGCGGCGGATGTAGTCGAGCAGCGAGGTCTTGCCGTGGTCGACGTGGCCCATGATCGTGACGACCGCGGGCCGCACCACCGCCTCGGCGCCCTCGGACGCCGTGCCCTGCAGGTTGTCCTCGAGCGCGTTCTCCTTGATGGGCTTCGCGAGATGGCCCATCTCCTCGACGACGAGGGTGGCGGTGTCCTGGTCGATGGGCTGGTTGATGGTCGCCATCACGCCCATCTGGAACAGCGCCTTGACCACTTCGGCGCCCTTGACCGCCATCTTCTGGGCGAGCTCGGCGACCGTGACCGTCTCCGGGATCGTGACCTCGCGCTTGACCGGCGCGGTCGGCATCTCGAACCCGTGGCCGCCGCCGCCACCGCCGCCACGGCGCATCGGCCGCATCGGCTTCTTCTTCTTGTAGCGGGCGCTGACGTCCGTCGAGACGTGAAGCTCGGTGCGGCCGTAGCGCGTGCCCTTCTCCTTGTCCTTCTCCTTGTCCGCAGGCTCGGCTGCGCGCGGGGCCGGGGCCGGCCGCTCCGCGGCCTTCCGGGCACGCTCCGCTTCCTCGCGCACGCGCTGCTCGGCCTGGCGGCGCGCCTCTTCCTCGGCGGCGCGGCGCGCCTCTTCCTCGCGCCGGCGGCCCTCTTCCTCGGTGCGGCGGGCCGCTTCCTCGGCGGCCCTGCGCGCCGCCTCCTCCTCCTCGGCGGCGCGGCGCGCGGCCTCCTCGACCTCGCGCTGGTGATGATCCACGTCGTCGTGGGCGGCGCGCGCCTGGCCCTCGAGGACGTCGCGCTTGATGTAGGTCTTCTTGGTCCGCACCTCGACGCTGACGGTGCGCGCACGGCCCTGCGCCGCGGACACCTTCAGCTCGCTCTGCGTCTTGCGCTTGAGGGTGATCTTGCGCGGACCCGCCGACGCGTCTTCCTCGCTGCGCCCGTGGGCACGGCGCAGGTGGGTCAGCAGCTCGAGCTTGGCCTCTTCGCTGATGCGATCGTTGGCGCCCGCGACCTTGATCCCGGCCTCGTCGAGCTGCATCAGCAGCTTGTCGACGGGAACCTTCAGGACCTCGGCGAACTGGGCGACGGTGACTTCGGACATTCGTGACTCCAGTGGTGCGGGACCCGCGCCGCTCAGGCGCGCGCACCCTCGGCAGCGTCGGCGAACCAGTGCGCGCGTGCCGCCATGATCAGCTTCCCGGCCCGCTCATCGTCGAGCCCGTCGATCCCGTCGAGGTCCTCGAGCGACTGCTCGGCGAGGTCCTCGCGGGTGCAGATGCCGCGCGCGGCGAGCGCCTTCGCGAGGTCCTCGTCCATGCCGTCCAGCGACAGGAGGTCCTCGGCCGGCGCTCCCTCGGCGGTCTCCTCGCTCGCGATCGCCTGCGTCAGCAGCGTGTCGCGGGCGCGGTTGCGGAGCTCCTTGACGATCTCCTCGTCGAACTCCTCGATGCCGAGCAGCTCGTTGGTCGGCACGTAGGCGATCTCCTCGATCGTCGAGAAGCCCTCCTGCACCAGGATCGTCGCGACGTCGGCGTCGACGTCGAGGCTCTTCATGAACAGCTCGCGCAGCGCCTGCGACTCGGCTTCGCTCTTCGCCTCGGCCTGCTGCTCGCTCATGATGTTGAGCTTCCAGCCCGTGAGCTCGGACGCGAGGCGGATGTTCTGGCCGCCGCGGCCGATCGCCTGCGAAAGCTTCTCCTCGGACACCGCGATGTCCATCGAGTGCGAGTCCTCGTCGACGACGATCGAGGTGACCTCGGCCGGCTGCATCGCGTTGATGACGAACTGCGCGGCGTTGTCGTCGAACGGGATGATGTCCACGCGCTCGCCGGCGATCTCGTTCGAGACCGCCTGCACGCGCGAACCGCGCATGCCGACGCACGCGCCGACCGGATCGATGCGGTTGTCGAGGCTGCGCACGGCGATCTTCGCGCGCGCGCCGGGATCCCGCGCCGCGGCGAGGATCTGGATGAGTCCCTGGCCGACCTCGGGCACCTCGAGCTTGAACAGCTCGATCAGGAACTCGGGCGCCGTGCGACTCAGGAAGATCTGCGGACCGCGCGGCTCGCTGCGCACTTCCTTGAGGAAGGCCTTGACCCGGTCCTGGGTGCGGATCGGCTCGCGCGGGATCATGTTCTCGCGCGGGATGAAGCCCTCGGCGTTCTGGCCGAGATCCACGTAGATGCCGTTGCGGTCCACGCGCTTGACGATGCCGCTGACCAGCGTGCCGACGCGGTCCTGGTAGGCGTCCACGACCTGCGCGCGCTCGGCCTCGCGGACCTTCTGCACGATGACCTGCTTGGCGGTCTGCGCGTCGATGCGGCCGAAGGCCTCGGCCGGGATCGGCACCTCGACGTAGCCGCCGACCTGGGCGTTCGGGTCGACGTCGAGCGCGTCCTCGAGGCGCAGCTCGCGCTCCGGGAACTCGAGCTCGCGGGAGTCGTCGGCGAACACCTTCCAGCGCTGGAAGGCGTCGTACTCGCCGTTCTTGCGGTTGATGGCGACACGGACGTCGATCTCCTCGCCGTGGCGCTTGCGCGTCGCGGACGCGAGCGCGGCCTCCAGCGCGCCGAAGATGATCTCCTTGTCGATGCTCTTCTCGTTCGCGACGCTCTCGA
>Ga0315900_10008432_pt1 | contig 13259 bp, 11 predicted proteins | sample LakEriMetagenome_FD_203521 | JGI IMG/M metagenome (GOLD analysis project Ga0315900, IMG submission 203521) | Freshwater fungal communities from buoy surface, Lake Erie, Ohio, United States - Buoy 12 MA114 | ecosystem: Environmental > Aquatic > Freshwater > Lake > Lake biofilm | place: USA: Lake...
CCGTCGGTGCTCATGCTCGTAATGGCGCCCGTGCGGGCCTTGAACTGCTTGAAGGTGCAATCATCCAGGTCGAAGCACGCGATGTCAGCGCTTTCGGTCTTCAGGACCATGCGGTCGCCCTCGTAGTCCTCCAGGTCGCTCTTCTTGTACTTGCCCATGGCCACGGGCTCGCCGGTCTTGGAACTGAAGGTGCTCACGCCCTTGTCGCCGATCACCACCACCATGTCCTTGTACACCATGATCTGGTCGGCATTGCCCACACCGCCCTTGGCCACGGGTACCACGTACTTCTCGGCACCAGTGTTGATGTCCATGCTGTAGAGCTCCTTTCCGCTACACACCACGAACTTGTCCTCCACGATCACGGCATTGGTGATGCCTTTGCGGAAGCGTTCGCTCTCCCAGGCCAGGCTGCCATCCTTGGTGTTGAAGGCCTGGATGCCGTTCGGTTTCACGTTGGGTCGCCAGACGCGCCACTCTTCAGTGATACGCCAGCCGCCCTGTCCATCGGGTTCGCGCTTGTAGATGTAGGCCTGGGCCTCCACGTTGCCACCGATCTGTAGCAGCACCTTGTCACCTACCACGTACATGTTCGGGATGGCGCGTGCCTCTTTGATCTCGGGACTGGTCCACAGCAGCTTGCCGCTGTTCTTGTCGTACTTCTTCACGTACTGGCTCTTCTTGCTGCTCATGTCCAGCACGTACAGGTCGTCACCAACGATGACAGGGTCGGCCACGGCATGATAAACGCCGAACTTCTTGGCACCGGCGGGTTTACCCACCAGGCCTTCAGGCGTGAAGTCGAACGCGGCTGAGTAGATGTTGGCGCCCGTGTTCAGGTCGTACACCTGCATACCGTTCATGCGCAGGAAGACCTTGTTGTCGGTCACGTCCAGTTCGTAGAGGAACTCGCCGGTGATCACCTTGCGCTCGGCACGGCCCACATAGGTGTTCTCCCAAAGGATGTTGCCATTGGTGAGGTCGATCTTCACGATCTGGTTCTTGAAACCGGTGAAGAGCGCGCCCAGGTTGCTCGGAACGAAGTTCACCATGATGAGCTTGCTGTCGGCCGTGATCACATATTGGCCCACCACGCCCTTGAACTTGTCGGTGCTCCAACGCTCCTCGCCAGTGCGCGCAAGTATCCAGACGAGGCGCTCCTTCAACGAGATGGCGAATCCGTCCAGTTCGGGTATGTAGACCACGTTCTCATCGGTCACGTTCTGGTATTTGTCCGTGCTCCAGAGCAGGCGGCCATCACTAAGGTCGAGGCAGGCGATCTGGTCCTTGCCCATTTTACGGTCGAAGAGGAAGAGCACGTTGCTCTCCCAGAAGGGTGCGAGTTCGTCCACCTTGCTCAGCTTGGGTGTCAGGTCCTTGAACTTCCCGGTCCAGCGCACGCCGCCGGTCTTGTTGTTGAAGACGGTGATCTCCTTGTCGCTGGCGGCATAGCTGTAGCCGCGCTCTTCGGTGCCGGTGCCGGTGTGTTCGATCTTGTGCTCGAGCTTGGTCTCCCAGATGGTGGGCATTTCCTCTTGGGCGAAGAGCCCGGCGGAAGCCAGCATCAGTACGGATGTGAACAGGTGTTTCATGGTGTGGGTAATGGTTGCTTAGCGTGGTATGGCGTTCAGGTCGAACGTGTGTTCTATGCGGTACTGGCGCCCTTTGGGCATCTTGAAGGGCATCTCCAGCTGGTGGACCAGGTCCTTGAACCGGTTCTGCGAGCGTTGGTCGTGCGCTTCTGCGCTCACCACGAACACGCTGCTGATGTCGCCCTTTTCGCGGAAGCTCACCTGGATCACATAGCGGCCGATGAGGTTCTCCTTCTTCACCGCCTCGTAGAGCGCCCCTCCTGGCTGCATGGCCGCCTCCAGGGCCTGCGATGCGCGGGCAAGTATGGTCTCCTTGTCCTCCAGCAGTTCCTTTTTCTGGGCCTGCGCGACCAGTCCGGTGATCAATAGGATGAGGGTGATCAGCTTCTTCATGGGGCGTAGGTCCATTCGATCAGTCGGCTGCCGAACGTCATCAACATGCGTTTGCCATCGGGCAACAGGGCGAAGCCTACACGGGCATCGCTCCATTTCTCGGCGCCGTTCTGTTTGTTCTTGAACAGCCGCTCATCGATCACAAAGCGGCCCACCATGGACATGGCGCCGTGCTCGTAGATGTGCACTTCCAAGTAGCGCCCTTTCTGGCTGCCGATGGAGACCAGCCGGTTGGCGGCATCTCCACAGAACGTTGGTTCGTAAAGCGCATGTGAGGGATAGGAGGAGCGGCCCATTTCGCCGGTGAGCGCGTCCGCGATATCCAGATAACTGAGGGTCACGTCCGGGTTGGCGTTCTTATGGGCGCGGGGCTTGGCATGTATCCACAGTTCCTTGCCATCGCTGTTGTAGGCCAGCCGGAACACCTTGTCGAACAACTCGTTCACGGGAAGAATGAACTTGCCGCTGACGAGGTCGTGGACCAGCACGATCTGCCCCACCTTCAGTGCCGCCTTGATGGCTTTCTTGTCGTTGCGCACCGAAGGGATCAAGGACAGTTCGTCCTCGGTCGGGTCGTAGGCAATGGCGATGCGCGTGCCATCCGGTGAAAGGGCCATGGCGCTGCCTTTGCGCTCCAGGCCTTTCACCTTGTTCTGTTTCCCTGTGGCCAGGTCGGTGGCAAGTACACCTTCGGCATCAATGCTGTATAGCGTGCGCTCATCGGCCGATAGCGCAGCGGAATAGGCTTGTACCTCGTTCACGACAAGCTGACCCGTTGCAACGTTGAGCACTGCGAACCGGCGGGCATTGTCCTTGCCGTTCGAGGAGTAGGCGAGGTATTCGATCTCCTCAAGCAGGGCATAATTGCCCCGGGCACTGTGATAAACGCGGGCGCCCACGTTCCAATCGCCGATGTCAATGCGACGCTGTACGCTCAGGTCGGTCGCATCCAGGACCAGCAGGGGGGATCGTTTGGTGGCGGAGACAAGCAGGGTACGGCCATCCGGTGAACGGTCGACCCAGGAGTGAACGTGGTCCAAGGGAAGGCCCAGTGCCTCGACCCCGATCATCCGGTAATGCTGCCCATCGTCCTGCCCGCAAGTGGCCAGGGTGAGCAGACCCGCGACCGCCGTGGCGATCAGCGCAGGGAATGACAGGCGGTTAAGCCGTTGGTCGGGTGTGTGGGTGGACACCGTTGAAGGTTTCGGCAAAGCTTCCCCGTTCAACGGGGTCGCTTCCTCCGTTACCTACCGTGTTCCACTACGGTGATCACCGTATTTCCCACCCTGAAGCGTCCCTTAGAGCGTGAACCGAACGCCCAGATCGAGGCTCACGCTGTAGACCCGGGCCGAAACGGGCGCGTCGATCAGCTTTAGTGCTCCGTAGCGGAACGTGGGGCACAACGACCAGGTCCAGCGGCCACCCGGATGCATGGTCACTCCGGTGCTGAAGTAGGGGATCAGGTTGAACGAAGCGAAGTCCCCGGGTAGATCGAAGCTTTCGCGCTCCTCTTGGCCATCCGAATAGGTGCTCACCGTCAACCCTTGGGCGGCCAACAGAAAGGCTGGCGCCACGCCCAAGGTGGTGAAGGATCGCCAGCGCCCCTGACCCAGCTCCATCACCACACCGATGGGCAACTCGAGGTAATGGAACCGGTCCACGAACCGCCAACTCTCAGGAGGCACATCCCCGGTATTGTAGATAAAGCCGCGCCGCGGATCGATCTGGTCGCCAAAGGTGAGGTCGCTCAGGTTCACCGCGTCGGCGTAACCGAACCGGGCGTAGGCCACACCAGCCTCCAGGCTGAACCGGTCGGAAAGCCGGTAACCGGCATGAAAACCACCCCCAATGGCCACATCCCATTCTTCCCGCTCATTCCGGCCATCGATGATCCGGTCCGCGAGCGCTGAACCATCGATATTGATCAACGTGCGATACGACGCACCCGCCCAGCCCGAGGCCCCGATGCTCCAGCGCCCCTCAGGCACAGCGTCTTGGGCATTGACAGTTCCTACTATGGCAAGACCGACTGCCGGAAGGAGGGTTCTGATGGAGTTGTTCATGGCGGTCAGTTGGCCTTCTGTGAACAGCGGAGACGGGTGTTATCGTACATCAGGACTATTTCCCGATACAGAACCTCCCGAAAATACTGCCCAGTAGATCTTCCGTGGTAATGCGCCCGGTGATCTCGCCCAAATGGTGCTGGGCGCGGCGCAGGTCGATGGCCAACAGCTCGCCGCTGATGCCCAGGTCGATGGCCTTTTTGGCCTCTAGCAGCGAGGTGCGTGCCTTTTGCAATGCGTCCACGTGGCGGGCGTTGGTCACCACGATATCGCCCGGCCCGCTGCGCATCTCTTGAACGTACATCAAGAAGGCTTGTTGTAACGCGCTTAGTCCAGTGCCACTGCGCGCCGATATGGACAGGGTCTCCTTGCTGGCCGGTGCACCGGGCACGTCGCACTTGTTCAGCACGGGCAGGATGCGCGGCCCTTCGCCGATCTTCTTGCGGAGCATGGCCGCCTCGGTGCGCAGTGCGCCTTCGGCCACCACCGAGGCATCGCCCAACAGCACCACGATGCTGGCCTCGGAGGCCTTCTTATAGCTGCGCTCAATGCCCAGTTTCTCCACCGTATCGTCCGTGCGCCGGATGCCCGCCGTATCGATGAACCGGAACAACACGCCCTCGATGGTCATGGTCTCTTCCACGGTATCGCGTGTGGTGCCGGGGATGTCGCTCACAATGGCGCGGTCATCCTTCAGCAACGCGTTCAGCAGGGTGCTCTTGCCGCTGTTGGGCGCGCCCACTATGGCCACGGGGATACCCTGTTTGATGGCGTTCCCGTAGCGGAAGCTGTCGATCAGTTCGGTGCTCAGGTCCACCAGGCGGTCCAGCAGGGCTTGCAGCTCAATGCGCTGCGCGAACTGCACATCCTCTTCGCTGAAGTCGAGCTCCAGTTCGATCAGTGCGGCGAAGTCGATCAGTTGCTGGCGCAGTTCCTCGATGCGGGCACCGAAACCACCGCGCAGCTGCTGCAGGGCGAGCCGGTGCTGGGCCGCGCTCTGGCTGGCGATCAGGTCGGCCACGGCCTCGGCCTGGCTCAGGTCCATCTTCCGGTTCAGGAACGCACGCTGGGTGAACTCGCCGGGCTGCGCCAACCGCGCACCGGCGTCCAGCAGGGCCTGCAACAGACGCTGTTGGATGTACACCGAGCCGTGCACGCTCACTTCCACCACGTCCTCGCCCGTGTAGCTGTTGGGCCCTTTGAATACCGTGAGCACCGCTTCATCCACCTGGCCGTCCAGGTCGATCACGGGCATGAAATAGGCCCTGCGTGCCAATGGTTCCATGGGGAGCGACGGGGCAATGCGTCCAGCCACCTCCAGGGCCCGCGCCCCGCTGAGGCGCAGCACCGCAATGGCGCCCGCACCCGGCGGCGTGCTGATGGCGGCTATGGTGTCTTGCTCGTACATGCCGATGAAAGGGCCGTTCGGTGGTCAGTTGGGCCGCAAAGATCCGGATCTTTGTACCCCGCTCGACATTACGCCCATGCCCAGTAACGCCAAAGCACACTACGACGCCCTGACCTATCCAAGAGTGCTCGTGGTCGGCGGTGGTTTCGCCGGGCTCGAAGTGGTGCAGGGACTGGCCGGCAAGCCCTACAAGGTGTTGTTGTTGGACAAGCAGAACCACCACTGTTTCCAGCCGCTTCTTTATCAGGTGGCCACGGCCAGCCTGGGCGCCGATAGCATCGGGCATCCCTTCCGGCGAACCATCGGCCCCATGCCCAATGTGGCCTTCCGCATGGCCGAAGTGCAGCGCATTGTACCCGGGGCCAAACGCGTGGAGACCAACGTTGGCGATTTCGAGTACGACATCCTGGTCCTCGCGCTGGGCAGTACCACCAACTTCTTCGGCAACCGGGCCATGGCCGAGCATGCCATGCAGCTCAAGAGCATCAGCCAGGCGCTGGACATCCGCAGCGATTTCCTGCAGGAGTTCGAGCATGCCATGGTGATGAAGCACGAAGCGGACCAGCGTCGCTGCCTCAACTTCGTGATCGTGGGAGCGGGGCCCACCGGCGTGGAATTGTCCGGTGCTTTGGCCGAGATCCGCCGCACGGTACTCAAGCACGAGTACCGCGAAATGGACAGTGACCTGATGCGCATCGTGCTGATCGACAGCAACGACCGCGTGCTCAAGAACTTCTCGGAGCGTTCCAGTGCATTGGCGCTGAAGTACCTGCAGGACCTGGGCGTGGAAGTGATGCTCGGCAAGCGGGTGACGGGTGGCGATGATGAACGTATCACCCTGAACGATGGCAGTGCACTGGACACGAACACCGTGATCTGGGCTGCCGGTGTCAAGGGCCTGTTGATCCCGGGGCTGGAGGCCGCTGTGAACGAACGGTCCAGCCGCTACACTGTTGATCACACCAATGCCTTGACGGGGTTCCCGGATATCTATGCATTGGGCGACAGTGCCCTGATGGCGGAAGGGGAGACGTGGCCGAACGGGCATCCGCAGGTGGCCACCGTGGCGATCCAGCAGGGCCGGCATTTGGTCAAGAACCTGATGCGCCGGGCGGAAGGGAAGGAGATGCTCCCGTTCACCTACCGCAACAAGGGCAGCATGGCCGTGATCGGACGGCGCCGTGCGGTGGTGGAGATCGGCGACCGGGCCTTTGGGGGCGTGATCGCCTGGCTGCTCTGGATGTTCGTGCACGTAATGCAACTGGTCAGCTTCCGCAATCGCATGATGGTGCTGTTCAACTGGGGCTGGAAGTACCTCAGCTGGAAGAACACCATCCGCCTGATCGTACGGCCTTATGTACGCCGGGACTCCAGCATTTCCAGGCCGTTCGTGGCGCAGGAGTAGACCGTGGTCATCGGGAAAGCCCGAACCCGGTCCGGAAGTGGACCCGCCTCTCGGAAACAGGCATTGATGGATGTGCATGGGAACTGACCAATTCCCGTTCATTCCCGTCCATTTCCGGTTGAATAGTTCCTGCACTGAGGCCCGGCCACGGGTCACGTCTACCTTCGCCGGTCTTTTGGCAACCGCGCATGGACCGCCGTCTGCTCATCCTCTTCATCACCATCTTCATCGACCTGATGGGCTTCGGCATTTTCGTGCCGGTGGTGCCCATCTATGCGCGGGAACTGAACGCCAGCGAGTCCTTGGTGGGGGATACCGGTGCGTTGTTCTCGTTGATGATGTTCATTTTCACGCCGTTCTGGGGCACGCTCAGCGACCGCTTCGGGCGCAGGCCGGTCATCCTCATCGCGCTCGCCATTTCGGCGGTCAGTTATGTGATGTTCGCCCATGCCACCACGTTGGCGGTGCTCATCATCAGCCGCATGCTCACGGGGGTGGGCTCGGGCAACATCACGGCGGCGCAGGCCTACATCACCGACATCACACCGCCCGAGGGCCGGGCCAAGGCCTTGGGACTCATCGGTGCGGCGTTCGGGCTGGGGTTCATCTTCGGCCCTCCGCTGGGCAGCTTCGTGTTCGATAAGCTCGGTGTGGAGTGGGTGGGCTACGTGGCCGCGATCATGTGCGTGCTCAACATGGTGGCCGTGTGGGCCTTCCTGCCCGAATCGCTCAAGGAGAAGGTCATGCACCGCAAGATCCGTATCAAGCCGGTCTCCAGCGCCATCAAGGCCCTGCGCCAACCGCGCTTCCGTGACCTGTTCATCATCAGCTTCATCTACATCACGGCCTTCAGCATGATGCAGATGACGATCGCCATGTATTGGTACGATGACTATGGTCTGGACAAGACCCAGATCGGGTACATGTTCGCCATTGTGGGCCTGGGCTCGGCCATTGTGCAGGGCACTATGGTAGGCTGGTTGCAGCGCACCTTCGGCGAGCGCAACCTCATGATCTACGGGGCGCTCATGGTGGCCATGGGGCTTGGCATGATCGCCTTCATTCCTGTTGCGTACTTCCTGCCCATGAGCATCCTTTCCATCGCGCTGCTCTCCTTGGGCAATGGCAGCCTGAGCCCCACCTTGTTGTCCCAGCTCAGCCGCAATGCCGAGCAAAGCGAGCAGGGGGAGGTGCTCGGCATGAACCAGAGCTTTGGGTCACTGGCCCGCATTGCCGGCCCGGCCATGGGCGGCAGGTTGTATGAACTGGACCACGCCCTTCCCTACATGGTCTCGGGGCTGATCATGCTCGGGGGACTTTACTATGTGTACGGTTACCTGAAGGCCGTGGCCGCGGCACGTATCGCCATCAAGCCGTAGCGGTTACTTTAGCGCCCCGAAATATTCGACAGCCACCACCATGAGCGTACTCGTCAACAAGAACAGCAAGGTCCTGGTACAAGGGTTTACCGGCAGCGAAGGCACCTTCCATGCCACCCAGATGATCGAGTACGGCACCAACGTGGTCGGCGGTGTCACCCCCGGCAAAGGCGGCCAGACGCACCTCGACCGTCCGGTGTTCGAGACGGTGAGCGATGCGGTGAAAGCCACCGGCGCCGACGTGAGCATCATTTTCGTTCCGCCCGCGTTCGCTGCTGATGCGATCATGGAGGCCGCAGAGGCCGGTATCAAGGTCATCGTGTGCATCACCGAGGGCATTCCTGTGAAGGACATGGTCTCGGCCCGCGAGTACCTGCGTGGCAAGGACTGCCGCCTGATCGGCCCCAACTGCCCCGGCGTGATCACAGCAGATGAGTGCAAAGTGGGCATCATGCCCGGCTTCGTGTTCAAAAAGGGCAAGGTGGGCATCGTGTCCAAATCCGGTACGCTGACCTACGAGGCCGCCGACCAGGTGGTGAAGGCCGGCATGGGCATCACCACGGCCATCGGTATCGGTGGCGACCCCATCATCGGCACCACCACCCTCGAGGCCGTCCAGCTTTTCGCCAACGACCCCGAGACCGAGGCCATCGTGATGATCGGTGAGATCGGTGGTGACCTGGAGATCCAGGCCGCCCGGTGGATCAAGGCCAACTGCAAGAAACCCGTCATCGGCTTCATCGCCGGTGAGACCGCCCCCAAAGGCCGCACCATGGGCCACGCCGGTGCCATCGTAAGTGGAGCCGACGAGAGCGCCGCCGCCAAAAAGGCTGTGATGCGCGAGTGCGGCATCCACGTGGTGGACAGCCCCGCTACGATCGGTGCGAAGGTGAAGGAGGTGCTGGGCTGAGGCGGACCTCAGTGCCCATCGGATCCGCGGAGGCGCAGCCGCTATTCGGTCCCCCCATCGTCGCTCGACGGCCTCAAGGGCGTAGGTCTTTGTGTTTGGATGCGGTAACTGATGCCGAGTAATAGGCTGCCCCGGAAGTTGACCGGTGGCGCTTCGGTAATTTCTCCACCTGTGCGATCATCGATCCAGGTGCCTGGATCAAGAGGGAACAAGCAAGTGACACCGAATAGAAGGCTAACCCTTTGGCCGTAACGGCTGATCACCGTGGCTGAGATGGAGTTCCGATCGAAGCTTACATCCGGACCTGCTGCCTGTCCATTTTCATCATCTATAGCATAGCCGTATACGGAGTAATTCCAGCCGATGGTCGTCGCAAGTTCGAACTTCTGGGACTTGATCATTGCATAGCCCGCGGAAAGACCCAACGAAGTGTAGGACGTTCTGGCACGTGAGGAATCGCTTCGTGTACTGCCGCTTGCGGTGGTGTAGTGCATCTCCATCACAACTCCTGGACCACCCGAGCCATAGAGCATTAGGCCGCCGCGATAGGGTTGGTCGAGTGGGGCGGGAAGCCCTGCCTCCACGACCAATTTCTCGAGATCACGAGCATCTGTCAGGTCCATGCAGGAGACTAGTGCCATATGGGTAGTGGATGACGTGTCACGCTGGGCTGAGCACACCATGTGCATGAAGGCCCAAGTGCAAGTGAGCAGGTAGCATTCCAAACGCATATGCATGATGAACGCTTGTTCAACTTGGATAGTCTTGCCTGTTCAGGCCAAACGGCTCCGCTCATCGCCGAGCGTGCGCTTGTCGTGGTAGGCGATCACGTCGTCAACGGTGTCACGTCCGATCACTTCCACCAGCCGACAGACGTTGAACCCGCGGCTACGCTCGTTGTACGCCTGCACCCAAGCGCCGAGGGTCGAGCGCGTCTCTTCCCCGTACGGGACCAGTAGCCGTATCGGCTTTTGTTGGATCCGATACGGTTTCGGTGTCAACCTGGCGCGATAGCAGTCCTGCCTGCGGCACATCATGGCATAGAGCGGATCACTGTTCATGGCCTCAAATAGTCTGGTAACGGCCCTTTCCTTGGGTGCCATCGCTATTCCGGTGATGATCACCCGAAAGCCGCTGTGTGTCTCATAAATGCGGTAACCGACCCGTTGGTCCAATGTTCGGATGGTCTTCCGGAGATGATCCAGCATGCGCGCTTTCACCGGGCGACCATCAGGCTTGAACAACTGGGCCCAAAATCCCTGGGCTGGCGGCTTGTCCACATCGATCATGATCAGCCGCGCACAATTGAGCACTTCCGCTCCATATCGGTTGCGGGTGACCACCGCATCACTGGAGAGCTCCGCCACGATCTCCTCCCGGATACAGACCTCGTATTCCGCAGCGTGGCCGGTGGAGTGGTTGTCGATACGGGCCTGCACCGCGGCGACCCGCTCGAGGGCGCGCTGGTGCGCTTCCTCCTCGGATCGGTCGGAGTGCCCTATGAAGGTGGACAGGTAATCCGTCCGCCGCCCATCGATGACCAGGTCGTGCTGGATCTTGGCCCAGTAGCGGGGAATGTTCATGGTCTGTGAGCTGAAGGGTCGTGGTTCATGAGCAAAGTGGTCACATGGCCTCTCGGCGGAACAAGCCTTCTCGCTTGTCAAAGCCTCCTTAGGTGGTATCGCATTTCGCCCATCCGGTACACGTACTCTTCTTCCGCAGCCTGCATGGGGTAGAGGAAAAGCTCCTCTTCGTCGTACTGGAAATGGTAGGCGTCCTTATCCCAGTCGTACTGGCCGGTGAAGAGGAACACGATGTCCCGGTCATCGAGTCCTTCGGTGAAGTCGGTCAGCACCACGGCCTGTTCGATACCGGGAAGTCCCGTGACCTTTCCGTTCGTATGAAAGCGCACGGTATCACCGGTCCCTTCGTCCATGAACACCCCGGAGAACAGGGCGCTGAGCAGGAGTTCCTGTTCGCTTTGAACACGAACGAAGCGACGCGCGATTCCTTTCCGTTCGGTGCGCAGCTCCAGATGGTCCGGGTCCACGGACCTCACGTGGATCATCTCTTCGGCGCTGTATTCGCCCGGCTGGCCGACGAAGCCTTGCACTTGTTGGTCATAGGCCAGCATCACCTCCGGACCGCCCTCGTGCGTGGTGATGTAGCTCCAGCGCAGGCTGTCGGCCCCAGCTTGCTGCATGTACATCACGTAGATATCATCCCCCATCGAACGGCAGGCGAACGCAGAGCGCTGTCGGGTCAGGCAGTCACGGTAGTCCTCAGGCATCCACGTGCCCACGAGATCATTGATCAGTTGTGCCGGTGGCGTTGAGACGCGAACGGTGGTGCTGTCCGCAATGACCCCATCGGTAGCAGGTGTTCCGGGGTTCCCGCAGCCAACGAACAGTAGTGTGGTAAGGATGCAGGCGGGGGCGATGATGCGTTGCATACGTCAAAGAAAATGGTCCGGTCGGAAGTAGCCGAACGGGCGGTCGCACGGAGCCTTCTATCTTCGCCCTCATGGCACTACTACAGGACAAAGCCGCCCTGGTCACCGGCGGATCACGCGGCATCGGTCGCGGTATCGTTGAACGCTTCCTCGAAGAGGGCGCCGATGTCGCTTTCACTTATGTGAGCAGTCCCGACAAGGCGAATGCCGTGGCCACTGAGCTGGCGGCCAAGTACGGTCGCAAGGTGCTCGCCATCCAGAGCGATGCCGGCAATTTCGAGCAGGCCCAGAAAGCGGTGGACGAGGTGGTGAACGCCTGGGGAAAACTGGATGTGCTGGTGAACAATGCCGGTATCACCAAGGACCAGCTGCTCATGCGTATGAGCGAGGCCGACTTCGATGCGGTGATCAACACCAACCTGAAGAGCGTCTTCAACATGACCAAGGCGGTGATGCGCACCATGCTGAAGCAGCGCAGCGGCAGCATCATCAACATGAGCAGCGTGGTGGGCGTGAAAGGTAATGCCGGGCAGGCCAATTATGCGGCCAGCAAGGCGGGCATCATCGGCTTCACCAAGAGCGTGGCCCTGGAGCTTGGCAGTCGCAACATTCGCAGCAATGCCATCGCACCTGGCTTCATCGAGACCGAAATGACCGGTGCGCTGGACCAGAAAGTGGTGGAGCAATGGCGCGAGGGCATCCCCCTGAAACGTGGCGGAACGCCCACCGATGTGGCCAACGCCTGCGTGTTCCTGGGCAGCGACCTCAGCGCCTACATCACCGGGCAAACGCTGCACGTCTGCGGCGGCATGCTCACCTGATCGATGATCCGCACATATTCCATGTGCACATGCCCACATGGGCACATGTGCACATGAACTGTTGCCGACCTTTGCACCCGTGAACCTCTCCACCGTCCATAGCCTATGGCTGGCACCTTTGTGCCTACTGGTCGGTATAGCGCTGGCGTGGTGGCTTTACCGCCGGACCGCAACGAACGAAGGGTTCGCACGCCCCGTTTCCCTGTTGCTTGGCACCTTGCGGGCACTGGCCATCGCGCTGGTGGCCTTCTTCCTGCTGGAGCCCATGGTGCGCCTGCTGGTGCGCGAGGTCCGCAAACCGGTGGTGGTGGTGGCGCACGATGGCAGTGCCTCGTTGATGGCCGTGGGCGATACGGCGGCGCTGAAGAACACTTACCGGGCGGAGCTGGAGGCACTCGTTGAACGACTGGGTGATCGTTACGAGGTAAGGACCTTCACCTATGGCCAGCGCGTGAACGAGGGCCTAGCCTTCGCACAACAGGACGCCCTGACCGACGTGGACGAACTGTTCCGCGAGGTGTACGACCGATTTGGAGGTCCGGACCTCGGTGCGGTGATCCTGGACGGTGACGGTATTTTCACACGGGGCCGCGACCCGCGCCTGTCGGCCAGCCGCTTGGGAGTGCCGGTGCATGCCATCATGCTTGGCGATACCACCGTGCGGCCCGATCTGGCGTTAAAGGCCGTGGAACACAACCGCATCAGCTATCTCGGGAATGAGTTCCCCTTGCTGGCACGGATCGATGCGCGGCATTTGGTCGGTGTGCGTACACAGTTAACCGTTTCGCAGGGAGAGCGCGAACTGGCCACCCGCGAGATCGCAGTGACCGGTGATC
>Ga0315900_10008435_pt1 | contig 13258 bp, 3 predicted proteins | sample LakEriMetagenome_FD_203521 | JGI IMG/M metagenome (GOLD analysis project Ga0315900, IMG submission 203521) | Freshwater fungal communities from buoy surface, Lake Erie, Ohio, United States - Buoy 12 MA114 | ecosystem: Environmental > Aquatic > Freshwater > Lake > Lake biofilm | place: USA: Lake...
GATTAGCAATGATAAACTACATTGAAGAGCTGAATCAGCTTGCGGCTCAAAATGAGGGCGGTGACGAGGGCGTTGATGAGTACGGCCAGCCTCGCAAGTTGTCCTATCCGCAGGTAGGTGGGTTTGACCCGGCTCAGGCCGTTGTATCCGGCGCAGGCCCCGCAGCCGCTACTCAAACTGCTCCTACGCAAGCAACTGGCGCTGCTGGAAATATGGTGACTGGCGGTCAGGGCGTTGGAACTCAATACGCTGGAGCTGCTCCCGGTCAGGAGGAGCAAGCACCTCGCCAGCGTCAGCGCGGTGGTGGAACTTGGTCTGCTCCGGGACTTACGGAGGCGTTTACTCAAGAAGATTTCTATGCCAATACTGGGCCTATGGTGGGCCAGTACAGCACTGGTAATGAGTATGTAGCCACCCCGGGTCGTCTGCCCATGGGAGCCATCAGCAAGGCGGCGACCATTCTGAACAACCGGCAGGTGGAGCTTGACCAAAAGCGTCAGGCCATGATGGAGGAGCTGTATAAGCCCATCAAGACTGCCACCCCGTACCAACAGAACTTCAACCAGATTGTCAACTCCGAACACGACAAGTTCATTAAGTCGGTGGCCGACGCTTACACCGGTGGCAATATCGCCAAGGCGAACCGGTTGATTATGTCCAACCCCGAGCTTCGTGCCCGCTGGCGTCAGCAGAACGCTGACTTGGAGTCACTTGGCGCAAGGGGTCAATACATCTTTGAGAAGGCCGAGAACTATCTCAAGGAGGCGGCAAAAGGAACTGTGTTTGGCGCTACCCCCGAAATGCGTAAGCTGGCAAATGACATCATTCTTGGCATGGGTGGGTATGCCGCAAAGGATGGCAAGGGTGGTGACTTCAATACGCTCATTAGCAAAATCAATCAGTTTGAGACCATGATTGATCGCAATGAGTACTTCAAGTCAAGTGTGGTTGACATGGTCAAGAACTTTGCCGAAAGGATTCCTGTTGGAGGCAGAGACCCTGAGACCGGTCAGCCAATTACGTCACCATACAAGATTGACCGAGACGGAAGGTACATCTTCTTCCAGCGTGGCCACTTGGATAGCTTCAAGAAGCAGGCGCAGGAACTTGCCCTCAGTATGGCCGTTGATCAGGGCTATGGCTCTGGTAATACGGTAAGGGAGAAGATTGCCGACAACTACAGGTATCTTATCAATATGCTTGGAGATAAGTACAACATGGATGTTTCCATGGAGGATACTTACAAGGGGCTTGGCGGGGGCGGAGGAAGTACTAGCGGCGGTGGCGACACAGCTCAAAAGTACAGATATGGGTATGAAAAAACAGCAGCCATTGAAAAGGATATTCAGCCCGGCAAGGATAATTATTGGATAACTGTAGCAAAAGGTCGAGGAGCTAATATACCAACTGGCTATGCAAAAGACGCCCAAGGGAATAGTATTCCACGATATGTAGAAGAAATCAGCATTGGAGGGGAAACGGCAAGCGAGGGAAGGCCATTGAAGCCAAAATACATTGGCGAATACTTCTTTACTCCAACTCACGTCTTTAGGGACGCTAATGGTAAACTGTGGGTTCGTGGAAAGGATGCAAAAGAGCCGGGCGTTAAGAGTGTTGATGCCCAAGGAAATTTGATTTTTTGGACTCCGGAAGAAGTTGGAGTCACCGACGAATCAAAAGGAACGTATGCCAAGTTTGAAAGGCTGAAGGATGTTATTATTCCAGCCGGTGGAAACGAAGGTGATATTGCAAACTACTTGGGGGTTTCCGTAGCTCAACTGGATGCAATGATAAATGAGAAATTTGGGTCTGATGAAGAAGTAATGGACGCAACTTCTTTTAGTGTCAGGTAGTCAGAAAACACAAAAAGCACAAGATGCCAGTAGTAAAACTTCCAAATGGGAAAGTACTGAGGAATGTTGCAAGTAACTCAACCCAGCTTCAAATTGCCAACGCTGCAATTAAGCAAGGTCTTGCAACTCCTGACGATTTTAAGGATTTTGCGTTTACTGATCAAGAACGCAGCGCCTTGTCATCTTCTTATGGAGGTGCTCGGGCAGCTACTGCCCAGCCAACTGCTGCCCAGCGTTATGACCAAGAGCGAGCCTCTCAGGATCAGTATGATGCGCTAGGTGGACTTCGCGAATCCTTGCAAGCAGCACCTGAGATTCCTGCTGTAGAAGAGCCAACACAGCCTACTATCCCTTTCGCACCACCCCAGCAGCCGCCACCTGCTGGGGAGGGAATGAGCGAGCTGGAGGCATACTCTCCTGCTCTGCGTTCGGCGCGTCTATCACAGCCTTCGGCTACACCTTCTCCATCGGCTGCTCCATCTCAAGAGCCAATGGACTTACGGGCGGCAATCGCACCAAAGCCACTAGGAACAGAAACAACTCAACAGCTTCCAAGTCTCGCTCAACCAAAGCTGCTTCCCGAAGAAAAAAGGGCTGAGTATAACTATTACGAGAACAACTATGCCACCCTTGATGCAAAGGGGGTAGAAGAGCGGAAAAAGGCAAATGTTGCATCTGTAGAGCAGTTCAAAAGAATGGAGCAATTCTTTGATGCTTACAACAATTCAGTTCAAAAAGGATATAACGACAAAATAGACCAAGCTAATTTTGCTAGGTCTCAAGGATTGCTAGATGAGCAATCATACAATAATGTCATAAATGAAGCCAATAACCAATTTAAGAAAGAATACGAGAGGCTAAAAATAAATGCCGACATTATGAATGATTTTGCGGACAAGGCTCAAATGGATGAGCTTATGACCGCAAGGCGTGATAAGGAAATCAAAGCGCAAAAGGGCAACACGGTTGCTGGCTTGTACTATAGCATACTTTCTGCCGGAGGTGAGGCTCTTGCTGGAACTTATGAAGCCACCATGAAGGCATCAATAATCCAGCAAGCTGCTATTGCAGCGGCAGAATCAAGGGGACTTCTTCCAAAAGGAACCGCTGAATTTGTTTCATCCAATATAGATGAAAAAGTTGACTACCTGAGGCGACTTCCTATTGAGCAATCAATGGTGAAGGATTATGTTACTCCGGAGTTTGTGGAGGCAGACAGGGAAAAAAACCTTCTTTACAAGGGTCTGTACGCAACCGCTGACATGGTTCCAGCATTGGCGGCTTCTGCTATCGGAGGAACTCCTGCAATGATGGGAACTTTCTTCGCTAGTTCCTATGACCAAATGGGTCAAGAGATGCAAGGAGAGCTATGGGACCAAGTTCCCGAAGCAGAGAAGGAGGCGATTAGGATTGGTGTATCTGCTGTCAGCGCAGGTCTTTCTACGATGGGACTCAAGGCACTTGGCGGGAAGATGCCAATTGTCAATGACATATTCTTCAAGGCGGCTAGAAAGTTTGTGCCAAACATGACCGCTGGCCAAATACGAAGGGTTATTGACGCAGAGACAAAGAGTTATGTTGCGAATATGACTTCGCGATTGGCTCAGGGCTTTGTTATTGAGGGGACAGAAGAAGGAATTGACTATACTCAAGAAGAGGCAGTAAAGTCAATTTATGAAAACTACAAGCGAAGTCAATTTGGCGACAAGGCTGACTTGTTATTCAATAATGCCGAATCGTTTAGGGAGTTTGGCAATGGTCTTATTGACAACATTCTTGTTGGCGGTGTAGTTGGTAATATAATCAGCGGCTCAATGGCTGCCGTTACTTCAATTGGCGCTCGCCAAAGATTGAATGACAGGCAGTTTGAGGTCTTTAAGAAGATTGCTGGAGACGGCAGCTTGCAGGATGAGTTTGAAGCTACTGCATCTGCTGCACTTGAAAAAGGTAAAATAAGTCGTTCTGATTATGACAAGGCCATGGAAGATCTTCGCGTGGCCAAGGAGGTGTCAAATCAGATTCCTGATGACTTGTCAGTTGCCGCCACCAGAAAAGCATTTGACCTGCTCACGGAGAAGGCACAGCTAAAGAAGAAAGACCCTGCTCTTGTGGGCAATAGAATCAAGGCCATTGACCAAGAGCTTGCGCGTATCTCAACTGAAAAGAAACCAGTAACACCAGCAACAGATGCCGTACAAGAGCCAACAACAACGGAAGTGGGCGCACAGCCCAGCAGGACAGAAGGCCCTCGGGAAGAAGGGGGTGGAGGAGTTCGACCGGGCGTCGAAGGGACTCAAGCTGCCCAAGCGGGCGGGGCGCAAGCAGAAGTAGTTCTTGAACCAACCTCATCAATTAATGCAGAGGAAAGAAAGCAGAGGCAGCTAGACATAATAAATCAAAGCAATCCCGCTCCTAATGACTATAGTACATGGATTAGGAAAATAGAGGATATAAAAACAGCGGAAGAGGCGTTTGCTGCTTCTAAGGAAGATGGGGCTATGTATTCTGATTTTACTGAAAAAGATATGCAGAACGCCCTTTCTAGCGGGGAGGTCACTGTTTATTCAAGCTACCCAATAAAAGAGGGCATTTTTGTGTCTCCGTCGAAAATAAATGCACAAGAATACGCAGGCGGAAGGGGTGGTAAAATATATTCCAAAAAAGTAAAACTAGAAGACATTGCATGGATTGATGAAGGAGAGGGGCAGTTTGCTCCGGTAAAATCCGAAAAGGAGGTAGTCGTTTCTACTCCAACTACAGAGGCTGCTGTTACTACTGAAGCCATTGCTGCCCCAAAGGCAGAGACCATGTCAACCATGGAGAAGCTAGCCAAAGCAGAAGAAAAGGAGGGGAGTGCAAATAAAAGCGTAGCTACCAAGGGCCGAAAGGCAAAGGAGAAAATGCTTGCAGAGGATGCTCGACTTGCCGAGGTAAGTGCTAACTTTGACAAAGCCGTTCAAGACCTAGAGAAAGCAGGTAAACTTAAAGTACAATGCCCGTAAAAACACCCAAAACACTCGATAAGCTGGTCGTATCTAAACTCCTTGAGCGTCTCAAGGACGAGTACGATGCCATGTACTTCTACACTGCTGCGGCCAACTGGTGTCAGGGGCAGGGATATGAAGCCATTGCTGATTTCTTCAAGAAGGAAGCGGAGAACGAACACGACCACGCTCGGAAGATTGAGAAGTACATCACTGACTGGAATGTCTTCTTTGAACTTCCTGCCATCGAGCAACCCGACAAGGAGTACCGTGGCCTTATTGACGTGATTGAGCAGGCATACGAGATTGAGTACGCCCTGTACGAAGCATACGAGGAGACGTCCAAGGAGATGTTCTCCCTTGACCTGTGTGTGTTTGACTTCCTCACCCCTCTGCGCCTTGGTCAGAATGAGAGCGTAATCGAATACAGCGATATGCTCAACGAGCTTCAGACCATCGCCGCTGATGTGAACAGCTTCGCACTCTACTACTGGCAACAACAGAAATTCAAGTAATGGCTCTATCCTGCGACATCAAGGACCGCATCTTTACCTTCAACGGCAAGGACTACAACCATAACGAGTTCCGCGCCCTGATGTATGACGGGCTGCTGGAGCGCGTATCGGAACTTACTGCACAGGCCAAGGATGTGCTTACTGAGGTCGCTCCTGCCAAGCCAAGCGGGATGATTGATGCATCCGATATGGGCGCTATAGAGCAGCTTCGTCAGCGGTCTACTGGAAACACAACAAGCGGATCGTCTAAAAAGTCTGTGATTGCTGCTGTTGTTCGCGCAGTTAATACTATTAGCAGATTTGGGCTTCCCATTGATGTTCTTGTTGCCGAAGACGATGCTAGTTATGCAGACTTGGTTGCGGCATCAAATACCAAAGGCAAAAAACCATCTATAGGAGGAAGAGCAATCTTTATTCCCGGAAATGATGCAATCAATGGCAATCCAAAAATTATTATCAATCTTGCTCGTGCTAGAGATAACGACCCAGCACATGAAGTTGTCCATGCAATTCTGAATAAGTATTTTGGTCAAAACAATGCTTTATTCATTGAGTTTAAGGATGAGCTTACTAAAATTGCTACCGATAGCGGATTGAATAAAGTAGCAAAGTTTCTTCGTGGGTACAAGGGCGCATCAGCTGGTTTGCAAGCCGAAGAGTTTATTGTTGAGCTTGCGTCTGTTGTGTCGGAGGATGCAATGGCAGTTCGCCCTCAGCAACGTCTGACTTTCTTCCAAAAGCTGGCCAATCTAATCAATGACATTGTGTTCAAGGCTCTTGGAAAGAGGCCATGGGCCAAGATTGAGCCCACTGAGGGAGACATGATTGACTTTTTCCGTGGCGTTGTAAGTGGTCTCGGTGGCAATGAGTTGAGCGTTCAGAGGCTTGATCAATTGGCTGCCAAGATTGAAAGCAAGTTCCCTAGGAAAAAAGAGGAAGCCGCATTTCAAAAAGAATCTACATTTGCAGCAGATGAAAAAGCAATCGAGCAGGGCCTCGGAAGAGGTAGAGACAGAACAGGACGGTATCAGGGCGGAGGCATTGCGCCGCTTGAAGGTACTCCAGTTATCGAAGGGGCGACGGGGCCGGACCCAAGGCTCGTCGAAGTAGCAAGGCTATACGCAGAAAAAGCTGGCATCCCGTATCGGCGTCAGGCTGAATACGTAGACGTTGATGTAGATTATGCCAAGCGTGTAGCCGATGCCTATGAGGCAATGGAGCACACCCCCCAAGACCCAAAGGTCAAGGAGGCTTATGATGACCTTATTAGGCAGACTCAAGCTCAGTATGACGCCCTCATTGATGAAGGCTACGAGTTCTCATTCTTCGACGCATCTACTGATCCGTACGAAGGCAATCCTTGGAACGCGATGCGCGACCTTCGCCAAAACAAGCGCATGGCCGTGTATGGAACATATGACGGATTTGGTACTAAGCCAATGGATGTCAGTGATAATCCCATGCTCGCGGACACTGGATTACGCTGGAAGGACCAAAATGGTGTTGAGCGGGCTGTAACAGCCAATGATTTGTTCCGCGCTGTTCATGATGCATTCGGACACGGACTTGAAGGTGCTGGGTTTAGGGCTCGTGGCGAGGAAAACGCTTGGCAAGCTCATGTCCGTTTGTTTACTGGGCCAGCTGTTGCTGCGATTACCACTGAGACTCGTGGTCAAAACTCTTGGCTTAACTATGGTCCGTATGGGGAAAAAAATCGCACAGCCAAGGTAGATGAAACCATTTTTGCCGATCAAAAAACAGGTCTTATGCCCAGCTGGACATGGGAAGAAATGCTTGCGGCAGACCAAAGCGAGGAAAGCTCATTGAGAGAGAGCAAAGAAGAAATTGCCACTTCCAAAGAAGAGATAAAATTAAAGAAACTAAAAGACGGGTCCGTAATTGCAATTGGAGAAATTCAAGACATACGAAACAAAATCCCGTCGGATGTAAAAGGCAGAGAAGTTAAGGGTGGCATACAATTCACTAGTTCAGTTGCTCCTCGAGTAATAGCTGCATTAGAGGGCAGGGCTGTTGCGTATAGCAGAGCTGGCGCGGTGGTGAAGCAAATGCCAATGAAAGATGGTAAATATGTTGGCGCTCCTGAAAAATACAATACTCCTGCAAAAATAACAACCCTTAGAAAGAGTCTTGAAAATCTTGCAAAAGAGGGAGAGCGCGGAAGGTATTGGTACGAAAGCAGCAGTCGAGCGATTCTTGCTATGACCAAAGGGAACATAGAAGAAGCTAAAAAGTTCGTTGCAATTCTTTCGATTTATTCTCCTCAGGCAAAAGTTGATGCCAATAGCACATTTGCTCTAAGGGCTTGGGCGCAATACAAGGCCGGTGCTCCAATCAAGGTAAAAACGGGATCACAAGACGCCAAGGCTACCAAAGCCATGCAAAACATTGATGCGTTTTGGTCTGGAGAAAAAACTGGTAATTTCTTTTTTAATCTTTTGAGGGAGATAGATCCGTCCACGGCTGGCAAGCAGGGCGCGACTATTGATATGTGGATGATGTGGGCCGGAGAATATGATAATGATGCCCCAACGTCAACGCAATATGCTTTTATGGAAAATGAAACAAATAGAATTGCTCAGAAACTTGGCTGGGAGCCTCAGCAAGTTCAGGCAGCTATTTGGGTGGCCATGAAGGCTCGTATGGAAAACTCCGGCGTAAAGAAAAGAACTGAACGTATTAGTGAACAGAACGGTTGGATTCGCTTTGACTACCCACTAAAAAAAGGCAAGCCAACCAAAACACGAGTTATTCTCAATGCACAAGAGCATAGGAATAATTGGCTTAGACAGGCTTTTAAGCATAGTCCTACCGACGCCGATACCGGTGCTGCAAAATTTGATTTTGCTGATGGGGTTCGCAGGCACATTGGACAGATAAGCTGGGAGGCAAGGCCAAGCATTTCGTCTGGTATTCTTCCCGGCATTCATTCTGCACCATACGAGCAACAGCTTGAGTTTCAGCAGGATATACAAAAGGCCCTCATTGAAGAGGATGGAAGCGATAGACTCGCCCAGCTTCTCGGTCTATTGGTCGATGAGTCTGACATAAATCTTCCGGGTGTTTGGCAGGGGGATGTGTCGCCAAGCAAGCAGATGCTTGTGGCCATGGCACCGGCAGCAGGGGAAGAGGGCAAGAAAGCAGTAGATTCGGCTCAGGCCAAGGCTCTTAACGTCTATGCTTCAATTATTGGTCTTATCACTAAGCAAGATGGTGTCGGATGGCACAGGCCATTCTATTCCGCCAAAAAGAGCGAGGCAAATGGCTTGGATATTGACCTTGGACGACCAATTACTCCAAACGAGGCACAACTCCTTGAGGCAGAGATAGGTAAGTGGATGATTGACAATGGCAAGGGTGACAAGTGGTTTAACGAGTTTGCAATTATCTCCAGTCCGAATGGTGTTCGTTTGCTGAATCTTGGTATCTTTGGCAACGATGTTCTCCAAAAGGACATCATAAAAGTAGCCGAAAGAGCATTGCCTGATTTTGAATATCGGGCGTTTGCTTCTGATGGCGATATGCCAACAAACGACTGGAAAGAGAATCCAAATGGGGAAAGCTACATACAAGGGATTGGTGCCGCCGGACGATCCGATGTTCTTGAGTGGGCCACAACTGTTCTCTCGCCTCGGGTCCAAAAAGTCTACGAAGAGTACTCAAAAAAGTACGGATGGGGAGACACAAAAGGACAAGCCGAAGCCGAAGAATCCGGGCTAAGGGAAAGCAGAGAAGTTCCCGAAGGTGCTGATGAGGATGTGAGCAATGTCATCACCGTTGCTCGTCGTCGCCTTGAGAAAATCCAAGGAGACAAGGCTCGTGCGGAAGAGCGCGATGCCATCTTTGGATACGAGGGTGCATATCGGAATGACCAAGAATACCGTTTGGCCATTGACCAAGGACGGGACTATGTGGCCGAGCTTTACTTCAAGTATGCAGACCTGCCTCCTGTAGAGTGGGCCAAGGCAGTCTATGCTGATGTTCAGTCGGTTACTAATGAGGTTTCCAAGGTTGTTGCCTATGGCGAACTTCACGCTGCCTTGGATATGTATGCTGGCAGTAAGAAGCTGTCAGCTAAGGCTCGCAAAGAGATTGCCAACCTCCGGGCCAAGATGGTCATGGACATGGCCATCAGGGCAAGACGAATGGGTCAGGCCAATGCTGCGCTGAATGAAGTCTACAGCCAGTATGGAAAGTTTGCCCAGTTGGTCATTGCCCAAAAAATCGACCTTGAGTTCAAGGGCAAATTGGAGTCCAAGGAGGGTTCGGAGAAGGGCAAGACCATTGCCGATGACATTCAGCAGTCAAGGGAGGAGGTTGAGGAGTTCTTGGACAAGGATGAGAACAAGGAGATTAAGGAGGTGGTTGACCTTGCGGAGGATGTCAACGACACAATGGAGGACATTCACGCTGCAAAGGTTGCCGCTGGAGAGTCTACTCCCCTTGATGCACCCACCCCCGTAAGCGCAAATGAGCTTGTTGGAGACCCCAAGATATACGATGAGATAATCACCGAGCTTGAGGATGAGTTGAAGCGCGTCGGCCTGAAGCTAAAGCAGACAACTGCTCTTTACGAGAAGGCCACCGAGAACGCAGATAAGCTAACGGAGAAGATTACGGAGCTCCGCAAGGAGCTTGATGCAAGGAATAGGCTTATTGGCAGGCTCAAAAAGCAGAAGGACAAGATTGCTGCCGAGCGCGACACATACAAGAAACAAGCTGCTGCGCTCGAGAAGAAGGTAAATGACCTGAAGTCGGTCAACAAGCTGCTTGCGAAGAACAAGCTGTCTCCTAAGCAGAGGGCAAGCCTTATTGCAAAGCTGACGCAACTTGCCGGGGCTGGCAAACTGAACGACCCCGACTTTGACTCTGTGTTCGCTGCAATTACTGGTGGGAACTATCTGACCACGCAAGACCGCAAGGCCATTGAGCATATGGCCAAGGCGATGGAGTACTTCGCTGGCCTTCGCTATCGCATAGATGACAAGACCGCCATCCCTGCACAGAAGGAGATGGGTGAGAAGTACGCCAAGCGATTGAACCAATACTTGGAACAGGTATCCCGTGAGCCTAAGAGCGCACAGAAGTGGATGATGATTTTCCAGTCATGGTTCTACAACGCTGTGCTTTCTGGTATCAGTACGTTGCAGAACGCCTTTGTGGGTAGTGTTCTGACTGGTATACCAAACGCTGTGGTCAACAGCATTGCCATAAGTGCCAAGAACCCAAGGACGGCCATTGGCGCAAACATCTATGGAATGATGAGGATGCTCAAGGAGATGCCAACTGCGTTCTCCAAGGGTATGTTCAATCAAAACGCATACGACTCAATGGGCACAAGCTGGACCGTTGAGAACGCAAGCACCTTTGCGGACCCGTTTGAGGTTCACATCTTGAATGGGTTCTTCAAGCAGTGGGATAGGGTAAAGAACGACCCCACCGCGCTTGGCAAGACCAAGGGCGCTTTGATGCTGCTTGCATCTGCATCTGCTCAGGCTACTCGTGTTACTGCTCTTCTGAAGTTTATTGACCCGGTTCTTCGCCACAGCCTTGCCGCCCACATGGAGGGGATGCAGGACTATATCAAGCTGAAGAATGAGATGCGTGGCATGATTAAGGAGGGCACTGCCGACCCATCAATCATTGAAGCGTGGACCCCGTTCATTAGCAAGAAGCTGTTCAACAAGATTGATGAGATGGCTGGCGTTGCAATGAAGGACAGGACCGAAGCAGCCAAGGAAGCTCAAGAGGAGATTGACCAAATGAAATCGGATGGTGTTTCCATCCCTGCCGATTACTTGCGTCGAAGGACGAGCGAGATAATGAGGGCCAAGAGGGATGCAGACATGACCAACGCCATTGATCAGATGTCAGCAGACATGATCATGATGTGGCGTCCCGATGGCGTTCTTGGTTATGTGTGGGACAAGAGCAGCAAAAAAATGGCAATCAGAGAGAGTGACAGCTTTGTCTCTGCTCTCGGAAAACTTGCTCTCAACCTGAGCATTCTGCCCTTCTTGCGTATCACGGCTCAAGGTGTCAGTGAAATACAGTCAACCATTCCCATTATTGGCCTAGCTGCTGCGAAGTATGGATTGGCAAAAAAGGCGAACGGAGAATGGAAGTGGGGCAGCAGGACAAACAATGCAGAGAACTCCGAATTTGCTAATATGCAAATGGGCCGAAGGGTTGCATTGAATGTGTTGTCAACCATGATAATTGCTGGCTTGTTCGCAGACACGTTTGAGGTGGAGGATGCCGACGATGATGATGAGGCAGAGGATGTTTACGACCTGTTTGGGAAGAAGGTCAGGATTAAAATGGACCCCGATAGGTTGTTTGACTTTACCTCGGATGCTCGTGGCTCCAAGAGCAAGAATGAAGGGATTTCGGAGGGAAGGTCAAACTTCTCCATTCGCTTCAGGTTTGGCAAGGATGACGAGTGGAGCGACTGGACATCGGTTCGACTGTCTCCTCACATGACCATTCCGGCTGCTTGGCTTGGTCGCATATCTGATGACGTTAACAAGCTCTACGCAGAGCCTGTAATTGGGCGCGGTAAAATACCGAAGAAGGCAGCGTTCTACGAGTACTTTACCGACTCTCCTATGACGGCAATGGGCGAGGTGTCATTTGCCACAATTCCGCGCCTGTGGTCTACGGCAAAATATGATGCTGGTGCTGCTATGGCTCGTGCGTTTATGAGTCCTGTTGCTGCCATTGCCCAGCCAGCCATTTACAGGGATGTGATTGGCACCGCTGCTTCCATGGCTGGGGCCACCAAGAAGGGTGAGTATATGCCAGAGGGATTCATTGGAACTAGCAGGGCTTTGTTCTCCAACATTTACGGACTGAACCATGTTGTGTCAAATGAAATGACCGACGAGTACGGCCTTCCGTTTGAGTCCATTGATCCAGTCAGGAACTTCTGGAAGAACTACACCAGCATTGATGAGCGTAGCGATGACTATCCTGAGGTTAATCTGCGCTGGAAGTATGCGAATACGTTCATTGCTGCCACGCCAAGGGCGCAGCGAGTAGAAAAGGTCAAGAGGTTGCTCAAGGATGGGGAGCAACTTGCTGGAAGAAGTGCAGAGATTGAACTGACCAAGGATGAGCAATACAAGTCATCCCTCCTGACAAAGGCCATTTACAGAAATAGGGTTCTGCAAGAATATGACAACATCATAGCAAGGGCAGAACAGCAAAAAAAGACAAGCGGTAAAAATGCAGCAGCGGCCCAATCTGTAGAGGAGCAGCTAAACAAGGCTCACAGATTTGCCATAGGGCAATCGGAAAGGGCGTTTGCAACATACAAATCCGGATACATAAAAATTGACACTATTGTTAAAACAATAGAATCTCTTAATGCCAAGTCAAAGGAATTGTCTGATAAGATAAAATCCAAGGGCTTGGGTCCGGCTGCACAGGACATTGAAATGTACGAGAGGCGCAAAAAGTAGTCTTTCATCAACTCTCTGACCGACAGGCAATTAGGCTTATATTTGCACCATCATGCTACAAATCGAAGCCAAGGTCTGTGAGGGGTGTGATGAGTTTGACTTCATCGACACCACCGGGCTTTACGATGCGGTGACCAACCCCGATGGGTATGGCCCGGAGAACGGGATTACCGGTCCTTCTGACTTCGATAGCTACACCCTTGAGGTGTGGTTCCCCGGTGTGGCCACCACTGGCCCTGCTAGCTACACCTACGACCTGCTCACTCCTCCCGTCCCTACCATTGACGCTGATGACCATTATACGTGGACCATCACCAAGGGGATGATGGGGCTGACGGTAATCAAGAGCGGGGTGTGGACTATGAAGGCCACGGCTGTGGCTGGGGAGGCTACTTACATCGCTGACGTTGAGTGCATCTTCGTCA
>Ga0315900_10008436_pt1 | contig 13258 bp, 17 predicted proteins | sample LakEriMetagenome_FD_203521 | JGI IMG/M metagenome (GOLD analysis project Ga0315900, IMG submission 203521) | Freshwater fungal communities from buoy surface, Lake Erie, Ohio, United States - Buoy 12 MA114 | ecosystem: Environmental > Aquatic > Freshwater > Lake > Lake biofilm | place: USA: Lake...
TAAACTTCTCATACGTAACCTATCCGAGCGATGTTATCACTATCACGGATATTGACCAGGATTACGCCTTTACGGTGTCCTTGGAAATCACTCCGGCATCCCCTGTGGTAGGTAGCGTGTACTCCCTTTCAAAGGTGGTTACGCTGGTATGCTACTCCAAAGTGGCTCTGTTTGAGAGAGTTAATAAAATGACTATCGAGCCGGCACTTGTAAACAACAACGATTATCTGAGAGAAAGCATGAAGATTGTCATCGACATCGAGGCAGCTAAAAATGCAGAAGCCGATAATGACATCCTCAGCTCTCAGCATGCAATAGACAGAATTAAATTCATCACCGATAACGACGCAATCTACGGTTAATGCCACAATATAGTACAACTGAAGTTCAGACATGGATTAGCAGGGCTAACAAAGCCTTGTACAAGTTGGGCGTTAAGTCAACCGACGAGAGGTTCTTTGAGAATGACAATAGTTATGAGAAGGAGAGATTGCTGATATACGTCTTAAAGAAGGCGGTATCCTGGTCTTATCAGTCAGCATATATCCAGCAGGAGAAGAAAGATAGAGCTGTTTCGCTGTTAATTAGTAGAATATCCATCTACGACTTCGGCAGACAGCTTCCGATATACAACACAGGAAGCTCGGCATTTGTTGGGTTGACCGACGATTATTTGGCTATCCCATCCACTCCTGGTGGAGGTGGCGGTGCTACGCTTCCTGATGACATTGTCCTTGTTGGTGGGGTTGATATTACAGCAGGACTTACCTCGTTTAGTGATTCAAGGATTCTCAATAAGAGGATACGTATCGTAAGAAACGCATTGAACTTTTACGATTGGTTCAAGGGAGGCTCTACCGTAAACCTTACAGGCGTAGGGGATACGATTATGAATGGTGATGTATTTGTGATTCAATTCTATTAATATGAGGTTTTTATTAGCGTTTGTTTTAATTTTTGTAAGTGTCTTTGCTTCTGCTCAACCTCCAATGGTATTGGGTGGTCCGCAGGGTATTGATGTGACTCGTATCCTTGCTCGTAATTGGATGAGCATACCTATTTACATTGATACGCCTGCTGCTCCTTTGACTGGCTCTGGATGGCCTGGTAAGGGCTATATCATCCAAGTTGCTAAAGCAGGAGATACTTCTGTTTGGCAATATACCGGACAGCGCTGGGCTAAAATAGCAGGTGCATCTCAGGAAACATATACCAAATTGGTAACAGGAGGTGACGTGAATCAGCTTGGATTATCAAGACAATACACGGTATCCCCTTCTACGTACTTTATCAATGGGGTGTATTATAATTTAACCACCCAGCAGACAGTAACATCTCCTGTAAAGACAGCTAATGCCAATGCCAGGATAGACGTTATTGCTTTGACAACTACCGGAGCTACAGTGGTGCAGGGTACAGAAAGACCTGTTCCTTTAAAACCAAGTGTAGGACCTAACAGATTAGAGCTTGCAGCTATTTATTATCCTGCATTTGATACTGTTTCAAGAGAGATATCGGAAGGTGGATTAACATCTGTATTCCGTATATTAGGAAGAGATAGCATTTATTTTACATCAGGAGATTCTGTTGTAGCTGTAAAGGATAGCATAGGTATATCAAAGAATGATACGGCAGCGATGCTGAATCCGTATAAGTTCACTGCTGCTAACGGCCTTACAAAAGACAGCACTGTTTTCAGATTAGGAGGTTCTTTGAATCAGAATACTAATATCAATTTGAATACGAGAAGACTTACGTTTATAGGCAGTTCTGATACTACAAGATTCTTCTCTAATGGAAGGGTTAGCATAGGGGGTGTACCTGACAGTACGAATACGCTGAATGTAAATGGGAATACAAGAGTAAATGGTATATTAAGGCTAGCTGCTACAAGTCCGTCTAATTCAGCTGTTATAGTAAATCAAAATAGTACTGATGGTAGCTTGGTTTGGGGAGCAAATAATTTAACCTTGCCGTCAAATTTTGGAGCAAGAAATGTTCTTATAAGTCCTAGTGGAACATATAGTAGTTTAACCGGATTTGAGAATGTATTAATTGGTAGAACTACTGGGCAGAGCTTGACATCTGGTTTAAGAAATACTTTTGTAGGTAATAATGCAGGAAGCTCAATAACCACAGGGGCAAATAATATATTTATCGGTGGTTCTGATGGATGGGGTAATGTTCCATCAAATACATCAAATTCAATACAAATAGTTGGAGGGTTACATGAGTCAAACAGGGCGGATACTATTTTATTAGGATTAACTTCAAGTTATGCTTTTATAGGAGGTGGAGGTACAGGAACTTATATAAGAGATTATTATTTTGGTGGTGGCCACAGAGTTCGTAGTCCTCATTTAAGCAATATAAACTTCTTTGCCCCATCAGGATATCCTACAGCTATAGACACCATAGGTAGCGATTTTACTATCAATGCCGGAAGAGGCACTGGAAATGGACGTGGAGGTTCGGTTATATTTAGAACTTCTCCTGCAACATCTTCTGGAACTACACTACAAACACTACAAAATAGGCTTACCATAAACAACCAAGGCAATGTATTAATTAACAGAGATACATCATACGTAGGCATTGCTCAAACAGCAGTACCTAGGTTGGATGTAAATGGAGATGTTAACGTATCTGGAATACTTAATTTTAGTCCAAGCACAAATGATAACCAAATAAAAATAACATCAAATAGACTTCTTGTAGGTGGGGCTTCTACACAGCAAGGCTTAATAGCTATAGGAAGTTATTCTGCTGCCGGACTTACATCTTCAGGAGGGAATGGGTTAGTGGCATTAGGCGGAAGTGCTGGATTTGATTTGACATCAGGTGGCAGATATTCTATTATGATAGGTAGAGCTGCTGGAAGAGGAATTACTACTGGGGTAAATAACACAATCATATCTTCAGGAGATGCGTTAAATATACCTTCGTCAACCAGCAATGCAATACATTTAGTTGCAGGAGGAGGATATGATGCGAATAACGCAGACACTACTCTTCTTGGTCTGACTGGAAGATACGCTTTTATTGGAGGCGGGTTTGACGGAACGGCTTATATTAATGACTTTTATCTAGGAGCAGGACACAGAGTAAGAAGACCTGATTTAGCAAACTTAAACTTCTTCGCACCATCAGGATATCCAACAGCGGTAGATACCATAGGCTCTAACTTTACAATTAATGCAGGTAGAGGTACTGGTGCTGGGGTTGGCGGTTCGGTTATATTTAGAACATCATCATCAACTACACCTGGAACTACATTACAGACGCTTACCGAAAGAGTCAGAATAAGCCATAGAGGTAATCTACTTGTAGGAACAGCTACAGATGACACTTCTTCTTTAGTTAATATCGTATCTACGACTAAAGGCTTCTTACAGCCACGTATGACAAATACGCAAAGAGATTCGATAGCTACACCTGCAACAGGCCTTCAATTATTCAGCACTACTGATTCAGCTAACTATGTGTATCGTGGTACAGGTGGTGGATGGCAAAAGATAGCTAATGAGATTTCAGGGTCTGCTACACTTGACTTCCCATCAACGAATAACGGAAATAAATCAGATTTAACTATAACAGTAACAGGTGCAACAGAAGGGGATGTAGTATCTTTAGGCATTCAAAACTCAGTTAATCTGAATCATAGTTGTTTTACAGCTTGGGTAAGCGCAACAGATACAGTTACTGTTAGATTCTCTAATTATGGAACAGGAAGTCTTGACCCGGCATCAGCAACATTTAAAGTAAAAGTATTCAAATAATATGGCAACAGAAGTATCAAACATAATTAAGGCAGACGTAAACTTTACGGTTATTAAGGGGGATACCTTTGATGCCGTAGTTAACTTTAAGGATGCTGAGCAAAAGCCCTTGAATTTTACAGGAGCTACGCTGCTTATGTATATCAAAGCAGACTCAGAATCTCCTACGATAGCAGCTACGCTTCAGGCAGGTTCTGAATTTACTGTTACAGGTAGCACTGTTACATTTAACTACATAACAACTCTTACTCCTGGAACATACTTCTACGACCTGCAATGCACATTTTCTAATGGTCTTAGAAAGACGCTCATAGGTGGTAAATATAAAGTACAACAAGAAATAACTACAGCTTAATGGCATTTGTAGAAATCATAGGACAACAACCGCTCGTAGAGGTAAGCTCATCTGAGCCTGCCGAGGTAACAATTACTCCTGGTAGTAATATCAGAATGAATGTAGTTGTGTCAAGCAATGCCCCTACAAACGTGTCTATCACAGCTTCTCAAGGTATTCAAGGGCCTCCTGGTGCTAATGGGACTATAGGTGTAGATGGCAAGAGTGCTTATGAGATATGGCTGGAAGAAGGGAATACCGGCACAGAACAGGATTTCTTAGATTCTCTTGTGGGTGCTCAAGGCCCTCAAGGACCTCAAGGGATACAAGGTATTCAGGGTATCCAAGGTATTCAAGGTGTAAAAGGAGATAAAGGAGATAAGGGAGACACTGGAGATAACGGAGTAGCTATAGACTTCATCAAAAATACCACTCCTACTGGTACAGGCACTAACAGCATTCCTGCCGGAGCTTTATGGTTTCATTCCGATACAGGTGTTCAATATACATATTATCACGACGCTAATACGTATCAATGGGTTCAGGAAACGCTGCCAGAAGGCCCACAAGGACCACAGGGTGCAAACGGAACAAATACCGTAAATTCGCTTACAGCAACAACATTCAACGGGTTACTGAAAGGGAATGGTAGTGTGGTGAGCGCTACGAATGTGCTGACTGAGATTGGTTTTACGCCTGAGAATGTAGCTAATAAGGAGAATGTAACATTAGATACTTCGTCAACAAAGTATCCTACAAACAACCTTGTAAAGACAAGTTTGGATAGCTTTGCTGATGATGTGGATTATGCGATAATGACAAATCAAAGAATACTATTTAATTTTTAATATCATGGCTTTACCAAATTCAGCGATTATAAAAGTTGCAAATGTACCAAATGCAGGTGTAGCTGTTCTTACAGGTACAACAATAGGCACGCTTGGTAGTAATACTAATGGAACTACTATATACACAGCTGGGGCAAATGGAGGAAGGGTTATTAGTTTGACAGCATCAACTAACGATACTGTAGCTATTAATACATTTGTGTATATTTTAAGAGGAGGTAGCACTGTAATTCCTGTTGGGCTAGTTAATATTCCCGTATCAAGTGGTAACACAAATGCTGCTAGGTTTGTAGTAGACTTCTTGAATGGAATAAACATTCCTGGCTTACCAATTGATAATACTGGAAGACAGTATATTCCATTAATGCCAAATGACGTATTAAGAGCTACTACTTTAGCAAACCTATCTGGTGGAACATCTGCATTCATCATGGCTAACGGAATGGATTATTCGGCTTAATAAAGTAAAATAATGAGCATAGGATTACTAAATGGATTGCAAAATGGAGCAGAAAAAGGACTATCCTCTGGTGTAGGAAGTGGCTTTGATGCTGGATTTAGTAATGGCCTAGCTATTGGTGATGTGATAAAGCAAACTCCATCATTTAGAAACATTATTAATGTGCCTCAAGTGCTTGCTGTTTCTCTTAGGAAATTAAATCCGACATACTCTGGCCCTATACTAACAATTAGGAGAAATAGCGATAATGCAGAATTGGATATATACGATTATGACGGATATGTAAATTATAACGAGGCTGGAATATTTTGTAGTGGCCAAGATATTTTTATAAAAACGTGGCATGACCAATCCGGAAATAATTACCATTTCACTCAGCCAACAAGTAATTTGCAACCAAGATTAGTCATAAGAAACAATATAGCCTCTGTTTTATTCAGCGGAGCTCAATATCTTTCAATACCTGGAACAAATAGTCGACAAGGTGGAAATGCTGCTTTTAATTTTATAAATTCAGCTGCTGGGAAATCGACTATAGTTATGCTTGTTGAGCCATCTTTACTGCCAAATCAGAGTGCAAGATATACTATACTAGATAATGGTGGGACATATACTGGTGGGGATGCGTTTACTGGAGAGTTTGGTTTTTGTATATCTTATGAGAACAGAAGCCCTAGAGTAGATTCTTTTAGTTATGCAACGAGTAATAGAAATTTCAGCAGACCAGCTAATATAATATTTGATTATTTTTTTGAAAATACAAAGTTAAATTTATCTGTAAATTTTAGTAACGCTTCTGCAGAGATGGAATTTGATTATCAATCAAGATTAAAAAATTATACATTTAGAGGAGCTGGTTATGGCGGGGCGCAAGTTGGTGGAAGCAAATACGATTTGCATATAGGAGTTCCAGGTTCTCTTAGGGGTGAGTTTTTCTATTCTGGTTACATGTATGAGATTATTATATACAACTCAATTCAACAAGCTAATGCAGATAATATTATAAAAAACATAAAAGACTTTTATAAAATTCTATAAATATTATGACATACAACTTCGACTTTTACATTGAGAAAGACAGCAAACCCTATCTGACAACAGAGAAGGCTGCTAAATACATCAGCGATATTCTCTATTCAAGAGTATCCTCTGATAAGCCTTTGCTCGAAGCAAGGATAGCATCAGACCTTGAAACAACAGGAGAAACAGCACTTATTGAGGATGAAAGACTGCATTTATTAAATGTTCTTCTATCCCTCAACATAGACAACTATGCTAAGAGTAAACTTGTTTTCCCTCTTGTTCAGGATGTTGTGGATGGTGTTCCTGTTAGGGTTACAAGGTGGCAGCTTAGAGCGCAGTTAGCTATACAAGGATTAGAGGATGATGTGACTACTGCTATCAATGCTCTCCCATCAGGAACACAGGCAGAACAGGAGTTTAAGATTAAGGCTCAATACGCTTGGGATTATTCTAATAACATCGAAAGAACAAGTCCTACAGTTAGTATGATTCAGGCGGTGTTAGGCTTGTCTAATCAAGAAGTGGATGATATATTTGTAAACGCTTATCAAATAGATATTTAATGCCTTTAGATTTTCCATCCAGTCCAACGCTTAATCAGGTTTACACTTCTTCAGGAACATCTTGGAAGTGGAATGGTTATGCTTGGGATGCTTTCAATCCTTACAATACAATAAGGAGATTTGCTACAAGTGGCTCATTCCTTTATTGTGGGATAGCTTTAACAGGTAGTAGTGAGGCATCAGCTGTATGGACTATTACAAGGCTTACAATAGCAGCAGATGGTAGTGTTAGTGCAACAGCAACAGCACAGCCTGCTGGGGGTGTGGCATGGAATGATTACTTAACAGCAATTTATAGTTAGATATGGTACGCTGGGCAGTTCAGAATGGCAACTTTAATAGTACCTCAACCTGGAATGACGGTGCGAGTTTAGGTATTCCTACCACAGGTGATGATGTTTATACCAATGGGTTTACCGTTACAATGGATGTGAATGCTACGGTGAATAGCTTGAATAATAGTGCTTTAGCTGCTCAATCAACAAGGCTCAATCCTGTTATGACAAGTAATACAACTCCAAGTGGTGTTGTTATGGCCAGTATAATGGGTAGTACTAATCCGTGGCAAGCTTTTGATGCAAATACAAGTTCTGATTGGACTCCATCAGCAACACCAACACAATGGATTCAATACCAATTTACATCAGCAGTAACAATACGTTCATATTCTATATTTTATAGAGGTGGTATTGCTGGCTATCCTACTAATTTTAATTTACAAGGTAGTAATGATGGTATATCTTTCACTACATTAGATACAAGAACGGGATTCGTTTATACTACAGGTCAGTATAATACACTTACTATAGCAGCCCCATATTCTGCATACTCTTATTATAGGCTTAATATAACAGCTGTAAATGCTGGGAATCTTCAATTGCCAGAACTCACCTTCAACGAAGCAGGAGCTTCCATCGCAGCAGGAGGTTCTTTCAACTTCAACACAGCAGGTGTAACTGTAACTTGTACATCCACTTCAGCATCTCTATCAGCAGGTGCTACAAACCTTATTACTGTCACTGCTACAACAGGCACTGTAACGCTTAATTTGGGTAGTAGTGTGACGGGGTTAAGTACTGCTACTACGCAGATATTCAACTATACAGGGAATTGTAATTTTACATTATCTGGAATAACATTTACAGGCGGAAGTGCTGCATCTGCGTTCTGCATAAACAAATCATCTACTGGAACGATTAATATAACTGGGAGTTTTGTTGGAGGAAGTAATGCTACAGGACACGTAATTAGCTCTAGTGCTGGAAATACCGTTGTATTAGGTAATATTACGGCTGCTTCTGGTGCTGGTATATCTCAAACAGCTGGAAATATAACAGTAACAGGCAATATAGCAGCAGCAGGTAGTGCAGCTATTGGGCTGACAGGAGCTGCGTCAATATTAACAGTAACAGGAAATATTGTAGGTGGAACAGCTACAAACGCATATGGTGTTAACCTCACAGGAGCAGCTTCACAATTCACCATCAATGGGAATGTAACAGGAGGTAGTGCTACTACTGCTCATGGTATTAACTTTACAGGTGCATCAGGTGTAGTAACAGGTAATGTAATAGGTGGAACAAGTACAGGAAATGGTATAAATACTTCAGGTGCTGTAACAGTAAATGGTAATGTTTTTGGTGCTGCTACATTTGGTATAAATACAGGCTCTGCAATTACATTAACTATAAATGGTGATGTATATGCTTCAGCAACAGCCAGTGGTATATCTTCAACTAACGCAAATGGTGTAGTTAATCTAACAGGGAATATGTATAATGGCTTAGGCAGAAATGCTATCTACTGCCAAAACGTATTTATCAGCAATACAGCTACTACACTTTGGAGAGTGGATACAGGAGGAGGAGATTATAAGTTTCTATATTCTGCTGATACAACTCCTAACCTTCCTGCTACAACGAATGTAAGAAGTGGTGTAACATTTGGCCCTGCTCTATCTTTGACAGGTACAATGGTGGTTCCTGCTGCTTCTGATGTGAGAGAGAATGTTCCTGTAGACAATTCAGTAGGTACAGCAGAACTGACAAGTGCTGATATAATAAGTGGTATAAACGCAAGCTCAGACCCTCTTGCTGTAAGGCTGAAGAATGCTCTTACAGATGTAACAGCAGGTAATATTATTTCACAATATAAAGATTCATAGGTATGCCTGATAAGTGGCCTTTAGCGAATGGTAACTGGAGTAATGCTGCCAACTGGAATGGTGGAACAAAGCCTGTTGCAGGTGATGATGTGTTTGCTGATGGTAGGACTATTGCTATGGATGAAGACCCTGTATGTGCATCAATAAGAACTACACAAAGAAGTGGTGGAACAACAGGAGGGGTATTTAACGTAACAGCAAATAGGAATATACCTGCTAATATTATAGCAGGTTCAAGTACTGTAATATCCGCTACAACAGCTATTATAGTAAACGTAACAGGTACAGTAACAGCTTCTGCTACATCGGTAGCCATATCTTCTACCAACGCTAATGGTCAGGTATATTTAAATGGCAACATGGTGAATAATAACGGTAAGATGGCAATCTTTGCTCCTATCGTTTGGCTGGATAAGAACAACACTACATCAGCTGCATTCTTTACAAGTGGTGGGGTGGCAAGAACACTATATTCAGAGGATACATTCCCTAATATGCCTGCTGAAGCTGATACAAGATTTAACACTGTATATGGTCCTGGGAATAGTCTGACAGGTACTTGCGTTATGCCTGTAGCAGCAAATGTAAGAAATGGTGTTACATACGATAATGGAACTGTAGGAACAGCCCTATTCACCACATCACAATTCATCACAGAACTATCCTCAAGCACTACACCTGTAGCTGTAAGGATGCAAAACCTTTGCACTCCTATGATTCTTGGGGAGCTTATGGAGGCATTTAAGAAATGATAACCTTCCTAAACATACAGGATAAACTAACCAAGTCTATACTATACTGCGATACGCCAGTATATAGCAGAAAAGGAAGATACAGAAAGCTATGTACTGAGATAACATTTTTGCTTGGCAATACTCAGGCCATGACAATAAAACCAGGATTTACCTGGGATGAGAACAGCATACCCTGGATACTACAGCCATTCTTCCCTAAAAGCGGTATGTATGCGGCAAGTGCATTAGTACACGACGCACTATACTACCTTACCATTCACGAAAGAAAGTGGGTGGAAGAAGAGTTCAGAAGGTGGATGATATCTACAGGGGTAAGCAAAAGGCAGGTGTTTTTCAGGTATTGGGCTGTTAAACTATTCGGGTGGAGATGGTGGAACAGGAATAAAAAACGCCCATCCGACAGGTGCATCTACAACAGAAAGTACATAATGCTGCATTGATAGGCAAAGTGTGGATGAAATACGCTTAGAACTTTTAGAGATTTATATTTACTTTGTAGAAAATAATACATGAGATGACGTACAAGTTAGAACTGTTAAGCCTGTGGATTGGAAGCATCTTGGCTGCAATTAGCAGCAGTAGCGTACCTGTAATCCTTAGCTGTCTTGCATCGGTAAGCGTAATTATAGCTCATTGGGAAAAGGTATCTGAATTTATCAAGAATATATTTAAAAAGAAGTAATATGCCAGAATGGTTAAGACGACTTACTAAGACAGATATCCGCAATAGCATTGCTATTATCGTGGTAGTAGGATGCTTCGTATTGATGTATCTTTTACAGATAAAGCCCATACCTGAGCAAAACCATGACTTGGTCCTTACTGCCGGTGGGTTTATATTCGGTGGCGCTTTGGCTGGCGTTATAGGATATTATTTTGGTGCAACTAAAGGAGATAAAAAAAATGACTCCGAAGGATAAAGAGATGCACTTCTGGGCAGGTGTAGCTATCAGCATAGCTGCCTTAGTGTTTTTTAAAGCAATCGAAATCTCGTATTGCTCTTTATGGGTGTCAGGAGTAGTAACAGCAGCAGCGGTAGGTAAGGAGTTTAAAGACCTTATGGACTACGGAGGATTTGACTGGAGAGATGCCGTATATACCATTGCAGGTGGTATGATAGGGATTGTACTTTCATTCTTTTAATATGAAATATTTATACCTGTTGGCGCTATATGTACTTGCATCATGTAGTAAGGCTACATTTGACAAGCCAATTCAGCCAATAGGATGCGATATTTTGAGGGGAGAATACAATAATGTAAGAAGGATGTCGCAGGATGAGCAAGAAATTGCGACAAGAAGAGGTAGAACAAGGGATACTGATAGAGATGGTATACTAGATGAAAACGATAATTGCTCCGTCACATTCAATCCAGACCAATTAGACAGCGATAAAGATGGCATAGGAGACGCTTGCGATGCTACGCCACTACCTCCCATTGCCGGCACAGGACCTTGGGTGATATTCCTTGATTTTGATGGTCATTACATATCAGAAACTGAATGGACATCTCAAAATGGTGGATTACCATTCTACGCTACACCATCAGGACTTAGCTCAACAGAAATTAAAAACATTGTAGATTCTGTAACTACCGACTTCGCTCAGTTTAAAAACATAAACGTAACTACAGATTCAAATACATACAATAGCGCATCTGTTGTTAGAAGGCAAAGAGTGGTAATAACGCAGTATAATGAGTGGTATGGGAATGTAGGAGGCGTATCTTATATAGAATCTATTAAGTGGGGGAAGGATGTGGCTTGTTTTGCATTCAGCAAGGCTCTGTCATATAATCAAAAGAGAATAGCGGAGTGCATATCTCACGAGACAGGGCATACGCTAGGGTTGTATCATCAAATAACATGCTCTTCCACAGGAGTATTTGTTGCTGAATATAACTCAGGAACAGGCAATTCTACAACAGGAAGAGCGCCTATAATGGGTAATTCCTATGCGAGGCCAGGATATTGGTGGATAGGACCTAATTCCTTCGGGTGCAATAACACACAAAACGACAGCTTAATAATTAGAAATTTAACAGGATTATGAAACATATATTTACAATCATCATTGCAGCTGTTTTTGTAAGCTGCTCTACACCTAAGAAATTAAACAAGTTGATGAATAAGCTTCCTGAAGCTACGGCAAAGGAGTGCAGCCAAAGGTTTCCAATAAAGGAAACTACTGATACGTTGACTATTACAGATACAGCCATGCTTCAGGCTTACGAGCAGGAGTATCTTCGCGTTCTGCTTATGCTGAATGACCTGATGAATAAGGGTTGCGATACGATAATAAGGGAGAAGATTAAGGAGGTGGTTAAAACCATCCCATCCAAGCCTCAAACAAAAGTCGTAGTTAAGACTCAGGAAAGCACAGCTAAGCTTCAGGTAGTCAAGGATTCCTGCGATAAATTGGTAAAGGAGTTTGTCACAATAAATCAAAATAATGCGACAACTATCGACAACCTGACCAAGGCTAATGGCAAGCTTAAAGGTCAAAACAACTGGCTTTGGCTGATAGTAATTTTACTGCTTATTTGGATATTCAGGAAGCAGGTGCTATCTTTAATAAAAAAAGTAATATGATTAACGAGAACAACTATGATATGTGGGTGGCGATAGCATTCTGCTACCTACCCATCATCCCTTTGCTTATCTTAGCTTACAAATCTTCTAAATCAGGAAGTATGGTTAAGCAGCATAAACCAGGTACACCTGAATGGCAGTACATATGGGTTAAATCCGATATTAATGTACCTATTGTCAAAACTGGATGGTTTCAGTTTGCCATTGTTTGGCTTGTGTTAGGTAGCTTATTTTTCTTCGGTGCTTTATGGCCGGACCATCACGATATTTGGTTTGAACCAGTAAGCAAATGACGCTTATTTATCCCATATTTGCGTCATTAATCACCGTAGTAATCGAGGCGATTAGGATATACTTATCGAAGGGATTTACTGCCAATATAAACAAGCTGTGGACCTATACGATAGGTGTATTGTTTTTTGGGGTATGCCTTGCTTTAAGCGTAGGATATTACGATGAGATATGGCCACTTGATGTAATGTGTTATATGGTGTACTTTGCATCCGTAAGAGGGGTATTATATGACCCTTTACTGAACGTATTAAGGGGATTAAAGATAGACTATACATCCAAGACAACTAACAGCATAATAGATAGAGTAATAGGAAACAGAGTTCAATTCTGGGTATTAAGAATTATTTATTTAGCAATTGCTTTAATATCTGGATTTATATGGATAACTTTACTGCGCAGGGCACAAGGGATATATTAATCCTGCTTGTGTTTTGGCTAGTGATGAT
>Ga0315900_10008439_pt1 | contig 13256 bp, 33 predicted proteins | sample LakEriMetagenome_FD_203521 | JGI IMG/M metagenome (GOLD analysis project Ga0315900, IMG submission 203521) | Freshwater fungal communities from buoy surface, Lake Erie, Ohio, United States - Buoy 12 MA114 | ecosystem: Environmental > Aquatic > Freshwater > Lake > Lake biofilm | place: USA: Lake...
CACCCCCCCCCCCCCCCCCCCCCCCCCCCCCCCCCCCCCCCCCCCCCCCCCCCCCCCCCCCCCAAACCTCCCTCGCTGAAAAATTAGAGTCGAGAGCTGCGCGCTTAGTGGAGCAGGCTGCGAGACTGCGAGAGATCGCAGCGGAGAAAGATCAGGCTCTGCGCTTCTTCGGGGAGCGTTCGACGCGGACTGACTCACGGCCGGAGCGGGACGCCCTCGCCATGCGCTCAGCTATCGCTAGCTCGTGATCGGTGAATCCCTCGAAGCGATCCAGGATCTCCCATTGGCGTTCGGTGAGAAGCAGCCTGACTGCATCACGCAGAGTTTTGGCTTCGGTCTGGAATTTCTCCAGTTGAGCGCGGAGAGCCTTCACTTCTGACTCGTGGTCCTCCCGGAGAACTACTGGCTCGAATGTGGGAGAGTCATCTGCGAACAGAGCCGCGGATGAGATCCCGAGGGCACCTGCGAGCTTCGCTGCAGTCTCAACGCCGACCCAGACATTCTGCCGCTCAAGCTGAATCACGGTGTGGGTTGAGATACCCGCACGCTGCGCGAGAGCCGCCTGGGTGAGGCCCAGGCGTTTACGATGCGCGATCAGATTTTTAGATAGGGCTTCCTGTAGTGTCACTGTTCCTTAAGTATCGCCTATTTACTTGGGTTTAAGCACCTTGCTTTAAGTGTCATGTACCTTTCGCATTGAATTAGGTATTTAATGCGATATACGAGCCGCATCGACCCAGTGACGATGCGCTGAAACGCCCGGAAATGGGCTCCAGCGGCCGATCTCTGGGCGATGGTAGGGAGTGTTTTTAGGGTGCATCAGGAGTCATCTGACAGCTCAGGTCAGACCTGTTTCGAGTGCGGGAAGCTCACCCGGTCGCTGCGACTCATCTGGAGATCGCACCTGACTGGGCTGGTGCTCTGCGCCGACTGCTACCAGAAGACCCTGTCGCACCTGGATGCGCTCCTCACCGACGAAGATCGCTCTGCCTTCGGGCAGTGGCTTCACATCCCTGGGGGGGAAGATGGCACCACGACTCACGAACAGGCTCGGACTACCTGACGCAGTAGTGAAGGCAGTCCAGAACGACCCGTACACGAGAGGCAACGCGCACGTCAGTGTGACTGCGCTGATCAATAAACCACCTCGCGCCTTCGTGCTCGAGCAGCAGCACGCAGAGAGCCTGGTGGAGGACGTGGCAGATCGAATCTTCTCGCTGATCGGCCAGGTGGGGCACGGGATCCTCGAACGGTCTGGAGCGAAAGGGATCATCGAGGAGCGATACTTCATCGAGATCTCTGGCTGGACGGTCTCAGGAGCGGTCGATCACTACCTGGACGGGGTGATCTCTGACTATAAATTTATCAGTGCGTGGAAGCTCCAGAACAGGCAGGTCCCCGAAGAGTATATCGCCCAGCTGAACTGCTACGCGGAACTCATGCGCGAGCATGGACACGAGGTCACGAAGCTCCAGATCGTAGCCATCTATCGTGACTGGTCGAAGCCCGAGGCTCGGAGGAGTGCCGAGTACCCGCAGCAGCAGGCTGCACTGTTCGAGCTTCCGCTCTGGCCTCGGGAGAAGGTGCGCTCGTTCCTGGCTGAACGGGTGCGTGCCTTCCAGCGTGCAGCGAACGAGGAGCTGCCCGAGTGCTCACCCGAGGAGCGGTGGGAGAAGCCCACGGTGTTCGCGGTGATGAAGGAAGGCGCGAAGCGTGCGCTCAAGCTCTACGAGAGGGAGCAGGACGCGATTGACCATGCGTCCACTGCGAAGGTTCTGCGCGTCGAGAGGCGGCAGGGAGAGAGCACCCGGTGCGAACTGTACTGTTCAGTCGCCCCGTTCTGCTCTCAGTTTGCATCGATGAAAGGCTCGGAGAGCCAGAAGGAGAGTGAGTGATGAAGTTCAAGGCAAGCGGTGAGAAGAAGGGGGATGGGAAGCTGTTCGTGCGCCTGAAGGATGGCGAGAAGGTGAATGGCGTCTTCCGTGGCGATCCGCATGAATACTATCTGCACTGGGTCGAAGGGAAGTCCTACGAGTGCGGTGGGAAGGCTGCGAGCTGCATCCACTGCGAGGCAGGCGATAAGCCCAGGTTCCGGTTCAAGCTGAACCTGATCGCGAAGCAGGATGGCGTGTGGATGGCTCGGATCCTCGAGCAGGGGTGGAGCGTCTATGAAGCCCTCCGGGATCTCCACGAGAACGGGTACGATCTCGAGCAGACGGCCGTCTCGATCGCTCGGACAGGTGAGGGCACGAACACGAAGTACACCGTGCTCCCGCTGCCGAAGAACGGTGGCCTGAAGGAGGCCGACTTCGCAGCGATCCACAAGATCCCGCTGAACGTCCTGGATCCTCAGTCGGACGGCACTGCTCCAGTGGCCGAAAAGGCTGCTGATCCTGTGGAAGAGGATCTCCCGTTCTAATGCGTGGCCGTTATCACCCCACCGAACAGGAGCAGCATATCGCTGCACTCTGCCTGGTCGGTGGGGTTCTTATCTTCATTCTGATGGTGCTCTGATCTCTCCGAGGTGAAGACCGTGGACGATAATGTCATCCCATTCCGAAGGCGACCTGCGCCGAAAGTCGAGGATCTCGACCGGCCGGTCGTCATCTCTCCTGCTGATCTGGTTTCCCCGCTCCTGGATGTGCGAGGTGCTGCTGAGTTCCTGGGGCGCTCAGAGCACGCGATTCGCCACCTGAGAGCCCGAGGCAAGCTCCAGCCCATTCCCCAAGTGGATCGCCGGGTGTTCTTCCATGTGAATGAACTGAAGCGATTTCTGAGTGCATCGCAGAAGGGGGAAGTGTGATCTGCGCGAGCCCATTTCTCACCGTGACCGAGGCGGCCGAGTATTTGCGCCTCTCTGCCCGAACGCTCTACAACCTGGTCGCGGCCGATAAGATCACAGCCCGAAAGCACGGCGGACGCCTGGTCTTTCACCGGGAAGAACTGGATGCCTGGAGCCTTTCCCGAGTAAAAAGCTCGCCCGTCAGGACTCTCTCGCCATCCCGGTTTCAAATTGCTAGAACCCGCGTGGGCTCTTTGAAAACGCGGACAGAATAGGCGCGACCCGAAGCTCTGAGAGAGAGATCAGGGGGAATGTATGCCTATTGTAAAAAGACCGAAAAAGAACGGATCAGTGACCTATCAGGTGAAGGTGACTGATCCCACTGGCGCGTGGTTTCCCACGCGCTCGTTCGATCGCTATGAAGACGCCTTAGCTGAGGAAGCTCGACTGGTGAAGCTCAGGAGGCAAGGGCAGCGGCGGATCGGCGACGATGCGCGAGCCGTCTCGCTGTCCGAGTATTGGGAAGTCTGGTCTGTAGAGAACAGATCGAAGGTCTCTGAAGGCTGGAAGATCTCCCAGAACCAGATGTTCCGAGACCACATCGCCCCGTACCTGGGCGACATGAAGCTGCTCGACATTGGAGTCCCTGAGATCGGCCGCGCCATGAATGAACTCGTGGCGAAGGGTCTCGGAGGGCAGACGAGGCTTCACGTTTATAGTCTCCTGCGGAAGATGTTCGGGGATGCCGTGGACTACTACGAGATGCTGGCGTCATCCCCGGTGAAGGCGAAGCACCACAGGCCAGAAGTGAAGGACCAGGAGCGTGCGTTCCTTCGCCCAGAGCAGTCCTGGCACCTCATGCAGGCCGTGCGCGGGACGTATCTGGGACCTGCTGTGTGGATCCAGCTTCTGGCCGGACTTCGCATCAGCGAGGTACAGGCTCTACGCTGGGATTCAGTCCAGTTCGAGAACCACTCGATCCTGATCAGGGCTGCCTGGAATAACAAGGTGAAGGCCATCCAGGAATACCCGAAGCAGGGGAGCTGGGATCGGGTGCCGATCATCCCGTCTCTGAGGGAGTATCTTCTGGAGCTGCGTGGAAGGCGCAGCCTGGGAGACTTCGTGGCGCATGGTCCGAAGGGAACCATGCTCTCCTATGAGACCTACCACAGGGCTCTGAAGAGGGTATGCAGGCAGGCTGGTCTGCCACCCATGGACACGCACGAGCTTCGCCACTCGGCGACCGAGCTATGGATCAGGGGTGGGGCTTCAGAGGAGATGCTGAAGCGACTGCTGAACCATTCCAGTGCGGATGTGACCCGGAGGTACATCCACCGCTCGGATGAAATGCTCCACGTCATCGGGAGGAATATCCTCCCACCGGAGAGTATGCGTCCTTCGCCTGGAAACCAGGAGAGGCCGTGAACTTTCCCAAAACGCTTTCCCATTTGGGAAAAAAAAGGCGTTCTGCCGAATGATTCGACGGGACGCCTTGTGATAACTTGCTAAGTTTTCAGGGATTTTTTAGATGGTGCGGTCGAGAGGACTTGAACCTCCACGCCTTGCGGCATACGCCCCTCAAACAGTGATGAATGTCGCAAAAAAAGCCCAGTTTCTGAGGACTTAGATTAAAAAAACACGCTTCGATTGTGCCAATTCTGTCCGCGTTTTACCGCAGAATCACTGCGTTTTTCTGAGGCACTTTCCCAGGACTTTCCCAAGACTTTCCCCAGAGGCCGGCGTCCCTCGCTTGCGAGCATCGCGCATTTCGATCTGCTGCACGCTTCGTTTTGAGATGAATTGACGCGCTCTGTCTTTGGTCTGGGTTAGCCCCCATTTGCCTGGTTTAGCCAAATGCTCGGCACGTTTGAGACGTGCACGCACGCGCAATATTCCTCATCGCACATAGCACGCTCCCTAGGCGTACTCTCTCAACGGGTGGGGCTGGTCGAATGAGACGACCGGCCCCACTTGAGAGTCTCCTAGGCACGGCGCGCTGAAAGTGTCCTAGGGGGAATTGATGTTAACTGGTATCGCGCCGCATATCGTGGCGAGCTTCGAGAAGTTCCACGCGGAGAACCCGCAGATCTTCGATCTGTTCAGAGCGTTCTGCGAAGACGCCAGGCGCGCTGGCAGAGGCCGCTACGGGTCGAAGGCGATCGTCGAGCGGATCCGCTGGCACGTCGAGGTGGAGACTCGTGGCGATGCGTTCAAGCTGAATAATAACTACACGAGCTGCTACGCGCGCCTCCTGCTCCAGGAGGATCCGAGCTTCGCCACCTTCTTCCAGCTTCGCGGGGTGTCGTCGTGAGTCGCGCTGGCGATGCCTGGCTCCAGGTCGAGATCATCGGCTGGGAGAAGTACAACCCCCGGTCGGACCGGGGCGGGTTCTCCTGGTTCCGGATGGATAACAGCTTCTTCCTGCATATGCGGCAGCGGAAGGGAGTCTCCGGATCAGCGACCGTTCTGATGTGCTTCCTGCTGGCCGAGTGCTCGATCGCAGACGGTAAAATTTTCAAGCTCCGACCCGCCTTCGCCGCTGAGATGATCGGTCTAACAGTCCCAGAAGTGCTCTCTGGACTGTCTGAACTGGCAAAAACGGGAGAGATTTTCTTCAAGCCGCTTGAAGCCGCTTCAAGCCAGACGGACGGACGGACGGACGAGACGGACGAGACGAGACGGACGGACGAGATTGTCAACTCGGCCGAAGCCGAGCCGACTCCCGCTGCCTCCGAGACGAGTCATCTCGCGAACCTCTGGAACCAGTTCTGCGGAGATCTTCCGAAGGTCCGAGGTCTGTCGAAAGAACGACGAAGGAAGTCGGAGATCCGCTGGCGGGAGAACCCGAGCACCGAGTATTGGGGCGAGATCGTCGTCCGGATGTCGAAGAGTCGATTCTGCCGGGGTGAGAACAAAACGGGCTGGAAGGCCACGTTCGACTTCCTGCTCCAGCCAGACACCCACCTGAAAGTTCTCGAGGGCAAGTACGACGACCGGAAGGGATCACCCCCCGGTTCCGGAAGCCCCCCCGCTGGCGTTCACCAGCGCGCCGACGACCTGGACAGCACGATCGCAGATCTCCTGGGAGGAGCTTGACCATGAACGCTGACACGATCCAGACCAGAACCCCACCTGCACCCCCACCCGCTTCCGACTGCGAAGCGTGCGGGAAGCCCGTGCAGCACCGACTGCGCGATGGCTGGGACGCGAGCCGTGCGCTCTCCCCGACCTTCGCGACCCTGTATGCCTACGAGCGGATCGGGCACGAGGAGTGCGCTGCCCTGATCGCAGAGAAGCTCCAGAGGAAGTTCGCGCTGGAGCTGGTCGAGGGTGCTCGCGCTTCTCGCGCGAAGGCTCGGGTCGAGTGGTACTCGCTGAGCGGCACGCCGAAGGACGCGGCCGAGAAGACCTTCGACTCGTTCGTCGTGGAGCCTGATAATCGCGTGGCCTTCGACCGGGCTCGCGCCTGGCGCGCTGGCGACGACTTCGGATTCCTGATCTCAGGTCCGGCTGGTACCGGGAAGTCGCACCTGGGCTTCGCAGTGCTGAACTACGCGCTCGACCAGTTCGTGGCCGACGATGAAAATGGGAACGCAGGCATGACCCATATGCCTGCTTATGTCTCGGTCTCAGAGATGCTGGCCGAGATGCGTGCGAAGCAAGGCACCTCGGAGATCCCGTGGCGCACGACTTCCCGGTATCTCGTGATGTTCGACGACCTGGGCACCGAGAGCATCACCGACTGGTCGCGGGATGTGCTGTTCCGGATCTTCGACCTTCGGCTGAACCAGAAGCTCCCGACGATCGTCACGACGAACCTCAGTCTGTCGGAGCTGAAGGAACGCCTGCACGAGCGGGTGATCTCGCGGATCCTCGGGAACTGCGTACCGCTGACGCTGAAGGGGAAAGATCGACGCCTGGATCTGCTGGCCGAGAAGATCCGGATCCTCAACGGGCGGGTGCAGTCATGATCGCCAGGTACTCGTTCACTCGCGACCCCTACACCCTGACGCTCTCGATCCCAGGGCTTCCGAAGACGACGAACGCCCACCGGGGGAAGGGGCACTGGGCTCGCTACCGGGAGGATCTCACCTGGAAGACCACGGTGATCGGGATGTGCGCGTCCGCGAAGCCACGCGTGCCTCTGACCAGGTACACGCTCACGCTCACCCGGTTCAGCTCGAGCGAGCCGGACTTCGATGGGCTCGTCTCGTCGTTCAAGGTGGTGGTCGATGCGCTCCGGGAGGCTGGCGTCCTGGCTGACGACCGGATCTCGAACACCGGACCCTGGGACTGTCGGTGGGAGAAGGCGAAGCCGAAGGAAGGCTCGATCCGAGTCGAGGTGCGCTCGATCTCTTCGCCTGAGACCGCTCTGGCTGGCGCGCCAGTGAACGATCCCGAGGCGGTCAAGGGGTAGGTAGCGAGGTGGGGCTTCGTGCGTCTCCACGGGCAATTTTTAAATACGCACTGTGTAAAAACCTGATGAACCAGTCAGGTACTTCCGAGGGGGGAAGATGGAACTGAAGAAGGTGAACGCAGAGGATCTCGAGGTCGGCCAGAAGGTCGTCTTCATGCAAGAGTCGAACTCTCAGAACAGGCTCGTTCCGTTCAACGTGCTCTGTGAGGTCGTGAAGGTGACCGATAAGCGGGTGGTCATTAAGTGCACTGGTCCGGATGGATCCGAGTCGCTGAAGTATGTGAAGGCCGAGCACGTCAGGCTACGAGAGGAGGCCGTGTGCTGATCCCCGATCACGACGAGTTCTATGTGGCTGGAATGTACGCCGCGATCCTGGTCGGGATCTGGGTGATCGGAGAGGTGCGCCACCGTGAGGCAGTGCGCGCCAAGCGGTGCGTGGCGTGCTGGTTCAATCCCTGCCGCTGCCGGAAGGACCACTGAGATGGCGAGCTTGGATGATGTGAACATGGGACCAGCGATCCTGGTCGAGCTGGATCAGCTCAGGCTAGAGAACCAGTCGCTGAAGGTGTCGGTCGAGCTGCTTAGGAAGACGCTGGATGAGATCTCGCGCTTCCCGGTCACGCGCACCTGGGGTGACTTCGAGTCGCGCTTGAACGCGGCACGCGCAGTTCTGGAGGCGGTCAAATGCTGACGTATGAATCGGCCAAGATTGGCGACCGCGTCCGCTACCTCCGGCAAGGCGCAAGACAAGTCGATCCGCGCGTCCCGTCCAAGGTCGCCGGCGAGGTGATCCGGAAGAAAAACGGTTGGGTCTGGGTCCGGTTCAAGAGCGAGCGCGGGGAGTTTGACCGGCAATTCCTCCCGAAAAACTTGCTCCCCGAGGCGGCTTACTATGAGCAATGACCTCAAAGTCGGCGACCGCGTCCGGCATATGCGAGTCATGAGCGGGAGCGACCGTCCCCGCAAGCCTTCGAAAGTCGCGGGCGTCGTCACAAAAATTTCTAACGGTTGGATTTGGGTCCGCTTCACAAGCGAGGCGGGGATTTTCGATCGGCGCTTCCGCGAGAAGCACGTCGTCCGAGAGGGGGAGCAATGACCAAGGCATTCGAGGTCGCTAATAGCATTTTCGACGATTGGTATTTTAACGGTAGCGGACGGAGCCAGGCGCTCCTACCGCGTGAAGAATGGGAGCCACTAGTCCGGGCGTTTGCCCAGGCGCTTGAGGAAGCGTCCAAAGAAAATTGAGGAGGTTAGGGAATGAATGCTCAAGAGTTGAAGGTTGGGGATAAGGTCCGTCATCTGAGAGTTTCGGCCGGCAAAGGCTCGAGCTCTCATCCTTCAAAGCACGTTGGCGAGGTGATTAAGATTAAGGGAGAAATGGTCTGGGTCCGCTTCACGAGCGAGGCGGGCGTGTTTGATAGGCATTTTGCTAAGGGGCGGATTCTCAAAGAGGGGGAGCAATGACCCGCCACAATCCCGAGCCCGCAATGGAGACGTCTTGGACGATTGAAGCGAAACCGGACCGGAGGGGCGGCGGCTATCTTTTGACCGGCGCCAATGGCGGAAAGGTCCGCGTCTATGGGTCGCGCGCGGACGTCGACTTGATTGTCGAGGCGGTGAACGCCTATTTGGATTACCGGGTCGCGCTTTGCGAAATTGCAAGGGGTCCGACCTGGGTAGAGGCGCAAGCCGTTGCGCAATACGCGTTGGAGTTTTCCGAATGCAAGACTTTCTAAGTTTCTTTGTCTTTCTGATTCTCGCTTACCTGATTCGAGGCGTAAGCGTTGAGCTCGAGGATATTAGGTTGCTCTTGCAGAAGCGCCTCGCCGAGCCGCGGAAAAGACGGAGGCTCTTCGCTCCCGACGGGTCGCCGATGGACGTAAAATGAACCACGAACTGGGTTGTCTAAAGCGCTTAGAATTGCCTTACTGCGAGGATATTATGTGCCCGTGTGATCGGGAAGCGTTCGAGTTATTGCTAGCGGAAAACGCCGCGCTTAGAGAGGCCCTAGCCTTTACCCTAAAAGCCGCCGAGCAATTGTACCGCCCCGATAAACCGTTGACACCGGGCCTTGACCCCACGTTTTATCATACACTGACCTATGAGGGCGATCTTGAGCTAATCGCTAATACAAAGAAAGCCCGCGCCGCGCTGGAGGGGAAATGAGCGACGAGGGTAGTGGCACGCGATTTTTGTTGGAACAGAACCTAGAGTTGCGCGAGCAGCGTCGGGCTCTGACCGAAGAGATCGTCCGCCTACGGGAGGCGCTTGAACAGATCGCCAAGGGCGATGTTGCACAGTCGTCATTTAAAGGCTACTTGGACGAGGCGTATCAGGCGATTGCCAAGGATGCGCTGGAGGGGAAATGAGCCTATCAGACCGTGTTAGACCAGACGTAGACGTTGCGCCTTGGGTGATTCCAGAGATTAAGAGACTTGAAACTGAAAACGCCGCATTAAAAAATTCTCTGCGGGACATCGCAGATATGGATTGGTGGTGTGGCTGTGGTTGCGACTGCACTACAGACCCTAGCCCGTCTGCTATAGCGAAAGCGGCGTTAGGCCAAAAATGAGCGCAACGATTTGTAGAGCCTGCAACGAGCCATACCCGTCGCCAGTACATGATTGTGCGCCAGTCATTGCTGAGCTTCAGACTGAGGAAATATTGGAAGACCAAACTTTTGAGAAGTTTGTCGCTAAGCAGGCGAAAAACTATGTCGATAAAAACGTTCCTGGAAATTCTGATAAAGCCGTGGCGCTGAACGCCTTCAAGGCAGGTTTCAAAAATGGGATTCTGAAAGGGGAGCTTTCGGAGCGGGAACGCCTAGTTAAGGGCGCTAACGTGGCCATGGACTTGTGGCACGAGGCGGATGCGGAAAACGCCGCGCTGAAGACCTCCCTCTCGCTTCTGCTGAGTGTGGCGGAAAACGCCGCACGCCTCGACCACGACCCGAGCTGGTGCGGACCCGTGTCGCCATGCCTGAGTTGCCAATCGAAGCGTGTACTGTTGCAGGTGATTAACAGCGGACAGTGGGAAAAAGTTACCGGCAACCCGCCGCCCAGGATTACGTAACATCGCTTATCGGAAGCGCCCGCGCGCTCAATCGGAAATCATAATTTGAAATTGTCCGCCTCCCGTTTCCCCCGGCCCCCGCGCGGTGAGAATATGGGAGGCGTGACGCAAGACTTTCCCCCCGAGTCCGAAAGCCCCACCCGCTTGAGCTCCGATTTCATTACCCCGGAGGAGCTCGTCGAGCGTTACCGCGGGCGCATTAGCCTCCGGACCCTTTCGAATTGGCGCTATGCGAACCGGGGTCCGAAATACCATCGCCTCGGGAACCGGATCCTTTACAAGCTCGACGACGTCCTGGAATGGGAATCGAGGCAAGCCCGCGGCGAAAGAGGGTAACGGGCGCGGGTTATTGCCCCGTTTAGTCGTCCCGCGAGATTGCCCGCGGCGGGAGCTTGTCGACCTCGATAATCGCGGCGCATAGCTCGCCGAGCGCATGGCGCATGATATCCGGTACACCGGAGCGGGAGGCGGCGAACACGTCGCGGGCGCGCTTGAGTACGCGCTCGAGCGCTTCCATGCGCTCGGCGCGGCGGCGGTACGCCTCGAAGTCGGCGACTCCGCTCACTCCTTAACCCCCTGGGAGCGCATGAGATCGAGCGAGACTTGCGCTAAAAGGACTTCAAGTTTTTGAATCTTGGGATGCCCCAGGTCAATCCCGAGCGAGAATTCCGCCGCGTGTAGGATCTCATGCCAAAACGTGCAAAGCATTTCGTCCGGGGTCTGGTCCCGGGAAATGGCAATGAGTTTCATATCGGAATCACAAAAGCCGAGGTCTCCGTCGTTGAGCTTGCGCGCAAAACAGACGTGATAGGTCTCGTCGCCGACCGTAATGAGCTTCGGGTAATTGTCGGGGTTGATCATGCCGGAATGAACCTCGGACCGTATTGGTCGATAAAACCAAAACCTAACGTCCAACCCGTCGTCTTTTGCGCGGTATAGGAAAGCGCCTTGCTCTCCGGGTCGCCACAATAGCCGGCGTCTAAATGCCATATCACCCGGTCCCGTAGCGCGCGGTAATAGACACCGCCGCGGTGAGTGTGCCCCGTCGCAATGTTTTGCATGACGTGGTCGCGGGCTTGTCCGGGTCTCGTCATGTACCCGTGATGAAACATGACGTCCTGAATGACGAGCTCCTCGCGGTAATCGGAAATCGTCGTCACGTTTTCAAACTCATAGAGCTTGGAGATCGAGTCCTTAATCAGGCTCTCGAGCGTTGGCGCCGCGGAGAGAATGAGCTTGAGCGCGCGGACGTCATGGTTCCCCATGATTTGGTAGCATTGCGAGCCAGGCGCCGCGGCCTGGAGGGTCTTCCAAAATTCCTCCGCCATATCGCGCCCGAGTTGCATTTCCTCGTCCGGCCGATAGATCGACCGGGAGGCGGGGAAGCGCGAGTGAGCGAATTGATCCATCAGGTCCCCGACCTGGACGATATACCCGGGCGTCTTGCCGAGCTCGCTCTCCGCGAAGCGGTAAATCTTTTCCAGGGTCGGCTTGTGGACGAAAGGGAAATGAGTGTCGCCGATTACGAGGATCGGCTTGAAATCCTCGGGGCGGGAGTCCACGACGCGCGGGACGTGAGCGGCGACGGTCTCGACGATATCCGCGCCGAATACCGCCTCGCGCGTGAAACGCTTTTTCGATTGTTGCCGGCGCTCGTCGTAGGTCTCAAGCCCGGCCGCCTGGAGGAGCGTGGCGAATGGTCCGAATTTCGAGAGGCGGTAATTCCCGCCCGCGACCTTGGCGCAAAACTCCGCTCGCGTCGGCGTCCGCCCGAGCTCCAAGGCTAAGTCTTTTAGGGCTTGGACGAGCTCATGCGTGTCGGTCGTTTGGCTCACCCGGAAATTGGAGCATGAGCGTTTTGGAAAAGAAAACGACCAATCCGCGGGGACCCGCTCTCAAGGCTGGTCGGGGAGGGTTTCGTCGAGAATCTTTTCGAGGTCGGCGTCGTAAATCGAAATCCAACGGGAGGCGTCCGGCGAGCAGAAACTAATAAACTCAAGTTTCCCGTCATTCAGGCGCCTGTAAAACCCATGATCCCGGAGGCTAGGCTCGCGCGAGCAAACCTCCTCCGGGATTCCGTTGTTTAGCCACAGCGACGCCTTGATTTCCGCGCGGGTAATGCACCCGGAGGCGATAACGGCGGCGGCGAGAATGACAAAGGCGCGAATCATTTTACCCCCGGGAGAGAGTCCCGGACCTCGGTCCCCGAAATCCCCGAGAGCTCGCCCGCGGTCGGGGAGTTAATGACCTTTTCGAGCTCCCGTTGATCGGCCAGCGCAACGGCGCGCTTGATCGCCTCGCGGTTCTGGTCCCGCATCCCCTCGAGGTAGGCTTGCAGGTAAACGCCGATAGCGCGGTCGAGGAGCGACTTGATCCCAGGGATGAGCCCGAGGATTGTCGCAATCCCTTTAATCGCTCCCATCATTTACGGGAGACTTTCTCCGTCAGCGTGAGAAGGAATTTAAGCGCCTTGTCCGGTTGTTCGCCTGGGATCAGGAGAGCCAGGCCATACAGACCCGTAACGGCCGTCGCGACGTAACCGACGATTTCGAGCCAATGTGCAGCGATGTATTGGGAGAGCGCGATAATTTGAGCCATAAATTTAGCCTTTCGTTTCGGTGTAATCTTGTCCTGAGAGCATCATTGCGGCAAGGCGGGTTGCTCGTTTTCCGACTTGGCCGGACCATTTGCTTTGCAGCATCATTTGCGAGGCGAGCTCAAAGTCTCCGTCTTCGACCGCCTCGAGCGTCCGCTTGAAAGTCTTGAGACCCGCAAGCCCCATATTAAAAGCCATATCAATCAAGACGCGTTGCCGGACCTCGTTGTCCCGGACCGCCTGGAACCAAGGTTCCGAGCGCATTTGGCGGATGAGTCGTTCGAGGTCGTTGTCGAGGAGGTAAAGCGCCTCCGTCGTCGAGATCCCGACCGCCTCAAGGTTGCGCCCGACGCCGATCGTGAGCTTTCCCGCGGTGCAACGGTAAGGCT
>Ga0315900_10008441_pt1 | contig 13255 bp, 9 predicted proteins | sample LakEriMetagenome_FD_203521 | JGI IMG/M metagenome (GOLD analysis project Ga0315900, IMG submission 203521) | Freshwater fungal communities from buoy surface, Lake Erie, Ohio, United States - Buoy 12 MA114 | ecosystem: Environmental > Aquatic > Freshwater > Lake > Lake biofilm | place: USA: Lake...
AGCTCGCGGAAGCGGGCCCAGTACTGGTCGGCCAGCGCCTGGCGCTTCGCCTGGTCGCTCTCCACGCCGATCTGCGTCAGCAGGGCGGCCATCTGGTCGTCCTGGAAGCGGCCCCAGTTGAAGCTGCCCTCGCCCAGCAGCTCGCGGCCCGGGTTGGTCATGTCGAAATTGCCCGGGGTCCAGCCCAGCAGGTAGAACTGGTACTCGCCATTGCCGCCGCCCTGCAGGAAGCGACCGAAGGGAATGGCGTTCAGCCGCGCCTGGATGCCCACGCGCTGCAGCATGCCGACCGCGGCCTGGCAGATCGCCTCATCATTCACGTAGCGGTTGTTCGGGCAGTTCAGCGTGGTGCGGAAGCCGTTCGGGAAGCCGGCCTCGGCGAGCAGGCGGCGCGAGGCCTCCGGGTCGAAGGGCAGGCGCTCATTCGCCGCGGCCGAGAAGCCGCCGATCGCCTGGCCGACGGGGATGCCGGCGGCGACGGTGGAGTTGCGCAGGATCACGCGGGTGATCGTGCCCATGTCGATCGCCTGGTACATGGCGCGGCGCACGCGCGGGTCGCGCATCGGGTTGGGCGTGCCGGGCGCGTCGAGGTTCTCGGGGCGGGACACGTCCATGGCGAAGTAGATGCTGCGCGCCGTCGGGCCCTGGATCAGGCGGATGCCCGGCGCCTGGGAGACGCGCTGCACGTCCTGCAGCGGCACATGGTACATCGCGTCCAGCTCGCGCGAGAGCAGGGCGGCGACGCGCGTGGGGGCGGAGGCGACGGGGCGGAAGACGGCCCGGGTGATGCCGTGCTGTGCCTGGCCCCACCACTCCGGGTTCGGCACCAGCACGGTGCGCTCATCGGCCAGGCGCTCGGTCACGCGGAAGGGGCCGGTGCCGTTGGTGTTGAGCTGGACGAAGGTGTTGGTCGCACCCGCCTGCCCGGCGCGGGCCACTGCCATGGCGTTGTTGGCCTGCACCCAGGCGCGGTTCATGATGAAGAACAGCGTCAGGTCCTGCAGCAGGATCGGGTTCGGGCCGCGCGTGACCATCTCGACCGTGTGGTCGTCGATGGCGCTGACACCGGTGACCGACTGCAGCACATAGGCCATGTCGTTCTGGCGCACGCGCTCGGCCGACATCACGACGTCGGCGGCGGTGAAGGGCTCGCCGCCATGGAAGCGGACGTTGCGGCGCAGGTGGAAGCGCCAGGTGGTGGGGTTCACCATCTCCCACCGCTCGGCCAGGCCGGCGGAGAGCGAGCCATCGGCCTCGCGCCGCACCAGCGGCTCATAGACGTTGCTCTTCATGGCGTTGGTCACGCCATGGTTGTTGGCATGCGGGTCGAGGCCGAGGATGTCGTTGGCGGTGGCCCAGGTGAAGGTGCTGGCCTGGGGCGCGCTGGCGCCGAGCGGCGCGGCGGCGAGGAAGGCGCCGAGGGCGGCTGCCCCCAGCGCGCTGCGGAGGGTGATCTGCTTCATGTTCTGGTGCTTCCCTGGCTTTGGCAGATGAACGGCCGGCAACATGCGTGAGGTGCCGCGGGCTGTCCAGCGGCCCGAAAACGCAGAGGGCGGCCCAGCCTTCCGGCGGGGCCGCCCTGCCTCAGAGGCGTTTCAGGCCGTCTGGGTTCAGACGATGTTCACCACGTCATCCAGCCCATCCAGCAAGTCGTCGCGGGAGACGCCCTGGAGGGTGATGCTGTCCCCGTTGGGGAAGGAGATCACGGCATTGCCGGCGACTTCGGTGATGTAGGGGGCGAGGTCGGCCGGGTCGTCGATGCTGGTGCCGTTGATGTTCTCGCGGAACTCGAGGATGTCCTTGCTGAGGTCGAAATCGGTGATGATGTCATCGCCGAAATTGCTCTCGTAGTAGAACACGTCTTCCTTCAGGGAGCCGCCCGAGCCGTCGCCCGTCAGGGTGTCGTTGCCGGAGCCGCCGGAGAGGAAATCCTCGCCCTGGCCGCCGATCAGGCGGTCATTGCCGGACTCGCCGTAGAGTTCGTCATTGGTGTTGCCACCATCGATGAAGTCGTTGCCGGAGCCGCCATAGAGCGTGTCCTGGGCGGCCTCACCATAGATCGTGTCGTTGCCCGAGCCGGCATAGACGAGATCCTTGCCGGAGCCGGCGAAGATCGTGTCGTCCCCGCCGCCGGTCGAGATCGTGTCGTTGCCATCCTTGGCGTTCACGTAGTCGTTCCGCCCGCCGAAGCCGGTGGTGTCGATGTGATCGTCGTTGTCGGTGCCGTGGATCGAGGCATAGCCGGTCATGGGAGGGCTCCTTGTCCCGGTCCCGACTGCCACCCCAGGCAACGGTCCGGTTCTTCGCGGAAATTCCTATATTTTGGACAAGACCGGGTCAACGCTTTTTTGTGCGCAACCACAAAGAAAATCCCAATTTGGTGGTGTGTCTAGTTTTTTGTTCAATTACGTCGGCCATGAGGTGCGCGGCCGGTCACGGAAAATACACATACAAAACAATATATTACGTTATAAATCGTCGCGGCGGTGCTGGTGGGGTGAGGCGTAGTTCGCCTCTTGAGTGGACTAAAGGATCATTAATGACATGATCGTGAGGCGCGCTCGCCAGCCCTGCGATTGGCCCTTCCCGCACCGCCCGGCGCCTGCCAGTCTCGTCCGGATGCGCATGCCCGCCGCCTTCGTGCCCTTGCGCCACCCGGCTTTCCGCCTGCTGTGGTTCGCCAACCTCATCGCCAATACCGGCATGTGGATGCAGAACACCGGCGCGGGCTGGCTGATGACCTCGCTCGCCCCCTCGCCGATCATGGTCTCGCTGGTCCAGGTGGCGAGCCTGCTGCCGGTCTTCCTGCTCGCCCTGCCCGCCGGCGCGCTGGCCGACATCGTGGACCGCCGGAAATTCCTGCTCGTCGCCCAGGCCTGGGTCGCTGCCTGCGGCCTGGTGCTGGCCGTCCTGACCTTCACCGGCACGCTCGGCCCCTGGGGGCTGATCGCGCTGACCTTCGCCATCGGCGCCGGCACGGCCATGAACTCGCCCGCCTGGTCCGCCACCACGCCCGAGGTCGTGCCGCGCGCCGACCTTGCCCAGGCCATCGTGCTGAACGGCATCGGCTTCAACATGACCCGCGCCGTAGGCCCGGCGATCGGCGGGCTGATCGTCGCCTGGGCGGGGCCGGAGGCGACCTTCGCGCTCAACGCCGTGTGCTTCCTGGCGGTGATCGTCGCCCTGCTGGCCTGGAAGCGCGAGCCCACCCACCGGACCGGCCCGCGCGAGCATTTCGTTTCCGCCATGCGTGCGGGCATCGGCTTCGCCCGGGCGTCGCCGGTGCTGCGCGCCACCATGATCCGCGGCGTGGTCTTCTTCCTGTTCGGCGCGGCCGTCTGGGGGCTGCTGCCATTGCTGGTGCGCAAGCAGCTCGGCCTCGGCCCCGAATGGTTCGGCATCATGCTTGCGGCGATGGGCGTGGGCGCGGTCGGCGCCGGCTTCCTGATGCCGCTGCTGCGCGGGCGGCTTGACCGGGGCGGCACCGTCACCGCCGCATCGATCCTGGGCGGGGGCGCGCTGGTGCTGCTGGGACAGGCGAGCGCCGCCTGGGTCGCGGCCCTCGCCATGCTGCTCTACGGCGTGGCCTGGCTGGCCGGGGCCTCCACGCTCCAGGCCTCGGCGCAACTCGCCGTGCCGGCCTGGGTGCGCGCGCGCGCCATCGGCATCTACCAGCTTGCCACCTTCGGCGCGCTCGCCACCGGGGCCGCGCTCGGCGGCTGGGCGGGCGAGGCGCTGGGCCTCGGCCTCGCGCTCGGCACGGCGGGCACGATCTGCGCCCTGGGTGCGCTGGCCGTGCGCCACCTGCGGATCGAGCCGCCGGCCCCGGTCGAATCCGCGCCGCCCGCCGCCCTGGTGCCCGCGCCCGAGCCCGCCGACGCCGCGCTGCGCGGCGCGCTGAACGAGAAATCCGGCCAGGTGCTGGAGGTCGTGCGCTACCAGATCGCCCCCGCCGACCGCGACGCCTTCCTCGCCGCCATGGCCGAGTGCCGGCAGGTGCGGCTGCGCAGCGGCGCGCTGGGCTGGCGCCTCTTCGAGGACATCGCCCATGCCGAGCGCTGGGTGGAGCTCTGGGCCGTGGAGAGCTGGACCGACCATCTGCGCGAGGCCGAGCGCCTGACCGATTGGGACCGCGCCGCCCTGGCCCGCGCCGCCGCTCTGCACCAGGGCAGCGCGCCGCCCGAGGCCGCGCGCTACCTCAACATCGTGCCCGGCCCGGCGGGATGAGGCGCTGTCCTGCGTTACCGCCGGCGCGGCCCGGGCGAAGCGCTGGGATCGCCCTCCCTGACGGAGTTCTGCCGTGACCTTCGCCCGCATTCTGCGCGACCGACGCCTCTGGCTCGGCCTCGCGGCCCTTGGCGTGGTGCTGGCGCTGCGGGCGACGGGGCTGGGCGAGCAGCTCTCGCTCACCACCCTTGCCCGGCATCGGGAGGCACTGGATGGCTTCGTGCGCGCCCATGCGGTGGTGGCGGCGGCGGCCTATGTCGCGCTCTACGTCGCGGCGGTGGCCTTCTCCCTGCCCGGGGCGGTGTTCCTGACCCTGGCGGGCGGATTCCTCTTCGGCCCTGTGCTCGGCACGGGTCTCGCCGTGCTGGGCGCCACGGCGGGGGCGACCCTGGTGTTTCTCTTCGCGCAGCGGCTGTTCGGTGCCGATGCGCTGGACCGGCTGGGGCCGCGCGCCCGGGCGCTGGGCGCGGGTATCCGCCGCAACGCCGCCTCCTATCTGCTCGTACTGCGGCTGGTGCCGCTGTTTCCCTTCTTCCTGGTCAACCTGGTGCCCGCCTTCGTCGGCGTGCGGCTGCCGGTCTATGTGGCGACCACGGCTTTGGGCATCCTGCCCGGCACCTTCGTCTTCTCCCTCGCCGGGGCGGGGCTGGGCGATGTGCTGGCCCAGGGCGGCGCCTTCGAACTGCGCAGCGTGCTGACGCCGCAGATCCTGGGCGCGCTGCTGGGCCTGGCGGCGCTTTCGCTCGCCGCCATTCCGCTCAAGGCGCGCTTCGCCCGCGGCTGAAGCCTGTCCTCAGCCCGGCAGCGCCACGCCCACCTTGGCGTAGAGCGCGCTCAGGCGCTTGCCATAGGCGTCGCCGTCGAACTTCGCCGCCTGCACCGGCCCCTTCGCCGCCAACTCGGCGCGCAGCGCGTCGTTGCTGTCCAGCGCCTGGATCGCCTCGGCCATCTGCCGCGTGTCGTAGGGATCGACCAGCAACGCCGCATCGCCCGCCACCTCGGGCAGGGAGGCGATGTTGGAGGTCATCACCGGCGTGCCGAGCAGCATCGATTCCAGCACCGGCAGGCCGAAGCCCTCATACAGCGAGGGGAAGGTCACGGCCCGCGCACCGCGGATCAGGCTGACCAGCAGGCGGAAGGGCGCGTATTCCAGCATGATGACCTTGCCGCGCAGCTTGCGTGCGAGCGACTGGATGCCGTCCGGCGGTCCGGGATCGTTCATCACCCGCTGGTCGTCCTCATACAGCAGCGCGAGTTCCTGCTTCGACTGCCAGGCCTGGCGGCCGCAGATCACGAGCGGGTAGGGGCTGCCGGAGGCGAGATGCGCCTCGATCAGGCGGCTGACGTTCTTCTTCGGCTCGATGGCGCCGAAGAAGAAATAGTATTGCTGCCAGTCGAGGCCGAACACGCCCTTCACCTCGGCGCGCGCCAGGGCCTCGGGCTTCTCGGTCAGGGCCTTGGGCAGTTCCACCGCCTGGTAGGTGCAGGTCACCTGGTCGTCGCGCGCGCCGAGCAGCTCGATGATGTCGCGCTTCGAGGCCTCGCTGACGGTCGCGATATGGTCGCCGCTCGCCAGGATCTCGCGGCAGGTGCCCAGGAAGCGGCGCTTCACGTCCAGCGTGGCATAGGGCATGCGCAGCGGTACGAGGTCGTGGATTGTGTAGATGTTCTTCGCCCCCTCCACCTTCAGCGGCAGCGGGTAGGTCCAGTGCATGACCTGCGGGCCGTCGGGCAGCGTCACCTTGCCGAAGCGCCCGGCGCGGCCGAAGCCCAGGATGCCGGCGCGGAACAGCTCCGGCACGTTCCAGGCGCGGTTGGCGTAGGGGATGCGGCTCTCGATGCCGCGCCGGATGATCCGGTCGGTGATCGGCACGGGCGTGGCGGTGACGCCGAGCGAGATGCTGATGCCGCGCCGGAAATCATCGATGGCGCGGAGGATCGGATGGGTCGAGCGCGGCTTGGCGTCCAGCAGTGTGACCTCGCGCAGCAGGTCGTCCTTGCCCGAGGCGGCGGCGCGCTGGCCGTAGAGCACGCCCACCTCCGCCCCCATGGCGCCGAGCTGGTAGGAGAGGTTGCGCGCATAGGTGGCGATGCCGGTGCCCTGCTCCAGGGTCAGGTTATAGCCATCCAGGGCGATCCGCGGCTTCGACATCGGGGCAGGCATCCTTGTTCCGGGGCGGCTGGGGTGGGGGTAGGGGCGGGCAGGGGGTGGCGTCAACCGCGCGAGGGGCGGGGCGGAGGCCTACGCAATGCAGCGCAACGAAGCGCGGCGGGGTTTGGGCGGCGTTGCCTTTCTTTTTCCGGATTGGTGCGACATATCACCCGCACTCCCTTCCCGAGGTCTGAACACATGTCCGCTGCCGCCCCCGCGATCGTCCCTGTGATTCTCTGCGGCGGCACCGGCTCGCGGCTCTGGCCCCTGTCGCGGGAAGCCTATCCGAAGCAGTTCTGGCCGCTCGTCTCCAAGGGCACGATGCTGCAGGAAACCGCCGCGCGCGCGCGGGGCGTCGGCTTCGCCGCCCCTGTCGTGGTGAGTGGCGAGCAGCACCGCTTCCTCGTCGCCGAACAACTGCGCGAGGCCGGCATCGCCAATGCGCGCATCATCCTCGAACCCGCGGCGCGCAACTCCGCCGCCGCCATCGCCGCCGCCGCCGTGCTGGTGGCCGAGACCGAGCCCGAGGCGGTGCTCTGGATCATGGCCGCCGATGCCGCGATCGCCGACCTGCCCGCGCTGCTCGCCGCGCTCGAGCCCGCCGCGGCCGCCGCGCGCGCCGGGCGCATCGCGACCTTCGGCATCCGCCCGACCGCGCCCGAGACCGGCTATGGCTATATCGAGCTGGGCGTGCCCCTGGCCGAGGCGCCGGGTGCGCTCGCCATCGCGCGCTTCGTCGAGAAGCCCGATGCCGCCACCGCCGCGCGCTTCCTCGAAGGCGGGCGGCATCTGTGGAATTCGGGCATGTTCGTCGCTGGTGCCGCGACGCTGATCGCCGAGCTCGCCACCCATGCCCCGGCCGTGCTCGCCGCCGCGCGGGCTGCCGTGGCCGGCGATACCGAGGATCTGGATTTCGTCCGCCTCGGCCCGGGCTTTCTCGATGCGCCCTCCATCTCCATCGACCATGCGGTGATGGAGCGCACCGCGCACGCCGCCGTCGTGCCCTGCGACCCGGGCTGGTCGGATGTCGGCTCCTGGGCCTCGCTGTGGGACATCGCGGCCAAGGACAGCGATGGCAATGCGGGCATCGGCCCGGTGGAACTGCTCGACTCAAAGCGCTGCTATGTGCGCAGCGAGGGCATTCTCACCGCCGTGGTCGGTCTCGACGATGTGATCCTGGTGGTCACCGATGATGCGGTCATGGCCTGCCCGCGGTCGCGCGCGCAGGATGTGAAGAAGATCGTCGAGCGACTGAAGGCGGCCGGCAAGAAGGAGGCGACCGAGCAGCGCCTGGTCTATCGCCCCTGGGGTTCCTACGAGGGGGTCGCGCATGGCGCGCGCTTCCAGGTCAAGCGCATCAGCGTGCGGCCCGGGCGCAAGCTCAGCCTGCAGAAGCACTATCACCGCGCCGAGCATTGGGTGGTGGTCGCCGGCACCGCCATCGTCGAGCGCGACGGCGAGCGGATTCTCCTGCGCGAGAATGAGAGCGTCTACCTGCCGCTCGGCTGCGTGCATCGCCTGGAGAATCCCGGCATGATCCCGCTGACGCTGATCGAGGTGCAGTCCGGCCCCTATCTGGGCGAGGACGACATCGTGCGGCTCGAGGACACTTACGGCCGCGCCTGAACGCGGGCCAGGAGAGGGCATGGATCCGGATCGGTCACGCGGCATGGCGGATCTGCTGGCCGAGGCCGATCGCCGGCGCGACGCGCAGGACTGGCCGGAAGCGGCGCGCGGCTACGCCACCTGGCTCGCCCTGCACCCGGATGACGCCGCCATCGCCATCCAGCTCGGCCATTGCCTGAAGGAGATGGGCGACGCCGCCGGCGCGCTCGCCGCCTATCGCCGCGCCGCGCGCTGGCGTCCCGCCGATGCCGACCTCCAGGTGCAGATCGGCCATGCGCTCAAGCTGAGCGGCGAGGTCGCCGCCGCCCGCGCCGCCTATGCCCGCGCGCTTGAGATCGACCCCGGCAGCGACGCCGCCTGGCGCGAGGTGGCCGGGCTGCTCGGCCAGGGCGCGCCGCCGGTGGGCGCCGAGGCCGCGCCCGAGGGGCTCAGCCACATCGATTCCCTCACCGTGGTCTTCGACCTGTCGGATTTGCTCTCCTGGTTCGCGACCTCGCGCATCCCCTCCGGCATCCAGCGCGTGCAGGTGGAACTGGTGAGTGCCGCGCTGCGCCCCGCCGCCCCGGCCGGGCGCGTGCTGCTGGCGGGCTTCAACGGCGCCACCGGCACCTGGCGCGCCCTGCCGCGCGAGATCTTCCTCCGCCTCGCCGCCCTGTCGCGCAGCGGCGCGGAGGCCGAGGACCCGCCCTGGCAGGAAGCCGTGGGCGCGGCCGGCGCCGCCCTCGCCGCCGCGCCGGACCTCGCCTTCCCGGAGGGCGCCTGGCTGGTGAATCTCGGCACCTCCTGGGGCCTGCCGGACTACCACCTGGCGCTGCGCGCGGCGAAGGCGCGGGCGGGGCTGCGCTATGCCACGCTCGTGCATGATTGCGGCCCGCTGCTGGTGCCCGAGCATTGCGCGCCCGAGCAGGTGGCGAATTTCAGCCGCTGGTTCGCGAGCCTCGGCCCGCATGCCGAACTGCTCTTCACCACCTCCGCCGCGACCGAGGCCGATCTGTTGCGCCTGCGCGCCGAGCTGCTGCCCGGCCTGCCGGCCCCGCCCACCGCCGTGCTGCGGCTGGACGCCACCCCGCCGCGCCCGCCCGCCGCTGCCATGCTGCACCCGGCGGTCACGGCGCTGCAGGGCCGGCCCTATGTGCTGTTCGTCGGCACGCTGGAATCGCGCAAGGACCATCTGTTTGTCCTCAATGCCTGGCTCGCGTTGCTGCGCCGGCATTCCGAAGGGGGCGTGCCGCTTCTGGTGCTGGTGGGGCGGCCGGGCTTCCAGGCCGGCCCGGTCTTCGCGCTGCTCCGCGCCGCGCCGGCGCTGGCCGAGGCGGTGGAGGTGCTGAGCGACATCCCCGATTCCTCGCTGGGCCCGCTGTATGACGGCGCGCTCTTCACCCTCTACAACAGCCATCACGAAGGCTGGGGCCTGCCGGTGACCGAGGCGCTGGCCCGCGGCAAGGCGGTGGTCGCGCCGGGCCATTCCGGCCTGTTGGAAGCCGGCGCCGGGCTGGCGCTGCATTTCGCGCCGCAGAGCGAGCCGGAATGCCTCGCCCATCTCGAACGCCTGATCTTCGAGCCCGGCGCGCTGCCGGCGCTGGAGGCGCGCATCCGTGCCGAGCTGAAGCTGCGCAGCTGGCCGGCGGTGGCGGACCAGCTTCTGGGCCGGCTCTTCGCCACGCCCCTGACCCCGCCCGGCCCGCCGGTGCCCGCGCCGCTCGGCCTCGTGCAGCCGCTCGGCATCCCGCAGGCGCCGCGCCCCGAACCGGCCATGGCGCTGGCCGATCTGCTCCGCGCCGGCCCCTTCTGGCATCCGCCCGAGACCTTCGGCTGCTGGACCAAGCCCGGCCGCGCCATCCTGCGCCTGACCCACCCGGCCCCGCCCGGCACGGCGCTGCGGCTGCTCGCCACGCTGCGGGCACCCTCCGCCGGCGGGCGCGTGGTGCTGCGCGCGGGGGGCGGGCAGCCGCTGGCGCTCGAGATGGCGCCGGCCGGCACGCTGACCGCTGCGCTGGATGTGATGGCCGAGGGGCCGAGCCTGGAACTCGCCATCGAAGCCGCGCCCGCCGCCGCCGCCGGGGCCACACCCGAGGCACCGCTGCGCCAGGTGGGGGTGGGCGTGATCTCGGTGATGCTCTGCGCGCGGGAGGATCTGGCCGCGCGGCTCGACTATCTGGAACGCCAGCGTTTCGCCTGGCCGGTGCCGGTGTAGCGGGGAGGGCTACAGCCCCAGATAGGCCGCCCGTACCGCCGGGTCGTGCAGCAGCGCCTGGCCGCTGCCCGATTGCGCGACATGCCCGACCTCCAGCACATAGCCGCGATCGGCGATGGCCAGGGCGGCGGAGGCGTTCTGCTCGACCAGCAGCACCGTCACCCCCTCCGCCTTCAGCGCCACCACCGCATCGAGGATCTGGCGCACCAGCAGCGGGGCGAGACCCATCGAGGGCTCATCCAGCAGCAACAGGCGCGGGCGCGACATCAGCGCGCGGCCGATCGCCAGCATCTGCTGCTGCCCGCCCGAAAGCCCCGCCGCCGGCAAAGCGCGCTTCTGCTTGAGAATGTCGAACATGTCGAAGACGCGATCGAGCGAAACCTCCGTCTCCGCACGCCCGCGCCGATAGGCGCCGAGGCGAAGATTATCCTCGACGCTTAGCGGCCCGAAGACCTGCCGCCCCTCGGGCGATTGCGCGATGCCCTCGGCCACGCGCGCCTGCGGCGACCAGGCGGTGATGTCCTTGCCGTGATAGGTGATGCGCCCGCCGCTCACCGGCTGCACGCCAGAGATGCAGCGCAGCAGCGTGGTCTTGCCCGCGCCATTCGCGCCGACGATGGCGGTGATCTCGCCCGTCTCGACGCGCAGCGACACGCCCTTCAGCGCCTGGATGCGGCCATAGGCACTGCTGATGTCGTGAAGCTCAAGCATCGGCGCTGTCCGTGCCGAGATAGGCGGCGATGACCTCGGCGTTGTTGCGCACCTGCTCGGGCGTGCCCTCGGCGAGCATGCGGCCCTGGTTCAGCACCACGACATGGCGGCTGATGCGCATGACCAGCTTCATGTCGTGCTCGATCAGCACCACGGCGATGCCGCGCGCGGCGATGTCGGCGATCAAATGGTCGATCTCCGCCGTCTCGGCCTCGTTGCAGCCCGCGGCGGGTTCATCGAGCAGCAGCACGCGCGGTTCGGTGGCGAGCGCGCGCGCGATCTCGAGCCGCTTCAGCGCGCCATAGGGCAGGCTCGCGGCCGATGTCTCGGCATGCTCGGCGAGGCCCACCTCGGCGAGCAGCTCCAGGGCGCGGTCGCGCGTCGCCTGGTTGGCGCGCCGCGATGCCGGCAGGCGGAAGAGATCGGCGAGCAGGGAGGAGGATTCGGCCAGATGGCGCCCGGCCATCACATTCTCCAGCGCGGTCAGGCGAAAGAAGATCTGGAGATTCTGGAAGGAGCGCGACAGGCCGGAAGCCGCGAGCAGATGCGGCGGCGTGTGCGTCACATCCTTGCCGTTCAGCGTGATGCGCCCGGTATCGGCACGGTAGAGGCCGGAGACGATGTTGAACAGCGTGGTCTTGCCCGCGCCATTCGGCCCGATGATGGCGAGCACTTCGCCCGCGCGCGCGGAAAAACCCACGCCATCCAGTGCGCGCAGCCCGCCGAAGCCGATGCCAATGTTCTCCGCGACCAGGATCGGCGCGCTCATGCCGCGCGCCTCCGGCGCAATGCAGCCAGGCCCGGGACGATGCCGACCCGCAGGAAGATCATGAACAGCATGATGAGCAGGCCGAGCACCGCATGCTCGTAATCGTGGAAGACCGTCAGCGCCTGCGGCAGCAGCACGAGCAGCGCCGCGCCCACCACCGCGCCGGCCACGCTGGACAGGCCGCCGATCACCACCATCGTCACGAACTCGACCGAGGCGATGAAACCCGCCGCGTCGGGGGTGACGAAGCCGTTCATCATGCCGAGCAAGCCCCCCGCCACCGCGCCATAGATGGCGGCGATGACGAAGGCGCGCAGCTTGTGGCGCGCGACATCCACACCGACGGTGCGCGCCGCGACCTCGCTGTCATGCAGCGCGGCCAAGGCGCGCCCGCTCGGGCTGTCCTGCAGATTGAGCGCGATCCACACGCCGATGAGCAGCGCGCCGCCGCTGATCCAGTACCAGGTCTCGCCACCCCGCAGCGGCCAGCCAAACAGGGTGGCGCGCGGGATGCGGATGCCATCGGGCCCGCCGGTGATCGCGGTCTCGTTCACTAGCACCATCGTCACCAATATGCCGAAGCCGAGCGTGGCGACGGCCAGATAGTGGCCCTTCAGCCGCAGGATCGGCCGGCCCACGACATAGGCAATCAGCCCCGCGAGCAGCGCGCCCAGCGGCAGGCCGGCGAGCACGGGCAGGTCGAGATATTTCGGCGCGAGGGCCACGGTATAGGCGCCGATGCCGACGAAGCCCGCATGGCCGAGGCTGACCTGCCCCGCCTGTCCCATCAGCACCTGCAACCCCACCGCGCCCAGCGCCGTGATCCAGACCAGGGCGGCGACGCGGAAGTAGAATCCGGAAGGGAAAAACCAGGGGATCGTGGCGATGACCGCAGCCAGGATCAGCAGGGTAGCATACCGCGCGCTCACTAGACGCGCTCCACGCTGCGGCGGCCGAACAGGCCGGCGGGGCGCGTGAAGAGCACGGCGAGGATGACGATGAAGGCCACTGCATCCTTGTAGGCTGAGGAGATCGTGCCGGCCGCGAAACTCTCCAGCAGGCCGAGAACCAAGCCGCCCACCACGGCGCCGAGCGGGCTGCCCATGCCGCCCAGCATCGCCGCGGCGAAGCCCTTCAGCGCCAGCAGCGTGCCGACATCGAAGGAGGTAAGCGTGATCGGCGTGATGAGGATGCCGCCCAGCGCGCCGATCGCCGCACTCAGCCCGAAAGAGAGCGCCAGCACGAAGGAGGTGTCGATGCCGACCAACTTCGCGGCGAGCCGATTAGCCGAGGTCGCGAGCACCGCCTTGCCGAGCAGCGTGCGCTCGAGGAACCAGAACAGTGCGACGAATACCGCGAGCGCGCCGCCGATGACGAAGAAGCTCTGCGGTAGAATGGCGGCGCCGGCGAGCAGGATCGGATCGCTGCCCGCGAAGGCCGGCAATTGGTGGAAGCGCTTGTCGAAGACGATCTGCGCGATGCCGCGCAGCAGGATCGACGCACCGATGGTGATGATGATGAGCGTGACGGCCGAGGCGCCGCGGGCGGGTTCGATGGCGAAGCGATGCAGCGTGAG
>Ga0315900_10008445_pt1 | contig 13251 bp, 11 predicted proteins | sample LakEriMetagenome_FD_203521 | JGI IMG/M metagenome (GOLD analysis project Ga0315900, IMG submission 203521) | Freshwater fungal communities from buoy surface, Lake Erie, Ohio, United States - Buoy 12 MA114 | ecosystem: Environmental > Aquatic > Freshwater > Lake > Lake biofilm | place: USA: Lake...
CAGGTCGCACTTGTCCACGATGCTGATGCGCAGGCTTCGGTGCGTGCGGCCGTGCAGGTCGGTGAGCGGTTCAGGCACGTGCGCAAGTTACCTTGACCGCCCATCGCCAGATGTTCACATGGTCCCATGAGCACATGGTCACATGAAGACCCCCATGCGCTGCACATGGCCGGGCGATGATGCCCGCATGATCGCCTACCACGACACCGTCTGGGGCACGCCGGAGCATGACGATGTGAAGCTCTACGCCAAGCTGGTGCTCGATGGGGCGCAGGCGGGCCTGAGCTGGAAGACGATCCTGTATCGCAGTGAGGGGTATCGGCGCGCCTTCGACAATTGGGACGTTGAGAAGATCGCGCGCTATGGCCGGAAGGACATCGACCGCCTGCTGGCCGACGAAGGCATCATCCGCAACCGCGCCAAGGTGCAGAGCGCCATCAAGAACGCGCAGGCCTGGCTGCGGATCATGGAGCAGGGCAGTGGCTCGTTCGATGATCTCCTGTGGCGGCACGTGGATCACCGCACCATCGTGAACCACTGGACCGACACGCGGCAGCTGCCGGCCAGCACGCCGGTCTCCGACGCGCTGAGCAAGGACCTGAAGAAGGCCGGGTTCAGCTTCGTGGGCACCACCATCGTGTACGCCTACATGCAGGCCATTGGCATGGTGGACGACCACCTTGTGGGTTGTTTCCGGAAGGCTGCGGCGTAGTCGATACCTTGCGGCATGGGCATGCCAGTGGCTCCTGTGAGCATTACCCGTGTGGAGGCAGGCACCACTGTGGCCGCTGATGACCTGCTTGTTGCCGAGGAGCCGCTGGAGATCCGCGTGGGCCACGGCCCTGTGGACGATCGCCGTGAGCTGCGGCTCAGCGTCACCATGCGTACTCCGGGCCACGATGCGGAGCTTGTGCTGGGTTTCCTGTTCACCGAGGGGCTCATCGCGGCTCCCGCAGATGTGGTGCGTGTCGCGCATTGCGAGGATGTGAAGCCGGAGGAGCGGGGCAACGTGGTGCGTGCCGAACTGGGCCCCGATGTGGTGGTGGACCCCGCGCGCTGGCAGCGCAACGTGTACACCACCAGCAGCTGTGGGGTGTGTGGCAAGAGCAGCATCGAGGCGGTGCATGCGCAGTGCCGGCGCGCCATCACGCCTTGGGGTGCCATCGATGCCGGCGCTCTCACGGCCCTGCCCGAACGCATGCGCGCCGCGCAGACCGTGTTCCGGCATACCGGCGGCATCCATGCGGCGGCGTTGTTCGACCGCGCGGGGGGGCTGCTGCTGCTGCGCGAGGATGTGGGCCGCCACAATGCGGTGGACAAGGTGATCGGTGCCGCGCTGGATGCCGGCCTTGCGCTGGACCTCTGCCAGCTGCTCGTCAGCGGCCGTGCCGGGTTCGAGCTGGTGCAGAAGTGCGTGGTGGCCGGCATCCCGTTGATGGCCGCCGTGGGCGCCCCCTCCTCGCTGGGGGTGCAGCTCGCACGCGACAGCGGGCTCACCCTGGTGGGCTTCCTCCGTGGTGACCGGTTCAATATCTATGCGGGCACTCCATGAGCGAGGCAACAGCCACTCCCGCAGGGCGCATCGCGGAGCTCGACCGTGAGCCGATAACCATCGTCCCCTACGACGATCGCTGGCCCCTGCTGTTCGCTGCCGAGCAGGCGCGCCTTGGCACGTCCCTGCCGCCTGGCCTCTGCACGCGCATCGACCATATCGGCAGCACGGCGGTACCCGGCTGCCCGGCCAAGCCCGTGATCGACATCCAGGTGCCGGTGACCAGCCTGGAGCAGGTGCGCCGGGAGGCGGTGCCCATCATGGACCAGCTCGGCTACGAGTTCATCTGGCGGCCCACCATGGGCGAGCGGGTCCCGCACTATGCGTGGTTCATCAGGCGTGATGGCCATGGCCGCCGACTGTTCCACGTGCACATGGTGGAGCCCGACGAGGCCACGGCGGACCGGCTGCTCTTCCGCGACCACCTGCGGGCCCACCCCCAAAGTGTTGCGGTCTACAATGCCCTCAAGCAGCGCCTGGCCCTGGAGCATCCCACGGACCGTGCGGCATATACCCGTTCGAAGAGCGCCTTCATCAATGATGTGCTGCAGCGTGCACGGGCTGCTGCCGGCCTCCTGGGTTGAGCGCCGCGCTCACTGGATGATCAGCGGCGCTTGCAGGGCCCCGCTGTCGCCCCGCACGATCACGGTGTAGTGCCCCGGCGTGAGGGTGCCGACATCAAGCGTGCGGTCCATGCCTGTCGTGATGCGGCCGACGTGCACCGTTCTCCCGTAGGCGTCCACGATCACGAGGTCGGCCGTGCCTCCGAGCGGGGGGATGCGCAGTGTCACACGGCCTGCTGCGGGGTTGGGCCAGAGCACCAGCGGTGGCCGTGTGCCGTCCATGGACGATGCGTGTGTCGCGATGTTCTGGCCGCTCAGGAGCCACAGGTCGGGGTCCACCTCGGCGCTGTCCGCTGCGAATGGCAGCGTGAAGGCGAAGGACTGCCCGCTGAAGGTGTGGTCCAGTACCACGGTGGTGTCCGCATCGCTGTTCCAGAATCGCACGGGCACGGGCATCTCAAAGAAGTCCACGGAGGGATGCGACGGGCTTTGGAACAGCAGCGCCTGCGTTATGCCGCCCTGCCCCTGTGTCCATTGCAGGGTGTAGGTGGGGTAGCCCTCCCCCACGAACCAGTCCGCCATGAACCCGGACAGGTCGCGGCCGCTCGTGGCCTCGAGGTGTGCTACCAGGTCGCCGGTGCGCGCCGATGCGTAGGCGAGCTGCGGATCGTCCAGGTAGTTCCTGCACCCCCCGAAGAACGCGCTGTCGCCGCAGACCCAGCGCAGCATGTGCAGCAACGCGGCCCCCTTGCGGTAGCTGAGGCGCGAGTTGAACAGCCGCGCGATGGTGGTGGTGTCCGTGCAGCGCACGCTGCCGCCGGGATCGCTGGTGATGATGGCCCGGTTGGTCTCCAGGTATTCACGCCAATATTGGGGAACGAGGTATTCGGCCGTGAGGCCCTGCATGTAGGTGGCGAAGCCTTCGTTCAACCAGATGTCCTCCCAGCTGCCGCACGTGACCTTGTTGCCGAACCACTGGTGCGCCACCTCGTGCGCGGCCAGGCCGTAGCTCCAGCCGCCCATGCTCGTCATGGTCTGGTGCTCCATGCCCCCGCCCCATCCGAACTGGGCGTGACCGTATTTCTCGCGGGCGAACGGGTACCGCCCGAAGAGCTGGGCGAACAGCGGCAGCTGCAGGGCCACGTCGCCGGCGTTGAGCTCGGCCATGGCCGGGTTGTCGTAGTAGCTGTAGGTCACCATGGGGATGGTGTCCGCGCCCGCGATGATGTCTCGCTGCAGCACGACGTAGTCCGCCACCGCCACCGATATCAGGTAGTAGGCCACGGGGTACCGGTGCCGCCAGTGGAACACCGTGGACGCATTGCCCACGTTCTCCGCGATGAGCAGTCCGTTGGAGGCCACCCGGTAGGGCTGCGGGGTGGTCACGATCACATCGATGGAATCGATCTTGTCGTCCAGGTCCTGCTTGGCCGGCCACCAGTCCTTCGCGCCATAGGGCTGGCTCAGGGTCCAGAGCGCCGGCGACCCGTTGGGCTGCGTGCCCGTGCCGAAGCTCCCGAAGCCCGTGCTCCGGGGCACACCGTGGTAGGTCACCGTGATGGAGTCGAGCATGCCGGGTGGCAGTGCACCAGGGATGTCCACACCCAGTACATCCCCCGCGCCATGCGTCCAGCCGGCGGGATCGCCGTGCCAGCGCACCTCGTCCACCACGAGCGTGTCGCTCAGGTCCAGGACCAGGGAATCAAGTTCCGCGGTGGCCACGAACCAGGTGGTGACGCTGCCGGAGATCTGGCGCACGGCCGGGTCAAGGCTCCACTCCGCACGCATGTATTTCACATCGAAACCGCGCCCGGGAAGTCCGTTGCCGCGTTCCGCCGCATGCCAGTGCCTCCCTTCGTGCCAGGCGATATCGTCGATGATGGCGTGGTCGAAAGCGTACTGGGCCGTCGCCGGCAGCGCAGCGAGGGCGATGAGGAAGCTTGTTGGCAGGCGCATGTTCCCGTCCGATACGGACCAGTTGCAAGTTACCACTGGCGCGTGCGTTTGCGCTCAGAGCCAGCCCCGTTCCAGCACCTCGCGTGCGTGGTATGTGATGATGAGGTCGGCTCCCGCGCGCGCGAAGGCATGGAGGTTCTCCATTGTCATGAGGCGCTCGTCCACCAACCCTGCTGCGGCTGCGGCCTTCACCATGCTGTATTCGGCGCTCACGTTGTAGCAGGCCAGCGGCAGGTCGGTACGATCACGCAGGCGCGCGAGCACGTCCAGGTAGGCCAGCGCGGGTTTCACCATCAGCACGTCGGCGCCCTCCTCCTGGTCCAGCATGGCCTCGCGCAGGGCCTCGCGCCCGTTGCGCGGGTCCATCTGGTAGCTCCTGCGGTCCCCGAAGCCCGGCGCGGATCCGGCCGCCTCGCGGAATGGGCCGTAGTAGGCGCTGGCGAACTTCACGGCATAGCTCATGATGGCCGTGTGGGTGTACCCATGCGTATCGAGCCCCTTGCGGATCGCGCCCACCCGGCCGTCCATCATGTCGCTCGGGGCCACCATGTCGGCACCCGCCTGTGCGTGCGCCTGTGCCATGCGTACCAGCCGGTCCACGCTGGCATCGTTCACCACATGGTGCTCATGCACAAGCCCGCAATGGCCGTGCGTGGTGTAGGCGCACAGGCACACGTCGGTGATCACGTACAGGTCATCCCCGAAGGCAGCCTTCAAAGCGCGCACCGCCGTGGGCACAACGCTCCGCTCGCTCCAGGCCGCATCGCCCTCCTCGCTCTTGGGCTCCTGCACCCCGAAGAGCAGCACCTTGTCCAGCCCGAGCTTCAGGCCACCCTCCACGTCGCGCACCAGCGTGTCAACGGTGTAATGGTGTATGCCGGGCATGGCGGTGATGGGGTCTTTCGCACCGCTGCCCGGCTTCACGAAGCAGGGCGTGATGAACTGTCCGGCATGCACGCGGGTCTCCGCAACGGCGTTGCGTATCACAGCGTTGCGGCGGAGCCGGCGTGGGCGGTGCTTCAGATCCATGTCGGTCAGGGTGCGGTGGCCAGGTTGAGCACGGCATCGGCCAGGGCAAGCTCGTTGCTGGCCCAGGGGACCACAGCGTTCACACCAGCGAGTTCATGGATGCATCGGGCCGTGCTGTTGCCCATGGCGATGCGATGGGGAATGCGGTCGACCGGGCATGTGGCATGCAACGCACGCGCATGTTCCGGGCTTGTTACGATCACCACGTCCGCCGGCGGCACCAAGGGCGGTTTCAGCAGCTCCATGCGGTACACGTGGAGGTCGATGGCCATTCCGTGAGGCATGGCCTGCTGCACCGTGCGCAGGCCCTTGTCGGCGCAGGGGAACAGCACGCGCGCGCCGCCGTGCTGGCCCACATAGGTGGTCGCGATCGCCGTGGTGTCGGGCCCGTCGCCGGTGAACGCCGGCTCCACACCATATCTGCGCAGTTCCTCGGCCGTGCCTTGACCGATGGCATCGCAGGGCTGCTTGTGCAGGTCGCCACCACCGGCCACGAAGTGGCGCACTGCATTGCGCGAGGTGAAGAACAGCCGGTCCGCATCGGGCACAGGGTCGAAGGGGATGGGCCTTGGTTCCAGGAGCGACAGGCCGGTAAGTGTGATGCCATGCGCGCGCAGCAGCCGGGGGAGCAGGCCATCGTCCTCCACCGCACGGGTGATCAACGCATGCAGCGGGCGTGGAGTGCGTTGGCAGCGCTCCACCGCCTCCCGGGCCAGCGAATCCGGATCGGTGCCGCGGAGATGGATGCGCACGGGCATGCCATCCCATGTGCGCGCAGCGGCCACCCAGAGCGCGTAGTGGCCCTGCTCGAAAGCAGCGCGCACGCCGAGCGGCACCTGGCACCCGCCATGGTAGCCCCTCAGCACGGCACGTTCCAGCGCCACGCTCCGGGACGCCTGCTCGTCGTGCAAGGCGGCCACGGCCGCATTGGCCGCATGGTCCGCGGTGCGCGTCTGCACCGCGAGCGCTCCCTGCGCCGGTGCCGGTACGAACCAGCGTGGGTCGAGCACGCGCACATGCAGATCGGACAGGTCCAGTCCCAGCCGGTCGATGCCGGCCTTGGCCAGCAGGATGGCATCGTAGTGTCCTGCGCGCAGCTTGTCCACGCGGGTGGGCACATTGCCGCGCAGGTCGGCGATGACCACATCGGGGCGGAACATCCGCAGTTGTGACTTGCGCCGTGCGCTGGAGGTCCCCACCGTGGCATCGGGGCGGAGCATGAGCGGGCGGGTGGCATCCACGGCCTCCCGGCGGATGATCAGCAGTTCCTCGCATGCCGCGCGCCCGGCGATGGCCGCGATGTGCAGGCCTTCCGGATCGCGCGTCTCGAGGTCCTTGCAGCTGTGCACGGCCAGGTCGATGGTGCCGGCCAGCAACTCTGCCTCAAGCTCCTTGGTGAAGAAACCCTTGCCTTCCATCTTGTCGAAGGAAAGGTCCTGTATGCGGTCGCCCTGGGTCCGGATGATCCGCTGCTCAGTGGCGTGGCCGTTCGCTTGAAGTCTCGCTTCGATATGATCGGCCTGCCAGCGCGCCAGGTGGCTGCCCCGCGTACCAAGCACGAGCGGGCGCGTGCTCATGCCTGCGTGCGCTGGTGGCGCAGCATGATGTCCTTGGCCGTGCGCATGGGCCCGCTGATGTATTTGCGCTCCATGTGGTCCAGCACCTTGTCGAGCACGGCGCGGGCCTCCGGATCGAGCCTGGCCAGGTCGCGCGCGAAGACCTCGTTCACCGCACGCTGGCGGATGGCCTTCACCTCCTCGGGCACGCTGCTCATGGTGCGTTCCACGTGCCGCTCGCCGGCCATGGACCGGAATTCGGCCACACCTTCGGCGATGATGGAGCGGCATGCGCCGACCTCCTGCTGCCGGCCCGCCTTATTCTCCTCCGCCCGGGCCTGCAGGTCCTCGATCCGGATCAGGTGCGCGGGCGTGTCGCCCATGCAGTCGGGGTCGATGTCGTGCGGCAGCGCCAGGTCCACAAGCACCCGCGGGCGCCGGTCGCCATGGGCCAGGGCCGTGAAGAGTTCGCGGTCCACGATGGGTGTGCCGCGCCCGATCCCGCTGATGATCACATCGAAGCCGCCGTCGAAGGCCACCAGCGTATCGAGCGGATAGGCCTCGCCGCCCACCTCGTTCACCAAGGCCTCGGCCTTGGCCAGTGTGCGGTTGAAGATGTGCAGGTCCTTGAAGCCGTGCTTGCCGAGGTAGCGGCACATGTCCGCGCAGGTCTTGCCTGCACCAACGACCACGAAGCGCGCATGCTTTTGTACCCCGTGGTCGCGCAGGGCCCGGTAGGCCAGGCTCACCACGCTCACCGGACGGCTGGCGATGGCCGTTTCCGTGTAGACCCGTTTGGCGGTGACCACCACCTGCTTCATCAGCAGGCGCAGGTGGTCGCCCGTGAGCCCCAACACCTTGCAGTGCTGGTACTGGTCGCGTACCTGCGCGAGGATCTCCCTTTCCCCTACCACCAGGCTCTCCAGGCTGGAGGCCACGCGCATCAAGTGGTCCACAGCCTCATCGCCTTTGTACAGGACGGCTCCTTGCTCGGCGGCGGCACGCTCCCCGGCGGTCAGTTCAGGGCGCCAGGCCGCGAGCAGGTCGGCGATCGCCGATGGGCGGCCCTCCTGCACCACCATCACCAGTTCAGCGCGGTTGCACGTGGTCAGGAAGAAGCACTCCTCCACATCGCCGGCGCTTCGCAGGCGCCCGCCCGCTTCGCGCAGTCCTGTGGCATCCATGTGGAACCGGCCGATCACCTCCAGGGGAAGGTTGTGATGGCTGAGCGCTAGAACGTGGAAGCGGCCTGTGTCCATGCGGTTCGCCGCAAAGTTCCTTCCTGCTGCGTCGGCCTCTGGTCACGGAACTGTCAAGTGGATCGGGGCTGACGTTCGTCAGCGACGTACCGGTATGCATGCGCCATGCACCGGAAGGAGCACACGTTCCTGCCGGCTTCAGGCAACAGCTTTCCGGCGCAGCCCGCTCACCAGCGTCCATACCACAGCGCAGGCGATGCCCAGGATCAGCTGGATGTTCGCCGAGGGCCAGTGCATCACCTTGAAGGCAAGGCCGCTCACGGTGAGCAGGGCACCGATGCCCAGCAGGGGGCGCGCACCCAGTTCATCCCAGCGTTTCAACTCGATGTGGGTGCGGTCCGAAAGCAGCACCACGATGGCCACCACCACCATGCCGTAGAAGGCCAGGTTGCCGCCCGGCAGCTTCAGGATGTTCATGAGGGCCCCGGCATAAAGCAGGAGTCCCACCAGGGGACGCATGAGCGCACCCGGTGTGGCGACTCCGCCGGAGAGCAGGGGGGCCAGCGCGCCAACGCAGGCCATCACGAATCCCGAAAGGGCCAGGGCGTGGGCCCCGGGCCAGTGCATCACCTTGAACAGGAAACCGAGGAGCATGGCCACCAAGGCGAGGGCGCGCAGGATCTTCATGGGCGTTGGTTTTATGGGGTGAATGCAACGGATGTATGAAGGTAACGTCCCGCTCCCGGGATCATTACCACCCCATCTTACCGGCCATGCGAGTGGCTCAGGCCAGTGCCACCTTCCGCGCCGCTGCCATCAGTTCCTCCACCGCCCCGGCTTCCACCGGGATGTCGGCGAAGAGGTCGATGGGGTCGCCGGCGGTCACCAGGATGTTGTTCTCCAAGCGGATGCCCAGCTTCTCTTCGCGGATGTAGATGCCCGGCTCCACGGTGAAGACCATGCCCTCGGCGATGGGTTCGTTCCACAGACCCACGTCGTGCACATCCAGTCCCAGGTAGTGGCTGGTGCCGTGCATGAAGTACTTCTTGTACAGCGGACGCTCGGGGTCCTGCTTCGCCACATCGGTCTTGTCCAGCAGCCCCAGGCCGATAAGCTCGCGCTCCATGATCCTGCCCACCTCCTTGTGGTAGTCGCCCAGCAGGGTGCCGGGGCGCAGCAGTTGCGTGGCTTCGTTCTTCACGCGCAGCACCGCGTTGTACACCGCACGCTGCCGGTCCGTGAAGCGGCCGTTCACGGGGATGCAGCGCGTGAGGTCGCTCGCGTAGCCGCCGTACTCGCAGCCGAAGTCCATCAGGATCACATCGCCATCGTTGCACACCTGGTCGTTGGTGATGTAGTGCAGCACGCAGGCGTTGTAGCCGCTGGCGATGATGGGCGTGTAGGCGTGGCCGCGGGAGCCGTTGCGCACGAACTCATGCGTGATCTCCGCCTCGATGGCGTACTCCTTCACGCCCGGCCGCACGAAGCCGCACACCCGCTCGAAGGCTTTGCCGGTGATGGCGATCGCGCGCTTCATCTGCGCCACCTCCTCGGCTGTTTTACGCGAGCGGATGCGGTGCATGATCGGTGCGCTGCGCTTCACGCTGTGCAGCGGGTATTGCGCGCGCAGCTCCTTGTTCCTGCGGTCCTCGCGCGTCTCCACCTCGTTGTGCTGGCGCAGGTGCTCGTTGCTGTTCAGGTACAGGTGCTCGCATTGCGGCACCAGGCGCTTGATGGTGGTCTCGTAGCTGCTGGTCCAGAACACCGTGGCGATGCCGCTCAGGTCGCGCGCCTCCTGCTGGCTGAACTTGGCGCCCTCCCAGATGGCGATCAGTTCGCTGGTCTCGCGCACGAAGAGTATCTCGCGGTCCTTCGGGTCCGCCGCATCGGGGAAGAGCAGCAGGATCGTCTCCTCCTGGTCGATGCCGGTGAGGTGCAGGATGTCACTGGCCTGCTTGAACGGCATGTGCCCATCCGCACTGGTGGGCATGATGTCGTTGCTGTGGAAGATGGCCAGGCCGCCTTTCTCCATGTGCTGGCGGAAGCGGGCGCGGTGCTCGCGGTAAGTGCTGGCGCTCAGGGGCTGGTAACGCATCAGGGGCTTGTGGATAAGGGTGTTGACGTGGACTTGCGGCCGTCCTTGCCGCGAACCACGCGGGGTCTACTTTTGTTGCCGTTCAAAAGTAGCCTTCCTCCCTGCAGGAAGCCCCATCCTCGACGCATCGCATGGCACACCAAGGATTCCTCGGTTCCTCCCTCGTCAAGAAGTACTGGATGGCCCTTACCGGCCTTTTCCTCAGCCTGTTCCTGGTGGTGCACCTGGCGGGCAACCTCACCCTGCTGGACGTGAGCACCGAGGGACAGCTGCGCTTCAATGCGTACAGCAAGTTCATGACCACCTTCCCGGTGATCAAGGTGGTGAGCTACCTGCTGTACTTCAGCATCCTGTTCCATGCCTTCGACGGCATCTACCTTGCGTACCAGAACCGGAAGGCCCGCCCCACACCGTATGTGAAGGAGAACCGCGCGGCCAACCGCAGCTGGGCCAGCAGCAACATGGCCCTGCTGGGCACGATCATCCTGGTGTTCATCGTGATCCACATGCGCAGCTTCTGGTACGAGATGCACTGGGGCACGATCGGGCTGGACAGCGAGGGCAACAAGGACCTGTGGTCGGTGACGGTGGCGGCCTTCCAAAGCCCGCTCTACACTGGCTTCTACGTGCTGTGCATGGCCGCCCTGGCCTTCCACCTGCTGCACGGCTTCCAAAGCGCCTTCCAGAGCCTTGGCCTCCGCCATCGCCGTTACACGCCGATCATCCATGCGCTGGGCGTCTTCTTCGGTGTGGTGGTCCCCGTGCTGTTCGCCCTGTTGCCCGTGTGGCTCTACTTCAACGCGTGAATCCTTCCATGAGCACCCTCGACAGCAAGATCCCCCCCGGTCCCATCGACAAGAAGTGGACCTACCACAAGGGCCACATGCGCATCGTGGCCCCGGCCAACAAGCGGCGCATCGACGTGATCGTGGTGGGCACGGGCCTGGCCGGAGCCAGCGCCGCCGCCTCCCTGGCCGAGATGGGCTACAACGTGAAGGCCTTCTGCTTCCAGGACAGCGCCCGCCGCGCCCACAGCATCGCCGCCCAGGGCGGGATCAACGCGGCCAAGAACTACATGAACGACGGGGACAGCGTGTACCGCCTGTTCTACGACACCGTGAAGGGCGGCGACTACCGCGCCCGTGAGGCCAACGTGTACCGCCTGGCCGAGGTGAGCGCCAATATCATCGACCAGTGCGTGGCCCAGGGTGTGCCCTTTGCGCGCGACTACGGCGGACTGCTGGACAACCGCAGCTTCGGCGGCGTGCAGGTGAGCCGCACCTTCTACGCCCGCGGGCAGACCGGCCAGCAGCTGCTGCTGGGCGCGTACAGCGCGCTGATGCGCCAGGTGGGCAAGGGCACCGTGCAGATGTTCAGCCGCCACGAGATGATGGACGTGGTGGTGGTGGACGGCAAGGCCCGCGGCATCATCGCCCGCGACCTGATCACCGGCAAGATCGAACGGCACGGCGCCCATGCGGTGCTGCTGTGCACGGGCGGCTATGGCAACGTGTTCTTCCTGAGCACGAACGCCATGGGCAGCAACGTCACCGCCGCGTGGAAGGCGCACAAGCGCGGAGCCTACTTCGGCAACCCGTGCTTCACGCAGATCCACCCCACCTGCATCCCGGTGAGCGGCCACCACCAGAGCAAGCTCACGCTGATGAGCGAATCGCTCCGCAACGACGGCCGCATCTGGGTGCCCGCCAAGCTGGAGGATGCCAAGGCCATCCGCGAGGGGAAGAAAAAGGGTAGCGACATCCCCGAGGCCGACCGCGACTACTTCCTGGAGCGCCGCTATCCGGCCTTCGGCAACCTGGTGCCGCGCGACGTGGCCAGCCGCGCCGCCAAGGAGCGCTGCGATGCCGGCTTCGGCGTGAACAAGACCGGCGAGGCCGTGTACCTGGACTTCAGCGCGGCCATCGAGCGCTACGGGAAGACGCAGGCGAACATCCTGAAGCTGGAGAACCCCGGCAAGGAGAAGATCCGCGAGCTGGGTGAAAAGGTCGTAAGCGAGAAGTACGGCAACCTCTTCGACATGTACCAGAACATCGTTGGTGAGGACCCCTACAAGGAGGCGATGAAGATCTACCCGGCTGTGCACTACACCATGGGCGGCCTTTGGGTGGACTACAACCTGATGACCACCGTGCCGGGGCTCTTCGCCTTGGGCGAGGCCAACTTCAGCGACCACGGCGCCAACCGCCTCGGGGCCTCCGCGCTCATGCAGGGCCTGGCCGACGGCTACTTCGTGATCCCCTATACCGTGGGTGACTACCTGGCGGATGACATCCGCACCGGGCCGATCAAGACCGACACCCCAGCGTTCGACGCCGCCGAGAAGGAGGTGATCGACCGCATCAACCACTTCATCAACAACAAGGGCACCAAGCCGGTGGACGAGTTCCATCGCCGCCTGGGCAAGGTGATGTGGGACAAGTGCGGCATGGCCCGCAGCGAGCAGGGGCTGAAGGAGGCCATCGCCGAGATCCGCCGGATCCGCGAGGAGTTCTGGCGCGATGTGCGTGTGCCCGGAACGGCCAACGGATTCAACCAGGAGCTGGAGAAGGCCGGTCGCGTGGCGGACTTCCTGGAGCTCGGCGAGCTGATGTGCATGGATGCGCTGGACCGCAACGAAAGCTGCGGGGGCCATTTCCGGGAGGAATACCAGGAGATGGAGGGTCCCCAGCAGGGCGAGGCCAAACGCGATGATGCGAACTATGCGTACGTGGCCGCGTGGGAGTGGCTGGGCGAGGCCGGCAAGGCGCAATTGCACAAGGAGCCGCTGACCTTTGACGAAGTGAAACTGACGCAACGTTCGTACAAATGATCCTGTAGCGTCGACCCACTGGGTCAACTTGCTACCAACAATACTGGCAGATGGGCAACATGAAGCTGACACTCAAGATCTGGCGCCAGAACGGTCCCAATGACAAGGGCCACATGGAGACCTATCCCGTGAACGATGTGTCCGAGGACATGTCCTTCCTGGAGATGCTGGACGTACTGAACGACCGGCTGATCCGTGAAGGCAAGGACCCCGTGGCCTTCGATCATGACTGCCGCGAGGGCATCTGCGGCATGTGCAGCCTGTTCATCAACGGCGAGGCCCACGGACCGGGCCGTGGCATCACCACGTGCCAGTTGCACATGCGCAAGTTCAAGGATGGCGACACCATCCACATCGAGCCGTGGCGCAGCGTGGCCTTCCCCGTGATCAAGGACCTCTCGGTGAACCGCAGCGCCTTCGACCGGGTCCAGGCCGCCGGCGGGTTCGTGAGCGTGAATACCAGCGGCAACC
>Ga0315900_10008446_pt1 | contig 13250 bp, 13 predicted proteins | sample LakEriMetagenome_FD_203521 | JGI IMG/M metagenome (GOLD analysis project Ga0315900, IMG submission 203521) | Freshwater fungal communities from buoy surface, Lake Erie, Ohio, United States - Buoy 12 MA114 | ecosystem: Environmental > Aquatic > Freshwater > Lake > Lake biofilm | place: USA: Lake...
ACCAACCGATGCAGCGGACTCGCGATAGAATCTGGCGGCATGGATAATCCCAAGGTCGCGAGCCGCTGATCGCAATCGTTCTCCGATCTGCTAGACTCAATGTTCGACGGGTAGTTCATCCCTTCCCTACTCGGAGCCCAGCTCTGTGAATGCGACTCAGTACACGGCCGTCATCCGGCGCGACGGCAAGTGGTGGATCGGTTGGGTCGAGGAGGTTCCAGGCGTGAACTCACAGGGCGAGACGCGCGAGGAACTGCTCGCGAATCTTCGGGAGGCCCTCAACGAAGCCATCGAAATGAATCGCGAAGACGCTCGTAGTGCAGCTGGCGAGCAGTTTGAGGAAGTCGCGATTCAGCCGTGAAACGACGCAACCTTATTCGCCACTTAATGGATAACGGTTGCGAGTTGGTGCGCGAAGGCGGCAATCACTCGTGGTGGGGCAATCCTGCTCTTAATCGCCGATCCGCAGTGCCACGGCATCGTGAGGTGTCCGGCTACCTAGCCAAGAAGATCTGCCAAGACCTTGGCATCCCAGAGCCGAGCGAAAAACAGTCCTAGGGAGAACCACCCGATGCAATAGACTCGCGGGCATCATCGTGCGTGATGGATAGTCCAGTCGCCGCGAGCCGCTGATTGCGATCGTTCGCCGAACCCCGGCAATTCCCCGGTGATGCCTTGGATTGCCGCCACAGAGCACTCCGTGCGATAATGTCAGCATGACGACCCGCGTGGAGCAAATCGCCGAGCAAGTGAAGTCGCTTCCGCTGAGCGAGCGGGAGGAACTTCTGGCTTGGCTTGCCGACTTCGAACTCGGCCAGGTTGATGCGTGGGATGAGGAGATCGCCCGGGATTCCCAGCCGGGCGGTCGGATGCAGCGCATCCTCGATCGCGTGCGCCGCGATATCGCCGAGGGAAGGACGAAGCCGCTTGGCGAAGTCATCGACAACGAGTGACTTCTGGTCCGCGTATCGCGCGCTTCCGCCGGATATCAAGCGCCGGGCACGTGCGGCATATCGGCTTTGGCAGCGAGACCCTCGGCACCCGTCCTTGCGCTTTAAGAAGTGCGGTACGGTCTGGTCAGTTCGCGTTGGCGCCGGCTATCGAGCCCTCGCCGTCTTCGAAGACGACACGTTCTTCTGGTATTGGGTCGGTGACCACGACCAATATGAGAAACTTCTTACCGAATAGCTCGGCCCCACCGCAGCGAACCAAGCGATGGAGCAGCATCGCGATAGCGTCCTGCGGAGTGGAGAATCCAATGCCGCGATCTGCTCATCGCGGCCGTTCTGGATACTGGGCGACCCTTGGCCGGATGCCTGTTCTCGCGTACACTTAAGTTCGCCTTCGTGAGACTCCGTTCATGACCAGTGCCGTCCGTGACCTTCTCCGGTCATTCCAGTCGCTCAGCGATGCGGAAAAGCATGAGGCTGCCAGCCTACTACTAAGGCAGGTTGTGCAGGGCGAAGCAGGCGATGTAGGCGACGATGCTCTCGTCGCAGTCGCTGAGGAGTTGTTCCTCGACCTAGACGCGCGAGAGGCTGGCGATGGCCAATCCTCTCCGCGGTGAAGTTTGGCTTGTCGACCTCGGCATGGTCGCGAAGATCCGGCCATGCTTGGTTTTCAGCGTTCCGGCGGCTGGGCCCAACGATCGTGTGCTGGTGACAGTGGTCGCCCACACAACGAGCGCGAGAGGATCCGGTTTCGAGGTTGCTATCCCGGCCCGATTGCTGAAGCCGGGCGTCTTTGATGTGCAGAACATTATCTCGATCCCTCACGCGAAGTTGGTGCGCCGACTTGGCGTTCTGACGTCCGATCAGATGGACGCAGTTGCCACAGTTGTTCGTAAGTGGCTCGGCCTGTAGTGATTGTTTTCCAGAACCACGCGATGCAATGGCCTCGCGGGCATCGTCGAGGATGATGACTGAGTTATGGGCCGCGAGCCATTGATCGCAACCGTCCTGCCAGTCTCCAGTGGAACTATGAACAACAGCAATCGGCCGAACTTGGTTCTGCGCCTCGCGCTGTGGGCGGGAGTGGTCTATTTTTGCTTCATGGCCGTGGCGCATTTTTTTGGCCTGAAATACCCACTCTTGTTCATCTACTACGACGTTCCTTTCTACGCCTATCAGGACAAGATCATTTCCTTCGCGGTGGTGGCATACGCCTGTCTCTTTACGAACGCAGCGTTGAACCGCAGCGCCGTGCCTGCTGCGCTCGTGGCGCTCGGCGTCACCGTGCTTGGACTGGGCACCGTCAATGCGTCCGAGGCACTCGGATCGGTGCTGGACGGGCGCTCCACGCTTGCTTACTGGACGCAGACAGGTCTGATTGCCGCATACTTCGTTCTGTTGTTTGGGTTGTATGCTGCGAACGAGCGGGCGTCATAAAATCCTGGCATTGGTCGCGAACCATCGGGCACCACCGTTCCGGCGATGATCATACCCGTCCGAGAAACCGGGGCTACAGTGCCTGCGTCGCATCGTGAGGAGAGATTCGTTTCGCTCGTTGTTTGGATGATGGTTTTTCTTATCGGCTGCAGCCGAGGTGAGCCGTTGCCGAATGGGTACGCGGTTTTCTTTGCGAGTGGCTCCGAGACAAGTCTTGTAAAGCCTGCCACCAAGGGCGGGCAGTGTGTTGTCGGGCCGCACATCGCCGAGTTCGGCCACTCCGGCAACTACATTTTCGGAAGAATCGAGCCTCGACAAAACTCGCCGCCACACCCCGATCACGCCCCTGGGTTTTTCGTGATCAACTCCACCACAGACGAAATCACGACGGGTCTTGATCATGAAAAGTGGCTCACTGAACTGGCAGCCGTGGGGATCGACTCGCCACAACTTCATCCCGCGGAGCAGAAATGGCCAAAAACTTTCTGAGTGTTCCACGCAGCAAATGCATCCGGGCGTTGGCCGAAAGGCCATGGGAACAGCCCCGCACGGTTGTCCGCTGTTTTGCCCGACCGGCGGTCACGGTCGCAATTCCGCTTCATCACACGGCAGCGAACGAGGTGCTCCCGGATGTGCATATACACCATGGTCGCGATACTCATGGTTTCGGGCGACGCGGGCTTGCGACCTGGCGATCACTGGCGTGCCGTCGACGTGAAGGGTGTCCGAAGGGACTACCTTGTGCATGTGCCTCCACAGTATGATCCCGCCGCGTCCACGCCGGTGGTGCTGGCCTTTCACGGCGGAGGCGCGAACGCCGAGAACATGGTGGTCTTCAGCGGACTCAACGAAAAGGCCGACCGGGCAGGATTCATCGTGGCATACCCGGAGGGAACCGGCCGGCTTAAGAGAATGCTGACCTTCAATGCTGGCAACTGCTGCGGCCATGCGGCGGCCAGCAAGGCCGACGACGTGGCCTTCGCCCGGGTTCTGCTCGATGACTTGGCCGGAGTGGCCAACGTCGATCGACGACGCGTGTTCGCGACCGGCATGTCGAACGGGGCAATGATGAGCTATCGGCTCGCGTCCGAGTTGTCAGATCGAATCGCCGCGATCGCCCCGGTCAGCGGGCCGATGGGAACGAAGGATTGCCGTCCCAGTCGCCCCGTTCCCGTGATGCATTTTCACGGCGATGCCGATGAGTTCGCGCCGTTCAGCGGCGGCAAAGGCCGGGGCCCTTCGGGCACTGATTTCTACTCCGTCCAGCATTCCGTCGACGCGTGGGTGGCCGCCAATGGCTGCGACAAGACGCCGACGACAGCGCAGCTAGCCGACCGAAAGGACGATGGCACCACAGTGCGGGAGTGGCGTTATGGCGCCGGCAAAAATGGCTCGGAGGTTGTACTTGTCGTCGTCGAAGGGGGCGGGCACACGTGGCCTGGCAAGGAACCACGAACGCGATCCCTCGGCGCATCCACTCACGACATATCTGCCACCGACATGATGTGGGAGTTTTTCCAACGACACCCGATGCGATGACGCGAACGACCAAAATCAATCGCTCACAGGACTTGCGGCGCTATGGTTTTCTCGCGACAGCGACCGTCGGCCTCGTCGCCAAGACACAGAACTTTCGCCTGCTTCCCTTCAGGGGTTCGTGATCGCAGCCGTATAGCACTCAGGTTGCCATGGCCAAGAAAATCGCCAAGCCCGCGTTACTTGCCGGCGGCAATCCGCAGATCGCCAAGGGCGACGGGTACGGTCCCGTAAAGGCGTATATCGCCGCGATGCCGGGCTGGAAACGTGATCTGGGCCGCCGTCTCGACAGGCTCATCGTGCGGACGGTCCCTGCCGTCCGGAAGGCCGTGAAATGGAATTCGCCGCTGTATGGGACCGATGGGCAGGGCTGGTTTCTCGGCTACCACTGCTTCTCGAAGTACGTGAAGGTCACATTCTTCTGCGGCACGTCCCTGTCCCCGATGCCACCCGGAACGTCCAAGCAAAAAAACGTGCGATACGTCGATATCTACGAAGACACGCCCTTCGATGAGCAACTCATGGCGGCTTGGATTCGCCAAGCCTCCGATTTGCCCGGATGGTCCCCGTAGCGGCGAACCACGCAACGCGCTCGCCTCACGACACCATCCCGAGTGAAAGACACTCCTCCGGCCGGCAGCCGCCGAACATGGCCGTTGGTTGGCCGACCGCCCGGCAAGAATCACGCTGCTATGGAGCCGGCTTCTCGGTCGCCAGTCGCTTCGAAACCTCCGCACGGAGTTCCCCGCCATCGAGGTGCAATACCGGCTCCAGCCAGTCGACGTGCGCGGCCAAATCCAGCGTCGCTTCGTCAGGGGCCTTCGCGTCGTGCGAGGTGTCGGCCACCAGCACGAGCCGTCGCGGCGCACCGGAAGCGGCCGGAAGTTCGATGTCGCCGCTATCGGTCGGCGGGCCCCCACCGACCACGCGGCCGGTCTGGCGCAGCGGAGTGCCCTTGGCCTCGTTGAGATAGATCCGCCCCACGGCGGCGCCGCCCGTGCCCGCTGCGGCGTCTATGCCCAGCGAGGTCCGGAACCGCCGGGCGCAACCGGGCAGTGCGAACACGAGTTCACTCGGGGCGTGCACGCCGAATCCCCAGAGAAACTCCTGATTGCCGCTCCAGAGGGGCTCGCCACTGACGCTGCGATTGGGCTGCCACTTCCAGCCGCTGCCGAAAGAACTCGGCTGCGTCGATGTCTCCGGCGATACCCGTGACAGGGGCACAACCGTCGCCGGTGCCTCCCACACGACCCGCATGGATTGCAACGGCACCACGATCGGCGTCCGGCACCACACCGGCTGCATCGAAAGGCTGCCCAGGTTCGGACGCTTGCGACCTTGATTCTGGCCGCCCGCCGGCTTGGCAGGACTAGCGGCCGCATTCTGTGCCGTATTGTCCGTCGCGGCGCTGAGTCGCGTCCCGTCGACCATCTCCACCCGTACCAGCGAACCGACACCTGGATCCTCCATCGCAGCCAGTTCGCGGAAATACCCTTCCCAAGGGTCGACATCGGCCAAGCGGATCATGGTCACGTCGCGCAGGGAGATTTTCTCCACACCTTCGTCGCCGAGGAGGCTGACGGAATCGTCGCCCCACCGAATGCTGCGGAAGGACACAACCCGGCCATCGCGACCGATGAGCGACTGGGGGCCGCAGGGACGGGCGCGGGCAGAATCGACGACGATGCTGCGCACCCAGTCGACTTCGACCGCCAGCGTATCCTCTGGCTTCTTCACGTAGATCGGTGCCGTGCGCACCACGAGCAGCGCGGGCACGGCGTTACCCGGCCCCGATGCCGGCTGGAAGCCCACCACCTGCCCCCGCAGCCGATCGCCATTGTGGAACTCGATCACCATCTCCTTGTCGTTCACCGTATCCGGCCGAGGCGAGTCGAACTGGAAGCAGACGAGCGGCGGCGCGCTCCCTCTCGTGGGCCGCACACCGTTCCCGTCAGGCCCGATCCAGCGCCAGCCGGCCAGCGGACTCCCCTCCATCCGCAGACCGTTTTCAAAGCGTCCCACGAAACGTGCCGGTCCCTCCATCTGCCGTAGCCGCTGGGCGAGGGCGATGTATTCCTCGACGCTCTCCACGGATGCGGCTACCGGACTGGCATACAAGGCCTCGACGGTCTTGTGACCGGGTTGCACCCCCTTGAACACGATGTCGGCGGGCCCCGCCTTGAGCTCCACCTCGCCGGCCAGCCGCCAACACACCGCGCCCTGCCCTGCCGTGTGCGTGACATCGAGTTCCTTCCCTTGCACCGTGGTTTGAATAGCGGTTCCCACGCCGCCGCGGCCCGCCTCCATGGCACGAACCCAGAAGAAGTACTTGCCGTCATGCGGTATGTCGACGGTCATCTGCATCGGCTCCACCGACGCCTTGTCATGGCCAACTGCCATGCGACCGGTCAGCCCGCCACCGGCGATCTGCCACGTTCCCTTGAAATCACCACCCGAGAGCAGGATCGCGTCGGCTGGAAACAGGGCGTCCACTGCGTCGAGGCCATAGCGACTCCGCAGGTAGCCGAGCAGGCCGCCGCGTTCCGCGCCGGTGAGCACGCGATTGAAAACGATCACTTCGGCGATCTGGCCCGCAAAGTGCGGGTCGTTGGGATTGAGGCCGCCGAGGAACACGTCGGGGGTGCTCTTGTTGCACGCGAGCTTCATCTCCGGCGGCGTGGGGCTGCCCTGGCCCGGCGGCGGCCACTGGTTGCGAATCGGGCCCAGGAACTCGCCGCTGCCGTCGTGGTATTCCGTGGCCGCCAGCACACCGCCGTTCAGCCAGCAAATCCGCACGCGGCCCTGGCCGCGACCATCAGCCGGCACCGGCAACTGCACGGCGATCTCGCGCTCACCGATGGTGGTGGGCACGAGCCAGTGCTCGACATTCGAGCCCGAGAGAACCGGATTCAAAGGGGGCAGCGAGAGCGCCGTACGGGTGTTTCCGTTCTGGCCGAACGCCAGAACATGGCCATGCGCCCCCGCCTGCAGCTGCAGGACCACAACGATGGTGCACTCGGGCTTGTCAAACAGCGGCGTGACCGGCCGCATCAGCATCTGCCGACCGGCGAACGACACGACTGGCTGGTTGCCGGCGGTCGCCTGCCGGGGCACGAACAGGGGCGCCCGCTCGGGAGCCGCCGCCAGGAGATCGAACTTGTTCTGTGACCTGTCGGCCCATGTGTGCACCGTGCCCGAGAACTCGGCATCCTCCGCAGAACGCCCTGCCGCATCCTTGACGCCCGCATCGGCCCGCAGCCAGAGCCGCAGGTCCGGGGATGCTGGATCAGGCTGACCGTCGGCCAGGATCGCCTGCGCCCGCCCAGTCGCAGCGCCGACGATGATCCCGATGCAGAAGATGGCACCAATCCACAATCCGCGAACGCACGTCGTCATGAACGAAGTTCTCCGCTCCCAGGCGATCACGGCGCACCCGCGGCGGGTGACAGTTCATACACCCGTCGCACGTTTCCGGGCGGCTGCCCATCGCCACCCAAGCCACGGTTGCTGAAGCACCAGATCCGCTTGTCGGCGGCAAGCATCGGACCCAGCATGACCGGATCGCGAGAACTCAGCGGCAGTTCGGAACGCCCCTTAACCGCACCCGTCGCCTGGTCGATCCAGACGAATTCCACGGTGGACCGATCGGGCAGCATGATCTGCCTCGCCGCCAGCACCGCATCGCCACCCACCACGGCGACACCGGGCAGGGCGTTGGCCAAGTCCCGACTCCAGAGCACGTCCCCCGTCTTGGCGTCCAGGGAGCGGATGCCCCGCGTCGACTTGACGAGCAGGCGATCGCCAAACAGACCGATGATTCTCTGCAGACCGATGACCCCGCGCCGCCAGATCACCTCGCCGGTGGCCGAGGCCAGACACTCGACCGCCACGCTCCCCGTGCCATGCAGGTAGACGCGGTCGCCGGAGGCGAGCGGGGGCTGCCATTCCTGCTGCGTGAAACCCGGATCGGCCTCCATGGGCAGCGCGGAACTGAGTCGCTGCCATTGGATCGTTCCCTGCAGATCGAGGCCCAGCACGGCCCCGAGGATCGTGACCACGAGATGCCCGTCGGCCCAGGCGATCTGGCACTCGTGCGTGAATCCATTCTGCTCCCAAAGCGGCAGCGATGTCTTGCGACGAGCCGCGATCCGGCCGGTTTCACGGTCGATTTCCAGCAGCACCAGGGTCGCCGAGAACTGGCCCACGGCCGGATTCCCTTCACTGGCGACCGGCGCGGCAGCCAGCACGTAGAGCCTGCCGTGCACCACCACCGGATCCGACACCAGGTTGTCGCCGCCATCGGCGTGCCATCGCACCGTGCCGCTCTTGCGATCGATGCACAGCAGGCCGTAGCGGCGCACCGAGGTCATGGCACGGATGTACAAGGCCCCGCCCTCGATCGTCGGCCGCAGTGGAGCAGGCGACGTGGCGTTGCCCAGTTCGTGCGCCCAGCGCTGCTTGCCGGTCGCGAGTTCCAGGGCCACGGCCCGGCGCCGATTGCTGACGATCATGAGGTCGTCGGCAACGACCGCCTGCAGGTTCCCAAGCGGCCAGGTGCGATTGCGGTAGAACTCGGGGAATGCGTTCGGATCGGCCGCTCCTTCGTTGACGTCAGCCCACGGCGCGGAGCGGAGTTGCACGACCGGAAAGACGGTGGCGGCGGGGCTGCCGGTGGCTGGCTGGGCGATGACGGAAGCGTCCTTCGTGCGCGATGCCAGTTCGGCGACCTCCTTCTCGAACCGCTCGGGAGACACACGACCCGTCCCCACGGTCACCGGCTCGCGCGGTGGCTCGCCCACGGGCTTGCCCAGCGCCGCCGAGGCCAGCCGGAGCCGGGCCTGAAGGTGCGGCCGCTGGTCGACCGCCGCCTCGGAAAGCCCCTCTTCATACCAGGCACGGGCCCGCAGGAAATCGCCGCCGGCCAGCGCGCGGTCGCCGAGCGACTGGCACGCCGCGGCTCCAGCCGGCGTGCCCACCGCCTGCATGGCCAGCCTCTCCAGACCCACGGGATCCTGTCGCGTCAGCACCTGCTCGGCCAGCAACTGCTCGGCAGACGAGAGCGGCTGCCCGATGACGTTCGCGAAGTCCTGGTTGGCCCTGCGGATCGATCGCATCGCCACCGGCAGCAGCATGTAAAGCTGCCCGTCCGTGGCACTGGGCACGAATTCCCGTCGATACTGTGGGCTGTTGGCGCGGAACAGACGCACCATGTCGTCGTAATGCCGCTCCTCGAGCGCGGAGAGCATCTCCGCGTAAAACGTGTCGGCGGCACGGCTGACATTCACCGCCACTGGCTGGTGCATGCCACCCTGGCCCGCGGCATTCCAGCCGCGCCTCCCGCGTTGCTGTTGACGCGGCTTGCTCTTTTCGGCCGCACCCGGCGGCGTTGGATCCTGTGGGCCGCCCGTCTTGGCGTTCATCATGTCATAGAGCATGAGCCGACCTTCGTTCTGCAACGCCTGGCGGGTGGCCGGATCGGAGAACCAGAACCGCAACCACCGCATGAACTCCTCGAGCGGTTCCAGCCGCTGTTCGGCGTACAGCACCAGCAGCACGTCACCGACGAGCGACCTCGGCAGCGGGCCACTGCGGGGCGGGGCCGCGAAGATCGAGGCCTGCATGTAGGCACGGGCAAACGCCCGCACGCTGGGCACGTCGCCCCCCACGAGCATCGAGCGGCCCAACCGCTCCCAGAAGTCGATCTGCACCGTGGCGTCCTCCGGACGGCTGCGCCACACCAATGCCGCATCCTGCAGCAGGGCCGCCCGACGCGGCGCCGCATCGAGCGCCTCGAGTCTTTCGTCGACGAAGGCCTCGACCAGCCCCTGCGTGAGATCGACCGGCCCATTCGCGGCGAGCGCCTGGAGCAGGCAGGCCCCGCGCCATTCGGGCGGCCGGGATCCGGCGGGGATGAGCTTTGCGGTGCGTTCAAGCCACGCCGGAGGCGCCTCGTTGGGCTGGAACGCCGCGTCGACTAGGCGGGCCTGAGCGAGCACAGCAGGATCGACGGCCGACGTGAGGCCCTCGAGTTCCCTCACCATCACGCCGCCCAGCCGGATCCGGCGCAGCGCCCCGTCCGGCTTCTGCGGGTCATTCGTCTCGCGGGCGAACAGCCCGATGGAACGCCAGGTGCCGTTTCGCAGCCGCGGCTCGAAAACGCGGCCCCAAAAACCACCGTCGGCGCCCACCCAATACCGGGACATGCCGCCGGCCACGACAAGACGAATCCATTGCCCCGGCCCGGCATAGGGAACCGGCCGGCTCTCCTCAGCCCAGGCATCGACATTGAGCGCCTCCCGGGGTGTGCCATACCCGAGCACCACCTTGCCTTCCCGATTGCGGCCGAACTCGATGCCTTCGACCGGTTCCCCGGCGTCGTTGAACAGGGCCACCCCGGTGCCGGTGGTGGCTTGGTCCACGCGGAAGGTCACCTCGTAGAGCCCCGGAGCATCAAGGGTGAACGTCGCTTGGGCGATGGCGGCAGACTTCTCCGAAACCAGTTCCAACGTGCCATCGGCCGGTCGCTCTAAACGGGCACCCTCCGGCAACTGCCCCTTCCACTCGAGCCCGGCGGGCTTTGAACCATCGACGACGACCCGCTGCACGCGAGCCGGCTCCACCGGCACCGGACCTGATTCCACGATGGCCAGATCCCGCAGTTCAACCTCGGCGGGCGATTCGACGTATAAGGCCTTGATCGGCCCCTTCAGCGGCGCCGCCAGGAGGCGAATATCTCCGCGGTTGAGGAACACGCAGCCATCCGCATAGCCCAGGAAGCAGAGACCGCTGGGCAGCCTTTGATTGCGTCCGTCGTCGCTGGTGACGAGCGCACCGTAGGGCACGGTCGGCCCCCCAGCACCTGCCCCCGGATCCACGCCCGTGCGATACGCTCCCACCGCGGCCCCCTGGGCATAGAACCGCAGGGTCACGCCTTCGTCGGCGCCCCAGACGTGGATGCGGAGATTCTCCCCCTGGTCCATCGTGGCGAAGCGCAGCAGTACTGACTCGCTCCAGCCGTCGAGACGGGCAACGCCCTGAAACCGCACGGGCTGTCCCGGCGTCGACAGCAGGCGGTAGGGGGCGCCGACGGGCTCGAGCAGGGGCTGAATCTCGGCCTCGGTGAGAAACGTCCCCGAGCGGGACTCGAGCACGACCTCCTCGAACGGCGGCGGCCCCACCGGGGCCCCTTCGCTCGCCGCGTCGTCGCCGAACGCCACCGCCGCCACGAGCGCCGCCACGCATGCCGTCAGTCCGCGGCCCCATCGCCGTCCGTGCACGACCCCGCTGCGTCCGCCCATGGCGACTACCGTCCCCTGTGGAGATGGCTGCGGTGATTGAGGTAGTCGATGAGCACCTCGGCCATGTCGCGACTGGTGTCGACGAGCACCCTCTCGATGCGGTTGCGCTCGCACAGTTCCTCGAGCTTCTGGTTGAAGTTGCGCATCACCTGCAGGTAGTTGCGCCGGATCGATTCCGGCTGCGCCAGCAACTCTCGCTGGACCTCGAGCCCGACGAACTTCGTCATCCGATCGAACCCGAATTCGAGCTCGTCGTGGTGCATCACCTGGAACAGCACCACCTCGTGAAGGCGATACCGCATCTGCTGGAGCGCGAGCTCCAGCGCCGGCAGATCCGTGAAGAAGTCGCTGAAGATCATCACGATCTCGCGGCGCTTCATCCGGCCGGTGATCTCGTTGAGACAGTCCGCCATCTGCGTCTTCTTCACCGGCTCGACGCGATCGAGCATCTCGGTCATGCGAATGATCTGCGGCATGGCGTTGCTCGGCGTCACGAACCCCCGCACCTCCTCGTCGAACACCGCCAGGGACACCTTGTCGCCGTACCCCACGACCATGTGCCCGAGCACGGCGATCATCTGGGACGCGCAGGCCAACTTCTGCTGGGTGGCTTTCCCGTAGCGCATCGACGCGCTGCAGTCGAGCAGCAGATGGCAGACGTAGTTCGTCTCCATCTCGTACTGCTTGACCACGAGCTGGTCACGGTTGAAGAACACCCGCCAGTCGATGTGCTTGGGATCGTCGCCCAGCGAGTACTCACGGTGCCCGGCAAACTCGACCGCGAACCCCGCCAGGGGCGACTTGTGCGCCCCGGCGAGGTTGCCCAGCACCAGCCCGCGCGGATCGAGCCGCCGGCCGGTGAGACGGTTGAGGACGTCGGGATTGAGGTAGCGCGAGAGCGTGGAAATTGACATCGTGGGTCACACCCCGGGGTCGGGTCAGGATCAGGCCGCCGGCTTCTCGTACTTCTTATCCGGCGAGACGTGCTTGAGCAGCATGTCGATGACGCTGTCGCTGTCCATGTTGGCCGCCTGCGCCGCGTAGTTCGGCGCGATGCGATGCCGCAGGGCCGGCTTGATCAGCCACTGGACGTCGCCGATCGTGGCGTGCACTCGACCATGGAGCACCGCCCGCGCCTTCGCACACGTGATGAGCGTGAGCAGGCCGCGCGGTCCGGCCCCCCACGACACCCACTTGTTGACGAAGTCGGGCGCAGCCGCGGTGCCGGGCCGGGTGGCGAGAACGGCCGCCCAGGCGTAGCCGAGCACCTGATCGCTGACGGGCACTCGCTCGACCAGTTTCTGCAGTTGCACGATATCGTCGCCACTCAGCGACGGCGTGATCTTGCTGCGGCTGCCGGAGGTCACCCGTCGGGCGATCTCCCATTCGTCGGAGGGGAGCGGATATCCCACCTTGATGTAGAGCAGGAAGCGGTCGAGCTGGGCCTCGGGCAGCGGATAGGTGCCCTCCTGCTCGAGCGGATTCTGCGTGGCGAGCACGAAGAACGGATTCGGCAGCGGCATGATCTGTCCGCCGGAGCTGATCTGCCGTTCCTGCATCGCCTCAAGCATGGCGGCCTGCGTCTTGGGCGGCGTACGGTTGATCTCGTCGGCGAGCAGCATATTCGTGAACAGCGGCCCCGGAAGGAATTGGTACTGCCGGCGCCGCGTCTCCGGATCTTCCTGGATGATCTGCGTGCCCGTCACGTCGCTGGGCATGAGGTCGGGAGTGAACTGCACGCGCTTGAAGCTCAGGTGCATCGCCTGAGCCAGCGAGCTGATCAGCAACGTCTTGGCCAGACCGGGCACGCCCTCGAGCAGGGCATGACCGCGGGCGAAGATGGCCACCAGCACCTGCTCGATCACATCCTGCTGACCGACGATGACGCCGGAGAGTTCCTTGCAGATCTGCTCGTACGCCGCCTTGCAGCGGGCCACGGCGGCCACGTCCTCAGAGCTGGCGTTGGACTGTTCCTCGTTCATGACATTCCTCTGGAGGGTATCGATACCTGGGTGTTTGGTTCAGCGGG
>Ga0315900_10008448_pt1 | contig 13247 bp, 12 predicted proteins | sample LakEriMetagenome_FD_203521 | JGI IMG/M metagenome (GOLD analysis project Ga0315900, IMG submission 203521) | Freshwater fungal communities from buoy surface, Lake Erie, Ohio, United States - Buoy 12 MA114 | ecosystem: Environmental > Aquatic > Freshwater > Lake > Lake biofilm | place: USA: Lake...
CGACCTGGCCAATCGTTTCGGATACTTTCACAGCATAGGCACGGGAGCAGTATATAAAAGCGCCAATCATTGGCTGGTAGGTGCCGAACTATGCTATCAATTTGGCGACATAGTGAAAGAACCCAATTTGTTTAACAACCTGGTGGCCAGTACGGGCGCTATTATGAACAGTGGCGGCTATCTGGCTGAATTGAGTGTAGGTCAGCGTGGGTTTTACACAACTGCCCGTTTCGGACGAATGTTTCCTGTAAGCAGCACCAACAGAAATACCGGTATTATGGCCATGATTGGCGTGGGATACTATACACACAAAATATACATCAATTCACGCGATAACGATATACCACCGCTTAGTATCGAATTACGCAAAGGGTACGACAGACTTTCGGCTGGTCCGGCTTTTTCGCAAACCATTGGCTACATGCATCACAGCCGAAACCGCTACTACAATTTTTATGCAGGCATCGAGTTTATGCAATCGTTTACTACCAGCTTGCGCGGTTTTAATTACGATCAGATGGCTTACGATACCAAAACGTATCAGGATTTTACGTACGGTTTTCGCTTTGCCTGGATGATTCCCATTTACCTGAACTCCGGTTCATCTGACGAATACTATTATAAATGATTCAGGCAATCGGTTTACTTGCTTATATACTTGGAACACGCAGCTATTTTGCCCTATTGCACCTGGCAGCAAGGTTCAATAACAAAGCCAAACGTGCGGTTGCGGGGCGTAAAAACTGGAAGCATGATTTGCAAAACAAGGTATTAACACTCAACACCGAGCGCATCTGGTTTCACTGTGCATCGCTGGGTGAGTATGAACAGGCTAAGCCGGTAATGGAAATGATACGCGCGCAAAAACCTGAAGTCAGTATCGTAGTCAGCTTTTTCTCACCTTCCGGTTACGATATTCGCAAAAATGATCCTCTCCCCGATTTGGTTTGCTATTTGCCATTTGACACGGCATATAATGCACGTACATTTCTACGCATTATTAAGCCCTCAAAAGCGGTGTTTGTAAAATACGAATTTTGGCATTTTTTTCTTCGTGAACTGAACAGGCGAAATATCCCGGTGTATCTTATTGCTGCTCACTTTAGGGCCGATCAGATTTTTTTCAGGTGGTACGGTACGTTTTACCGAACACTCCTCAAACGTTTCCATACCATTTTTTGTCAGTTTGAATCGGACAGGCAGCTGCTTAGCCATATTCGTATACCAAGCTTTTCACATACGGGCGATACCCGATACGACAGGGTAATAGAAACTGTAAAAAGTATACAGCCCATTTCAGCAGTATCTGTTTTCAAGCACGATTCAGCCTTACTGGTATTGGGCAGCAGCTATGCACAGGAAGAAAAAATAACGGCTGATTGGTTACGTACCTTTAATGAACAGGTAAAAATTGTTGTGGCTCCACATGAAATTGAAGAGCAGCGGCTGCAAGAAATTGAGCGTACATTTCAACCATACGGGTGTGTGCGGTACTCAGGCATAACCGAAACGTTTTCGGGCCGAGTGCTTATTATTGATAATGTGGGCATGTTGTCACGTATTTATCAGTATGCCGATATGGCTTTTATAGGCGGAGGTTTTGGAACAAAAGGTTTACACAATATACTGGAAGCACTGGCATTTGGCTGCCCTGTAGTATTTGGCCCTAACCATAAAAAGAAATTTCCTGAATCCCTTATGGCCGAAGAAAAGGGAGTAGCAAGTACGGTTACCAATGCAGAAGAACTGAATTCAGCTTGGCGAACATTTATTTCTATAAACAGCAACTCATCAGGTAAAAATGCAAAGGCAATTGCATTTATTCAATCACATAGCGGAATATCGGAAAGAATATACAGCTATTTATACCATAAATAGTTCATTTATCAGGTTTTTTGTGCATTAATTCTATTCAAGGCATCTTTTTTAAGAATTTTTTCTGCCTGTAAATCAACAACTTATATTATACCGAAATAAATATTCCAGTATGAGTTGCGTTTTTACAGTACAAACAGCATACATTGCATAATGAATAGCAATAACATATGCGTATGAAAAACTTAATCCTAACCTTGTCAATCTCATTCGGTTTAATGAGTTGCCAAAAACAAACCCCGGTAGCTGACATGACAATTTCAAAAACCGTTGTTAACGTGGGCGAAACCATAGAGATTAATAACCTGTCGACCAACTGCGAAATTTCGGTCATTAACGTAGCGGGCGAAGGTACTTACAACAAAAGTATACGTGTTGGCGAAGATTTTGAAGCAGATGACCGCTCGTTTTTATTTTCATATGACCGTCCGGGCGTATATGTTATACGTGTAACGGCTGAAAATACATCTATGTTTTCAGGAACAAACTTCTCTGCAAAAGAGATACGCGTTACTGTTGGTTCACTTGCAACAAAAAATTAAGAAATCCTTTCATAAGTAGTAGTAGGGATAGGTTCATATTCGGCAGAAGTATTTTACTTCTTGCCGAATAATGAACTAAGGCCCGGTATCATCGCACTCATTATTGCATTCATTTCACTTTGGGTCAAATTATCTGCTTGTTCCATAGCATCTTCAATAGCCATCATCAGCAAATCCTGCAATTCTTCTTTTCGGTCAGCCTGCATCAACTCGTCTGCTATCTCAATGTCTTTGATTTTACGGTTACCATCTACCGTTATCTTCACCTTACCGCCTGATGCACTCCCGGTTACAGCAATATTAGCCAATCGCATTTTAACAGCTTCCGCCCGTTTTTGAGCTTCATTTAATTTATCGAACATAGGTGTATATAAAAAATTATGTGCGCAAAAATATCCGTTTTGTCGAAACCTATATATTGCAACTCACAAATTGACCCACCGTTTATGAAAAAATATGTACTGATTTTACTGCTTTCACCGTTGGCACTTTGCGTACACGCTCAGGTTGATTCTACGGCAACCGATGAGGAGGATTTTAGCCAATATGCTAACCTCGAATTATCGGGTGGCGCCAAGCGCTATTGTACGTCAAAAGTTCTGGGTATGAGTCCGAATAAACTCATTTCGTTGGGTTACGATTACCAAACAGCCCACACACTGGACAATACCAATCCGAATGAAACGGATCCCAAATTAAGTACGGGAAATGCCCGCATTACCGCAGCGCACGGTGTACGTGTAGCAGCCAATTTTCCGTTGCTTTCCAATACTAAATGGCTTATCAATTTGGGAGGCAATTACTGGCAAACTCAATACGACATGAGCAGCCACACCAAAGACAATTACTTTGTTCATCAATTGCACCATCATCCGTTGAGCACGCTGGGACTAAACCTTACAGTTTTTAAACCACTTGACGATAAGCATTTTATTCTGGCATTCGTGTCGGCTGATGCCAACGGAAACTTTGTATTGCTCGATAATCAGCTTGGTAATTACATTGAGCGCTCGAAGTACACGGTAGTAGGATTTTACGGCTGGAAACGTTCCGATTTGTCCATGATTGCTGTAGGTGCATCACGTACGTATCGTCCGGGTGCGCTGGGTATCATACCGCTTATACTATTTAACCACACGTTCGAAAACCGCAAATGGGGCATCGAGTCCTTATTTCCGGCCAGGTTAAACGTGAGGCGTTCATTTAATCCGCGAAACCTGCTCATGTTCGGATACGAACTGGAGGGCAACAGCTATTCCATCATTAACCGCACAACAGGTGCAAGCCCATACGGACCTCTTGAACTCAGACGATCGGAGCTGCGACCGCGCATAACCTATGAAAAGTCTATATCCGGATTTATATGGCTTTCGGTGCAGGCCGGTTACCGCATTGCGTACAATTTCAATATTGACGATAAAGATTATTTCAGGTTGATAGGTAGCGACAGACCTTATTATATGGAAAACACACTGGGCGGAGCATTTTACTTTAATGTGAGCTTGAATTTAGTGAGTCCATAATTTTTCAACATATTTCGGTATGGTCAAATAACGCGGTAAATTTGGTGTGTGATTCCTCGCTCAAAAGTTGATGAAATATTAGATGCTGCACGTATTGAAGATGTAGTAGGCGATTATGTTTCGCTGAAGAAACGTGGCTCATCGCTACTTGGATTGTGTCCTTTTCATAACGAAAAAACACCTTCCTTTAACGTGTCGGTTTCGAAAGGCATTTACAAATGCTTTGGTTGCGGAAAAGCCGGAAATGCCATCAACTTTGTGATGGATTATGAGCATCTCGATTTTGTAGGTGCGCTTAAAGTTCTGGCCGATAAGTATGGCATTGAGTTGCCTAAACAGGAAGTAAGCAGCGAACAAATACTGGAAGAAAAAAGGCAGCAATCGGAAAAGGAAAGCCTGCAGGTATTAAACAATTATGCCGAAGCGTATTTCGCAGATACGCTTCACACCGATGACGAAGGAAAACTGATAGGCCTCTCCTACTTTGAAGAGCGCGGTTTCAGACCCGATATCATCACCAAGTTCAAATTAGGATTTGCCAAAGACTCATGGGATCATTTTACCGAAAACGCATTGCGAAGCGGCTACAGCAGCGACATGCTCGTAAAATCTGGGCTAAGTAAATCCAGTGAGCAGGGAAAAATTTATGACGCGTACCGTGCACGGGTAATTTTTCCTATACACGGCCTAAATGGAAAACCTATTGCATTTGCCGGGCGCATACTGAAAAGCAAAGACGAAAAAAGTCCGAAGTATGTAAACTCGCCCGAAACAGTTTTGTACTACAAAAGCAATGAACTATACGGACTATATTTTGCACGCACAGCTATTTCGAAAGCCGACTCTGTTTACCTTGTAGAAGGATACACGGATGTAATCAGTATGCATCAGGCCGGCATTGAAAATGTGGTAGCCTCATCCGGCACATCGCTTACAGAAAATCAAATTAAACTCATAAAACGCTTTACCGAAAATGTATGTGTGTTGTACGATGGCGATGCGGCCGGTATTAAAGCCTCACTGCGCGGAACCGATATGCTGCTGGAGGCAGGTCTGAATGTTAAAATTGTATTGTTTCCCGATGGCGAAGACCCAGATAGCTATAGCCGCAAGGTAGGTTCAGATGCATTCGATATTTTCTTGAGTGAAAATAAGCAGGATTTTATCCTGTTCAAAACCGGTTTGCTGAAAGATGAGGCCGGCAACGACCCCGTTAAACAAGCCGAACTGGTTCGTGATATTGTAGGCAGCATCAGTAAAATTCCGGATGCATTTAAGCGGTCTAATTTTATAAAAGCATGCAGCCGTTTACTGAAAGTAGAAGAGCAGTTGCTGATTGCCGAATCGAATCGATTGCTGCGCACCAAAGCCGCACAAGAGGCACGTACTACACTGCCCCCACCTGCCGAACAGCCGCTAAACTATGAGCAGGAAATTAAATCGCTGGTTCAGCTGCAAAGCAACGATGCGCAGGAACGTGATTTGCTTCGTGTATTGCTGAAATATGCTACACACAGTATAAACGACACTGAAAATGTTGCACAGTACGTGTTTCGTGAACTGGCCGAAGCCGAAATTGTCATTGAAAATCCGGTAATAACCGATATACTGAAACTGATACACGCACAGCTGCATAACCAAGAGCTGAACATGCAAAGTTTATTGTATGCCAACGATCCAAAACTGACTCAAGTAGTAGCCGACATGATGAGCGAAAATCTGGAAGTGAGCCCTCACTGGAGTCAGTATGATGTGGATGTTGAGCCCATAGAAACCTATTTCAGGCAAGATGTTGAACAAGCCTTGTTGATGCTAAAGGTTAAACACATTAATAAATTGATTGATGAAAATCAGCTGGAGTTTAATCATGCCAAAACCGATGAAGACCTGCATGCGTTGCAGCAGGTGCATGCCCATTTGCTGATGCAGCGCAGCGAATTGCTGAAGCCGCGAGGCACCGTGCTTATCAAATAATTTTCGAATTACTTCAGGTTAAATACCGAACTTCTTACCAGTTTCCCTTCCAGGTAAATATCTACCATGTAACTGCCCGATGCCAGTTCGCGTTTATCATTCTCGTATGCCATGCACATATTTTGCTTCGAGCCATCGAAGGTAAACTTGTATGAAGCCGTTGAGTTGAGTGTTTCACCGCTACTGCTTGTAAATTCTGACTTTGTTGACCCGCCCAGTATTTTACCTCCCGGTTCGGTTATTACTACATAGGCCATTTTATCGCCCGTTTGTGCTACGGCATTATCCATAACGGCAAAGCACACTTCAATTTTATTGGTACGCTTGGCAATGGCTGATTCTACGTATCTGCCCGAGCTTTTTTTCTTATAACTGACTACTTTTATGTATTCGGCTTTCAGTTCGGAAGCAACGGTTACTTTTTGCTGCAAATTCAATTTATCATCATTCAATGACTGTACCGATTGAGTAAGAGCCTCGTTTTGCGACTTCAGCAAATTGTTTTCAGTTATCAACTGATCAATACGCTCTAGGTATGTCTCGCGCATTTTGCGCAGCTCGGCCAATTCAGCGTTCAATTTTTTATTGAGCTTATCTATATCTTTTTCTTTGGCCAAAAGCTTGCGTATTTTTTGCTCCTGCGCAGCTATCTGCTCATTGGCATCATTCAGCAAGCTATCGAGGTTGCCGGCAATACCTCTGTACTTTTCCAATTCCATTTCCATAGATGACAGTTCACGCTCAAGCTCTACCCTAACAACGAGCATGCTGTCAATACGTGATTCGCAATTGACTACGGTAGTGGTGTGGTTATTAAATTGATATACGTTTGCTGCCAATGATAGCAGAAGCAAAAGACCAACAACTACGGTTAATCTGTTATTTTTATTTTGTGTGCTCATGTGTGACAATGAATTAAGTCACAAAAATAGCCTTTGAAATGAAATATCAATTCATCTTTTACATTTGTGCCTAAATGAAGTATTTTATTTTAGCAGGCGAAGCCAGTGGTGACATGCACGGCAGTAATTTAATCCGGTCAATTGCTGCTAAAGATACGCACGCAACTGTGTATTGTTGGGGTGGAGACGCCATGCAAAAAACAGGTGCACAGTTTTTAAAGCACTACTCGGAGTATTCGGTGATGGGTTTTGTAGAAGTGCTCCTTAAACTGAATAAAATAAAACAAACACTGGATGAATGCAAGGAAACTTTGCTTCGGCTGAAACCGGATGTAGTTGTGCTGATTGACTTTCCGGGATTCAATTTGCGTATCGCTGAATTTTGCCATTCGCACAACATAAAAGTGGTGTATTATATTTCACCTAAAGTGTGGGCATGGAAACAGTCGCGGGTGAAAAAGATGGAAAAATATGTCAACCTGCTGCTCCTCATTTTCCCTTTCGAGCGCGAGTTTTTCAGCAAATACGCAGTGCCGCATCGCTATGTGGGAAACCCATTGCTCGATGCGTTGCATACGTTTGAAAAGAACACACATTTCTACACCGATAATAAACTTGATCACAGGCCCATCATTGCATTAATGCCCGGAAGCCGCATGCAGGAAATAAAACGGATGATGCCCGTTATGCAGGAAATCACCCATTTCTTTCCCGAATACGAATTTGTTATAGCCGGTGCGCCTGCTATTCCGGATAAGGTGTATACGCCTTACCTCTCTGCCAATTGCCGTATGGTAAGCGGACAAACATATCAGTTGCTGGCTCATGCACACGCAGCTATTGTATGCAGCGGAACTGCCACGCTGGAAACCGCCTTGTTTAACGTGCCTCAGGTTTGCGGCTATAAAGCGAATGCCTTATCGTATTACATAGCCAAAATGCTGGTCAACATAAAGTTTATATCGCTGGTCAACTTATGCATGAACCGCAAAGTAATAACCGAGTTGATACAATACGACTGGAGTGTGAGCCGCGTGTACGATGAATTGAAAAAAATTCTTGAATCCGACTCAGCAGAACGCAAACAGATGCTTAGCGATTATACGGAGCTGCGAACACTGCTAGGCGAAAACGGAGCAAGCGACAGAAGCTCAGATGCCATTATGCAGTTTCTGTCGGCTGATACGCATTGATGTGAATGCGGTTTTTGCAAAATGCATATTCATAAGCCATGTTGCTGGCTACAATAGTTGTACGTGCGGCACGTAGCTTTTCAATCGTATCGCCATACCATTCAATGCCTGCCTCATCTAAATTAGCCGTTGGTTCATCAAGCAAAAGCAGATCAGACGCAGAGAACAATGCCAATGCAAGTTTAAGGCGCTGCTTCATGCCCGATGAAAAATTTCGGACGAGTTTATTTTTAGCTGAATTTAAGTGGAGTTCTGTAAGGGCTTGTTCAAATCCTGCCATTTTATCTTTAAATGTAAAATGAAATTTGATGACTTCATCCATGGTCATCAACTCAGGCAAATCGATGTAAGGCGATGCAAACGAGGCACGCGAGGCAACCTCATCCTGAGGCAAAGGGAATCCATTTATAGAATAAGTTATGCTTCCAAATGTTGGCGCTACGTATGAATACAGTAGTTGAATCAAGGTTGATTTTCCGCTTCCGTTTGCTCCTGTTATGGCCAGGCACTCACCCGATTCAACTGCAAACGACAGATTTTTAAACAAGGTATGATCCCCGTAGCGTTTACCCAGTTGATGCGCTTCTATCCGCATGGCTTATGCTTAACTGCGTTTAATCTGAAAACCTTTCATCACACCACGTTCCGACATCTTAATAAAGGTCAGTATTTCATCACGTTCGGCAGAAGCCGGCTTTTCTGCTTCTATTATTTTTAGCGCTTTACCAATATTGGTATTGTGTACAAACAGTGTTCGGTAAATATCCTGGATCTCGTTTATTTTTTCCATCGTAAATCCGCTGCGTCTGAGTCCGATAGAATTCACCCCTTCATACGACAACGGATACCTACCTGATTTGGTGAAAGGCGGAACGTCTTTACTCACCATCGAGCCACCCTCAATCATGACATGGCGGCCAATTTTTACAAACTGATGTACTGCACACAAACCACCGATGCGTGCATTGTCAGCAATATCAACGTGGCCTGCTACCTGCACACCGTTGGCTATAATAACGTTATTGCCAACAATTACATCGTGTGCCAAATGCACGTAAGCCATAATGAGGCAGTTGCTGCCCACTTTGGTAATCATTTTATCCACTGTGCCTCTGTTTATAGTTACACACTCCCGTATGGTAGTATTGTCGCCTATCACTACGGTCGATTCTTCGCCATTGAATTTTAAATCCTGAGGAACTGCTGCGATGACCGAGCCCGGAAATATTTTGCAGTTGTTGCCTATTCGGGCACCCGGAAAAATAGTTACGTTCGAACCTATCCACGAGCCCTCCCCAATAGTTACATTTTTATGTATGACCGAAAAAGGTTCTATCACCACATTTTGTGCAATTTTAGCCTGTGGATCAATGTATGCCAGCGATTGAATCATGATTTGTTGTACTTTTATTTTTTTACTACCTGTGCCATAAGTTCAGCTTCACACACCAGCTTATCTCCCACAAAAGCTGATGCCTTCATCACACACACACCTCTGCGCACGGGCGCTATCATATCCAGTTTAAAAATAAGTGTATTTCCAGGCACAACCTTTTCTTTAAACTTGGCATTATCAATTTTCATGAAATACGTATTGTAATTCTGAGGATCATCTACCTGCGAAAGGATGAGCACTCCTCCAGCCTGCGCCATAGCTTCTATAATCAGCACGCCCGGCATTACCGGATTGTTGGGAAAATGTCCGGGGAAGAAAGGCTCATTATACGTTACATTTTTTACGGCAACTATATGGTTTTTGCCTATTTCAATAACCTTATCTACCAGCAAAAACGGGTATTTGTGTGGCAATATCTGCGCTATTTGCTGCGCATTAAGAACCGGTTCTTTGTTCGCATCATAACGAGGTACATACACATTGCTGCGTGTTTTTTTGATTAGTGCTTTTATTTTTTTACCAAAAGCCACATTGGCTGCATGCCCCGGACGCGCAGCCATAATTTGTGCTTTTATGGGTGTGCCTATCAGCGCCAAATCACCAATTAAATCGAGCAGCTTGTGTCTGGCAGGCTCATTGTGAAAACGCAATTCAACATTATTCAAAATTCCTTCACGTTTTACTTCTACTCGGGGCTTGTTAAACATTTTGGCCAAATGCTCCAGCTCATCATCCTGTATCACACGGTCAACAATGACGATGGCATTGTTTAAATCGCCTCCGCGTATCAGGTTATTGTTGTAAAGCATTTCCAGTTCGTGCAAAAAGCAGAACGTACGGCACGATGCTATTTCTGGTTCAAACTCCTTCAGGCTGGTAATGGATGCGTGCTGGCTTCCCAGCACAGGCGAGTTGTAATCAACCATCACCGTTAGCCGGTAGTCATCCAGCGGCATGGCTATCATTTCTACCTGCCTGTCTTGCTCGTGGTAAAATATATTTTGCGGTATGGTAAAGTATTCGCGGTCGGCTTCCTGCTTTTGAATACCTGCATCTTTCAGCGCCATAATAAAAAACTGTGCGCTGCCATCCATAATGGGTGTTTCTTCGGCATTGATCTGCACCAGGCAATTGTCTATTTCAAGGCCTGCCAATGATGCCATCACATGCTCTACCGTTGCTACTTTTCCTCCGTTTTGCTCCAGTGTGGTTCCACGAGATAAGTCAGTCACATTGTCCACATCGGCATCAATGATGGGTTGACCGGGCATATCTGTTCGCTGAAATTTTATACCAAAATTTTCAGGTGCCGGGTTGAATACCAGAGTAACTTCAACTCCGGTATGCAATCCTACTCCACTCAAGCTCACCGATTTTTTAATAGTTTGTTGTTTCACTATTCTGTGTTTTTTAATTCTTTCAGTTGTTTTTCAAGTTCCCGTATGCGTTTGTCTAGCTCGGGCAATGATTTGATGGTAGAATACGCACGCAATGCTTTTCCATATTCAAATGCCGGGTAACCAAACCATTTCTGATTGGGTTCTTTTATGCTGTTGCTTACACCGCTTTGTGCACCGAACACACTGCCATCGGCAATGGTTATGTGGCCCACAAAGCCTACTTGTCCGGCTACTATGCAGTACTTACCAATTTTTGTGCTGCCGGCTACGCCCGATTGCGATGCAATAACGGTGTGCTCTCCTATTTCTACATTGTGTGCAATTTGCACCAGGTTATCCAGTTTTACGCCCTTGCGTATGATGGTGCTGCCCATAGTGGCACGGTCAATGGCACAGTTAGCCCCAATTTCTACATCGTCTTCTATCTGAACATCGCCCGTTTGAGGAATTTTTTTGTACGACTTATCAGCTTGCGGTGCAAATCCAAAGCCATCGCTGCCTATCACTGTGCCCGAGTGAATGATACACCTTGAGCCAATATGTATATCGTGATATACCTGAACTCCGCTAAAAAGTATCGTATTATCACCAATTACGCTGCGGTCACCGATGTGTACTCCCGGAAAAATTTTGCAGCCCTTGCCAATTTTTGCATGTTCGCCAATACTTACCAATGCACCCACATAAGCATCCTCCGCTACCTGAGCTGATTTAGAAATGACCGCATGCGAGGATATGCCGGTATGCTGAACAGAAGCTGCTGCAAACTGCTCAAGAAGTTGGGTAAATGCCGCATAGGCGTTTTCAACCCGAATCAGTGTGGTGCTAACGGATTGAGCCGGCACAAAATCTTTATTCACGAGCACGGCTGTGCTTTGCGTTTCGTACAGGTACGGCTCATACTTGGGATTGGATAAAAAGGACAATGCTCCCGGTTTGCCTTCCTCAATTTTTGCGACCTGATGCAATAAAGCGCCTGAGTCGCCCTCTACATCTCCGTTTAGTAATTTAGCAATCTCTGCTACAGTTAGTTGCATGCAGTTTTAAAGTGTTTACAATCGGGCAAGTTATTACTTTTTAGGATAACATAAAAAGTATTTCCTAACAGGCTGCGTAAGTGCGGTAATGTTATACTGGTCCGATGCTTCGGCAATGTCTTTAACCTGGCCGTTTCTATACAGCACTTTTATGCTAAATCCTTCGGGGCTGTATGCTTTATTGGTTACGCTGTCGGAAAACACAAAATAGGGAGCATACTTTTCATCTATGTTTAACCGCAAGGCTGCCGTTTTGTAAAGGGCATGGATATATGCCGAATCAAAAGGCTCGTTGCTGATTTCGATAGCCGGCAGGTTTCGTTGTGTAAGTTGCTTGCACAGCCTGCTCAGCACAGGGTCATCATCGGTAGTCCACACTTTTATGCTGGTAAAAATATCAAAATCATCCAATTGGCTATACCGTTCAAGCAGGTGAGGATTGTTTAAAAACTCGTGCTCAGTTACCCTGTTTTGCAAAAAATAGCTGAATGCCGGTGTGGCAAATAGGTGTTTACCGTTGCGCACCAATTCGGTGGCCCGCTCCAATGTTTTTACCAAAACGGCCTCAGCAGCAATAACTGTTTTATGCAAATACACCTGCCAGTACATCAGCCTCCGGGCTATCAGAAACTTCTCGATGGAGTAAATGCCTTTTTCTTCAATAACCAGTTCGCCTTCGTGCACATTCAGCATATTGATGATGCGGTCGTGGCCTATCACCCCTTCCTGCACACCGGTGTAAAAACTGTCTCTGCGCAGGTAATCCAGCCTGTCCATATCCAGCTGACCCGAAACCAGCTGATGCAAAAACCGCCTGGGGTATTCATCTTTAAAAATTTGAATGGCCAGCGCTAATTTGCCCGAATACTCGCGGTTGAGCGCCTCCATAAATGCCAGCGATATGGCTTCGTGCGACACATTGTTAATAATGACATGTTCTAGCGTGTGCGAGTATGGCCCGTGACCAATATCGTGCAGCAAAGTTGCCAAACACACCGCTTCGGCTTCCTCATCGCTAATGTCAATTCCTTTACTTCGAAGAATGTCAATAGCCTGACGCGTAAGACTCATAGCGCCTATCACGTGTTGAAACCGTGTGTGCTGTGCACCCGGATACACCAATGCCGATAAGCCCAATTGCTTGATTCGCCTTAGGCGCTGAAAGGATGGATGCTCAATAATATCGTAGATAAGCGGTGAGTGTATAGTTACAAAACCATAAACCGGATCATTAATTATTTTCTTTTTATTGGTTACTGTGTGCACACTAATTGCGTGTTAATTCGTTTACTTTCGTAGCGCAACAAAAATAGATTTTTATGCAACAAACTCGCATTTTATGGGCCGATGATGAAATAGATTTACTAAAACCACATATTGTTTTTTTAACGAACAAGGGCTATTC
>Ga0315900_10008450_pt1 | contig 13241 bp, 18 predicted proteins | sample LakEriMetagenome_FD_203521 | JGI IMG/M metagenome (GOLD analysis project Ga0315900, IMG submission 203521) | Freshwater fungal communities from buoy surface, Lake Erie, Ohio, United States - Buoy 12 MA114 | ecosystem: Environmental > Aquatic > Freshwater > Lake > Lake biofilm | place: USA: Lake...
CCCAGGATGAGGCGCCGCAGATGAACATTCGCGCGCCATCGCTTGGCCAAGTGACCATCACCATGCAGGAAGCCTTGGCATGACGCGCGGGCTTTCGGCTCTGCAACAGGCCGCCGCATCGGATGAACAGGTGGCGCGCACCGTTGCTGTGGAATTGGATTTCCCCGATGGGCTTGCACGCTTTCACGGCGGGCATGAAAGCATCGAGATCAATGGCGAGACCTTCCTGGGTGTGGGCCAGTTGGGGTCTATTTCCGTGGCTGAAGAAAGCGCGGAGCTGCGCAGCTACGGCATGGTGGTGAAGCTGACGGGGGTTCCTGCTGACAACATCGCCTATGCCTTGGGCCAATCCTATCAGGGGCGGCGCGGTAGCATCTGGGAAGTGCAGTTGGACCCCATCACCTGGCAGGTGCTTGGCACGCTGTTGGTGTTCCGTGGCCGGATGGATCAGATGGATATTGCCATGGGCCAGCAGGCCGTGGTGACGGTGAAGCTGGAAAACCGCCTGGCCGATTGGGACCGCGCGCGCATCCGCCGCTTTACGGATGATGAACAGCGCCGCCGCGATCCGAATGATGGCAGCTTCCGGTTTCTGCCGGCCACCACAGAAAAGGAAATCATCTGGCCGGCGCGGGGTTTCACAGGATGATGCGCGCACCCCGCCTGCCGGATTGGCCGGAACGCCTGGCCGCCTTTATTGAAGCGCGGCGCGATCTGCCTTTCGAATGGGCCAGCAATGATTGCTGCGTGCTGGCCGCTGATGCAGTGCTGGCCATGACGGGGCGGGATTTTCTGGCGGGTTTCCGGGGGCGCTACGCCACGGAAGATCAGGCCGAAGCGCTGATGGGCCCGGGTGGCTTGGAAGCCTTCCTGCCGCGTGTGCTGGCGGAATTCGGCGCGCCCGCCATTGTGCCGGCGGAAGCGCAGCGCGGGGATGTGGCGCTGATTGGGCTGGAAAACCAGCTTGTGTGCGGGGTGGTGACCGGCCCGCATATCGCGGCCCCCGGCGCGCGCGGCTTGGCCTTTGTGCCGCTGCGCCGCGCGACTATGGCTTGGGGGGTTTAGGCCATGGCGCGGATTATTGTGGCGGTGGCCGCTGCCGTGGCCGTGGCTGCTGCAGTGTATTTTCTTGGCCCCGCTGGCCTTGCCTTATCACCCTGGCTTGTTGCTGGGATATCATCTGCAGTTGGCGCAGTGGTGGCTTATGCTGGCAACGCGATTGTCGCCAGCATGGAGGGCAAACCCAAGCAGCCATCCTTTGCCAATGAAGCGGAAGAAGCCAAGCGTATGGTGCGCGGTTCGGCGGAACCGCGCCGCGTGGTCTATGGCCGGGCGCGGCTTTCTGGCCCTTTGATTTATGCGGCCAGCTATGGCGCGCAGAAAGAATGGATACAGCTTGTCATTCCGCTGGCAGACCACAGCATTCAAAGCATTGACGCTGTGTGGATTGGTGAAACGCGTGTAGATGCTTCAGAAATTGCCCCTGATGGGCTGGTGACAAGTGGCCGCTTTGCTGCGACTTATCGGCCCCAGACTTTGTCGGAGAAAAAAAGGGCAATAGTTGATGGGCGAGACCCCTTCGCGCCGGTGCTGACCGGCGGCATTTATATCAAGCGCTATACTGGCACCCAAACCGCCGCCGATCCCGACCTTGTGGCCAATAGCCCTGATGGTTGGACCGCTGCCGATAAGCTGACGGGCATTTCCTATTTATACGTCCGCATGCGGTTCAATGTGGATTGGTTTCCGTTTGGCATCCCGAACATTAGTGCGGAGGTTTCTGGGAAAAATACCATTCTGGACCCGCGCACGAATACCACGGGCTATTCCAACAACTGGGCCTTGTGCATCCTGGATTACCTGAAGGCGGATTATGGGCTTGCCGCCAGCGATGATGAAATAGACCTGCCAAGCTTCATCGCCGCCGCCAATTTGGCTGATGAAGCGGTACCGCTGAACCAGGCTGGCACGGAAACGCAAAAGCGCTACACGCTGGATGGTAGCTTTCAGTTAGATGAATCGCCGATCAATCTGATTGAACGGATGCTGGCGCCTGGTGGCGGCGTGCTGGTGTATGTGGCGGGCAAGTATCGGATCTATGGCGGGGCGTATAACGCGCCAGCCATCACGCTTACCACATCAGACATGGCTTCTGGTTTTGAAGTGGCCACAAAGCCGCCGCGGCGTGATCTGTTCAATAGCGTGCGCGGCAAGTTTATGGACCCGAGCCGCTTCTGGCAGTCTTCCGAATTCACGCCGGTGAAATCCGCCGCGCTGATCGCGGAAGATGGCGAAGAAATCTGGCGTGAAATTGATCTGGCTTTCGTGCTGGATGGCACGCGCGCCCAGCGCATTGCCAAGCAGCTTCTGCTGCGGGCGCGGCAATCCGTCACGCTGCGGGCCAGCTTTCGCTATGCCAGCCTGGACCTTTCCGTGTGGCAGGTGGTTGCGCTGACCATCCCGGAATTGGGCTGGGCCGCCAAGCCCTTCCGCATCATGTCCTGGTCCTTCAGCCCGGATAATGGCTTGCTGACGCTGACCATGCAGGAAGAACAGATTTCTTCCTATGCCTGGACCTATGATGAAGCCGCCAGCGCGCCGGATGTGCCGGATACCACGCTGGTCAGCCCTTTCAATGTGGGGGCGCCGAAAGGCCTGAGCGCCACGGAATCGCTTTACACCACACGGGATGGCGTGGGTTTGCGCGCGGCGGTGACGCTGGATTGGTTGGAACCCGAAAACCCTTTCATCACGGGGTATGAGGTTCAAATGTCGCCGGAAGGCCTGCAGGATTGGCGCCGTGTGGCCACACCGCAAGCCCCGCCCGGCCAGGTGCTGGACCTTGCCGCCGGCACGTTTGATTTCCGCGTGCGGGCGCTGACCAATTCCAGCCAGGGCCAATGGGCGGAGCTTCGCTATTCGGTAGGCGGCCTGCCAGGTGCGCCGCCGGTGGCGGTGACCAATCTGAATTTGCAGAGCATTGGTGGCTTTGCCTGGTTGGGGTGGGATCGGCACCCGGAAATTGATGTGCGCGTGGCTGGCCGGTTTGAAATTCGCCACACGCCCAGCACCAGCAGCCCGACATGGGCCGGTGCTACCAGCTTGGGGCCTGCCTTGACCGGGGATGCCACCTTCGCCCCGGTGCCGCTGCGGGCTGGCACCTATTTTGTCCGCGCCATAGATGCGGCGGGTGTTTATGGCTTGGATGCTTCCATCCAATCCGGCCAATCAACCGCGCTGCCCTTCGCCAATGTGACCAGCGTTCAGGAAGACGCAGGCTTCACCGGCACGAAAACCAATGTGCTGGCATCCGCCGGTGTGCTGAAGCTGGACACGGAAGGCAATTGGGATGGCGCCGCATCGGTGGATGCCATCCCGAATGTGGATGCGATGGGGTTGGTGAAGGCCAGCGGCACGTATTTATTCGCGGGCGGCATGGATTTGGGCGTGGTGAAGCCCATCCGCCTTAGCGCGCATGTGCTGGCAAGCGTGGCGGCCTTCGGCACTCAATGGGATCAGCGCGTTTCCATGCTGGATAGCTGGGGCGCGATTGATGATGTTTTCGGTGGTGAGGCGGATGCCTGGGTGGAAACCCGCAGCACCAATGACAATCCTGGCGGCACGCCCACCTGGTCCGCCTGGCGGCGGCTGGATAGCGGTGAATTCAACGCGCGCGGCTTTCAATTCCGCGCGCAGCTTCGGTCCTTTCAACCTGAATTCAACATCGAAGTCACGCAGCTGCGCGTGGCAGCGGATGAGGTAGCATAATGCCACAGCATGATTTGGTGATTGACAACGCTTCCGGCGCCGCGGTGCGGGCGGATTTGAATAATGCCCTGGCCGCACTTGGCAGCGCCATGAAGGGGCCGAACGCGCCCCCGGCGCCTGTGGCTGGCATGTTCTGGGTGGATGATGACACGCCCAGCGCCACGGTCTGGACGCTGAAGCAATACGATGGCGCGGATTGGCTGGAAATTGGCCGGCTGGATGTCACGAATAACATCTTCATTCCTTCTGAAGGGGTTATCGCCTGGGCCGATGTTGCCAGTGCGGCAACGGTTGATCTGGGTGCGCAGGCATCGCGAAGCCTGCGGATTACCGGCACCACAACCATCACCAGCTTCGGCACGGCGGCGAACGGCATCACGCGCAAGCTGCGCTTTGCCGGGGCGCTGACGCTGACGCATAACGCTGGCAGCCTGATCCTGCCTGGCGCGGCCAATATCATCACGGCTGCGGGTGATACGGCTGAGGCTATCAGCCTTGGGTTGGGTAATTGGCTTGTCTTCAATTTCACGCGCGCAGCGGCGGGTTATGCGGGCAATATCCTGTTGGCCAACCCTGTGGCCGCTGCGAATATCGGTATCAATCGCGGGACGGAGCAGCCGACAACTAGCGGCACAGCCATTGACTTTACCGGCATTCCGGCAGGGGTGCGGCGGATTACTGTGATGTTGCGGCAGGTGAGCACAAGCGGCGCGGCGGCCTTGGCGCTCCGCTTAGGGACAAGTGGCGGGATTGTTTCTTCAGGATACGATTCATCGTGGTCCTATGATGCGCCGGGGATAGGTGGCGCATCATTTGGATCAACAAGTCATTTTGGTGTCTATAACGGCGGCGCTACAGACATAACCAGCGGCATAATAACGCTGGCTAATCAAAGCGGGAATTGGTGGCTTTGTTCTTTTGCTGGGATGCTCGCTTCAGGCACAGCGCGGTACCGATCTTATTCTGCTGGTTTCATTGATCTTGGTGCGGGTCTCACGCAATTAAGGCTGACCACGGACACCGGAACGCCGACTTTTGATCAGGGCGCGATTAACATGAAGTGGGAGTTTTGAGTATGTTCAGAACCGAAATCAACGTGATGACGGGCGAAGTTACTGTGGTGGAACTGACGCGAGAGGAAATTGCCGCATTGCCCCCGCCGCCGCCCCCGCCGCCGCCTTCATTCACCATAACCAAAATCCGTCTGGTGGAAGCGCTGGCGGCGGCAGGCAAGCTGCGCCAGGCCTATCGGCTGCTGAAACTTGAGGCGCCGTTGAATGACTTGACCGATGCGGAGCTTGCTTTGCGGGAACGCTGGAACGCCGCGCATACGCTTGACCTTCAATCGGCTGAGGTTGCGCCATTTCTGGCCGCGCTCGATGTCGCGCCGGAAAGCCTGGCGCAGCAAGCAGCGCCTGCGCCAGCCGCTCTTTTAGAGTTGAGGCACGGCTTTTAACCCACGCCGATCATCAGTTGAACCAGGCGCCACCCGGCAGGGTTGGCGCCTTTTTTGTGTAAGGAACCTGTAATGGACACCTTCAATAAATTTGATGCCTTTGTCGAACATCTGGCGGAAGGCGTGCATAACCTGGGCGCGAATACGCTGAAGGTTATGCTGACCAATACCGCGCCGGTGGCCACCAATAGCGTGCGCGCGAATCTGACTGAAATCGCGGCGGGCAATGGCTATACGGCAGGCGGCATTGCGGCCAGCATCACTTCATCCGGGCAGACCAGCGGCACCTATAAGCTGGTGTTGGGTGATGTGGTGATCACCGCCAGCGGCGGCAGCATCGGCCCCTTCCGCTACGCGGTTCTTTACAATGACACGCCCACATCGCCTGCCGATCCGCTAATTGGGTATTGGGATTACGGTTCCGCGCTGACCTTGGCCAATGGGGAAAGCATTACCTGGGATGCAGACCCGACTAATGGCGTGTTGACGCTGGCTTGATGGAAGGGGCGCAGGATAATGGCTGAATACAGCTTCGCCGCTGGCGACGAAGTTAAAGGGAACCCTGATTACATCGTGGTTCAAGGCGGGGCGTTTCAGCCTTTGGGTTTTGTTCTATGCCGCCGCAAAATTGATACGAATGGGCCTAACTGCATGTTCCTGGCCTTTGTTGTCGCAGGCGAAGCAGAAGGGGGGCCGCAATCATGAAGGCCGCATTTGAGCAAATCTTCAACGGCAGCCTATCGCAAGCGGCCATCGGCGCGGCCTATGACGCAAGCCTTATCAATCGTGGAAAGCATACGGGGCAGTTCAATCTTGGCGCTGGCGAGGTTGATAAGTTTGTTGGCCCTGCTCCGGTGGGTGTGGGCAATCTTGCGGAATCATCGCTGGCTATCCCTTCGCAGTTTATTCACCCCGTCAAGATTTCCAATGATCTGTTTTGGGTGTTCGGTTCTGATGTTGCCGCTGCTGCTGCAACGCGCCGCGTCCAGCTTTGGACTTGGGTGCCAAGCACCAACACATACACATTCGTCGGCGCCATTACCTGCACTTTCCCAACCGCGACAGTCCATACTGTGCGTGGCATCCGTGCCATTTTGGAAAACTACACGACTGGCACGGTGGGGGTCTCGGGCACAGCCGTCACCGGCAGCGGCACGGCTTGGAATACCGACCGGCTTTCAGTTGGTTCGCGCATCGGGTTTGGTAGCACTGATCCGACGCAGATCACGACTTGGTATCAGATCAGCGCCATAGGTTCTGATACAGGAATCACACTAACGTCCAGCGCAGGCACGATTGCTGCCGGTACGCCTTACGTCATTCAGGATTTGATGATTGTGCAGGCGACGACTAATGCCACTGTGACGAATGGCGGGTTGTTCATCACCAAAGGCTTGCAATTCGCAGATTTCCAGAACCCCGCTTTTGCCGTTCCCGCCGCTACTACGGTGGATAGGATCAAGGCTACTTACTGGCTGCGCGATGCTGCAACCATTACCAATGACGTGATCGGCGGCTGCGCCCTTGGCGACCGCGACACTTGGACACAGCAGTATGTCTATTCCACGGAAGGCGCCGCGACTTCGCTGCAAATTTATCGCTACAATATCCGTGCGGCACTGACGCCTACTGCTGGCGCCTTCACGCTGACCGGCACAGATATTGTGATTACCGGCAACCAAACGGTAACTGGCAACATATCCCAGAACAACAACGGTCGTATCGGCACTTTGGCACATGGCCCAGGCAGCGGTGTGCCTAGCATTTACCTTATGACTTCTTCCCGTATTCTGCGCGTGCCGGTTGCCAGCGTCACAGCGGGTAACACCACTTTTGTTGCTGATAGCATGAGCGAGGTTCCTCCCGGTGGCACTAATACCAATCCAATTTCAGGCACCTCGCCGTTCCACACGCTGGACATAGCGGGGTCACTGGATAAACTGGTTGTCGGCGTTATCAATACTTCGGGGGCAACAGGCGCGCTTTATATTACGGACTACTACACGGGGGGGCAGCAGATAGACCGCCGTGCTTCATGCATCGCGGGTCAGCTACCATCTGCGCTGCGCGACACGGACAGTCCAGTTTTCTTACACTACGTCACAACCAGTCTTCCGTTTTTGTGGGTCGAAGATGGTTGGTTGTTCTGGATTTACAGCCAAGGCATCACAACAAACGTGAATGCTTTTTCCGTCTATCCGCTGGCGGCGGATTCTGAGTTTCAGGCTGATGTGCCGAACCGGATCATTTGCCCAAAGATCACGCTCGGCGCCACGCCCGCGAAATTCTACCGGGTGATGGTGAACGCCATGGAGAACCTTGGCGATCATACTATGGGTGTCGCCCCGGATGCTTTCCGCGTTCAAGTTCGCACCAGCGGCATTGACGACAATTCCGGCGCTTGGGTAGATGTGCCGCAATCCGGCGATCTTTCCGGTATCAGCACCGCAAGCAACATTCAGTTTGCCTTTACCTTCCGCACGGCGGGGGTGATTATGCTGCCCGCGCGTATTCTTTCCCTGGCTGTGCTTTATGAAACGGATGATGCGCTGCCTTCTCAGTACCAATGGAACGCGGCTGATCTTGACGAAAGCAACGGGACATTTGCGTGGGTGCAGGTGACGCTGTTCGGCGCCACGCCGGGGGTGCATACGATTGAGATTTACCGCGCCGACACGAATGCACTGGTGCTGACGCAGGCCAGCAGCGGCACTACCAATGGCAATTTCCAATACTGGAACGGGTCGGCTTGGGACAATGGTATCGGCGCCGATACGGTTGGCCGGCGCCGCCGCTTTGTGCCGACTGGTAGCCTGCCATCTGGCGTTGATCTGTACGCTCGCATCACGATTGCTTAATCATGGCCCTCCGGCTTGGCGGCGGTGAGTTAATCCTAAGGCGGGCGCTTGGAACGCCTGCCCCCGTCCAAGGTTTCCGCCTGTTTGGTTCGCCGTTGTATGGCGCGCGGCTTGCTTCGCCCGTAGCTGGCACGGTTCTTCTACGCGCGGGTGATGGTGCGCTTTCGCTGCAATTGGCGGCCGCTGGCGCTTATAGCCTAGCGGCTGATGCTGGCGCCTTTGCCTTTGTTGGGCGGGATGTGGCGCTGCGGGCTGGGCGGCGGCTGGTGGCTGATGCCGCCAGCTTCAGCTTGGCCGGGCAGGATGTTGGCCTGATCTACACGCCGGCGGGTGGGTATAGCCTGGCCGCTGATGCTGGCGCCTTTGCCTTGGCAGGGCAGGATGTGGCCTTGCGCGCGGAACGGCGCCTGGTTGCTGATGCCGCCAGCTTTGCCTTGGCCGGGCAGGATGTTGCCTTATCGGCCCAGCGGCGCCTGGTGGTGGATGCGTCGGCCTTCGCCCTGACTGGTGGCGATGTGGCGCTGGTCTTGGCGCGGCGCTTGGCGGCTGATGTGGGCGCCTTTGGCCTGGCCGGGCAGGATGCCGCGCTGCTGGCTGCCCGGCGCCTGTTGGCTGATGCGGGCACGTTCAGCCTGGTGGGCCAGGATGTGGTGCTTTTCCTGCTGCTGCCCAGCCTGCCGCCAGATGGCCGCGTGTTGGCCGTAACAACCGAAGGCCGCCTGGTGCTGCTGGAAGCCTTACCGCGTGATCTGACTGTGGCAACCGAAGGCCGCCTGGTGCTGCTGCAAGCGCTGCCGCGTGAAGTGGCGGTGCGCGCCGCCGGCCGAATCATTCGCATCCCCGCCGTGTTCTGAAGAAAGGTGAAGTCATGTCTCTGCCCGTGCCGCGCTTCGCGGATGATAAAGACCCTTCTGATGTGACAGATTGGGCGATTGATTTTGCGGCAGAGCTTGCCCTTTCTTCGCCGGCCGACACCATTGCAACCGCCGTTTGGACTGTGCCGGCGGGGCTTACCGCCGGGGCGCAGCAAATCATCGGTTCCAAGGCTTCCACCTTTCTTTCGGGCGGTGCGGCTGGCACGGATTATGTGCTGACCTGCCGCATCACCACGGCAGGCGGGCGCACTATTGAACGCTCCGCCCGGTTATTTGTGCGGGAGCGTTGATGATGGTCGCGCCGGAAAGCAGCCTGGGTGGGCGGTTGAATGATGTGGAGCGTCGGCAGGCCGTGCATGAAGCGGTTTGTGAGGAACGCTACAAAGGCATCAATGACGGCATCGCGAATATCAGAATTGAACTGGCGCAGCGTGGCGTAAAGATGGAAGGCCTGATCCGCGCTTGGGCTGTTGTGATCGCCGCCATCGTCGCGGCGCTTCAAATGGCGTTGTCCTTCGTGAAATTCTCTTGGCAATAGGATTCACCATGTCCCCGCCCCCGCTGAGCCGTGCCGATCTGATCAAGACCGTGAAGGCTTGGGATAAGCACGGCCATAATGTGTCCCGTGCGGCTGAAGCGCTGAGCATCGGGCGGAATTCCCTGACCAATCGCCTGATCCGCGCCAAGGAAGCGGGGCTGAAGGTCGCGCCAGGCCGGGGGCACAAACAAGGCGGTGGCAAGCCTGCCCAGCCGATGAGCGCTGAAGAACGGGTGGCCTTCAAAAGCCTGCAGGCGAAAAACCGCGAATTGGCGCGCCAGCTTGCGGATGCGGACGCCAAGGCAGCACAGGCGGATAAGTTCCGTGCGCTATCCGCTGAACTGCATGAAAGCCCCCAGGCCCCGCCGAAATGGACCGTGCGCGTGCCCGCCTGCCAGGATGCGCCAGGTGTGCCGGTGCTGATGTTGTCAGACTGGCACATTGGGGAGACGGTGGATTCAGCGCAGGTGCATGGCGCGAATGAATTCAACGCGGCCATCGCCGATCGGCGAGTCAAATCCGTGATTGATCGCGTTTTGCATTTGGCCTTCCATCACGTGAAAACGCCGGAATATCCCGGCATTGTGGTGGTGCTGGGTGGGGATTTTGTCTCTGGCTGGTTGCATGAAGAACTGTTCCGCACGGATTGGTGCGCGCCGCCGACTGCGGCGAATTGGTGTGTCAGCCGCTTGCATGCAGCGCTGCTGCGCCTGGCTGAAGCCTTCGGCAAGGTGCATGCCGTGTGTGTGCCGGGCAACCATGGGCGCCTGACGAAAAAGCCGATGGCGAAGGGCGGTGCCACAAGCTGCTTTGACCACGCGATTTATGAGGCGCTATCGGATCGGCTGCGCGATGATGCGCGCATCACCTGGCAGATACCGGCTTCCGGCGATGCGCTTTTCCAGGTGGCGGGCACGCGGTTTCTGGCGATGCATGGGCATGAATTAGGCGTGAAGGGTGGCGATGGGCTTATCGGCGCGCTGGGGCCCATCATGCGCGGCGCGATCAAGACCGGGCGGGCGGAACGTTCCCTTGGGCGCGACTTTGATGTGCTGCTGCTGGGGCATTTCCACCAAAGCATCTGGCAGCCGCATTCAGGGCTTGTGGTGAATGGCACCTTGAAGGGGTTTGACGAATACAGCCGGATGCAGCGCTACAGCTTCGCACCACCCACGCAAAGCCTGTTCTTCGTGCATCCGCGCTTTGGGCCGAATCTGCCCTTTAATGTTTTCTGCGATGAACCCAAGCAGCGTGAACAAGTGAAATTTGTGGCGGTGGCGTGATGGCCGATATCGCCGCCCAGGTGGATGATGCGCGCAACTGGCGGGAAAAGCGGGATGCCATTGTGCGGGCGGCCCTGACGGAACTCGTCCAGCACGGCGCTGGGCTCGATTTTGTGAGCGTATCCCGCGCGCTTGGCGCGGCCTTCGGTGAAGCCGCGAAGCAGCGCGCGGAGGTCTGTGGGTGCGACGGGGTTTGGACTGCCCTGGCTATCCAGCAAAGCCGCATGGAAGCGCCCTGAAGGGCTAAACCTTCAAGCAAAAACATGAAAGTTGGGGGTCGCATGACTGCAAGCGTCAAGCGCAAGGCTGCGCCTGTGGATCTGTCAGCGGCGGCCGTCACCGCGCTGGAAGCGGCGCTGGCCGATAAGCCGCTGAGCCTGATGATCGTGGCCGAATATCGCGATGGTGTCCGGGTGTTTTCCGTACCTGAAAGCCCCGCGCTGCAGCGCGGTCTTCACATCATGTCTGAACGACTGATCTGGCCGGAAGTGGAAGAAAGCGAAGGAGAAAATTCATGAAAGCGATTGAATATCTGCGCGCGCGCCTGGCTGAACCGGGCACCATGCGCAGCCTGATCTGGGTGTGCCTTTCCGTGGCGGGGCTGGATACGGGGGACACGGCGGTAACGCATATCGCGCTTTCCTGCGGCGTGCTGCTTGGCCTTGTGTCCGCGTTTTTGCCGGAACCGAAGTGATTGCCTTCCTGCTTTCCCCCCTTGGCCGCTGGGCTGCTGTGGGCGCCGTGCTGGCCGCGCTTTCGGGGTGGGCCTGGTTGGAACGTGCTGGGCGGCACGCTGCCAATGTCCGCGCGGAAGCCGCTGAAGCCCAGGCCGAAGCCCAGGCCCGCGCCATTACCGCGCTGGAAGCCCAAGCAGCCGATGCCGCTGCCCAGGCCGCGCGAATCGAACCAATCCGAAGGGTGATCCATGCTGCCCCCAAGACCAACGCTTGTGCTGACAGCCCTGCTATTCGCGCTGTCCTTGACGGGCTGCGCCAAGGCGCCGGCGGTGACCGTGCCCGATAGCCTGCTGGCCTGCCGCGATGAACCGCGCCTGGCTGGGCAGGTGAATGATCCGCTGCTGGGAGAATTCATCATAGACCTGGTGGAAGCCGGGGCGGATTGCCGCGGCAAGCTGCGCGCCGTGCGCGGCCTGGTGCGGCCATGAAGTGGTGGCCCTTCGGCCGTCGCGCCAGTGAAAATTCACCGCCGCCCGCGCCCCTGCCGATCCCGCCATCCAGCGCTAACCCGGTGCCTGCCAGTGAATATTCACCGCCGATCAAGCCGCCCGCCCCCCTGCTTTCGCGTGGTTTCGTGGCAGAGGTTTTCCCGCGCGCGGATGCCGCTGCCTATGCCGAAGCACTTTCCGCCGCCATGGCCGCCTATCACATCACCAGCCGCTTCCGCATCGCGCATTTCCTTTCGCAGGTGGGGCATGAAAGCGCCGGCCTGACGCGCCTGGTGGAAGACATGATGTATTCGACCCCAGGGCGCATCTGCGCCACCTGGCCCAAGCGCTTTCCGCTCGATGCGGATGCCATGCCTTTCGTGCGGCAGCCTCAAGCGCTGGCAAATCGGGTGTATGGCAGGCGGCTGGGCAATGTGTTCGCGAATGACGGCTGGCGCTTTAGGGGGCATGGGCTGATCCAGGTGACGGGCCGCGAGAATCATGGGCGCCTGGCGCATGCCCTTGGCTGGGGTGAAGCCGAAGACGCGCCCGCGCGCCTGACCACGCCCGCCGGTGCCGCGCTGGGCAGCGCTTGGTGGTGGGCCGATGCCGGACTGAATGAAATGGCAGATGCGGGCGGCGGGGTGATGGTGGAACCCATCACGCGTCGGGTGAATGGCGGCACGCATGGCCTTGCTGAGCGCCGCGCGCTGTTCGCGCGGGTGCTGAATGTGATGGATACCTGGAAGGTGGGGTGAACCATTTTCCTGATGCCAGGGAAATGGTTCGTTGGCAGGAGATTGACACAAGCCATGCCGGGTTAGGCGTTAGCGAATTGAAAAGGCCGAGTTATTTCAGGCGGTCCGCGCCCTTGGTAAGGGAGAGGTCGAGAGTTCAATCCTCTCCAACAGCACCATCTTTTCAAGCACTTAGCGCGCTACCACTCCCCCGCATCATGAACATAAAAGCACCAAAACGCGCGAACAGGTGTGGAACAGTGGCACATCCCTGACACACCAAGCGCGGGCGCGAATCACGCCGCGGCGCGCTTGCTGGGCTTGGTGAGTCCAAGAAATTTCCGAATTTCCGCAACCATCGTGCCTGGTACCAACTTCGTGTAGCGTTCGGTCTGGGTGATGGTGGACCAATCCCCATCCGCTTTCAGGCTCAGTAGGTCTCGGTGCATCGCGTAATGCCAGCTAGCCCATGTGTGGCGTAGCGTGTGGGGTGTGGCATCGGTGATCTTTGCGCGGCGGCAGGCGCCGGCCCAGGCGGTGGCGATCTGGCCGCCGTACAGG
>Ga0315900_10008453_pt1 | contig 13240 bp, 9 predicted proteins | sample LakEriMetagenome_FD_203521 | JGI IMG/M metagenome (GOLD analysis project Ga0315900, IMG submission 203521) | Freshwater fungal communities from buoy surface, Lake Erie, Ohio, United States - Buoy 12 MA114 | ecosystem: Environmental > Aquatic > Freshwater > Lake > Lake biofilm | place: USA: Lake...
TTTCTTGAAGGACCGCGCAACCGCTGGCAGGAACTGCGCTCCGTGGCGAGCATAGCCCGCGAGTTCGTCTACGGGTTCCGCAAGCTGCACTTCGTGGGGCCCTGTGTCACCTTTTTCGGCAGCGCGCGCTTCAAGGAGGACCACCCCTATTATGAGGCCACCCGCGAGCTGGCCCGGCGCATCGGCCGGGTGGGCTTCACCATCATGACCGGTGGTGGTCCGGGCCTGATGGAGGCCGCCAACCGCGGGGCACGGGACGTGGGTGCGCGCAGTGTGGGGTGCAACATCGTGCTGCCCCACGAGCAGCAGCCCAACCCCTACCTCGACATCAGCCTCTCCTTCGAGCGCTTCTTCGTGCGCAAGGTGCTGCTGGTGAAGTACAGCATCTGTTTCGTGGTGATGCCCGGCGGCGCAGGCACCGTCGATGAGCTCTTCGAGACCATCACCCTCATCCAGACCGGCAAGGTGAAGGACTTCCCCATCCTGCTCTACGGCAAGGACTATTGGGGGCCGATGCTGCAACAGATCGAACGCATGGTGGCCGAGGGCACCATCGGCCGCAAGGAGCTGGAGTTCGTGTTCGTGGCCGACAGCGTGGAGGAGGCGACGGCGCTCCTGCAGGACCGCCTGGTCTCCATGTGGCAGCGGGCCAAGAAGCGCAAGGACACACCGAAGTGGTGGTTCCTGGAGGACAAGGCGCGACCGGGCGTGGCCGATGTGGCGCGATGACGACGATCCACCAGAGGCCGGCGGTCTAGCTTCGTGCACGCGATGACCACACCATGAAGACCTTGCTCATGCTTGTGCCGGCCTGCCTGCTGGCTTCAGCCCTGGCCGCACAGAACACCTACACCGCCACCTACACGGCCGGCGACATCCAATCCGACATCAGCTTCACCGGCCTGCCCGGGGCGAGCAGCTGCCCGGCCCAGCTCACCGTGAACGTACCGGCGGGCGAGATGATCGATTCCGCAGTGGTGAGCTACACCTACTTCAGCTCGCTGGCCGGATTCGGAAGCCCCACCATGCAGCGCAGCCAGGTCCGCTGCATCACCACCGGGCAGGCGGAGACCCAGCTCGCTCTCGCCGTGAACCCCGGCCTCACCACGGCCACCTACCAGCGCACCATCAACCTGGCCAACGGGCCCTCCTCCGGCCCGGTGACCTTCGAGATGCACGCCGGCAACACCGGCCTGCTCGGCAGCCCGTGCACGAGCCTGCACGCGATCGTGAACAACACCTGGACGATCACCGTCCACACCTCGGCCATGGGAACGGGCATCGGCGCCCCTGACACGGACGCCATCCGCACATGGGCCGATGGCGACGACCAGCTGCAGGTGGCGGGACTTCCGGACGGCGCGCTCCGCATCAGCGTGATGGACCTGCAGGGCCGCCTGCTCATGGACCGCTCCACGGTGGTGATGGGCGGCGCGACCAACCTTCAGCTGCCAGACATCGCCCAAGGTGCGCTGCTTGTGCGTCTGGAACAGGCTGGCGCGGTCACCATCCGCCGGGTGGTGCGGCCTTGAGCCCTTGCCGGACAAGGACTTCAGCGTACTAACACATCCTTAACATGAAGGCAAGGACCCCTTGACCTTGTGGGCGGACCTTCGCGGCCGGAAATGGCATCAAGCCGTTCCGGCACGCGATGAAGAAGCTCCTTAACGTTCTGCTCACCTTCCTGTCGGCCACGCTGGCCCATGGCCAGAACGCCACCATCACGGGCACCGTGTCCGCGCTGGAGAACGGCAAGGTGGAACCGCAGCCCTTCGCCAACGTGCTGCTCAAGGGCAGCACCACCGGCGCCAGCACCGACCTCGACGGCAACTACCGCTTCCAGGTGGCGCCGGGCACGCACACCGTGGTGGTGAGCCTGGTGGGCTACGTGAACCAGGAGCGCTCGGTGACCCTGGCCGCCGGCGAGAGCATCACGCTGAACTTCGAGCTGAAGGGCGAGGGCATCGAGATGGAGACCTTCGAGGTGGTGAAGGAGAAGCGGCGCGACACCGAGAGCGCCGTGCTCATGGAGACGCGCAACAGCGAGCAGGTGGTGAACGGCATGGGCCGCCAGCAGATCGCCAAGGGCCAGGACCGCACCGCCGGCGATGTGGTGAAGCGCATCCCCGGGGTGACGATGACCGGCGACCGCTTCATCATGATCCGCGGCCTCGCCGAGCGCTACAACACCGTGCTGCTCAACGACGTGATAGCCCCCAGCCTCGAGGCCGACAAGCGCTCCTTCAGCTTCGACCTCATCCCCAGCGGCGCGCTCGACCGCATCATGATCCACAAGACCGCCGCGCCCGAGCTGCCCGGTGAGTTCGCCGGCGGCGTGATCAAGGTGGGCACCCTGGGCGTGCCCGAGGAGAACGAGACCCGCCTCAGCTACAGCACCTCCTTCCGCAACGGCACCACCTTCAAGCCCTTCGCCAGCAGCGACGGCAGCCCCACCGATGCCCTCGGCTTCGACAACGGCTTCCGCCAGCTGCCCACCGCCTTCCCCGCCACGCTCAACACCGTGACCGACCCCGCGCAGCTCGCCTCCCTGGGACGGTCCCTCCCCAACAACTGGGTGGCCAACAGCGGCACGGCCATCCCCGACCAGCGCGGCACCTTCCTCATCGCCCGCCGCTTCGGCAAGGCCGACGGGGCCAACCGCTACGGCACCGTCACCTCGGTCGACTACGCCAACACCCTGAGCGCCTACACCGCCGAGAACTACAACTACAACGCCTACGACCCCGTGGCGCAGCGCAGCGACACCATCTACAGCTACCGCGACCGGGAGAGCATCCGCAACGCCCGCGTAACGGTGTTGAGCAACTGGACCGCGCTGCTGGGCAAGCGCACCAAGCTCGAGCTGCGCAACCTGTTCAACCAGCTCGGCGAGGAGCGCACCACCGAGCGCACCGGGCGCGACCTCGACGGCGGCTTCGACGTGCGCAACTTCGCCTACCGCTGGCAGCAGCGCAGCATCTACAGCGGGCAGCTGCACGGCCGCCACGACCTGCGCAACGACCGCACCGTGGTGGAGTGGACCGCCGGCTACGGCCTGGCGCGGGGCAAGGAGCCCGACTACCGCCGCGTGCGCACCACCCGTCCGCTCGACGAGGCCGATTCCGACGCACCCTTCCAGGTGCAGGTGCCGCCCACCGCCAGCACCGCCGATGCCGGCCGCTACTACAGCGAGCTCAGCGAGAACGTGATCACCGGCCGCGCCGACGTGGAGCACGCCCTGCCCCAGGGCCAGGGGAACACCACGGTGAAGCTCCGCGGCGGCTTCTTCGCCGAGCGCAAGGACCGCGACTTCAGCGCCCGCTGGATGAGCTTCGCCCGCAGCAATTTCGCGCAGTTCGACGAAAGCCTCCTGTACGAAGGGCTTGACGCGGTGTTCAGCGATGCGAACATCAACACCACCACCGGCTTCAAGCTCGTGGAGGGCACCAACCCCAGCGACCGGTACACCGCCGCCAACACCCTGCTCGCCGGCTACCTGGGCGGCACCGTCACCTTCGGGAAGCTCGCCAACGTGAGCGGTGGTGTGCGCGTGGAGCACAACCGCCAGGAGCTCGCCAGCGCCACCTACAACGGCGGGCGGGTGAGCGTCGACAACCCCGTGCTGAGCGTGCTGCCCAGCCTCAACGCCACCTACCACACCGGCGAGGACCACCTGGTGCGCGTGGCCGCCAGCCGCACCGTGAACCGCCCCGAGTTCCGCGAGCTCGCCCCCTTCAACTTCTACGACTTCAGCACCAACACCTCCCTCTTCGGCAACCCCGACCTGCGCACCGCCGCCATCGTGAACCTCGATGCGCGCTGGGAGCTGTACCCCAGCACCACCGAGGTGGTGAGCGTGGGCGCCTTTTACAAGGACTTCACCGACCCCATCGAGATGTTCTTCGTGTCGAGCACCGGTGGCGGCACGCGCACCTTCAGCTACGGCAACGCCGACCATGCCACCAGCCTGGGTGTCGAGGTGGAGGTGCGCCGCACGCTCGCCTTCCTCTCCTCCCCCGATGGCGGTCGCCGTGTGGGCGTCACCTTCAACGGCAGCCTCATCCAGAGCCGCGTGGACCTGGGCGGACAGGCCGTGGGCCAGAAGGAGGAGCGGCCCCTCATGGGCCAGAGCCCCTACGTGGCCAACGCCGGACTCTACTACGAGCTCGACGCTAGGAAGCTGCGCGCCAGCGTGCTGTGGAACGTGTTCGGCAAGCGCCTGTACGCCGTGGGCAGCGACCTCTTCCCCGACATCTACGAGATGCCCCGCCACTCGCTCGACGCCACCGTGATGAAGGGCCTTGGCGAGCACTTCGAGGTGAAGCTCGGCGTGCAGGACATCCTCAACCAGCGCATGCTGCTCGTGCAGGACAGCGATGCCGATGGCGAGATCACCCCGGTGGACGAGCGCATGCTGGCCTTCCGTCGCGGCACCTACTTCACCGCGGGCCTCAGCTACCGCTTCTAGGCACGGGCGCTCCCCTTGGAACCCCGGCGGCCGGCTTCGGCCACCGGGGTTCCTGCTTAATGAAAGCTTAATGCGTTCTCACGATCTGTTAAGACGCACACAACGGACCGCTAACGTCGACAGGGTTGCTTCGCGGCCAGAAACAACCCAACGACGATGAACATCCTCAAGACCAACGCGCTGTCGTTCCTGCTGCTCGGCGCGCTCGTGGCCGTGATGCCCGCCTGCAAGAAGAAGGAGGGCTGCACGGACCCCACCGCCACCAACTACGACCCCGACGCGGAGGAGGATTGCTGCTGCACCTACGCCACCCCCAGCGACAAGGTGATCGTGGACCAGCCCATCAGCGCGAACACCACCTGGACCGCCGACAAGAAGTACCTGATCAAGGGCTTCGTGGAGGTGGAGGCCGGTGCGACCCTCACCATCGAGGCGGGCACACGCATCTTCGGCGACAAGGCCACCAAGGGCACGCTGATCATCAACCGCGGCGGGCGCATCGAGGCGGCCGGCACCGCGGCGGCGCCCATCGTGTTCACCAGCAACGAGGCGGCCGGCAACCGCGCCCCCGGCGACTGGGGCGGGCTGATCCTGTGCGGCAAGGCCCCGGTGAACCTGCCCGGCGGCACCGGCATCGTGGAGGGCGGCGTGGAGGCCGTGTTCGGTGGCACCGACCCGGCGGACAACAGCGGCACCCTGCAGTACGTGCGCATCGAGTACCCGGGCATCGCCTTCACCCCCAACAACGAGATCAACGGCCTCACCCTGGCCGGCGTGGGCAGCGGCACCACCATCGACCACGTGCAGGTGAGCTACAGCGGCGACGACAGCTTCGAGTGGTTCGGCGGCACCGTGAACGCGAAGAACCTCATCGCCCTCGGCGGCCTCGACGACGACTTCGACATGGACAACGGCTTCAGCGGCCGTGTGCAGTTCGCCGTGGCCCTGCGCGATCCGGACCAGGCCGACGTGAGCGGCAGCAACGGCCTCGAGCACGACAACGATGCCAGCGGCAGCGGCGCCACGCCCTACACCACCCCGGTGCTGTCGAACATCAGCATCTACGGTCCGCAGGCCACCCCCTCCACCGTGATCAACAGCAATTACAAGCGTGCCAATCACCTGCGCCGCAACACCCACACCCGCGTGTTCAACAGCGTGTTCGCCGGCTTCCCGGTGGGCCTGCTCATCGACGGCAGCGCCTGCGAGACCAACGCCGATGGCGGCGAACTGAAGGTGAAGGACTGCGTGTACAGCGCCATGGGCAGCCTCACCGCCGTGGCCTCCGGCAGCACCTGGGACATCACCGGCTGGTTCAACGCGAACGGCAACACGAGCTACACCGACAACGCCCAGCTCGGCGTGACCGATGCGTTCAACCTCACCGCACCCAACTTCACCCTCACCGGTGGCAGCCCCCTCGCAGCCGGCGCGAGCTTCAGCGATGGCGACCTCGCCGACCCCTTCTTCACGAACGTGGGCTACAAGGGCGCCTTCGGCAGCGACGACTGGACGGGTGGCTGGGCCAACTGGACCCCGCAAAGCACCACTTACTGAACCGTCCGACGATCAACACGGATGAGGGGCTCCTTCGGGGGCCCCTCGTCGTTCAAGGCCCCCACAGGCCGCGCACCGCCGCCAGCACAAGCGCGTAGCGCAGGGCCTTGCCGATGAACATGAGCACCGCCGTGGTCCATGGGGAGACCCGCAGCAGGCCGAGCGCGATGGCGATGGGATCCCCCACCACCGGCAGCCAGCACAGGAGGGCGGCCCATGGGCCGTAGGGCCTCACCCGCTCGCGCATCTCCGCGGCCTTGGCCGGATCGGCGCCGGTCCATCGGGCCAGCCGTTCGATGTCACCCAGCCGTCCCAGCCCATAGCTGCTCATGCCCCCCAGCCAGTTGCCGAGGCTGGCGGCCGCCCATAACGCGAACCCCGACCAGGGGCCCAGCGCCATCGCTGCCAGCACCGCCTCCGAGCTGAACGGCAGCACGGTGGCCGCCACGAAAGCCGCCAGGAACAGGCCCGGCAGGCCCAGACCCGTCCACCACGGTCCCAGCTCCATGCCCGCAAGGTATCCCCGGCGAACGATGGCACAGGCTTTGACGTTCCTGTACCACATCCACACCGACGGCCATGGAACACCGCCGCCTGCTTCCCACCCTGCTCCTTGTTATTTCCACCGCCACGGTCACCATGGCCCAGGAGAACGACCCTGCTCCTCGCCGCCCGTTCCAAGGTCGGCAGAGCACCCTGGGTGGCGGGTTGGAAATGGCCGTTCCCGTTGGTGATTTCAACAACGTATGGGGCCGCAACTTCTGGGGCTTCGGCGCCAACTTCACCTACCCGGGCCGCCTGCTGCCCTTCGACTTCGGCTTCGACTTCGGTTACGCGCGCATGGGCACCCGCGAGGCCGTCGTATACGTGCGTGAAGAGGGATCACCCGACCTGTTGGAAGGCGACCTCACCGTTCGCAGCAAGGTGTACAGCTTCCTCGGACAGGTGCGGCTGAGGCCGGTGCATGGCCGCGTGAGCCCCTACGTGGAGGGCCTGTTCGGCGCGCGGCAGTTCACCACCCGCAGCGACCTGGTGATCGAGGACAGCGCCTCTCCGGACAGCTGGGACCGCCAGTCGGACGCCTGGACCGGTGCCTACGGCTGGGCCGTGGGCACCCTCATCGGCTTCGGCCCGCAGTTCTACGTGGAAGGTCGGGTGGAACGGCTGTACAGCGGCCGGGTGAGCTACGCCGACCCCGAGAGCATCACCATCGCCACCGATGGCGGTGTCGACTATGCCACCCTATCGTCGGCCACGGACGTGGTGAACGTGCAGGTGGGCATGGGCATCCGCTTCTGATGCCACGACGGCGCTGTTGGTAACTGTTGTGCAAAACGCCTTTGCAGGCCCCTGAGCCCCACTGTGTTCCCCTGTAAACTTGCGCAACCGCAGGGGGCATGTCGGAAGGCCGTAAGCGCATTGAGAGCGCACTGATCTCAGTTTACCACAAGGACGGGCTCGAGCCGCTCGTTAGGGAGCTGAACCGCCTCAACGTCAGGATATTCAGCACAGGAGGGACCCAGGACTTCATCGAGGGGCTCGGGCTTCCGGTGACCCCCGTGGAGGAGCTCACCGCCTACCCCAGCATCCTGGGCGGCCGTGTGAAGACCCTGCACCCCAAGATCTTCGGCGGTATCCTTGGGCGCCGCGGCCTGGAAAGCGATGTGGCCCAGCTCGAGGAATACGCCATCCCCCCCATCGACCTGGTGGTGGTGGACCTGTACCCGTTCGAGGCCACCGTGGCGGCCGGCGGCAGCGAGGACGCCATCATCGAGAAGATCGACATCGGTGGCATCAGCCTGATCCGCGCCGGGGCCAAGAACCACCGCGACGTGGTGATCGTGGCCTCACAGGCCCAGTACGGCGACCTGCACCGGATCCTCCGCGACCAGGAGGGCACCACCGACCTGTCCGAACGCAAGCGGCTCGCGGGCCTCGCCTTCGGGGTGAGCAGCCGGTACGACACCGCCATCCACAACTGGTTCACCGGCGATGAGGGCGACCTGCGTCTCAGCGCCGGTCCGCGCCACGGTCTGCGCTACGGCGAGAACCCCCACCAGCCGGCCAGCTTCCACGGCGACCTCGAAGGCCTGTTCGACCAGGTGCAGGGCAAGGAGCTCAGCTACAACAACCTGCTCGACCTCGACGCGGCGCTGGAGCTCATCGACGACCTGTCCACCCTGAAGGGGGTCACGCCGAGCGCGGTCGAGGCGTTCGCGATCCTGAAGCACAACAACGCCTGCGGTGCGGCCGTGCGCCCCACGGTGAAGGAGGCCTGGGACGCGGCGCTGGCCGGCGACCCGGTGAGCGCCTTCGGCGGCGTGCTCATCACCACCGCCACCATCGACAAGGCCACGGCCGAGGCCATCGACACCATCTTCTTCGAGATCATCTGCGCGCCCGACTATGCCACTGAGGCGCTGGAGGTGCTTCGCCGCAAGAAGAACCGCATCATCCTCAGGCGCCGCCCCGCGCAACGTCCCGCCGTGAAGGTGCGCACCGCGCTCAACGGCGTTCTCGTGCAGACACCGGACCACGTGGTGGATGGTCCCGCGAACATGCGCACGGCCACGAAGAAGGCGCCGAGCGCGGCCGAACTGCAGGACCTCGTGTTCGCCAACATCCTTGTGAAGCACACGAAGAGCAACGCCATCGTGCTGGCCAAGGGGCTGCAGTTGATGGCGAGCGGCACGGGGCAGACGAGCCGGGTGGACGCCCTCGAGCAGGCCATCGCGAAGGCGCGCAAGTTCAACTTCGACCTGAAGGGCTCCGTGATGGCCAGCGACGCATTCTTCCCCTTCCCCGACTGCGTGACCATCGCCCACGCGGCCGGCATCAACGCCATCGTACAACCGGGCGGCAGCATCAAGGACCAGGACAGCATCGACGCCTGCGACGCGCAGGGCCAGGCCATGGTCATCACCGGCAACCGACACTTCAAACACTGACACCCCCACGCCCATGGGCTGGTTCAACAGTTTCTTCACCCAGGAGATCGCGATCGACCTCGGCACGGCCAACACGCTGATCATCCACAACGACAAGGTGGTCGTGGATGAGCCGAGCATCGTGGCGGTGGACCGCACGAGCGGCCGCGTGATCGCCATCGGCCGCCAGGCGCAGCAGATGCACGGAAAGACGCACGAGAACATCAAGACCGTGCGGCCGCTGCGAGACGGGGTGATCGCCGATTTCCAGGCCGCCGAGGAGATGATAAAGGGCATGATCCGCATGATCAACCCCGGCCGCCGCCTCTTCACGCCCAACCTGCGCATGGTGATCTGCATCCCCAGCGGCATCACCGAGGTGGAGAAGCGCGCCGTGCGCGACAGCGCCGAGCATGCGGGCGCCAAGGAGGTGTACCTGATCCACGAGCCCATGGCAGCCGCCATCGGCATCGGCATCGACGTGGAGGAACCCATGGGCAACATGATCATCGACATCGGCGGCGGCACCTCCGAGATCGCGGTGATCGCCCTGGGCGGCATCGTGTGCGACAAGAACATCCGCGTGGCCGGCGACGAGTTCACGCAGGACATCGAGGAGTACATGCGCCGCCAGCACAACATCCTGGTGGGCGAGCGCACCGCCGAGCAGATCAAGATCGAGGTGGGCGCGGCGATGACCGAGCTGGACGACCCCCCCGCCGACTATGCCGTGCGCGGCCGTGACCTGATGACCGGCATCCCCAAGGAGATCACGGTGACCTACAGCGAGATCGCCCAGGCGCTCGACAAGAGCATCAGCAAGATCGAGGAGGCCATCCTGGCCGCGCTGGAGAGCACGCCCCCCGAGCTCAGCGCCGACATCTACAAGACCGGCATCTACATGGCCGGCGGCGGCGCGCTCCTGCGCGGGCTCGACAAGCGGATCAGCATCAAGACCAAGCTGCCGGTGCACGTGGCGGAGGACCCCCTGCGCGCCGTGGCCCGCGGCACCGGCATCGCCCTGAAGAACATCGACCGCTTCCAGTTCCTAATGCGCGAGTGATGAGTAGCGAGTGGCGAGTGGCGAGTGCTGCGGCACAGGGCCACTCGCCACGAGCCACTCGCTACTCGCCACTCCGGTGAGATGCGCGACCTCCTCCGCTTCCTCTTCCGCATCCGGATCACCCTGCTGTTCCTGCTGCTCATGGGCGCGGGCATGGCCCTGGTGGTGAACGGCAACGAGCACCACAAGGCGCAGGCGATCAGCAGCAGCAACGCCGCGATCGGGCGCCTGTACGCGTGGCGCAGCGGCGTGGTGGAATACGCCGGCCTGCGCGAGGAGAACCTGCGCCTGGCCACCGAGATCGCGGCCCTGCGCGACCGCGACGGCCGAAGCCGCATCACCCTGCGCGACACCACCGGTGAAGTGCACGACACCCTCACCCACCAGCGCTACCGGTACACCACCGCCCGCGTGATCAACAGCACCGTGCACAAGGCCCGCAACTACATCACCCTGGACAAGGGGGCGCTGGCCGGGCTGCGGCCCGACATGGGCATCCTCGGTGCGAAGGGCATCGTGGGCGTCATCCGCGAGGTGAGCCCCCATTTCGCCCTCGCCAAGAGCATCCTCAGCAACGACCTGCCCACCAGCGTGCGCATCCGTCGCACCGGACACGACGGCCTGCTCCTGTGGGACACCATGGACCCCGCCACCGCCTCCATGGTGGACGTTGCCAAGCACGTTCCGGTGCAGGTGGGCGACACCGTGGTCACCCGCGGCGGCGATGGCATCTTCCCCTCCGGCATCCCCGTGGGCGTGGTGGTCGACGTGCGCAACGACCCCGCGAGCAACTACCACACCATCACGCTGCTCCTCAGCGAGGACCTCTCCCGCAGCGGCTATGTGCACGTGGTGGACGACCTGATGAAGGCCGAGCAGGACTCCCTGCAGGCGAAAGCCGGACCCGCGGAATGATCGGCACCATCACCGCCAACGTGCTCCGCTTCGCCCTGCTGGTGCTCCTGCAGGCGCTGGTGCTCGACCACCTCGACCTGGCCAACGGCTGGCTGGTGCCCTACCTGTACGTCCTCTTCATCCTGATGCTGCCCTTCGAGCTGCCCGATTGGGCGCAGCTGCTGGCCGGATCCGCCACGGGCCTGGTGATGGACCTGTTCACCAGCACGCCCGGCATGCACTTCACCGCCTGCACGCTCATGGCCTACCTCCGCATCCTGATGTTGCGGCTGCTGAGGCCCCGCGACGGCTACGAGTTCGGCAGCCGCCCGGTGATCGCCGACATGGGCCTGGCCTGGTGGGGCACCTTCGCCGGCGTGCTCGTGCTGGCCCACCACCTCTGGCTCTTCTTCGTGGAGGTGTACCGGTTCGACAGCTTCGCCAGCACCCTGCTCCGCGCCGTGCTCAGCGCGGCGTTCACCCTCGCCCTCTGCCTGCTCGCACAGGCCCTCTTCACACGCGCCAGCCGCACGCGATGAACTTCGACGACCGCCGCTTCGTCCTCGTCGCCGCCGTCATCTTCGTCTGCGTCACCTTCATCCTGCGCCTCTTCTGGATCCAGGTTGTCGACGACAGCTGGAAGGCCCGCGCCGCCGACATCAGCGAGCGCAAGATCACCGTGTTCCCCTCCCGCGGGCTCATCTACGACCGGCGCGGTGAGCTGCTCGTGGCCAACACGCCCGTGTACGACATCATGGTCGTGCCCCGCGAGGTGCGGCCCTTCGACACCCTCGCCTTCAGCACCCTGGTGGGCGTGCCCGTGGACGATGTGCGCCGCCGGCTCACCGCCGCAACGCGCTACAGCCGCTTCAAGCCGAGCGAGTTCGAGAAACAGATAACCGCCTCGCAGTACGCCGCCATCGCCGTGCACCTGCACAAGTACCCCGGCTTCTACGGGCAGAGCCGCACGCTGCGCACCTACCCCCTGCGGATCGCCCCGCACCTGCTGGGTTACCTCGGCGAGGTGGACGCGCGTAAAGTGGAGCAGGACCCCTATTACAAGGCCGGTGACGTGATCGGCGTGGGCGGCCTGGAGCAGTACTACGAGAAGGAGCTGCGCGGCCGGCGGGGCGTGCGCTACGTGGTGGTCGACGTGCACAACAACGTGCAGGGCCCCTTCCAGGAGGGGCGCTACGACACCCTCGCCTTCGAGGGCAAGAACCTCTACACCAGCATCGATGCCCGCATGCAGGCCTACGGCGAGCGCCTGATGCGCAACAAGAAGGGCAGCATCGTGGCCCTGGACCCGCGCACCGGCGAGATCCTGTGCCTCGTGAGCTCACCCGGCTACGACCCCGAACTGCTGGTGGGACGCGTGCGCAACACCAACTATGTGCAGTTGCAGCGCGACTCGCTCAAGCCCCTGTTCGACCGGGCCCTGCAGGCGCAGTATCCCCCGGGCTCAATCTTCAAGATCGTCCAGTCGCTCATCGCCCTGGAGGAGGGCGTGATCACGCCGACCACCGGTTTCCCCTGCAACAAGAGCCTCGTGGGCTGCCATGCCCACCCCAATGCCGGCGACATCGAGCAGGCCATCCAGTTCTCCTGCAATCCTTACTTCTACCAGGTGTTCAAGCGGATGATCGAGCAGGACAAGGACAGGAACCGCTTCAAGGACGCCGCGCTGGGGCTGCAGGAATGGCATGACCACATGATGCGCTTCGGGCTCGGCCAGCGCCCTGCGGTGGACCTGCCCAACCTCAAGGGCGGCAGCATCCCCAGCGTGCAGCTGTACGACCGCATCTATGGCAAGGAGGGATGGGCCTTCAGCACCATCTACTCGGTGAGCATCGGCCAGGGTGAGGTGATGGTGGTGCCCATGCAGATGGCCATGCTCGCCGCCATCTTCGCCAACAAGGGATGGTACATCGATCCTCACGTGGTGCGTTCCGTGGGACGGTCCGACAGCGTGCTCACCCACTGGCAGCGCCATGAGACCGGCGTGGACCGGCGCTGGTACGACCACATCCACGAGGGCATGCGCCGTGTGGTGAACGAGCCCGGGGGCACCGCCCGGCAGGCGCGCATCCCAGGCATCACCGTGTGCGGCAAGACCGGCACGGCCGAGAACCCCCACGGGCAGGACCACGCCGTGTTCGTGTCCTTCGCCCCGATGGAGGACCCCCGCATCGCCATCGCGGTGTACGTGGAGAACAGCGGCTTCGGCGGCACGTGGGCCGCGCCCATCGCCAGCCTGCTGATGGAGCAGTACCTCACCGACAGCATCAGCCGGCCCGACCTGGAGACCAGGATGCTCGAGGCCGACCTGAT
>Ga0315900_10008456_pt1 | contig 13237 bp, 10 predicted proteins | sample LakEriMetagenome_FD_203521 | JGI IMG/M metagenome (GOLD analysis project Ga0315900, IMG submission 203521) | Freshwater fungal communities from buoy surface, Lake Erie, Ohio, United States - Buoy 12 MA114 | ecosystem: Environmental > Aquatic > Freshwater > Lake > Lake biofilm | place: USA: Lake...
AGAACCGCAGGTCAAGGAGCCGCGCGAAAGGTCCATGCTCCAGAGCTCATGGGACGCTCTAGCGAACCTCTTTGGCGTCTCCTCCGATTCTCGACGCGAACCGCCCGAGACCCCGGTTGCACCCAAGTCCTTCGAACCCCAAGTTCACGAATCGAAAGATTCGCAAGATCGCAATTCGCAAGCGAGCCGTCCATCGTCCAAAAGGTCGGGTTCGAGCAGCATGTGGGATTCCGAAGAAAAAACGTCGGCGCCCGATTCCCCCCAAGCGTCCAGCAAGAACGACGCCCCTGTTTCGACGGCAAGCCCCTCGGCTCCACGAAACCGACGCCCCGATCCGAGGGATCAAGACTCAATCGAATCGGATCGCCGGGGACCAAGGCGCGCTCCTCGCAGAGGTCAGCGCGACGATGCGACCCTTCCGGCCGATCCATCCGCAGATCCCGCCCTCGAAGTTCGCTCCGAAGAAAGCTTCGACCAAACTCCTTCGCGAGACAATCGGCGCGGACCTAGGGGTGCCCAAGATCAAGATCGACGCGACAACGATCGCCCCAGAGGCGAGCGACGCGGCAACTCACCGCGCGAAGGCGATCGGCCCACAAGCGATCGCCGCGATAACGAACGTCGAGACAACGACCGTCCGGTGAGTGATCGTCGAGATGGTGATCGCCGCGATAGCAATCGCCCTTCAAGCGAGCGACGCGACAGCGAACGACAAGACAACGACCGTCCGGTAAGCGATCGACGAGATGGCGATCGACGAGATGGCGATCGACGAGATGGCGATCGACGAGATAACAATCGCCCCACAAGCGAACGGCGCGATACCGAACGACGCGATACCGAACGACGCGATACCGAACGACAAGGCAACGATCGTCCGGTGAGCGATCGACGAGAGGGCGATCGCCGCGATGGCAATCGCTCCACAAGCGATCGACGCGATAGCGATCGACGAGGCAACGACCGTCCCGTAAGTGATCGACGAGACGGCGATCGTCGCGATCGCAACGCACGAGGTGACTCCGACCGACGCAAAGAGCACTCGGGATTCGCCCAAGGCATCGCGTCGGACTCCGATCCGATCGATCTGGATCGCGAAGACGAAGTGTTGTTCAATGACCAACCAGACGAGTCCAACGATTCAACACGGGGCGATCGGAACCGAAGCTCACAGGAGTCTTCTTCCTCAAGAGAAAGAAGGCCCAAGCGACGCGGTCGCCGCAACTCGGATTCACAAGAAGACGTTGAAGGATCGTCCAAGGAGCGTTCCGTGGATTCTTTCGACGAGTTCGACGACCCGAATGATTCGGATCGCTCTGAGGATTCTTCCGAAAGTCGCCCAAAACACGGCAAAGTTCCTTCTTGGACAGAAACGATCGGCGCGGTCATCGAATCGAACGTGGCTAACCATCAGAAGCACTCCTCGGGTAGCCGTGCACGACATCGTCGACCCAACCATTAGAAATCGGTTTGCCCTCTCCACGGGCGGGGAAAAAGGGTTTTAACATCTCGATGCGCCGAGGCGGGTTCACAACCCGCTTGTGACGCGGTCCCGTGCGCCATCGGTGATCATTCTTGATCCATTGCGACCCATGTTGGTGTCGCTTTGGTTACCTCGGGACTTATCCCATCGACCGGGTGTTGCGACATCAAGTCACTCGATCGCTCGAGTTTCGGCTTGATGCCCTCCCCCCTTTTGTGGGATACTTGGCCCCCCCATTTAGAAGGGGTCGACCCTAAAAAGTAGGGGTCCCGAGTTCTGCTCGGAGGATTTATTTTCGGTTTGAAAATGGGGTGCTCCACCCCATTTTCGACCGGAAAACACTAGGAATACACAGTCAAGGAGTTTTCGTTCGATGTACAAGAATCTCAATGCTTCCTCTTTGGGGATTTCCGGTCGCCAAAGCGATCTGATCGAGCTGGCCATGACCTACGGGTTTCAAGGTCTAGATATCGATGCAGTCGACTTGCAAGTTAGGACCGCACGGACCGATTTCGATCGGGCAGCTCGATTCCTGACGAGTTCCTCGATGCGCGTATCGGGCTTCGATGTCCCCTGCAATCTCGATGCAGACGACAAGGACTTCGAGCAATCGCTGAAGCTCGTCGAGCAAGTCGTCAAGGTCGCCGGGATGGTCAAAGCCCGGGCTGGATTCCTGGCGATCCCTTCTGCGACCAATCGGGCTCCGTTCCCTCAATACTTCGAGTGGATCAAATCGCGTATCGAGCGACTCGCTGGCATCTTCGAAGCCAACAATGTCCTCTTGGCTCTTCATTTTTCCACCTTTTCCGAAGCCCGCGAATCGTTCCAGTACCAATTCATTCAGGACGTCAACGGTGCATTGGCTTTGATTCAAGCCTGTCCGTCAAAGTCCGTCGGGATGCTGATCGACACCTTTCATTGGACCGTGGGCAAGGGGACTTGGGAGCAACTAGAAGGTTTCCCGGTGAGCCGAATCGGTGGATTGAATATCGCCGATGCGAGCGAAATCCCTGAGATCAGCGACTGCAAGGAATCTCACAAGCTCGTTGCGGCCAGCGTCGGAATCATCGACAATGCCCGATTCGCTAAGATTCTCAGCGGCAGTTCTTACGATGGTCCGATCACCAGTACTCCGGCGCTGTCAAATCTCGGCTCGGTCAAACGCGACTTGATCGCTTCGAAGGCTCAAGACGTGCTCGATTCGACCTTGACTCAAGCCGGACTTGCGACCCAAACACGGCGGCCCGAGGTGGTTGCCGCTCAGTCGCGATTCGCCCCTTATACCCCTGGCATCGAAGAACTCGGTTGATAACCGCGTCGAGGAATTCCTGAGGATCGGTTTCTCCACTCCACCCAAAACCGACTATTTTTTGTGCTACACTAGCGACGTCCCGATCGTGGGCGTCCCAAACATCAAGTGCTTGTGTTTTCTTGATGATTGGCCAGCGAATAGCATCGAACCCAGAAAAAAGCCGGGTAGGTAAAGAGGCCTGCCCGGAAAAGAAGTTTGGCCGGAATAAAATCCGCCGCCGCGGAGTGATGAAAACATGTCGAAATTAACCTTGCGAGTCGTCCAAGGGGCCGACCGTGGGAAAGTCTTCGGTGACTTGTCCCCCCCGATTTCCATCGGCCGCGAAGAAGGCAATACGATTCAACTCAATGACGAACGCATCAGCCGTTACCATTGCAAAATACTTCTCGACAACCAACACCTGGTTCTGACCGATTTGGAAAGCACCAACGGCACCAAAGTCAACGGTCAGATCTGCCAACTGAAAATCCTTCGCTTCGGCGATCTGATTCTTGTAGGCCGAAGCATCCTGCTTTTCGGCGATCAGCAGCAAATCCGATCTCGGCTCAATGAAACGCATTTGGTCGACGAAGGCGGCTTGGTCGAACGCCAGAGCGATCGCGATTTTGAGGTGGACTCCAACTTGCTCGTCGATGCGTCCTCCGCTCAGGGGCTTCAGTATCCCCCAGTGATTCCAGACCGACTGAGTCCTAGTCAAGCGGCGCAACTTGCAGAGCTTTTGGAGTACATTCATCGAGGGATTGGAGATGTCGTCGAAGGCGTTCAATCCAACGAATCGAAGAATTCTGTTTCGGTCTCCCAACAAAACTGGCAGTCGCTTTTGCTTATCTATTCGAACCTCTCGGAGTTGATTCGAGCGATTGCCGACCCTGATTTCAAACTTCCTGGCTAGGCCAGAGTCCAGGCCAAGTTAGAGCACGCACTCCTGGACGACTCTTCCATGCACATCGGTCAGTCGATAGTCCCTGCCACCCCAGCGGTAGGTCAACCTCTCGTGATCGATCCCCATCAAGCGCAAGATCGTCGCTTGCAAATCGTAAATCGATACGATGTTCTCTACGGCGCGGTATCCAAATTCATCGGTAGCTCCGTGCCAGTAACCTCCACGGATGCCTCCACCTGCCATCCATATGCTAAAACCTTGCGGATTGTGGTCTCGACCATTGCCACCTTGTGCAAAGGGAGTACGTCCGAATTCGCCGGCGCAAATCACTAAAGTGGATTCCAAAAGCCCTCTGGATTTCAAGTCATCCAGCAGCGCTGCAATCGGTTGATCGACGACCTTCGCGTTCTTGCGATGACCGGCTTGAAGGTTGTCGTGGTCGTCCCAGGGTGCGATAAAGCGGACCCCTTTGACACACGTGACTTCAACGAACCGAACCCCCCGTTCGACAAGCCGTCGAGCCAGCAAGCATTCCTTGGCGTACTGGGCCATCAACGGGTCGGGCGAATCGACCCCGTAACGCGTCAGGGTCTCCTGGGTCTCGTCGGAAAATTGGACCAATTCCGGTACGGAGCTCTGCATCGCGTTTGCGGTCTGGTCGTTGCGGATCGAGGACTCGATGAGTTGATATCCAGCGGTTGTCGAATCGTGTTCTTGGAGGAATCGCAGATCCTCGCGTCGCAAGTACTTCAGAAGGGCTTGCTGCTCCTGGACCGGTCTCGAGGGTTGGATGTTTCGCACAATCTCTCCCCCGCTGAAGCTGTCGAAGATCGCACCTTGATGGACTGCGGGCAAGAAGGCACTCGAAAAGTTCTCCGGACCACCGATCGGCAGCAACCCACCATGGACCACGATGTAGCTCGGTAGCTGTTGGTTTTGGGACCCCAAGCCGTAGCCGAGCCAAGCCCCCATCGACGGTCGGCCTTGTGCTGCAAACCCCGTATGCAGGAACATGCAAGCTTGGGAGTGTTCGGCAAATTCGCTTTGCATCGATCGAACGACACACAGTTGATCGGCATGCCGAGAAAGATTTGGGAACAGCTCGCTGATCTCCATCCCCGACTCCCCGTATTTCGAGAACGAGAACGGGCTTCCAAGGCACTTGCCATTTTGATCGAACTGCGTCGCGTCGATCGACGCCGGGAAGACTTCTCCATGGCGTTTGCTCAATTCCGGCTTTGGGTCCCATGTGTCGACCTGCGATGGCCCACCGTCCATAAAAAGGAAGATCACCCTTTGGGCTTTGGCCGGGAAATGGAGCCCCTCGCTGGCTTGGCCTTGGACCGAACGCGCAGCGCCTGCCAACCAACCTAGACCCAATCCGGTTTGCCGGATCCATTCTCTGCGGGTTCTGGTGTTTGATGTCTTGGCATTGAGGGAATCGTTGAAGTGAGTCATCGTACGAACCAAGCTTCCTTGAAGTTGAACATCGCATGAGCCAAAATCGACCAGGCCTCTTTGCCATCGGCCGCCTTACCATCGGCTGCTTTGCCATCGGCCGCTTGCTGCACGTCATGGATCAATGCCAGAGCCGATTCGACCTCGGGATCCGATGGAGGTCTGCTCAGCAGACGCATGTACATCGCTCGGATGCGCTCCGTGGGATCGAGTTCCTCGGTCCCTTGACTCCAGAGTCTCGCCTGCTGCAAGACAAAAGGGTCGTTGAGCAGCATCAAACTCTGTAAGGGGCCATGGGTGGTGTATCGCTTGCCTACGGTCGACGTCGGTTTGGGGAAATCGAAAGCCGCCAAGAATTCATCTGGGAAATTGCGCCGTACCTCCAGATAGATCGATCGGCGCGAATCCCCGTCGATCGGTCCAGGCGGCGATTGCTTGTTGGGCTCAAGCACGGACTTGTAGTAATTGCGTGTCCCGAGTCCTTGATCAGGGCGACGCAAATTGCCTGCGACCGACAAAAGGGTGTCACGAATCGATTCGGCTTCGAGACGACGCAAGTGGGAGTGCGAGACCAACCGATTCGCTGGGTCGTTCTGGCTCGCCGAGGCCGTCGGAATGCTCGAACGTCTCCAAGCCTGTGTCGTGACGATCGCCCGAATCAATCGCTTGGTTGACCAACCCTCGCGAAGAAAATCGCTCGCGAGGCGATCCAAAAGCTCCGGATGGCTCGGCTCCTGCCCCATCCGCCCGAAGTTGTCGACGGTCCGAACGAGACCCTCCCCGAATAGCCAACACCAAACGCGATTGACATACACTCTGGCCGTCAATGGGTTCTTGGGGCTTGCAATCTCCATGGCCAGTGTCAGTCGTCCGCTTTCGGGATCCTTATAAGCGTTGGGGTCCGAACCAAGGACCTGCAGATAGCGTCGTGCGGTGGGCTGGCCTGGGCTTTTGTGATCTCCCCGAGGGAGCCATTCTTGGTCGATCGGCATGTGGTCTTCGACGACCCCTGGCACCCAGCGCAAAGCGGGTATCGAGGATTCGGCGTTTCGATACTGCTGGCTTAGTGCCGAGATTTCGGCGGCCTTCGCTGGCTCCAAACGCAACAAATTCTCGTCGAGCAATGCATTGATCCAGCGAACATCCTCGGTCGTATAGGTTCCTGACGAGAGCCGTTCGAGGGTTGCTCGGGTCACCGAAGCGGTTGAGTGAATCCATGTTTCGAGCAAGGATCCATCGGTCAGGAACGCATCGAGCAGACTGACAGGAATTGGGCTCGGGGCAGAGGGTTTTTCGTTGGCCCCATGAGCAAGGACCATGCCTAGTCCAAAACTCGATCGGCCGTCAGAGCGTTCCAATACGCTCGGGTCCTTGGTTACCCCCAGATAAGGTTTCGCGTCCCGCGTGAGCAGTTCGATGTGCGCGCGAAGTCCCTTCCACTGAGGCCGTATTCGCATGGTGACCCATTGATAACCGTTGAACTTCAAGCTCGGGTTTAACGTATCGAACAGCAACGAATCCCCTTGGAAGTTCTCGATGACCAAGCGAGCCCTTGCGTTATCGGTTCCATGGCACCATAGGGAGATCGAATCCGAATCGATCTGGAAATCAGGGGACCTCAGACTGCCCGATGCCCGATCCGTCAGCAGATTGCTGTGGTACCCGGGTTCTTGCAAGCGGGTCAACGGGAGGTCGGCTTTCCCGAGGACCGACCAAGCTAGATCCGGGTTCGGGGTATTTGGCGATGGGAGCCCAATCGCATGTTGAGCAAGCCCCGCTCCGTAGGCCTTCCATGGCTCGATCCGACCATCCGTTAAATGGGTTAAATCGAACAAAATTTTGCTGTTGGGCGGAAGCTGACTTCCATTCCATGCGGGCCGAGCAAGCTTGTTGGTCATCCGCTCTTTGAGTGCGAATTGTGATTGGAGATCGGCGGCCAGGACCTCGATCCAGTCGGCTAGCGCGGAGTCCTTTGGGTTGGACTTCCAGCGGGCGATCGCTCTGCGCCAAGGGTGATCGTTGCCGACGGCATCCTTGATCTGATCCCATTTCTGACCGGGCTCAATCCGTGATTCGACCCAGCGAAGAGCTTCGAGGATTTCCAGGTCCCAAGAAGCAGTCGTTATGAGCCATGATTCGATGAGTTTTCGCGTCATGAGCTTTTGAAGGTCCTTCAGCTCAGAGTCCTTGGATACGAAATTCTCGAGTCGGTCGATCGGGACCATGGCAGAGCGTGTGCTGCGAAGAATACCGTAAAGCGAATAAAAGTCTTCGTCGGATATTGGGTCGAACTTGTGGTCATGGCAGCGCGCGCAGGAAATGGTCAGGCCCTGAAACGCTTTGCCGATGGTGTCGATTTGGTTGTCGATCACCGCGATCTCTTCTCGCTTGACGTCCACGGGCGTTTGATTGAACTCGACGAGTCGGTAGAAACAAAGGCCGATGAGCGATTCGTTGCAATCGAGAGCATCATTCCATCTCGGTTCGATCAGATCGCCAGCCAAATGCTCTTGGATGAGCCTTTGGATCGATAGATCGCTCGCGAACGAACGGATCAGATAATCGCGGTATCGGTACGCGAAGGGTAGGTACGCATCGTCTTCGGATCCGTGGGTCTCTGCATAGCGCACCGTATCCATCCAATGCCGAGCCCAGTGTTCTGCGTATTCGGTCGTATCGAGCATCGCATCGAGGGCCGATTGCCAAGCTTCGTCGTGGGTCGATGGGTCGAGAAGTTTGGGAACGAAACGCTCGATTTCCTCGATGCTCGGTGGCAAGCCTCGGAGTTGATAGCTCAGGCGACGCAAAAGCGTATGCGCGTCGGCAGGTTCGCTCGGCACGATATCGGCCTTCGCGAGCCCTTGGTCGATCCAATGATCGATCGCCTCGCTGGTCGATAGGCTCGAAGCGTCGTTCGTCGCGGCTCGGTTTTCCGGGCTCCTGATGGGCTCAAAGGCCCACCACTTGGAGCGTTCGTTGTAGAGATCCTCCCAGGTTCTCGCGCGGAGAGGCTCCAGGGCTTCAGGCTCGTTACGAGGGTCGGCAGCACCCGTGGCAATCCAGTGTTCAAAAAGATCGATCGTCTCCTGGGTCAGCTTTGGCGCCTTCGAGGGCATCTCGAGGCCCGGTTCGAGATGCTCAAGGACCCGCAGGAGCAAGCTGTTTTGAGGTGTCTTCAGATCGACCGAGGGTCCAGAATCTCCCCCTAATTGCCAGCCCTCTCGGGAATCGAGGGCCAAGCCTCCCCCTTTTTTGCCCTGGTGATGGCATTCTAAACAGTGGGTATGCAGCGCTGGGCGAATCTTGCTCTCGAAGAATTCAAACTCATCACCGAGGGCTGCGGACTCGGCGGTGATCCAGGCGAGACTGGCGAGCAATCCGATGAGGGACCCCTGGAAGAGGATCGACCTCAAACCGGCAACTCGCAAACCGGCAGCTCGCAAACCGGCAACGCGAAATCGAAATGCGTCAAATCTCTGATGGCTGGCTCGCATCGAGGGGGGATTCCTTGGGCATCGATTAAGGGGGCATAGATTAAGGCTTAGTTACAGGTTGGATCGTCACGGCCGTCTTCGCCGAGGCACCTCCGACGGTATTGACGCTATGGACTGTGATTTTCTGGGTGTCGGTTGGAGCTGCATCGGAGAGGAACGATGCGTCGCGATAGAGCATTTGAGCCAAGGGCAAGGGTGGAGTATCGCTGTACTGGAGGCCTTGGAAAACCGGTCGACCGAAGGGGTTGTTGCTCTTCTGAGGAACCTGCGCGATCTGCTTGCCATCGCGTTCGATGACAAAATAGGCCAATCCGCTCTCGAGATCCGCATCGCAGGTCCAGGAGATCGTATCTCCCTGGAGACTTGCAAGATCGGGTGCCGGGGGAAGGGTCTCGTCGACCACAAGGGTGTCTTTGCTGTACTGCGACCAGAGTTTGGCGATTCTTTCGCTGGGCAACCATGACCACTTCAAGGCGTCGGCCGAAGCGTTGTTGGGATCCAATTCGGTATTCGAGTCGCTGCCGTGCGATGCCAACCAAGCTTGGCTTGCATTCATCGGACGGATGGGTTCACCGAGTTCGGATGGCAATCGCTGGGAAAGGCATTCATCGAGCCAGGGGATCGCCAGGTACCTTTGGTTTCCGCACTCGTGGCTCGAGAGCGGATCGACGGATGTGGCGATCAGTCCCCCGCGCGATCGGAGGGTATTAAAAAACTCGAGGTTTGCTGGCCAGACCGATCCGAACCGGTCGTCCTGGACGCTCACGCCTTCCTTGGTCCCCACATTGCACATCAAGGGGACCGTCAAGATACGGTCGTTAAGCGAGTAGTTCTGGATATTCCCTTTCGAGGCGACCGGTTCGACCAAAGGGACCCCCGAGCGCAGCCAAGCCGCCAGGGTCCTTTCCGGATACAGCATCGCCATACCGCCACACCAGTGTCCGCCCCCGCTGTGGCCCCAGAGAGCCCAAGGCAGGCGAGCAAGTTCCCGGTGGCCTGATTTCTCGCCGAGCATCTCGAGCGCCTTGAGGAAGGCTTTTGCTGACCCTTTGCGAGGGTCGCACCACAACTGACAATCGGCTTTTTCGGGTTGTTCATAAGCGGGTGCCAGGAGCGCGCAGCGATGTTTTTTAGCGAGAGCTTGCCAGTGAAGGTCATACGCACCGCTGAGCCCCGACTTGCACGAGCCCTCCCCGCATCCATGCTGGTGGACGATCAGCCCCCGAAGCGTTTGAACCCCGGGGGGAATCCAGATGCTAAAGTTGGCTCCGTAGGTAAGTTCGCCAGGGGAACTTGAGGGTTCGAGCCTTACGCGATAATACGGCGGGGCGGCTTCGGGATAGACGTCGTAGGGGGCCGATTGGCCCAGGATGGATCCTGCCGCAGCGATGGTCCAAAAAAGACATGCCATGGAAACCCAAGCGTTTGCGAACTTGGGATTCCACCGGGAACTCGATCGATGAGCGATCACTTGCATAGGAATCAATCCATTAGGATGAAATTTGGGTGAAGCCTAAGGCCGCTTTTCCAAGGATTTCCCAGGTAAGCGAGCCACCGGCGGGTCAACGGTAAACATTGCCAAAAGAGTTGACCTTGAGTATTCTATCGCATGTTCCGGGAAACTGAGTATTTGTCCCCGAAAAGCCCGGACATCAAAGTTATCTCGACATGAAAACCCCTTTTACCGTCTCTCAGATTGTAGACCCCGTCGATCTATTGCGGATCGGTCGCCAGTGGAATCGGTTGTGCGGAGAAACGCCCAACCAGAATGCGCCTCATAGCGGTAGGTGGGAACTTTCTTTCCCCTGGATGCTCGGTTGGCTCAGCGAACTTCCAGAGTCCCAGCGCGATCTGTTGGTGCTGATTGCAAGCTCGGGGGCGACCCTACGCGGGATCCTCCCGCTGGTTATGCACAGCACGCCTGCTGGACGCGAATTGCGTTTGATCGGCTCGGTAGGATGCTTGGCCGACTCGAAAGGGATCCTTGCCAATGGGCACGATCAAGAGGCTATCGGTGAGGCCTTTGGGGATTACCTAGCTTCCGAATGGCTTGGACAAGTCCCCTCGTTGCACCTGCAATCGGTAGCTCAGGAGGATCCAGGCATCAGGAGCTTTGTCGAAGCCTTGGTGTCCCACTCGGGTTGGAATGCTGAAACTAGACCTGAGCCGACCCAGCGTATGGTTCTGCGCCCAGTGCAGGGTCCTGACGGTGAACCGATCTGGCCTTTGAGTTGCCGTCGCGCGATCGCACTGGTCAAAAAGTCCCTCGATTCGGGGATGTTCAAGCTGACCGAGGCCTCGGAGGATACCGATCGGATGCAGGTGGCCAAGCATGCGATGATGATTCGTGGCATGTTGAAAAACGACGCTCCGGAACTCCAGGAGCCTTTCGGTTCGATCCCGATGTCTCAGCGCCTATTGGATTACCGATTTTCCAAAGGTGTATCGCGGCACCTCTCTCAAGTCGGGTGCCTAGGCTCCTGCCTGGTCGAATGGAAGGGAACCCCGATCGCAGGTGCATTGTTCGTCGACTTTGGTTCATCGCGGTCGGTGGTTTGGTCCGAAGTTCGGGTCCATCCCGACCAAGAACCTCTGGTAGCTTGGATGCTCCTGTCGCAACTTTTGAGGACCGCGATCCAAGGGGGCTTAAGAGAGCTTCAGTTGGGCTTGGCACTGGGGCACTACGCCAGGGCCATGAGGAACATGGCACCGAGCCTCTGGAGCATCAGCGTCGTCCCGCCCGGAGCCGGAAGCGAAGGAAACTCGGCCGACGCGCTCGAAACTGCGAACACTGCCAGCGACGAGTGAAATCGACCGTAGCATGGGTCTGCGACCCGTGCGTTACCGAATGCCGCAATTTCCCAGACGGGTCAAAGCCCCATCTTACGTTGACGAACCGTGCGGAGTCGGGAAGTGACTAAAACCAAATCGACTAGTCGACCGTAGCATGGGTCTGCGACCCGTGCGTTACCGAATGCCGCGATTTCCCAGACGGGTCAAAGCCCCATCTTACGGTGACGAACCGCGCGGTGTCGGGAAGTGGCTAAAGCCAAATCGACTAGTCGACCGTAGCATGGGTCTGCGACCCGTGCGTTACCGAATGCCGCAATTTCCCAGACGGGTCAAAGCCCCAACTTACGGTGACGAACCGCGCGGAGTCGGGAAGTGGCTAAAGCCAAATCGACTAGTCGACCGTAGCATGGGTCTGCGACCCGTGCGTTACCGAATGCCGCAATTTCCCAGACGGGTCAAAGCCCCATCTTACGGTGACGAACCGTGCGGAGTCGGGAAGTGGGTAAAGCCAAATCGACTAGTCGACCGTAGCATGGGTCTGCGACCCGTGCGTTACCGAATGCTGGGATTTCCCAGACGGGTCAAAGCCCCAACTTACGGTGACGAACCGTGCGGAGTCGGGAAGTGGCTAAAGCCAAATCGACTAGTCGACCGTAGCATGGGTCTGCGACCCGTGCGTTACCGAATGCCGCGATTTCACAGACGGGTCAAAGCCCCATCTTACGGTAACGAACCGTGCGGAGTCGGGAAGTTTGCCAAGAAACCGGGGACAGTCCCCGAGCGATAGGGTTCGTGTAGTCGTTGGGGAGGTGGATCATGATTGGGATGCGTCAGAACTTCTCATCATGAGATGGCTTGGTAGGACGGGTCCCAAAGGAATTTCCCATTCTTGCATGTTGGGCAGTCTCTTTGATCCAGTAGGAATGCTTCAATCACTTTGTCTGAATCGCAGTCTGGGCAAATTCTTTTGCTGCCCCTTGAATCAACTACCACATCGTGACCGCAATTGAGACACAAATGCGGGACATCGTTTCCAATACATTTTGCGAGAGCTTCGTGGTCAGGGTGGTAGGCGTACTTCCTCTCCCCTGTTTCGTCGATGTAGAAAGGATTACCATCGGACCACGCATCGATCTTGCGTCCGCAGCCTGAACAAACAAATCTTCGGCACTCTGCCATTTTTGAAACCAATCTTCTTGCGACGTGGTCTAGGTTTTCGATCAAAACAGGGGTGTAGACATCCTAGGCATGGAGAGTTACTTCAACCGATCGATGTAGATTGCAATGTCGTGATCATCAACAAGCGAAAACCGACGTTGCATCAAGGGTTCGCCATCGGGCGTGAACTGTACGTTTCCTGGTAGCTGCATATCCAACTTGGATTGCTCGAACTCTTCCTCGGTCATCTCTGGTATCTCTACGAACTCGTCTTCGGACAGGGCTTCACCGCCACCCTCTGGACCTGACCTCATCGCAAGCATCGGCGGTTGCGACCGTCTGATTCCACCGCCTTTGTACCATACAAGTGATCCAAAGTGATCAAAGCTCGGCGGCACTCGTGGAACCAGATCGCTTTCATTTACAAAATGCACCATTCGTCCACTTAGGGTAACTTCCATGTGCTTGCAAAACGCAGGGTTGCCGACCTTCGGTTGTCCAAAGGTCATAACACCAGCGATCTCCAGGTTCTCCATGGATGAGAGTCGGTAAGCACAAACAACGGCCAAGGCTCCACCAAGACTGTGACCAGTGATCCAAACCTTCTTCGGTTTGCTTGCTTCCAACACCTTGGCTAGTTGACCATGCAAAGAGTC
>Ga0315900_10008459_pt1 | contig 13231 bp, 15 predicted proteins | sample LakEriMetagenome_FD_203521 | JGI IMG/M metagenome (GOLD analysis project Ga0315900, IMG submission 203521) | Freshwater fungal communities from buoy surface, Lake Erie, Ohio, United States - Buoy 12 MA114 | ecosystem: Environmental > Aquatic > Freshwater > Lake > Lake biofilm | place: USA: Lake...
GAGCATGAACTCGAGCCCCAGTACGGACTTCCGGAGCGCCTGCCGTCCGGCGAGCGGATCCTCTGGCAGGGTTCGCCCGACGCGAAGGCTCTGGCCCTGAGCGCCTTTCACCTGCGCAAGCTGCTGCTGTATTTCGGCGTGCTGCTCGCTCTGCGGGGCGGTTTCGTCGTCGCTGATGGTGGCGATCTGGCGTCGGCGCTCTCGGCGCTGCTGTGGCCCGCGCTGCTTGCTGGCGCGGCGCTGGCGGCGGTTGCTTTGCTCGCCTGGCTGACGGCACGCACGACCGTCTACACGCTGACCGACCGGCGTGTGGTGATGCGCATCGGCATCGTGCTCACGCTTGCCTTCAATCTTCCGCTTGCCCGTATCGCATCGGCCGGTCTGCGCAGCGGAGCCGATGGTTGCGGTGACATCGTTCTCGGTCTGGCCGGCACCGACCGTATCGCGTGGTTGCAACTGTGGCCGCATGCGCGCCCGTGGCGTCTGACCCGTCCCGAGCCGATGCTGCGCGCCGTCCCGGATGCGGCTTCGGTCGCAGCCGCCCTCTCGGCAGCCTGGTCGAAGGCCACCGGCGTCGAGCTGCGCCCCGCCGAGCCCGCCGTCGCCTCCGGTGCGGCGCCGGTGCTGCAGCCGAGCCCGACATGAGCGCGAGCTCCCGCCCGCTCGGCGCGCAGCCGGCGCCCGACAGTTTTCCGCGATGGTTCCTGTACGGCGCCGGCGGGTTGATCCTGGTCTCACTGCTCAGCGTCGCACTCGTGCGGATCACCGGCAACGGTCCCGATCAGCGGGCCGCGCCGGCTGTGCAGGAGCGGCCGCTCCGCTTTACCGACCGGCCGGACGGCGGCATCGCGGTGGTCGACGCCACCACGGGGGCGCTGGTTGCCGACATCCACGGCGAGCAGGGCTTTCTGCGCGGCGCGCTGCGCGCTCTTGCCCGCGAGCGCAAGTCGCGCGGACTCGGCAGTGAGCAGCCGTTTCAGCTGATCGCACGCACCGACGGCCGCCTCACCCTGGCCGATCCGGCAACCGGCCAGCGCATCGATCTCGAGTCCTTCGGAGCGGCCAACGCAGGAGCCTTCGCGGCGCTGCTCGGCCCCTCCTCCCGCTGAAAGGCCAAGCACCATGACGACCTCTTCCGCCGCGATCGAGTCCGCCAACGACGTTGCCGCGCGAGCGCGCGCCGAGTCGCTCATCAGCCCGCGCTTCTACACCACCGACTTCGAGGCGATGGACCGCATCGACGTCTCGCCGCTGCGCGCGGAGTGGGACGCGATGCTGGCCGAGTACGAGGGCGACAACAACCACGATCACTTCCAGCGCAACGAAGCGTTCGCCGACGAGGTCAGAGACGTCTTTTCGAAGGTCTCGCCCGAGTTGCGACAGGAGTTCCTCGACTTCCTGATCACATCGGTGACGAGCGAGTTCAGCGGCTGCATCCTGTACAACGAGATCCAGAAGAACGTGCGCAACCCCGACATCAAGGCGCTGATGCGCTTCATGGCGCGCGACGAGTCGCGCCATGCGGGATTCATCAATCAGAGCCTCAAGGATTTCGGCATGGGGCTCGATCTCGGCGACCTCAAGCGCACGAAGCAGTACACCTTCTTTCGCCCGAAGTTCATCTTCTACGCGACCTACCTGTCGGAGAAGATCGGCTACGCGCGCTACATCACGATCTACCGGCAACTCGAGCGCCACCCCGACAAGCGCTTTCATCCGATCTTCCGGTGGTTCGAGCGCTGGTGCAACGACGAGTTCCGGCACGGCGAGTCGTTCGCGCTGATCATGCGCGCCGACCCGCGCCTGCTGCGCGGCGTGAACCTGCTCTGGATCCGGTTCTTCCTGCTGGCGGTCTACGCGACGATGTACGTGCGCGATCACACCCGGCCGCTGCTGCACCAGGCGATGGGCCTCGACTCCACCGAATACGATCATCAGGTCTTCGACATCACCACCGAGATCGCCCGGCAGGTGTTTCCGGTCTCCCTCGACACCCGACATCCTGCCTTCATGGCCGGGCTGGATCGGCTCTGCCGCATCCGTGCGGGCTACGATCGGGCGGGCGAACGGGGCGGGATCGTCGGGCGGGTGCAGCAGGCCGGATTCGCGATCGCCGGCGCGTTCACGTTCGCCCGGCTGTATCTTCACCCGGTGCGCAGGCACGAACTGCCGTCGCAGGTGCGCGTTGCGCCGGCCTGGTAAGCGGCGGGCTCGCGGAGTCGCCGGAGCCAGCGCGTGACCGGGATACTCTGCGCCGTCGCCACCGCGGTGGCCGCCTGGTGGCTGAGCACCGGCCTCGTGCTCATCCTGGTCAGGCTGGCGAACCGCGCCGAGCGCCTCAGTGCGTTTCTCGCGACAGTGGTCGCGGTCGTCGCGTTGGCGGGATTGGCCCAGACCGCCCGTCAACCTGACCTCGCCGGCATCTATGGCGCCTTCGCCTTCGCCCTGCTGGCATGGACGTGGCACGAGCTCACCTTCCTGTGTGGCTGGGTCACCGGGCCCCGGCGTTGCGCGCTGCCCGCGGGGCTGCGCGGGTGGCAACGCTTCGTGCAGTCGCTACGCGCCATCCTCTGGCACGAACTGGGCATCGCCGTCATCGCGCTGCTCATCGTCGCGCTCGCGTGGGGTCAACCAAACCAGGTCGGCGTGGGGACGTTTCTCGTGCTGTGGGTCATGCGCGCGAGCGCCAAGCTGAACCTCTTCCTGGGCGTGCGCAACCTCAGTGAGCAGTTTCTCCCCGACCATCTGGTCTACCTGCAGAGCTTCTTCCGGCGCCGGCGCATGAACGCGTTCTTCCCGCTCGCCGTCGGTCTGGCGCTCGTGGCGCTGGCGGCGATCATTGCCGCGGCGCTCCATCCCGACGCTTCGCCGGCCGAGTCTGCCGGCCACGCGCTGGTCGCCACGATGCTGGCGCTGGCCATCGTCGAGCACGCGATGCTGGTGCTGCCGCTCGACACGGTCGCGCCCTGGCGCTGGGCGCTTGCCCGCCGGCCCGTCGCGGGCGGTGAGTCTGACCAGCCCTCGGCCGCGCCGCGCGAGCCCGTGGGCGTTGCCGCCGCAGGAAGCGATGAGAAGCTCCTTCATGCCCGATAGTCCGTCAGCTGCCCGGCCGGTCGACGGCGACGCACCGCTCGCCCTGGTCATCGGCAGCGGCTTCGGGGGCCTCGCCGCCGCGATCCGTCTCGCCTGCAAGGGGTGGCGCGTCCAGGTCCTCGAAAAGCTCGACGCGCCCGGCGGCCGCGCGTACGTCTGGGAGCAGGACGGATTCCGATTCGACGCCGGACCGACGATCATCACCGCGCCGTTTCTGCTCGACGAGCTCTGGGAGACCGCCGGGCGGCGCTTCGCCGACGACGTCGAACTCAGGCTGATGGACCCGTTCTACCGGATCCGCTTCGACGACGGCACGTGGTTCGACTACACCGGCGATCCGGATCGCATGCGCGCCGAGGTCGCCCGCTTCAATCCGAGCGACGTTCCCGGCTACGAGGCTTTTCTGATCGAGGCGGCGAAGTGCTACCAGCTCGGTTTCATCGAGCTGGGCAGCATCGCGTACAACACCCTCGGCGACCTGGTCGGCGGGCTGCCCAACATGGTCAGGATGCGCGGCTGGCGCAGCATCTGGCAGATGGCGTGCCGCTACTTCAAGGATCCGAAGCTGCGGGTCGTCATGAGTTTTCATCCGCTGCTGATCGGCGGCAATCCCCTCTCCGTGACCTGCATCTACAGCCTGATCAACACGCTCGAGCGGCGCTTCGGTGTCCACTGGGCGATGGGCGGAACCGGGTCGATCGTTCGCGCGATGGTGAGACTGCTCGAGAGCCTGGGCGGCAGCATTCGCTACGACGCGGAAGTGGCGAAGATCGACATCGAGGGGCCGGCCGGCGGGCGCGGGCGGGCCACCGGCGTCGTCCTGAAGAGCGGTGAGCGGCTGCCCGCCGATATCGTGGTCTCGAATGCCGACACGATGTGGACCTATCGCCATCTCGTCGATGCGCGCTGGCGCCGCCGGTGGACCGATGCCAGGATCGAGAACAGCCGCCACTCGATGAGTCTGTTCGTCTGGTACTTCGGAACCGATCGGCGCTGGGACGATGTGCCGCACCACATGATGGTGCTGGGTCCGCGCTACGAAGGGCTGCTGCGTGACATCTTCAAGCGGCACGTGATCCCCGCCGACTTCAGCCTCTACCTGCATCGGCCCAGCGCCACCGACCCCTCGGTGGCGCCCGCCGGTTGCGATGCCTTCTACGTGCTCAGCCCGGTCTCGCATCTCGACAGCGGCACCGACTGGCGGGCAACGGCCGAGTCATACCGGCGCTCGGTCGAGCAGGCCCTGGAGCGCACGGTGCTGCCCGGCCTGAGCCGGCACGTCGTGTCCTCGAGAGTCATGACGCCGCAGGACTTTCACGACCGCCTCCTGTCCTACAAGGGAGCGGCCTTCGGCATGGAGCCGCTGCTGCTGCAAAGCGCCTGGTTCCGGCCGCACAACCGCAGCGAGGACGTCGACCGGCTGTTCATGGTCGGCGCCGGAACCCACCCAGGCGCCGGGGTTCCCGGCGTCCTGATGTCAGCCAAGACCCTCGAACAGGTACTGCCCGATGTCCGCGCCTTCGTCTGACGCGATCGAATCGCCGGCGCAGTCCGGCTACGATGCCGCTGCCTGCCGCGCGCTGATGCGCGGTGGCTCGAAAACCTTCTTCGCCGCGTCGCTGCTGCTGCCTGCGCGGGTCCGGGCGCCGGCAAGCGCCCTCTATGCCTATTGCCGCCTCGCCGACGACGCGATCGATCAGGGCGCCGATCCGAGAGCGCAGGTGCGCGCGCTGCAGAACCGGCTCGACGCCGTCTATCGAGGCAGGCCCGGCAACGAACCGGCCGATCGCGCCCTGGCTCAGGTCGTTCACGGCTTCGGCCTGCCCAGGGCCCTGCTCGACGCGCTGCTCGAGGGCTTCCTCTGGGATACCGAAGGTCGCCGCTACGACACCCTTTCCGACGTGCTGGATTACGGTGCCCGGGTGGCCGGCACCGTGGGCGCGATGATGTCGCTGGTGATGGGCGTGCGCACCCCATCGGCGCTTGCGCGGGCCTGCGAACTCGGCGTGGCGATGCAGCTGACGAACATCGCCCGCGATGTCGGGGAAGATGCGCGCAACGGCCGGCTCTACCTGCCTCGCGACTGGCTCGCGCAGGCGGGCGTGGACGTCGACGCGTGGCTGGCCGCGCCCCGGTTCACGCCGGCCATCGGATCGGTGGTGCAGCGTCTTCTTGCCCAGGCCGACGTGCTGTACCGGCGCTCGGCGCTCGGGATTGCCGAGCTGCCCCGCGACTGCCGACCAGCCATCGACGCCGCCCGCAACGTGTATGCCGAGATCGGTCGGCAGCTGGAGCGCGACGGACTCGACTCGGTCACGCGGCGCGCCGTGGTGCCCGGCAGGCGCAAGCTGGTGCTGGTCGCCTTCTCGACCCGCACCCTGCTGCTGCCGGTCGCGCAGGGCCGCAGCCCCGAGCCGCTGCCCGAGATCGCCTTCCTGGTCGACGCGGCCAGCGCCGAGCCGCGTTCGATGAGGGTTGCAGGCGCGCCTGCGGTGCCGCGGCGCAGCTTCGACGAGCGCATCATCTGGGCGACCGACCTTTTCGCCCGGCTGGCTGAACAGGACAGGCGCGCCGGCCGCTGACGCCGCGCGGCACCGTGGTGGACGACTCCTTGCCCCTGCTCAAGCTGGTCGAGGTGCTCGGCGTGCTGGCGGCCGGCATCGGGTTCGCTTGGTGGCAGTTCTCCGACCTGGCAAAGGCCCGGCGGGAGTCTCGGCGCGAGGACGGGCAGCCGACGAACGATGCTGCGCAGCCGGGTCGGCGCGCCGATCATGGTGCCGACGACGGCCGCCCCGACGTGATCGGACCGGGGGACCCGGACGCATCGGCGCGGGACGATACGCAAGGCATGGGAGGCAGGCGATGAGCGGCTCGCTGAAGATCATCCATGTTCTTTGCGCCTGCCTTTTCCTGGGCAACGTCATCGTCAGCGGCACCTGGGCGGCGCTGGCCGAGCGCACGCGCAATCACGCGATCATCCAGTTCAGCAACCGCATGGTGCTGATGACCGACCTCCTGTTCACGCTGGGGGGGTCGCTGGGGGTGGTGATCACGGGCTACCTGATGGCCGACCGTTGGGGTGGCGAGGCGCTGCACCCGTGGATACGCTGGTCCTACCTGCTCTTCGGCCTGTCGGGGCTGATCTGGCTGCTCGTGCTGATGCCGATCCAGCTCAAGCAGCGCCGCCTGCTGCGCGAGACCGACGTCATCACCCCGCAGTACCTGCGGCTGTCGCGCACCTGGCAGATCTGGGGCGCCGGTGCGACGATCCTGCCCCTGCCGATTCTCTACTTCATGATCAACAAGCCGGCATGAGGCCGGCCGGCGAGAGCCTGCGCGGCCAGGCGGTCCTCATTACCGGGGCGGGCGCGGGAATCGGCGCGGCTGGCGCGCGCGAGCTGGTTCGCAGGGGGGCGTTTGCGGTGCTTCTGGACGTCGATGGCGCACTGGCGACCGCGACCGCCGAGGCGATCGGCCCCGCGGCCTCGGCCGTCGCGGGTGACGTCTGCTCGCCCGCCGACTGCCAGCGTGCGGTCGACGTCGCGCTGCGCCGTCACGGCCGCCTCGACGCGGTCTGGGCCAACGCCGGTATCGCATCGTTCGGCCCGCTCGCGCACACCGATCCTGTGGCCTGGCGCCGCTGCTTCGAAGTCAACGTCTTCGGCGTCTTCAACAGCTTCAGGGCCGCGCTGCCCGCGGTGCTCGAGCGCCGCGGCAGCCTGCTGGTCTCGGCATCGGCGGCGAGCTTCGCGCATCCGCCGATGATGTCGGCTTACGCCGCCTCGAAAGCGGCCGTCGAGGCGATGGCCAATGCGTGGCGCATCGAACTCGCTGCGCATGGCGTGGGCGTCGGCGTCGTTCATGCCTCATGGGTGCGCACGCCATTGGTCGAGGAGGGAGAGTTGCACCCCGGCTTCCAGCGTCTGCGCGATACCGCGCCGCGCTGGTTGCGCGCTCAGATGCCCGCCGAGCAGGCGGCGCGACTGATCATCGATGGTCTCGAGCGCCGGGCCGACAGGATATGGGTGCCCGGATGGGTGCGGATGCTGCACTGGCTGCGGCCCCTGCTGCATCTGCGGGGCGCCGAGGCAGGGCTGCGCCGTGCTGCGCCGGATCTCGAGGCGATATACCTCGAGGGCTTGCGTGAACACGGGGCGCTGGCCTCGTCGCTGGGTCCTCGTGAGCACGCGCGTGCCGTTGGCGCTGAGGGCGATCCCGCGGGTCGCTGAGCGCGGGCCTCACGGGCGGCGCGGCATGCGCCACGGCAGCATCAGACGCACCGGCAAAGACACCACACGCGGCACGTCGAGCGTCTCGTGGATCGAGACCACCGACTCGCCGAGCAGCGTAGAGCGGATCTTCGAGCGCACGTAGAACGGCGTGTCCTCGAGCGTCTCCAGCAATACCGGCGCAGGCGTGCGTTCGCCGCGTGCGTGCCGGGCGATCCGCCACAGGGAGGCGGGCAGATCGTGCCTCGGCGGAGCCTCGAAGGCCTCGTGGCTGCCATCGCGGCGGAAACGTGCGGCAATGACGCGCTCGCCGCCGCCCCGGTGCCTGACGTCGTACACGACCGCGGTGTCGCCGTTGGCGACCTTGCCGCGAGACCAGTCCCAGTCGGCGAATGCGCGATCGACGGGCTCGCTGCCGTCGTTGGCGTCGAAGTAGGCATCGCCGCTCCAGCGCAGCCCGGGTTGGCGCAGATCCACCTCGACGCGCGCGCACGGGGCCACCGGCCCCCAGCGATGGCGGCCCGCGCGGTCGAGGCTGGCGACGAACGGGCAAAGGCCCTGCGGCCACAATCTGATTCGGCCCCGCACGGGCAGGGGAATCGGTGCGCAGCGCTCGTCGATATCGACCTGCAGGCAGTTGCCGTCCCAGGTGAGGCCGCTCGGGCCGATGCGGAAATGCCGGCTTGCGCGCTCGATGTGCCGGCTGCCTCGCTCGGTCATTGCCCAGCGCCTGCCGCCGGCGCCGTACAGCGCGACGTTGAGCGCGCAGTGATTCTCGGGGTCGGGCCGGCCGCGGGCGCGTGCGAGGGCGTAGTAGGGCGAGAAGACGCTGCCGACGAACGCGATGACCGTGAGCCCGTATCGCTCGTCATCGCTGATCGCGTCGAAGTACCACCAGAGGTAGCCGCCCGGCGCGACGGCCTGATCGAAGCGCGGAGCGCCGTCGATGTCCCGGCCTGCAGCCGGCCGGCCGTCCTGGGGGCCGGCCGCCCCGTCGTTCACGCGAACGTGGTGCAACGACGGGGTCGCCCGGGGAGGCGCTGGCTTACTTCGAGGGCGCAGCCGCAGGCGCGGCCGGCGCGGCGGCGGAGGCGGCCGCGGCAGCAGGGGCAGCCGCTGGGGCTGCCGGGGCGGCCGAATTCGACCCGCCCGCGACGGCGAGCAGCTCGGGGTGAGCCTGCGCCATCTTGGCGCCATACAGGGGCTTGTAGGCGCCCTGATGGCAGGTTGCGCAATTCACCTTGGCGACATCGCCCTTGGGACCAAGACGGTCGGCCGGGAAGGTCTTGGTGAGCGGCTCCATGTACGCCACGTTCAGATCGCGGGCCATGCGGATGCCGTGCCAGGCCGTGACCCGCTGTGGCGGCGCTTCGCTCCAGGACTGGAAGTTGCGCGTGTTGTGGCAGTACGTGCAGTTCACGCCCAGCGATGTCGACATGTGCATCATCAGCGCGTAGGTGTGCTCGGCCTGCTTGGTGGTGTTGCGGTTGAACGCATCACCGGTGAAGCGCAGCGCCTGATCACCGTTCACGCGGATGGGCAGTGCATCCTTCAGGTACGGCGTGAATGGGTCGAACGGCAGGGAGCTCAGCGCGACGGACGGCGCGGCGATGTTCTGCCCGGCAAGATCGCCCATCAGCGAGTTCTCGTGCCGGCGATCCTTGGGCGCGAACCAGACCTGCGCCGGAACCGGGTTGCCGCGGTGGCAGGTGTAGCAGGTGACCCCGGTGTCGCCGACGTGCTTCTGCCATTCGGCGTTCACGTGCTGCGTCATCTGGATCATGCGGCGCGCCACCACCTTCGTGTATTTGCTGTCGTCGGCGAGGTTCTGCAGGTTGTGGCAGTAGCCGCAGCCCTGGTCGGGGGCCACCCACTGGGTGATCGAAGTCATGTGCCGGGTGAACTCGGCCACGCTCAGATCGCCGAGTACCTGCACGTTCTGGTAGACCTCCTTGGCTTTGGGTCCGTCGCTGCCCGCCGGCGGCTGGGCGGCAGGTGCGGCGTTCAGGCTCGCCTGTTGCGCGAGCAGACGGGGGTTGTAGACCTGCTCCATGCCGGTACCGCGGTAGCCGGTCTGGACGGTGGTGACCGGTGGGCGCTCGCAGCCGGCCAACACCAGGGCGGCCAGCGGCAGCGCAAGCAGCCGGATGGATCGGGCGAAGGCGCTCATGGTTTGACTCCCAGCAGGGCAGGGTCGACGCTCAGCGGATAGACGGCGGGGTAGGCGGGCGCCACGTGATGCTTGACGGCCCAGAGATACCAGTTGTCGACCACGGTGCCTGTCAGCAGGATGCCGATGCCGCCGGTGAGCGGGCACAGGACCGCGAACCACCACGCCCAGCGGTGAATGGACTCCATCGTCGCGTTGAAGCCCATGGTCCAGCGCCAGAAAAGGCCCGCGCGTTCCGAGGCCGTGCCGCGATCGACGATCTGCTCGATCTCGCGCTCGCCGCCGTAACGACCCACCGCGAGGATGGTCGCGCCGTGCATGGCGAACAGCAGCACCGAGCCGTAGAGAAAGACGATCGACAGCGCGTGGAACGGGTTGTAGAACAGGTTCCCGTGCCGCAGCGACAGCGCGGACACCCAGTCGAGGTGCGGGAAGATCCCGAACGGAACCGCCTCCGACCAGTTGCCCATCAGCAGCGGGCGGAAGAAGCCGCACACGAGGTACAGCCAGATCGCGGCGGCAAAGGCCCACGCGATGTGGGTGCCCATGCCGAGCTGGCGAGCCCGCCGGTAGGTGCGCGCCCACCAGAGGAAAAGCGACACCGTCAGCAGGAAGCCGGTAATGATCCACCAGCCGCCCTGCGCCAGCGGCGGGATGCTCAGCCCGTAGGCCGGAGGTGGTGGTTCGAGCGCCAGCCAGAACAACTGGCGCACCAGCTCGATGGGACTGAAGTCCACCGACGCCAGCATGTTGAAGCCGATGATGTTGAAGGCGAGCGTGCCGAACAGCAGCGACGCGACGCCCAGCCCGCCCAGGTAGACCGGTCCGATCTGGGCGTTGCCCAGCCGGCCGAGCAGATGCACGACGAACGGTTGGCCGGTGCGCTTCCAGTCGTCGCGCGGCAACTCGACCCCATCGTGCAGCGGACCGGTGGGTTGGACCGCGGTGAACAGATTCTGATATTCCGCCATGACTTGCTCCCGGGGTCCTAGCGCCAGATCGGCATGTTGAGCCACCAGCCCCACCATTCGGGCCAGCTGCGTGTCCAGAAGGGGCCGCTCACCACGATGCAGACGGCGGCGAACCACACGGAGGCCAGCGCCAGGAACAGACCCAGCCGGTGGATGCCGAGCGTGCCGACCGAGTAGCCGATGAAGTCACGGAAGAACGTGTCTTCGTGCTCCGGCGTCTTGACCACTTCGCCCTTCTTCGGATTCGTCGAAGACAGCACGAGTCCGCCGTGCATCGCGAGCGCCAGCGTCGTGGCGAAGAACAGGCTCGCGGCGATGCAGTGCCAGGGGTTGTAGTGGAAATGCAGGTACTGGTAGGCGACGTTGCTCACCCAGTCCAGGTGGCTGAAGATGCCGTAGGGGAATGCATGCCCCCACGCGCCGAGCAGCACCGGGCGAATGACCTGCAGCGTCACGTAGGCGAGGATCGCGAAGCTGAATGCCACGGGCACGTGCAGACCCATGCCGAGCTTGCGGCAGATCTCGACCTCACGCAGTGCCCACGAGCAGAAGGCGCCTAGCGCGCAGACCGTGATGATCTGCCACAGGCCTCCTTCCATCATCGGCGCGAGATTCAACCCGTACTTCAGGTCGGGTGGCGCGATGCTGATCTGCCAGAGATTCCAGGTCGGGCCCATGGCCGCGCCCCAGAGAATCATGGCGGTGCCGACCAGCGTGAAAAAGGCGGTCGTGACACCGAAGAAACCGACGTAGAACGGTCCGATCCAGAAGTCGAACAGATCTCCGCCGACGAGGGTTCCCCCTCTGACGCGGTATTTTCTCTCGAAGCTCAGCATGGCCATTTCGAGTTCTCCAGTTGCTGTGCGCTGTGCATCAGCCGATCGCGTTCCGGCGTGGTCGCGGGGGGTGGGCGGGGGCCGGAGCCCTTGTCCGCCCACCTGCGCGGCATCGACGCCGCGCGGCCGCTACTTGCCCGGAGGCGTCGGCGCGTTCTGCGAGGCTTTCGCAGCCGCGGCCTTGGCCGTGTCGGGGTGCCAGCTGTTGATGTTGTAACGATCGCCGCTGATTTGAATCAGGTGGATGCTCGTCGAGACAAAAGCGATCAGCAGTCCGGTGAGGATGATCGCTTTGCGCGGATCGACGATGCGCCAGTAACGCCACATGTTGGAGTCCTTTCGCTAGCTCAGGTGGGAGATGACGGTGTAGACGGCAGACTTCACGCCGCCCAACATCGATTGCGCTCCTTCGGCTCCGGGGAACCAGGTGCGCCAGTTCCAATTCAGCAGCTGCCCAACCACGGCGAGCACGAGGAACACGACGAACAGCGCCACGAAGATCAGGACCATGCCGTCGAGCGGTTTGCCGATCGGCGCTTGCTGTACGGCGGATTTCAGTGCCATGACTGCCTCCTTGGATTACGGGTCTAACTCAGAACCAGGGGCGCCAGATCCACACCAGGCTGTGCGCGAAGAACGCGCCAGCCGCCCAGAGCAGATAGCCCTGGACGTAGTACTTGTGGAATTCCTGACACTCCGCGTCCGTCAGTCCGGACGGATTGACCTTTTCAGTCATTGTCGAAGTCCTCGTTGAATCGCCTCGCGGCAACGGCCCTGCCAGACGGCCTGGCCTGAAAGACCGACGCGTTGCCGCGCCGGCACCCAGACGCCGGGGGAACCCGGCGCATGCCCGGGCGATCCGGAGAGATTGCTTCGCTTGTCATGCGAGGCTCCCTTCCCTGGATCGTCCAAACAATCGAGTCAGTCCTTCGGCCTGCACCGAAGCGAGTCCGGCTGCACGCGCATCGAGCTCGGCCGCGTCGCGCATGCGCTTGGCGGCGGAGATGCGCACCAGCACCGGTTCGTCCTCGAGCAGGCGCTCGAGCAGCTGATGCGCCGCCGCGTCCCAGGGCATCGAGCCGGCGCCGCTCGCGCGGCTGGGCGTGGCCTCGATGCGGTCCATGTCGGTGGCGAGCGGCAGGATGTGGAACAGCGCATCGAACAGCGCGTTGCACACCTCCTGCACGAGGTAGGTGGCGCCGGCGTAGCCCATGAACGGCGTGCCCGTGTGCCGGCGCACGATGGCGCCGGGGAACGACGCCGGAATGTAGGCGGCGCGCCCACCGCATTCGGCCAGGTACATGCGCTCGTTGTAGCTGCCGAACATCACGAGCGGGGTCTGGGTCTGGACCAGCTTGCGCACGGCCGCGTTGTCGGTCTTGTCGCCGGGGCGCCGTGCAACCGCGAAGCGGCAGGGCAGACCGAGTTCGTCCTCGAGGAAGCGCTGCAGGCCGCGCGCGTAGGTCTCGCCGGCCACCACCGCGAAGCTGGCCGTGGCGAAGAAGTCCTGGGTCACCGAACGCCACAGGTCCCAGACCGGCTTGATGGTGGTGTGCTTCTCGCGCTCGATGAAGGGCTCGGGGTCGAGGTCGAGCAGCTCGCCGAGCTTGCGCAGGAAGCGGGTGGTGCTGTGCAGGCCGATCGGCGCGTGCAGCCACGGCCGATCGAGGGCTTCGCAGAGCGCCGGGCCGAACTCGCGATACAGGCAGATGTTGACGTCGGCCTCGACCAGCCGGGACACGTCGGCGACGTGGCTGCCCAGCGGGAAGACCATGTTGATCTCGGCGCCGATGCCCTGCACCAGGCGGCGGATCTCGGCGAGATCGCTGGGGGAGTTGAAGGTGCCGTAGCAGGGCCCGACGATGTTCACGCGCGGCTTCTCGCCGGGCGCGCGCGGCTTGCGCTCGGGTACCTTGCGCATGCCGTATTCGT
>Ga0315900_10008460_pt1 | contig 13231 bp, 9 predicted proteins | sample LakEriMetagenome_FD_203521 | JGI IMG/M metagenome (GOLD analysis project Ga0315900, IMG submission 203521) | Freshwater fungal communities from buoy surface, Lake Erie, Ohio, United States - Buoy 12 MA114 | ecosystem: Environmental > Aquatic > Freshwater > Lake > Lake biofilm | place: USA: Lake...
TGGGAAAGCGTCCACACCGTTCCGAACGTTGGAGACATGGCCATGCCTCAGGCCAAGAACTTCGACGGCGGTCTCCATGGCCGCTCGTCATCCGTTGCCCACGGCGAATCGCACCCGCTCGACGCGAACGAGCCGGCGTCGCACCCCGCACGCACCTCATCGCGATACGCGCGCAGTTCGCCGGTCGAGCGCGTCCTCGACGACTTCATGCAAGCGCTTCTCCGCGGCGACCGCCCCGCAGGGCACCGCATGCTGCGAGAGCAGGCCGAAGCCGGGGTGACCGCCGAGCAACTGCTCGAGGACCTCGTCTGGCCGGCGTGCTCGACGCTCGACGGATGGTCGCGGCGCGACCAGATCTCGGCCGTCCATCTCCATTGCGCCACGCTGCTTCTCCGACAGCTGTCGCACGCGCTTGGCGAGGCTCTCCCACATCGACCATCGCGCGGTCGCACCATTCTCGTCACGAGCGGGCCGAAGCCCCTTGAGGAACTCGCCGCCGAGGTGTTCGTCGATCTCGCGGAAGCGGACGGCTTCGACGTGGTGTTCCTCGGCGGGGGCGTCGAGTCGGACGACGCCTTCGAGGAGATCGGCAAGCGGCTCCCGGACTTCGTGATCAGTTATGCGGCGGCTGGGACCGATGCGGCTCGGCTGCGGCGCCTGCTTCACGCCCTCGAGACCCAACGCCCGGTTCCGGGACTCCGGGTCGGGGTCGGCGGCGGCGTATTCAGCAGGGCGCCCGGCCTCGCGGACGAACTGGGGATCGACCTGCAGGGCGACAGCCCGTTCGACCTGCTGGCGGCCCTGCGGACGGTTGCCGGGGCTGCGAGACGCCCCGGCAGCGCACGCGCCGCATAGGTCACGCGCCAGGCGAACCCAGGCATCCGGTCGCCCCTCGGTTCCCAACAGGAACCCTCCGAATCCTGTTGGCACCGTGAAATCTGCGGAACGAAACCCAACCTCGCCCGTACACTTGATGCTGTTCCGGCGCCGCCCGGCCATGTCCATGGCCAAACGGCCGGCCGGACCGCGAGTTCAGGCGGCGTTCAGGTGAAGATCCTCAGATGCTCGACGCGCGAACCGAGAAACTGACCATCGAGCGCGCCCGCAGGGGCGACCGGGATGCCATCGCCGAACTGATCGAAGCCTACCAGCGCCCGCTCGAGTCGTTTCTCTTCAGGCTCTGCGGCAAGCACGAACTCGCCGAGGACATCGCCCAAGAGGCGTTCGTCCGCGTCATCAAGTCCCTGCATCGCTTCGACGACCAGTATCGCTTCTCCACGTGGCTCTTCACGATCGGAAAGCGCCTGCTCGTCAACGCCCAGCAGAAGATGAAGCCCGTCGCCGAGAGCGAGCTCGTCGAGTTCCGCGCCGGCGAGTCGAAGACTCCGCTCGGCGAAGTCGAGTCGGCCGAGCGTGGACAGCGCATCGCGAAGATGGTGGCGCTTGCCGTCGATTCGCTCGTCTCGCCCCAGCGCGAGATCGTGCTGCTGTTCCACCAGCAGGGCTGGTCGGTGCAACGGATCTCGGAAGAGCTCGGGATGCCGGAGGGCACGATCAAGAGCCATCTGTTCCGCGCGCGGCGCCGGATGCTCTTCGCGATCGAACAGAGCGGCGTCTCCAACCCGAACGAGGTGTTCCAGTGAACTGGGATGCCGACGGCATGGGCGCGCTTGACGGCGCGAACGGCGGGCGCCGCCCCTCGGGGCGCGCGCAACGGACGCTCGTGCGCGTGCTGCTTGCCCTGCGCGGCGAGGCCGCACGCGGCGGAGCCAGGTCGCGCGACCGCGCGCGGGCCGAGGCCCTTGCCGATCGCATCATGCTCGAGCTTCCGCGCAGCGTGCTTCCGCTGGGAATCGCAGCCGCCGTGATCGTGTCCGTGGTGTGCACCATGCCGCTCGTGCGCGACGCGGTCGCGCCCGCCGATGCGACCGCTGTGCCGGTGTCGAGCGTCGTCGAGCTGGGCATCCGCGAGAACGGCGAAGCCCTGAGCGATGGCCTCGGTGCGCTGCGCGAGATCATGGCGCCTTTCGCAGCCGAGCCAGCACCTCTCGAGGAGCCGTCGTCTTCGGCCCCTCCCGCGAACGCTGCCGCGCCGTTCTCCCGTTCCTGACGAGAGGACTCGGTGGAATCTCTCTCCGCACTCGTTCGATCCACACTCGCCACGCTGACGCTCCTCGCGTCGCTTCTGTCGCTCCGACCGGCGGTGGCCGACAACGCCGCCTTCGCGCTCGCCCCGAAGGACGCGACGATCGCGATCGATGCGCGCGCAGCGACCGAAGTGCTCGGCACCGGCGGCGAGGCGGTTCGCACGCTCCTCAGCGTGCTTGCGGGCGAACGCGCGCTCGAGACCTTCGACGCGCTCGCGCGTCGGACTCGGGCCGACGTCGACGTCGCGGCGAAGGAAGTGTTCGCCGGCCGCGTCGTCTTCTACGCGATGGATTCCGGGCGCGATGCGCCGACCTGGATGTTCGGCGTCGAGGCGGACGACGCGCGATGCGAGCGCGTGCTCAAGATGCTCGGAGCGCGCATGCACGCTCCCGGGCGCTTCACGTCGAACGCCGAGCGGCTCCTGCTCCGGAGGGTCGGCGGCTGGCTCCTCATGTCGCCGATCGATCTCGGCGAAGCTCCGCTCGACGAGGCGGCCGCGCGCATCGTGCGCGAGGATCCCGCGATCTCGCTGCTCGGCGACCCGCTCATGCAGGCGTTCCTCGGCTCCGACGCCCCGGTGCGGATCTTCCTTCGCCATGACGCACCGGTGGGCGGCGCGACCACCATCGGGCTCACGAGAACCAAGCGGGGGATTCGCGCGGAACTGCGCGGCAACTACGACGCGTCGCCGCTTGGCGCGCCGGCGGCGGCGGCACCGCTTGACGAGCGACTCGTGTCGGCGTTCGACGACGCGGCGGTCCTCGTTCTGGTCAATCCGACCGACGGGCGTCCGAGCGGATCCGATGTCTTCTGGCTCGGCCTCGTTCCTGAACTCGCAGCATCGCCGGCGATGCGGTCGAATCTCGCGGGCGAGCGCCTGCTCGCCATCGGCGTCTCGAATCGCGACGACGTCGTGCGCCCCGCCATCGCGCTGGCGTGGCGTGTGGAGGATGTCGCGCAGGCCGATGCCGAGCAGGATCTCTTCATGCACAACGTCTGCTGCGGCATGGTTCGCGCCCTCGAGCCGAAGTGCGCGAACTCGACCGCAGGCGCATTGACGACCCCACCGGAACCGTCGCCCGCCCAGGCGCTGACAGAGCCGCACACGACGGGCGCGCGCACCTGCGAGGCGCTGGGCCCGTTCGCCGACCGCTACCTCGGCACCAGCTTCAAGCTCGGACGCTCCGTCCTTTGCTGGTCCACTGTCTCGACCCATTGCGGCGGCTGGCAGGTCTATGCAAGCGACGAGCGATGGCTCGAGACCGTCGGCTCGAAGTTGAAGGCACACCAGCGCGCCGCCGAACCGCTGCCACCGGCGGCTGGATTCGGGTTCTGCGACGGCCGCCGCGCTGCGAACCTCATCCGCGCGTGGCAGCCTCTCGTCGAGGGGCAGGGGCCGGGCGTGGTGCGGCTCCAGCGCGGCCTCGAGGCGGTCGCGACCGCCCTCGAGGGCGTCGGCAAGGTTTCCTTCCGCTACGAGACGCCCTCCGCCAACACGCTGCGCGCCACCGTCGACATCGTCCAAGCCTCGCGCGCACCCGCGGTTCCGGGCGCGGGGACCGAGCCGAGGCGATGAGCGGCGGCGAGGCACGCGTCCACGACGCGACGGATGCTCGCGCGGAACTCCTCCTCCGCGCCTCGCGCCATCCGCTTGCCGCAGACGTGGCCGCAGCCCTCGAAAGCTCTCTCGAAAGCTCTCTCGAGAACTCCCTCGAGGATGCGCCCCCGACCAAGGCAGGCCGCATGGCGTTGCTCGTGAGCGGCGGCGGCGACTCGATGGCGATGCTGCTCCTCGTGGCTGCCATCTGCGAGCGCGACGACGCAGCGCTCGAATCGCTCGCGGTCCTGAGCGTCGATCACGGCCTGCGCCCCGACGCGCGCGCCGAGTGCGAAAGCGCAGTGCGGCTTGCTGCAACCCTGGGAATCGCGCGGCGTGAGATCGTGCGGGTCGAGGTGCAGACCGACGGCAATCTTCTCGATCGCGCCCGCGAAGCCCGGCTCGACGCGGCCGTCGCGTTTGCGGCGCGCCATGCGTGCGGCTGCGCACTCCTCGCGCACACAGCCGACGATCGCGCCGAATCGCTCCTCATGGGGCTTGCGCAGGGACATGGTCTCGCAAGCGCCGCAAGGCTTGTCCCACGGCGGGCGCTCGACGATCGCAACGCGCTGACGCTGGTCCGTCCGCTCCTCGGGATCACGCGGGCGCGCCTGCGCGGCTTCCTCGCCGAGCTCGGCGTGACATGGCACGACGACCCCTCCAATGCGCTGCACCAGCGCGGCGCGCTCCGCGTCGACCCCGCACTCGCACGGCTCGTCGAGCGGATCGCCGTCGGCGCAAGCCGACTTGCCGACGAGGCGGCGGAGATGCTCGAGCTTCGCGATGCGCAGCGCGTCGCGGCGCTGGCGCCAGGCGCGACATCCATCGATCGTCCGAGTTTCGACGCGCTTCCCGCGGCCACGCGGCGCGCGCTGCTGCACGCGCTGGCAGAGCGCGCGGGAGGCCGGCTTTCGCGCGCATCGATGGCGAAGGCCATGAATCACCTCGCCCGCGAGGCACCGCATCCCGCGCGGTTCCGCTGCGGAGCGACCTCGGAACTCGTCATCGACCGGCGGACCGTCTCGGTCGCGTCACTGCGGCAGGCAATTGCCGCCGAAACGGTCCGCGGCGCAGGTCACGATGCCGCCCTCGATCCGCAGCACCATGGGTGACGCCACGATCCACCGAGGCCCTTGCGGCAGCACGCGCTCCGCGCACTCGAAGCACTCGATCGGAGCGGGTGGCTCGGTCGCCGCACTCACGGCGCCATCGGCAAGCGGAATGGCGATCGCGATCACCTTCTGAGGCCGCGGCATCGAGAAGTTGTCCCGGAAGAGCGAATAGCAGGTTCCGCATGAAGGGCTGTACACCACGATGTAGGCGCCTTCCGGAGCGTTCGCCGCCGAGCAGAGCGACTCGAGTTCGGGCATGTACTTGCCGAGCGGGCTCTGCGAAATCGGCTGTCCGACGAACGCCTTCATATCGAGGTCGATCGAAGGCACCGTCTGCGCCGGAGCCGCAGCGGGCGGCGCGGCGACCTCGGCCGACTTGAACTGCGCGCTCGCCGCGAAGTGCGCGCTTGTCGTCATGGCGGCGATGGCGCCGAGGAGGCTCCAGCCCGGCGACAGTCCGCGACGCGGCGACTCTTCGGCCTCGCGCTGGGAGCGGGCCATCTTCGCGGCCTTGTACGACACGAGGAGCAGCGCGCCGAAGAGCGCCATCCCGCCCGTGGGCGCCAGCATGCCGCCCACCGAGAGCGCACGAGAGAGACACGCGAGCGCGACGAAGATCCCGGCAACCGAGGCCGCCATCGACAGGAATCCGTTCCCGACGAGCAGCACGGCGGCGGCTCCGCCGAACTCCGCCGCGACGATGAGCCTCGCCGAGACCTCGAGGTCGTAGCCGAAGAGCGCGCGGATCGCCTCGCGCAGCGCGCCCGGCGTCGATTCGGGTCCGGCGCGCAGGTGCCAGAAGGCAAGGCCGCACAGCGTGGCTGCGACGGCGAGCGACGCGAATCTCGTGGGTGACATCAATCTCATGCGGCGCTCACTGGGGGAACTTCAGGCATGCCTCGAGCGACGCGATGTCGTCGACGTTGTCGACCACGCACTCGACGACGCCGTCATTGAGCGACAGGACGATCGGCGTTCCGATGATGTAGTTCGGCCCCTTCACGAGCGAGAGCTTGACGCACTCGTCGCAGGGATTCTCGAGGGCGTTCTTCGGATCGGCGTCGGGAATGGCCATGGCCATGGTGCGCACGGGCAGCTTGCCGGTGAAGTAGCTGATGAGCAGTTCATGGCAGTGGTCGCAGTCCTCGCGGTAGTAGACGACGATCCAACGTCCCGTCAGGAAGTCGTCGGGCACCTTGCCGCCGATGAGCCGTGCGAACGGCGCGTCGATGAAGGGCTTGCCGATCATCTTCTTGAAATCGGGGAGGTACATCCCCTCCACCTTGGCGGGGAGTCCCGGCCAAGTCGCCTTCGCCGCGGCGACCGGTTCCGGCGTAGCGGGCGCAGGGGTTGGCGCAGGGGCGGGGGGTGCCGGAGACAGGACGGCCGCGAGTTCCTCGGGGTTGTCGACATCGGTGCAGACGGCCACCACGACTCCGTCCTTGAGACGGATGACGCACGGCGTCTGGAGCAGGTACTCGGGCGATCGGCCCTCTTCGCCGGGCTTGAGGCGGAAGACCTCGCGCTCCTCGCAGCCCACGCAGTTCATGGGCAGGCGCTTGCCCGTCGTGTCGTTGATCGCGACCTTGAGCACGCGCTCCTTGCGCGGCGCGTCGAAGTGGTCCTCGTAGAACCGCTGGCATACGTCGCAATCCGGGCGCGAGAAGGTGACGATCCAGTCGCCGCGCTCGATGTCCTCGGGCATGGGCCGAACTATCGCAAGCGCGAGCTTCTGGGCGCGGAAGGGCTGGCCGATCCACTCCTTGAACTTGGGAAAGTAGATGCGCTCGTACTTCGCAGGGGCCGGGGGCCAAGGGCTGCCGATGCCCGTCGTCGGCGGCGTCGGGGGCGGCGGTTTCGCGCCCCCGGCTTGCTCCGTTGCGGAGGGCGTGGTTGCGGAGGGCGTGGTGGCGGAGGGATTAGTGGCAGGATCCGGTGCCGTCACAGGCGGGTTCGCGCTGGGATCCTGCACCGTGACCTCGCGATCGGGAATGAACACGGCCACGAGAAGCCCGGCAATGGCGCCAAGCAAGAGGGGCGCGACCGAACCCTTCCGGCCCCCCGGAACGAGGAAGATCGCCGACGCAAGGAGCACCGCATCGACGCCGAGCATCACCGTTGCCGGGAGGCCCTTCTCGCCGAAGCAGCCGCAGCTTCCGGTCATCGCCTTCAGCCAGCCGTCCTTGAGACCCGTCTCGATGATCGCGTAGACGAGGATCATGCAGAAGAGCCCGAGCGTCATCACCGCAAGCGGCCGCGCGAAGCGGGCCGACAGCAAGATGACGAGCGCGAGGAACACCTCGATGCCGACGATCGCGCGCATCGAGAACTCGAGGAACGCCGTGGCGTCGCCGGGAAGCGAGGTCGCCGTCCAGGTCAGCACCTTGAGCACGGGCCCGGGAAGGAGCTGTGGATTCAGGTCGAGGCCCTTCATCAGGGCGCCGTAGCCGATCCATGCCGCCGTGCCGCCGTGGAGAAGCACGAGGCCGATCGTCTGGGCAGGGGATGATGCGCTGGGGGCGGGGGTGGCGGTCTTGGTGGTCATGAGGCTCTTCCGCAGTGTCCCGATTCTACTTGTCGGCCGGGGCTCGGTTCCCGATATCGGCTCGGGGATCCGTCCGACGGGACAGACCTCGCGCATCCGCAGGACCAGATCCCGCGAAGCACGCCCCGTGCCGGTTCGTTCGCATGTGATTCCGCCGCTTCCAGTCTTCACCGAGGAGCTGAAGCGTCGGCTTGCCCGTCCCCAGCCAGGGAACGGGAAGTCGGCCGCCCAGCGGCACGTTCTGGTGCTGCCCGACCAGCTGAATGCCGAGATCGGTGCGCTCCGACACGCCAAGCCGCGGGAAACAACCATCATCCTCGTCGAGAGCGGCGAGTGGCTGACCCGGCGGCCCTATCACCGACAGAGGCTCGCATGGATCCTGCTGTCGCAGCGCGCCTTCGCCCTCGAGGCCGCGGAGGCCGGGTTCGACGTGGTGGTGCTGCGCGGGGATGCACCCATCTCGGCGCTGCTCGAGGAGCACGCGGCTCGACCGCTGGTCGCCATGGAGCCGGCCGAGCGCGAGGTCCGGGCGGAACTGGCTGGGCTCGTCGCAGCCGGAGCCCTGTCCTACGTCCCGCACGACGGCTTCATGACGACGCAAGCCGATCTCGAACGCGGTCGCACCAATGAAGGCTGGCGCATGGATCGCTTCTACCAAGGGGTGCGTCAGCGCACCGGCATCCTCATGGAGAAGGGGAAGCCGATCGGCGGCAAGTACAGCTTCGACGCGGACAACCGCAAGCGCTGGGACGGTTCGCCGCCGGCGCCGACGCCTCCGGAGTTCCCGGGTTCGCTCCTGCGCGAGGAGGTCGTCCATGAGATCGAGACGCGCTTCAAGGCGCATCCGGGCGACCTCGACGTGGACACGATTCCCGCGAGCCGCTCGGAGATCGACCGCATGTGGAACTGGGCGAAGCGCGCATGCCTGCCGCACTTCGGCCCCTACGAGGACGCGATGACGCGTCAGAGCCGAGGGCTCTTCCACACGCGCCTGTCGCCGCTCCTCAACCTGCATCGCCTGCTCCCGCGCACCGTGGTCGACGAGACCGCCAAGCTCGACATCGCGCTCCAGAGCAAGGAGGGCTTCATCCGCCAGATCCTCGGCTGGCGCGAGTTCGTCTTCCAAGTGCACCGCGCGACCGACGGCTTTCGCGACGGCCGGCCAGAAAGCGAACTCCCGCTGGCGACCCCCGGCGACGGAGGCTACTCCCGGTGGGCCGACAAGAAGTGGACGCCGATCGCACCGCCGCCGGCAGGCGTCGATGGCGGCGCGCGTCCCAACGCGCTGAAGGCCGATCTCGGCGTTCCCCCGGCATGGTGGGGCGTCGAAAGCGGCCTCGCGTGCCTCGATTCCGTGGTGCAGGACGTCTGGACCGAGGGCTGGAGCCACCACATCACTCGGCTCATGGTCCTCTCGAACATCGCGACGCTTCTCTCGGTCTCGCCGCGCGAGCTGTGCGACTGGTTCTGGATCGCCTACATCGACGCGTGGGACTGGGTCGTCGAGCCCAACGTCCTGGCGATGGGCACCTACGGCGAGACGTCCATGACGACGAAGCCGTACGTCAGTGGCAGCGCCTACCTCGAGAAGATGGGCGATTACTGCGGACAGTGCCGGTTCACCCCCGGGAAGAATTGCCCGATCGGAGGGCTCTACTGGGCGTTCCTCGACCGCAACGACGCCACGTTGCGCGACAATCCCCGCATGAAGCTTCCACTTGCCAGTTGCAGGGGCCGATCCGACAGCGCGCGCACCGCCGAGAAGGGCGCGTTCGTCGCGCTGCGCGATCTCCTGATCCGGGGACGGCCGTACGGAACGCCGCGACTTCTCGCAGACGGCGTCGCCCCGCGCGGCAGGAGCGCACGATGACGGCAACAGGAGACGGCGCGATGCACTTCCATCGCGCATCGCGCATCGACGCTTCCGCCGACGCGCTTGGTGCGTGGCACTTTCGCCCCGGCGCGATCCATCGCCTGATTCCACCGTGGGAATCAATCAAGGTCGTCGCGGAAGCGTCGCCGCTCGTCGATGGCGCGCGCGCCGTCATCGAGATCCGCAAGGGCCCGGTGCGCATCACGCTGGTCGCCGTGCACTCGGACATCGAGCCGAACCGGCAGTTCGTCGACTCGCAGGAGCGGGGGCCGTTCGGCTCGTGGCGGCACGTGCATCGCTTCCTTCCGGGAACGGAGGGCGCGCACGCGCACGCAATGCTCGAGGACTCGATTCGCTTCGATCCGCCTCTTGGCGGGATCGGACGCGTGCTCCTCGGAGGACAACTCAACCGCGAGCTTGCGCGCCAGTTCGCCTTCCGCCACGCGCGTACGCGCGAGGATCTCCGTCGTCACGCCGAGATCGAGCAGCGCTTCGGCGCCCGCTCGCTGCGCGTCGGCGTGACCGGTGCCAGCGGAATGGTCGGCCGGCAGCTGTGCGCGTTCCTCTCGACCGGCGGACACGAGGTCGTGCGCTTCGTGCGCGGCACCCCGAAGCGCGCCAACGAGCGCGCGTGGAACCCCGCGGATCCCGAGCGTGGACTCGATCCGGGCGCGGTGGCCGATCTCGACGTGGTCGTGCACCTCGCCGGCGAGGGCATTGCCGATGCGCGCTGGAGTCCTGCGCGCAAGAAGGCGATCCTCGAGAGCCGCACGCGCGGCACGGCGACGATCGCCCGCGCCATCGCGCGCGCCGACCGCAAGCCGGAGGCGTTCCTCTCGGCGAGCGCGATCGGCTTCTATGGCCACCGCTCCGGCGAATGGGTCGACGAGCGCTCCTCGCCTGGAACAGGTTTCCTCGCCGACGTCGTGCGCGCGTGGGAGGATTCGACGGTCGCGGCGCGCGACGCGGGCGTTCGCACCGTGCACCTCAGGCTCGGCATCGTGCTCTCGGCCGCCGGAGGCGCGCTCGCGAAGATGCTGACCCCGTTTCAGTTCGGCGCCGGAGGGCCGATCGGTTCCGGGACGCAGGGTTTCAGCTGGGTGTCGCTCGACGATGTCGTCGGCAGCGTGCTGTTCTGCGCGCGAAACACGGCCATGCAGGGCGCCGTCAACGTGGTCGCACCGGCCGCGACGCCGCAGCGGGAGTTCGCCCGCGTCATCGGGCGCGTGCTCCGCCGCCCAAGTTTCGCGCCGCTTCCGGCACCCATCGTGCGACTCGTGTTTGGCGAACTCGGGCAGCGTGCGCTGCTCGAGGGGGCGCTGGTGCGGCCGTCGGTGCTCGAGCATCACGGGTATCGCTTCTCACATCCGTCGCTTGAGGACGCGCTGCGCCTCGAGCTCGGCAGACTTCACTCCGATGGAATCGACTGATGGCAACGTGCAGGATCTGGTGGGTGCGCCGGGATCTCCGGCTTGACGACAACCCGGCGCTCGCGCGCGCCGCGGCTGGCTCCGACGCGATGATCCCCGTGTTCGTCGCGGGCGACGCCGACGAGGGAGCATGGCCCCTCGGCGGCGCGCAGCGGTGGTGGCTCGCGCGCAGCCTGAAGGCCCACGCGACGAAGCTCGAGGCGCTTGGTTCCCGCCTCGTCGTCGTCGAGGGCGATGCGGCGAAGGTCCTGTCCGACCTCGCGCGAAAGCTCGGTGCGACCGAAGTGGTCTGGTCGCGGCGATTCGACCCCGCAGGCCTCGCGGCCGAGCGGCGCGTCGAGGAAGCGCTCGACGCGATCGGCGTCCGATGGAGCGGCCAGCTCTCGAACCATCTCTTCGATCCAGAGGAGATCGCGACGAAGGAAGGGCGGCCCTACCAGGTCTACACGCCTTTCTCGCGGAACTGCGGGGCGCGCCCAGCGCCTGCGAAGCCGCGCGCGACTCCCACCGAACTTCCGCCCACGCATGGAGCGCCGAAGGGCGTTTCGATCGATTCGCTCGGCCTTGAGCCGAAGATCGACTGGGCAGGCGGACTCCGCGACATGTGGACGCCCGGCGAAGAGACGGCGCGGGCTCGGCTCGCGTCGTTCGCGCCAGGCGCGCTGGCGCGCTATCCGGTCGGTCGCGATGAACCGGCGGCCGATGGCACGAGCCTGCTCTCGCCGCATCTGGCCTTCGGCGAGATCGGCATCCGCCGGGTGTGGCACACCGCAGCCAGCCGTCAGAGCGTCGAGGCAAGCGTGCAGAAGTTCCACGCCGAGTTGCTTTGGCGCGAGTTCGCCAACCACGTCCTCTTTCATTTCCCGAAGACGGACCTCGCGCCTCTTCGCCCCGACTACGCCCGCTTCCCCTGGCGAAAGGACGCCAAGGCCCTCGAGGCGTGGAAGCGCGGGAGGACGGGCTATCCGCTTGTCGACGCCGGCATGCGGCAACTGTGGCACACCGGGTGGATGCACAACCGCGTCCGCATGGTGGTCGCCAGCTTCCTTGTGAAGCATTTGCTGCTTCCGTGGCAGGATGGGGCGCGCTGGTTCTGGGATACGCTGGTCGACGCGGACCTCGCGAACAACTCGCTTGGCTGGCAGTGGGCCGCCGGCAGCGGCGCCGACGCCGCGCCGTACTTCCGCATCTTCAACCCGACCTCCCAAGCCGAGAAGTTCGATCCGCAGTCGGAGTACATTCGACGCTGGGTGCCGGAACTCGCCGGATATGACGCCAAGTCGGCCCGGGAGCCCGGCGGGGGCGGTTTGCTGCCCGGGCTGGGCGGACGCAAGGGCACGAATTCGACTGCGGAGGGGGGCTACCCTCAGCCGATCATCGATCATGCGGAGGCGCGGGCGCGCGCTCTCGCCGCGCTCTCGTCGGTCTCGCGGGGACGAACCCCCGCGACCTGAGATCGCCGACGCCTTCCGGCCGGGCAGACCTGAATGCGCCGATCGTGAAACGCGTGGTCGCGCCGTGTGTCGTCAGGTCGCGAGGAGGCTGTCGCCGTGCAGGGTTCAACAGGTCGTTCGGGTGTTGCCGCCGCGTGGTGCGGCGTGATTGCTTCTCTCTGGACCAGCGCCGTGGCACTTTCCTTCGGGCCTCCGCCCGACAGGGGTGACCTGGCGGTCGGATACCAGCGCATCGACCGGTTGATGACGAGGCTGCCGGACGAGCCCACCATCCGCGAGCGGGCGAACCGCTGCTTCGATGGACTGACCGGCGACTTCTTCGCGGGGCAGTTCGACTCCGCGCTCGCCGAGCTCGCCCGCCTCCACGGCGAACTGCTCCGGCTCAAGGAAGACGGCCAGGAGGAACAGCAGTTTCTCTTCGGCCATCGCTTCGTGCCATCGACCCGCGCGATCGTCACCGAGGTTGCGACCACGGTGTCCCTTGAATCGCTCGAACTCGAGCGCATGCAGCTTGGCGCGCCGCCGGTCGAGATGATCGCCGTGTTCGACGGCGGCCGCATCGCGCTTCCCTACGACGAGATCGTGGACTTCGAGCTTCCCGCCATTGCGAAGCGTGGCGCCGTCGAGTTCCGCGCGCGGTTCAAGTTGTCTGGGGAGGTCTCCGTGGCGCGCGTCGCGGTGCTGCCCAAGCCGCTCGACACCATGCGCAGGACCTTCGCGGCGCGGATCCAGGCGCTCTCCGACGCGGCCTCCGTCGACGCCGCCGACATCAAGTCGCTCGAGGCGCGCAACGCGCTTCTCGTGGAAGAGATGGATCGCACGCGCTCGGTGTCGCTGCTCGCCGACTTCCTCGAGATCGTCGCGGACCTCGAGGAGGAACTCGCCCGCGCAGAGCGCGGCGAGCGTCCGTTCATGGGTGCCGGCGACGTCTGGCGCATCTACAAGGCGCTGGGCACCGAGCTTCCGGTGCGGCAGTTCGTGCCGGAAGGCCCCGGTCCGTTTCCCTTGGTGATCGCGTTCCACGGCGCTGGCGGCGACGAGAACATGTTCTTCGATGGCTATGGCGATGGAG
>Ga0315900_10008463_pt1 | contig 13225 bp, 11 predicted proteins | sample LakEriMetagenome_FD_203521 | JGI IMG/M metagenome (GOLD analysis project Ga0315900, IMG submission 203521) | Freshwater fungal communities from buoy surface, Lake Erie, Ohio, United States - Buoy 12 MA114 | ecosystem: Environmental > Aquatic > Freshwater > Lake > Lake biofilm | place: USA: Lake...
CCGGCATCGCACAGCCTCTCTGCCAGCGTCACCTGCTCCTCCCTCAGCCTGAGATCGTTGGCCATCATGCCGTTCACATGGGGATAGGTGCCCGTCATGAGGATGGCGCGCGCCGGGCAGCAGACCGGCACGTTGGCATACGTGCGCCTGAAACGCATGCCCTCCGCAGCCAGCCGGTCAATGTTCGGCGTCTTCACCTCCGCATTGCCGTCACAGCCCATGGCGCTGGCGCGCATCTGGTCGGGCAGGATGAGAAGAATGTTCGGCGGCGCGGCCTGTGCAATGACGGGCAGCAGGGCGGACAGGGCGACGACTGACAGGCTGTGTCTCATGGCAGGATCCTTCTGAAGTTCACTTCCCCTCCTTCGCCCACTGCTTCATCAAGGCGATGTTCTTCTCCACCTCGGCGCTCTTTTTCCTCAGGTACTCGGCCATGTCGCTGTCATACATCGCCTCGGTCTCCGACCCTTTGTCGGCACTTTCGATGATCCATCGGTCCAGCATGCCCCGATGCTCCTCCAGCACGGCCTTGTAATCCGGATTCGCGGCCAGGTTGGTGACCTGGAACGTGTCCGTTCCGTATTCATAAAGCTCCTCGGCGGGACGCGTCGGACTGAACAGCAGATCTTCCGAAATGGAGGGAAGCGTGCCCGCCTCATGCTGGCGGCGCAGCGCCTTGACGATGGCCTTGCCGTCCTTGTAGGCGTTGGGCTGCAGCATCGGGCGCAGCGGATGGAAATTGCGGATGTAGAGGAACTTGTTGCTGCGCACGCTGCGCAGGCGCTCAACGGTTTCATCGCAGCGGTCACGCGCCGCAAAGACGGCGCTGCGAGGCTGGTAGCCCTTGGCAAAAACATCCCGGCCCTGCATCGTCGCGGGAATGGCGAGGCCGGCGGCGGCCAGAGAGGTGGGCGCCATGTCAATCTGCATGACCAGATCCTCGCGCACCGCCCCCCTGGCGATGCCAGGGCCGCGAACCACAAACGGAATGTGCGTGCCTTCGTTGTAGAGGAACTGCTTGCCGCGGGCATGGCTGATGCCGTGGTCGGTCATGAAAATGATCAGAGTGCTCTCCAGCAGCCCCTCCTTCTCCAGTCTCGCGATCACCCGTCCAACATGCAGGTCGGTCAGGCGCACGCTGTCGAGATAGGCCGCCCAGTCATCCAGCAGCACCGGATCACGCGGGTAATAAGGCGGCAGCGTCACCTTCTGCGGGTCCGTGGCACCGCCCAGCTCCTGACGCGCGCGCTCCGCCAGGGCACGGTTGGCCTCGACCGTGTCCGCGCGCAGCTTGCCACCGTGAAGCTGCACCTGCATGAAGAAGGGCTTGTCACCGCGACCGGCCCAGTCATGGCTGTCATACATCCGGGCGTCCCATTCGAAATTGTAATCGGTCTTGCCCAGCCTGCTCCCGCCTCCGCCGCCCTTCTTCTTGCCCTTGCCGCCTCCGAAGGGCAGCCCGCGATAATCAAGATCCGGCAGGCCGCTGCCGATGCAGGTGAAGTAGCCCGCCTCCTGAAACAGCTCCGGCACCGGCCGCACCCCCTCGGGCAGATGGATTTTGATCTCGCCCCGGCCGCTGCGATGATGGTGCGAGCCGATCGTGGTCTGATACATGCCCGTGATCAGCGCCGACCTGCAGGCCGAGCACACGGGCGCCGTGATGCTGGCCCGGGTGAAGCGCGTGCCCTCGGCCGCAAGCCTGTCCACCGCCGGCGTGCTGACCAGCTTCTCCCCATAGCAGGAAAAATGCGCCGACATGTCGTCGACGACAAACCAAAGGATGTTAGGCCGTTCCGCCGCCTGGGCTGGAAAGGCGGCGAACAACGAGGCAAGGAAAAGCAGGACGGCGGCGGGTTTCATGGGACAAAACTCAGGAACGCCGGGAACAGCGGCTCATTTCAGCGGCTTCAGCCTCATCAAAAACGCCCTCCTGCGTTGCATCATGCCATCGCCCCGCCATGATGATCCGCCCTTTCCCATCATGACCACCTTTCGAGACAAGCTGGAGCAACGCATCGCCGCCACAGGATCCAACCTCTGCGTCGGCCTGGACATCCGCGCCAGCTCCGCCGACGACGCCACCCGCGCGCAGATCCTCCGGATCATCGAGGAAACCCTGCCCCACGCCGCCGCCTTCAAGCCCAACTCCGCCTATTTCGAGGCGCTCGGCTGGCGCGGCATGAAGATGCTGGAGGAGGTGCTGGCCGCCATCCCCGGCGAAATCCCCGTCGTGCTCGACGTGAAGCGTGGCGACATCGGTGAAACCCAGGGCTACTACGCCAGGGCCGCCTTTGACGAACTGAAGGTGGATGCCGTGACCCTCAATCCCTACATGGGCCGCGACACCCTTGAACCCTTCCTGAAATACGCCGACAAAGGTCTCTACCTGCTCGGCGTGACCTCCAACAAGGGCGCCGTCGACATCGAGCTCCAAACACTCCACGGCGGCCAGCGCCAGGTCTTTGAAATCGTCGGCGAAATGACCCAGGCCAGCCCGCAGGTCGGCCTGGTCATCGGCCTCACCAACGCCGCCGGCGAAGTCCTCGCCCGCACTCCCGACGTCCCCCTGCTCATCCCCGGCCTTGGTGCCCAGGGCGGTGATCTGGCTGCTTTGAAGGGTGCGGGCCGCAAGGCCCCTCTGCTCGTCAACGTCTCCCGCGGCATCCTTTACCAGGACGACCACCAGAGCTACGGGGAACGCGCACGTCACTGGATGCAGGCCATCCAGTCCGCCCTGGCTTGAGAAGGTGGCAGGTTCAGCATTGCATCCAAACCAAGGCCTCAAAGACGGATGAGGTGCAAAGGGAGCGCTCAGCCGCACCCTCGCATCCTCTGTCACTTCACCTGAAGCCCGGCAATTTCGTCAGGGCTCAAGGCGCGGTCAAAGACGGCGACTTCATCCAGCCGGCCTTCCCAGCCGGAGTCAAAGTCGCTGCGCGCTCCGAAGAACACCGTCGGAATCCGGCACTCGGCCGACTCACCCTCGATCTCAAGCCGCCCGTTGAGATAAACACGCACCTTCCCGCCCTCGTGCACCAACACCACCTGCTGCCAGGTCCAGCGCGGGATCACCGTGCGGCCGGTCAGGACCTTCCTCGCCTGGAAGATCAGCCGTCCTTCCTTGTCGACCCCCAGGTGCTCGCCATGGGCGCTGACGCCGTGGCTGTGGTCGCGTGAGTAAAACCAGCCGGTGATGTCCCGCACTCCGTTCGGCATGCCGTTCCAGATCCAGAGCGACACCGTGCAGTCCCCTGTCACATCCCCCAGCCCGGCGGCGAGCCGCCCGCCCACGAAATGCGGCGCGCGGTTCACCTCGCCCGCGCAGAAGGCCTGCGAATGCGGGCCGTCGAGATAATAGGCCACGCCGCCCTCAAGGACGCCGTGACGCTGATGTCCGCTTTCATCCGTCGCCAGCGGGCCGTTGAATTCGTTCAGCCGCCACCACAGCACCGGCTTCAAACCGGCCATGGCCCGAGTCACCGGACCTGCGCTCAGGCCTTGAGGACGCCTGGGCGCACCGGCCACCTGCTCCAGCAGGCCGATCGCCGCCTGGGCGATCTTCGGCTCGGCCATCACCTCCAGGCCGGCGCTCCTGGCCGCCCAGGTGTTGTAACCGCCCCAGGCATGCATCTCCGGCGGCGGAATGTAACCGTCGCCACCATTCGCCAGTTCAATGACGATGTTGTTGGGCAGAGGGCTGGCGGCCTTGATCTTCAGGCCGGTGATGGCGTAAGTTTCGTTAGGCGTGGTGGCGATGCCGATGTCGCCGACGCGCAGGGCCTGCAAGACGATCTCCGCCTGCTTCCGCTCATCCAGCAGGATCTGCTCGCGGGCATAGACCTCCGTCTGCGTCTTGGCCGGGCGCCCCCCCATCTCCGCGACAATCTTGCGCGCCCATTCGAGCCGCTGTTTGTCCGGCAGGCGGTAGTTCAGCGTCATGCGCCGCTCCGCCATGACCACGTCGACATTGTCGCGGTATTGAATGCCTTCATAGGCCTTCAGGGCGATGTCCAGCAGACCCTGGGTGTACTCGTCAAGGGTCGGCTTCGGCCGGTCCTTTTCAGGCACCTTGTAATCCACCCGATATATGTCGCCGCTGCAGCCATGGGACATGATCCCCACCATGCCGCCCTGCGGGTCGATGCGCTGCTTCAGCCCTTCGGAAAACAGGCCGAAATAGTCCGCGCTGATGTCCTTGTCGCCAAAGTAGTGCATCGAGAAATTCGCCAGCACCGCCAGCGGCCGGCCCTCCTTTGTCTGCAGGGAGATCAGCGACAGGTCGGGGTCTTCGGGCCCGGATTCACCGGTGACATCGTCCCAGTTGCGGCCGGCGTGCATGTTGGCCCGCACGGTCAGGTTGCCAAAGGGATCCTCCGCCAGCCTGTCCGGCCGCCGGATCCACTGACGAAGCGCGGTGAACTCCGCCGCATCCGCCTTGGCGAATCCGATGCGCGCCGGCACCATCGCCTTCTGCGCCGCCACGATGGCTTCCACCAGCTTCTCCTTCAAAAACGGCACATAAGCAGGATCGGGATCGGTGCCGAGACAGCCCATGGACGAGGGCACGGAATGCGCGTGGGTCGCTGAGATCAGCATTTGGTCGCGCCGAATGCCGGTCACCTTGGCGGCGGCCTCCTTGGCTTCATCGAGAAGCGGACGGCCCATCATGCAGCTGTCCGCCACGACCAGAGCGACCTGAGTCCGGCCATCCCCAAAGACGATGGCACGGGCGTGGATGCGGGTGTTGATCTTGTCCACATAACGGCTGAACATGCCGCCGTTCACCAGCACCGGCAGCTTGGGCGGTGTGATGTCAACCACCGCCGCGCCTGCCTTGAACTCGGCACGCAGCAAGGGGGCTGCAAAAAGCAAGGCGAAAAGGAAAAGGCGTGGATGCATGGTGTCGAGAATACGGTGCGGCGGCCGCGGCTTCTGGTCGGCGAGTCACCGGATCATCTGCAAATGTGCCCGGGCCGCCGGTCATCAATCACCCCCTGGACAGCAGCGATCTCTTGCCAGACCACGGCTTCCTGTTTCATCATGGCCGCACATGCACCCTGAAATTCCGAAACTCCTCCAGCTCCAAGAACGTGACCAGCGCATCCGCGCCCTGCAAAAGGATCTGAAGGACGTACCCCGGCATGAAATGGCCGCCAAAACCAAGCTGGCGGGCGACACCGCCGCCGTCGAGGCCGCCACCCTGAAGGTCAAGGAGATCGAGGTGAAGATCAAAGGCGTGGAGCTCGACATCCAAACCCGCCAGAACACCATCAAACGCCTCGGCGACCAGCAGTTTGAAACGCGCAAGAACGACGAGTTCCAGGCGCTGGGTGTGGAGATCAAACGCTACGAGGCCGATGTGCGGACTCTTGAGGACAAGGAGATCGAGCACATGGAGGAGTTGGAGGCCGCCCGCGCCGTGCTCAAGGAGGCCCAGGGCCTGCTGGCCGGAACCCAGGGGCGCGTGAACGAGGAGCTGAAGGCCCTGGCCGAAAGGGCCGACGGCCTGAAGAAACGCCTCGCCGAAGTCGAGGCCGAAAGGGCGGCCCTGGCGGCCCCCATCGACAAGTCCGCGCTCGACCTCTACTCGCGCATCTTCACCAAAAAAGGCGACGCCGGAGTGTCGGCCCTGGAAAACGGCATCTGCGGCGGTTGCCACATGAAGGTCGTCTCGGGCACCATCCAGGCCGCCAGGGGTGGCGAGATCCTTGCGCAATGCGACAGCTGCGGACGTATTCTTTACCTCGTCGATTAGCGCACGGACGCCTGCTTCAATCCGCAGGAGCCCCGCGTTGCCAGCGGTCAAAGCCTGTCTAAATTTCCGTCATGCCGCCTCCCCCGGGCATCCAGCCACCTGCTTCGGACATCGTCACTCTCAGTCTGATCTCGCACACGAATGCGGGCAAGACGACCCTGGCGCGCACGCTCCTCCGCCAGGATGTCGGCGAAGTGCGGGATGCGGCGCATGTGACCCTTTTCAACGAGTCCTACAAGCTGCTGGAGCAGGACGCCCGGCTGCTGCGGCTCTGGGACACCCCGGGCTTTGGCGACAGCGCCCGGCTGCTGAAACGGCTGCAGCGCGAGCGCAACCCCATCCTATGGATCATCTCCCAGACCTGGGACCGGATCTGGGGCAAGCCTCTCTGGTGCAGCCAGCAGGCGCTGAAAAACGTCCGTGAGGAGGCCGACGTGGTGCTCTACCTCGTCAGCGCCACCGAACCCCCCGAGGTCGCCGCCTACATCCCCCCCGAGATGGAGATCCTCGGCTGGGTGGGCAAGCCGGTGCTCGTGCTTCTCAATCAGACCGGCCCCGCCCAGGAGGCCTCGGTCGAGGAGGCCGAGGTTCATGCCTGGCGCGAACATCTCAAGCAGTGGCCAATCGTCCGGGAAGTCCTCTGCCTTGACGCCTTCGCCCGCTGCTGGGTGCAGGAAAACCGGCTCATGGACAGCCTGGCGCCCCTGGTTTCAGAAACAAAGGCCGATGCCTTCAAGCACCTGCGCCGCGCCTGGCACCAGCGCAACGAGGAGGTCTTCCGGCAGTCCAGCCGCATCCTTGCCGAACTCCTCACCGCCGCCGTCGTCGATGGCATCGATGTGCGCGGCGAGACACTCTGGGAGCGCATCGGCATCGGCCGTGGCGAACTGAACAAGGAATATCAGGACGCCCGCGAACAGCTCGCCACACGTCTCGCCGACCGCCTGATGCTCGCCACCAACCAGTTGATCGAGCTGCATGGCCTGGAGGGCGAGGCAGCCCGCCGGCTTGGCAGGTTCACCCAGGAGCAGTTTCACCTGCCCGCCCAGGTGCCCGAGGCCATCTGGAGCGTCCTTGGCAGTGTCGCCGGCGGCGCCATGGGCGGCCTGATCGCCGACCTGAAAACGGGTGGCATGACTTTTGGCGGCGGCGCCCTCGTCGGCGGCCTGGCCGCAGGCTTCGGCGCCTATGCCCTGATCAAAAGCTACAATCTCGTGAGGGGAGGCGACCACCGCCTGCACTGGTCCAGCGAGCACTTCCGCGAGCAGGTGCGGCTGGCCATGCTCACCTACCTCGCCGTCGCCCACTTCGGTCGCGGCCGGGGGGAATGGCAGGAAAGCGCGGAACCCGCCCACTGGAACACGATTTGCGGCCAGATCCTGGATGAACACGAGGATGGCATCCTCCGCCTCTGGAAGTCCGGCGTTGAGTCCAACGCCATGCCCGACAGCCTTTCCAAGTCCGCCCACGCGCTCATTCATGACTGCCTGAGCTGCGTGCTCGTCCGGCTCTATCCAGCCGCGGGCCCGACCTGATTCGATCCAGGATCGAAGCGGACTGCGGAAGCCCTTCCTCACGCCTGCCCGGCCTCATCCTCGACCTCGCCGCCCTCAGCACGGCGGGTGAAGCGCAGCTGGTAAACCCGGCGCGCATCGGCCTTCAGCGTCACCACGTCGTACTCCTCGATGCGCACCTTCTCCCCAGCCTTGGGCAGATGGCCCAGCAGGTGCGTGACATAACCGCCGATGGTGCTGACCTCGTCGCTCTCAATCTCCAGCCCGGCATGCTCGACCAGCTCATACAGGTTGAGAGTGCCGTCGACGTCAAAACTGTCCTCGCTGATCCGGCGAAACTCGCTCACCTCCTGGTCAAACTCGTCCTGGATGTCCCCGACGATCTCCTCCAGCACGTTGTCCAGCGTCACGATGCCGACCGCGCCGCCATATTCATCCACCGCCAGGGCGACGTGGGCGTGCTTGTCGAGGAAGAAGCGCAGCAGCTTGTCGATCGGCATCAGCTCCGGCACCATCGGCAGCTCACGCCGGATCTTGCGCATGTCCACCTGCGGCTGCCCCACCAGGCCCAGCAGGTCCTTGATGTGGATCATGCCGATGCTCTGGTCGAGATGCCCCTCAACGAGCGGATAACGTGTGTGCTTGTGGTCCACCGCGCGCTTCAGGTTCGCCGCAAAGTCGTCCTCCACATCCAGCGAGATCACGGCGTTGCGCGGCGTCATCACGTCCCGCACGCAGCGGTCGTTCAGCCCCAGGGCGTTCAGCAGAATGTCCTTCTCCGTCTCCGTCACCTCCTTGGACTTCTGGCTTTCGGCGACGATGTGGCGCAGCTCCTCCTCGCTGTGGGCGATCTCGTGCTCGGAAACCGCGTCAAGGCGGAACAGATACTTCAGCATCACGTTCGTGCTGCCGTTGAGGATGAAGATCGCCGGCTTCAGCAGCATGTAGAAGATGTGCAGCGGCCGGGCGATGAGCAGCGTGGTCCTCAGGGACTTGCGGATGGCGAAGACCTTCGGCGTCTGCTCGCCCAGCACCACATGCAGGTAGGTCACAATCGCATAGGCGATGACGATGGAAACGCCATGCACCATGGCGTCGCTGGTGATGCCGGCCTTGAACAACAGCGGCTGAATGACCGCCGCCACGTAGGGCTCGCCAAAGATGCCGAGCGCGATGCTGGTCAGGGTGATGCCGAGCTGTCCGGCGGAAAGGTAGGCGTCCAGGTTCTTGGTGACCTGGCGGGCGAACTTCGCACCCTTCACCCCATCCTCCTGGGCGGCCTGGAGCTGGCTGTCACGGACCTTGACGATGGCGAACTCGGCCGCGACGAAAAAGGCGTTCAGCAGGACGATGATGAGGACAATGAGGCCGTGCCAGCTCAGCTCACCCGCAGTGAAATGCCACTCGCGAACGAGGTCGGCGGAGGCATTGGCGATGAGGAACAGCATGAAAAAGGGGGCTCGACCGGGGCCTCAGAGCTTCTCGTAGCTGCCGTCGCAGCGCTTTTCGAGGATGGTGAACCCGGCCTTCTTGGCGTCGGAAACCGAAAGGGGCTTGGAGATTTTGGGGGTGCTGAAGCCCGTCACCAGCTTCTTCACCGGCTTCCGGCAGAGCGGGCAGTGCGTCAGGGGCTCGCGATCCATGGGCCGCCGCAGGTCAAAACCGCGGCGGCAGCGCAGGCAGCCTTCCGCAGGATTTTCGGCGATGTAGGAATAAATGGGCATCCTGTCGGGAGAAACACGGTGCGCGAGGCCGGGGACTTACAACATCAAAGCCCAGGGAGGACATCCCTGGGCTTTGCAAAAGGGGCGCGAAACGCAGATCGCTGTTACCAGCTGGACTTGGTCACGCCGGGGATGAGGCCGGCATTGGCCATTTCACGGAAGGTCAGACGGGACATCTGGAAGCGGCGCAGGAAGGCGCGACGACGACCGGAAACGCGGCAGCGGTTCTTCAGACGGGTCGGGCTGGCATCACGGGGAAGCATGGTGAGGCCGAGATAGTCCTTGTTCGCCTTGAGCTCAGCACGGAGCTTGGCGTACTTATTGACGGTGTTTTGTTTGCGCTTTTCGCGTTCGAGCCAGCAGGTTTTTGCCATAGGGGCGGCGAAAGTGCCGACTTCCTCCCCTTTTGCAACGCAAATTTTCACAACCTTCGCTCCTTCGCTCGCCCACACCGGGAAAATTTTCCCTCTCCCACGCCCTACCTGCCCTCTCAACGTTCCTCCAACCGGACCCGGTAACTGCCGCTCAAGCCCGGAAGACGGGTGTAGGGGCGCTGGTGACCTGAGGAAAAACTGGCCAGGCCGGTCTCGGCCTGCGGAATCATGAGCTTGTGGGCGCCTTCGGCGTCCAGCCACTCGATGACGTCGGGACGGCTTCCCTGGCCGCGCGTCACCTTTCCCACCAGGCCGTCGGGCAGACCAGCCTGGTCGCCCTGAACGGAGATCTCCAGGCTGCCATGCCTGAGTAGAAGGGGCCTGGAGCCGCCAAACAACTGCTTCAGCGGCACCTGGCCGATGCCGAACGAATCCTGTCGCAATGCGCCGGTCAGTTCCAGGCTGACCATGTGCGCCACCAGCAGCATGCGGCGGGAATCCCGCGCCAGCGGCGGCGTGCGGGAGTCGATCCAGCGGTTGATCGCCGCCTGCCTGAGGGCGAAGGCGGACTGCTGCCTCAGCAGGTCCGGATACAGCCGCCGCGCCTCGGCCTCCATCTTCTCGCGCACTTTGGGATCGTCGGTGAACACGTCGTTCACGTTCCAGAGATAAGGATCGTGGTGATGCTTGAAATGCCGCTCCGTCTCCATGACGCGGTTGTAGACCGCCGCCGGCGGCGGCCCCTGGTTCACAGGCTGGCGTTTTTCATCCAGCACGGCTCCCGTGCTGCTGTCCAGACGACCGATGTTTTCACGCTTCTCCCGGGCCGGAAGCTCGTTGCGCTGGCCGCGCTCAAAGGCGCGCTGCCGGGCCGCCTCGCGCTCCTTCGCCGCCTTGTCAAAAGGGTTGGATTCCTGGCCCGCGCCCGCCAGCGCCAGTGACAGAAAACACATCAGGCTGAAGGCGGGGCGCGTCATGTCGGGCCGGATTAAAGCTCCCGGATGCGGATGCTCTTGTACCAGACCTTGTCGTGATGGTCGGTGATCATGATCCGTCCATGCCCGGGGGCGAAGCCCTGCTTCTTCTTGAACTTGCTGGCGGCGAGACGCTCCTTCCATTCAGCGCTGGCGGTGTCGGCCTCGCAGACCAGCTTGCCGTTCAGCCAGTGCTCAATCCTGCCGCCCTTCACCACGACCTTGCTGAGGTTCCACTGGCCCGGAGGATTCAGCGGCTTGTCCTTCGCGGGCTCCTTGATGTCGTAAATGCTGGCGGTGACATGGCTGCCGCCCTTGAGGCCGTCGGGATGCTTCGAGTCGTCGATCATCTGGTATTCGATGCCGAGCCACTCCTTGCCGCCGACCTGGGTCACCCAGTACTTCACGCCGTTGTTGCCGCCGGGGTCCACCTTCCACTCCCATTCGAGCTCGAAATTCGTGTACTCCCTGCTGCTCAGCAGGTTGCCGCCGGGCGTGCCGTTGAGGTGCAGCGCGCCGTTGTCGATCACCCAGCCGGCCCCGACGGGCTTGCCATCGGCGGCGGTCCAGCCGGCCAGCGACTGGCCGTCAAAGAGGGGCGCAAAATCGGCGGCCGCGGCGGCCTGAACCAAAAGCGTGGCAAGAACAGGAAGGAGGAGTTTTTTCATCAGGGAGTTGGGGACAGGCTTGAAAACGCGGATCCGGGATCAGTCGTACGCGATGCTCTCAAAAAAGGCGCCGCCGAGCAACTGTTCTCCGTCATAGAGCGCGCAAATCTGGCCCGGCGTCAGGGCGCGCTGCGGCTCATGGTAAATCAATGTCGCACGGCCGTCGCCGAGCGGGATGAAGTCGGCCAGGCCGGCCGGGCAGCGATAGCGCGGCTGGGCGTTCAGCGTCCTGGCCGCGGTCCAGGGCTCCCCGGTCGTGGAGAGTCCGGACAGCGTGCAGCGCCGCGCCCAGAGCAGGGGCGTGTCGGGGCGCTCGATGGCGATGACGAGCTCGTTTTTCTCTGCACGCTTGGCCACGACCACATAGGCCTGCTTGTGCAGCGGGCTGGCCACGCCAATCCCCTTGCGCTGGCCGAGGGTGTAGAGATGCAGGCCCTTGTGCTGGCCGAGCACCTTCCCTTCCAGGTCGACGATCGGCCCCGGTGAATCCGGCACGAAGGCGCGCAGGAAGTCCTCCATCTTCACCTGGCCGATGAAGCAGATGCCCTGGCTGTCCTTCTTGTCCGCCGTCTTCAAGCCGAGGCGCCGGGCCTCCTCACGCAGCTCCGGCTTGAGCAGGTGGCCGATGGGAAACAGGGCGATGCGCGCCTGCTCGGGCCGCATCATGGCGAGGAAGTAGGTCTGGTCCTTGTTGGGATCCACACCGCGCAGGATGCCCTGCTGGCCGGACTTGCGGGCGTAATGGCCGGTGGCGATGGCCTCGAAGCCCCGCTCCTTCGCCCAGTCCCAGAGCACGCCGAACTTCATCTCGCGGTTGCACATCACATCCGGGTTGGGCGTGATGCCGCTTTCGTAGCCCTCCAGCAGGTATTTCACCACCCTCTCCCGGTATTCACGCATGAGGTTCACGACCTCGAACTCGATGCCGAGCTGCTCGGCCACGGCGCGAGCGTCGGTGATGTCCTCCTCCCACGGACAGTGACCGAGGATGCCCTCCTCGTTGATCCAGTTCTTCATGTAGGCCCCGGTCACCTCGTGACCTTCGCGGACCAGCAGGGCCGTGGCCAGGCTGCTGTCCACGCCTCCGGACATGGCGGCCAGGATCTTCATCGTCGCACAGGATTGAGCTCAGAAACGGAAGCCCTTGGGCAGCTTCGGCTTGCCGCCGCCACCGCCGGGATTGAGCTTGCGCAGCAGCTTCGACTTCGGCGCGCCGCCCTTCATCATGCCTGGCAGGCCGCCCATGCCGGGAAGACCGCCCATGCCGGGCATTCCGCCAGGACCGCCGCCGCCCATCATGCCGCCGGCCAGCGCCGCCATCATGCCCTTGTTGCCCATCAGCTTGCGCATCATTTCATACTGCTGCACCAGCTGGTTCACCTCCATGACCGGGCGTCCGGCGCCGCCGGCGATGCGCTTGCGGCGGCTGCCGTTGAGGATGTCCGGGTTCGAACGCTCCTTCGGGGTCATGGAAAGGATGATGGCCTCGGTGTGCTTCAGTTTCTTGTCATCGACGCCGGGCATGTTCTTCAGCGCGCCCATGCCGGGCAGCATGCCAAGGATGCCCTCGAGCGGCCCCAGACGCTTCATGAACTTGAGCTGCTTGAGGAAGTCGTTGAAGTCGAACTTGTTCTCCTCAAAGCGGCGCATCATGCTCATCGCCTCCTTCTCGTCGATCTCCTCCGCGGCCTTCTCGACGAGGCTGACGACGTCGCCCATGCCCAGGATGCGCTGGGCCATTCGGTCGGGGTGGAAGACCTCAAGCTGATCGACCTTCTCACCCACGCCCAGGAACTTCACCGGGCAGCCGGTCACCTGGCGCATGGAAAGCAGCGCGCCGCCGCGGGCGTCGCCGTCCAGCTTGGTCATGACGAGGCCGGTGATGGTCACGGTCTCGTGGAACTTCGCCGCCACGCTCACCGCCTGCTGGCCGGTCGCCGCATCGGCAACCAAAAGCGTTTCATCGGGACGCACGAGGTCGCGCACCTGGCGGAGCTCGGCGAGCAGCTCGTCATCCACCTCCTGACGCCCGGCGGTGTCAAAGATCGCCACGCCGCCCCCCTGCTCCTCCAGCCACTTCAGCGCGGCCTTCGTCGCCTTCACCGGGTCGGTTTCACCCTGGGCCGGCACGCAGACCGGCACGCCGAGCTGCTGCCCGAGGACCTGGAGCTGGGTGATGGCCGCCGGACGGTAGAGGTCGAGCGCGATGAGCA
>Ga0315900_10008469_pt1 | contig 13220 bp, 21 predicted proteins | sample LakEriMetagenome_FD_203521 | JGI IMG/M metagenome (GOLD analysis project Ga0315900, IMG submission 203521) | Freshwater fungal communities from buoy surface, Lake Erie, Ohio, United States - Buoy 12 MA114 | ecosystem: Environmental > Aquatic > Freshwater > Lake > Lake biofilm | place: USA: Lake...
GGGTTTGTGGCGGGGCATACGCTGCCCACGCGCAACCCCCCGCCCCCCAGGGGGGGGGGGGGGGGGGCTAACGCCCGCTCTCTCAACTGTCACAGCCTGATCTGAGTTCTTTGCCTAAGGATTCGCATAGCCTTAGGATTTCAGGGCGGGCCGATGGTGCCCGCCTGAATCCCGATGACAGACGACGGACAGATCACGGACCTCGAGCGGATCAGCCGCCGACAGGCGGCCCTGTTCGAGGCCCTCGCCCAGTACCAGCACGCCGCCGCCGGTGAGGCTTTGGTGCACCCGGGCGCCTTCGGCCTGGCGGTCTACCACCAGCTGGAGCAGCACGACGGCGCCACCTTCCTGCGGGCCGTGCTGGCGCACAAGGACGGCGGCAGCCTCGACAGCGGCCTGGCCGCGATCCACAACACGGCCGGCGACGTGTTCCCGCTCGCGGAGTTCCTGGACCGGCTGGTGCTGGGCTTTCCGCTGCTCACGCCCTCTGCGCCTCAGCAGACGCAGCAGCCTGCGCCCGTGGCGCCGCCCCTGCCCCTCCAGCAGCAGGAGCCCGCCTGCCCCATGCCTGAGCCGGCCTGCCCCATGCCCGCGGCCCCTGCAGTGGAGCCCCAGGCCCCGGCCGAGGACGCCGCGCCCGACCCCGAGGAAGTCGAGGCCGCCCTGGCTGCGCTCGACGACTTCCACCAGAACAAGCCGGAGGCCCTGGCCGAGATCATCAAGGCCTACAAGGCCGCCCACCCGATCAAGGTCGCTTTCGTGCGCAGCCTGACGACCCGGGCCCGGCTCGAAACCCTCCAGCAGCTGATCGCCTCCCACTCATGATCACCACCACCCTCTGGGCCCTGCAGCATCGCTCTGGCTGCTGGCTCACCATCGACCCCGAGGAACCCGCCGGCCGCGGCTGGTCCGATCACCAGGCCCAGGCCCTCAAGGCCCGCGACCCGATCCTGTTCGCCGCCCGCATCCGCGAGGCCGTGCCGCCCACGATCCTGCAGACCTGCCGGCTGGTGCCGGTGGCCGGTGATGGCTGATCAGCCCCGCCGCCGCGGCCCCCGGCCCGTGCCCTACCAGCAGCGGTTCAGCGGCCACCGCACCATCGGCGTGCACATCTACTCCGACACCGCTGAGGCCCTCGCCGCCTTCGCTACTGAGCAAGGCCTCTACGTCTCAGGAGCCGCACACGTGCTGATCCGCCAGGCCCTCGGCCTGCCTTCCATCCTCAACGACAACCCCGAAACCTGACCCATGGCCATCGAACTGAACGACCAGACCCGCACCACCTTCCCCGTGCTGCGCCACCAGCGGATCGGCGAGCTGGCACAGCTGGCGATCATCAAGACCGAGCAGCGGGACCGCCTGATGAAGAATCAGGGCACCGGCCAGCTGGAGCGGATCCCCAATGGGATCAGCCGCGACGGCCAGCCGAAGTTCAAGCAGGAGCTCGTCATCCACGCAGTGGCGCTGCCCGGCACCACCATGCAAGTGAAACAGGGCGACGACTTCATCACACCCGCCCCGGGCGATCGGGTGCGCATGATCCTCAAAGGGATGGCCTTCGGCCGCTGGATCGAGGCCCGCAAGACCCACCGCGGCGGGAAGCTGCAGGTGGGCGACCTGCTGATCACCGGCACCGACCAAGCGCAGAGCTACGACCAGACCGGCAAACCCAAGGGCGAGGCGATCCGCACCCAGGCCGAAGCTGATCGCATCCCCCGGGGCGTGACCGTCGGGTTCTACGGCCCCATCGAACTGGCCGAGGCCACCGATCCCGCCTGGATCACCAAGGCAGAGGAAGCCTTCCTCAGCGATCAGCGCGCCGAGCAGCAGGCCAAGGCCCTCGACGCCGACACCAGCACCGGCAGCCGTTCATGGCTCGATGAGGAGGTGGCGTTCTGATGGCCAGCCTCCCACCCGTCAGCCGCCTGCCCCGCCTGCGCGTCGCGCGGCCCATGCGCGCGGTGCCCGTCGACGTCACCGACCTGCGCACGCTCCATCTATTGCAGGTGGCATCCATCACCCTGGGCCTGCTCAACCTGGCCGCCACCCTGGCCCGATGAGCTTCGCCCTCTACCGCGGCGGCCAGTGGATCACCACCCCGCCGCTTCACGCCCCCGCCCTGTCACACGACAGGGCCCAGGCCTTCCCCTATTGGGACCTCGACGACGCCCTCGAGCAGGTGCCGCTCCTCCGCTGGGCCCATGGCCAGACCGCTGAGGTGCGGGCGCTTAGGCCACCGCAGGCCCAGGAATAACCACCCCGCTCAGCTCCACATCCGCCGCGGCCAGCGCCTCCAACAGCTGGCCGCGGCTTTCACGTGTCAGCAGACGCAGCGGATCGACGACCACTGAATCAGGCCCGGCCGTCCAGTCGTCGCGCTCGCACCCGAGCTCCCACTGCTCCACCCCCTGGGGCCCCGGCAGCTCAGCACGCCACACCACCCACGCATCACCCTGCCGCAGCAGCCACAGCCGCACGCGGCGCCACTCCACCGGCACCAACCCAGACCCCCACGGCTGGTGCAGCACGATCCGCAACGGCTCGGCCCTCATCGCCTCGAGGACCCGAGCCACCTGGGCCGCGGTGCAGCGGCGAAGGTCAGCGTCGGAGCAGTTCACGCACCCAGCGCCCGTCGACCTCCACGCCCCACCGCGCCATCAGCAGGCAGGCCAGCGTGTGGGCGTGCGCGCCCGGGTTCTCCCAGGCCAGCTCACGCAGGAGCTCGATTGTTGAGTGCGCGGATCGAATCACAGCAGTGGATCCCAGTTCATCCGGAGCACCGGCCTAGTCGCGTGCTCCTCTGGCGTCACCGGCTCCAGATCAGCATGGAGCTCGTGAAAGGTCACCCAGGAAACCTCATGGATCGGATCCTGAAATCCACGGGCAACAACCAATCCATCGTTTGACGCCACTCGCAGATCCCGAACACGCAGCCCCCTCGACCTGTTCATCCGCTGAACCCAGTCGAATAGCAATCGCTCGAAGGTCCGGGGGAACACGTGGTCAACGTGCAACCCCGGCTCACGCAGCGGCGCCAGCTGCGGCTCGATCAGCTGCCGACATGCTGTCCGCACTTCGTCGAGTGCTTCTCTGGCCTCGGTCGGATGCTTGAGGCTGCCGTCATGCTGCAGCCGCGCGACCAGCTTCGACCAGCTGATGTCCATCGGCTCCTGGTCGCCACGTAGCAAGACGATTTGCTTCTGCGGCGGGGCAGAAGGTGATCCCTTCACCATCGCGGTCCCGACCGCTGTCATTCCCCTCGACTTCTCCTCCCACTGCGGGTGAAGCCGCAGAAGCCGCAAGAGCACTGGGTCGTCAATGACGCCACCCAGGGCAGTCCGATCCCGAACCGCCCGGATGTGCTGCTTGAGGCTCTCCTTGGTCGGGAACACGTGGCCGGCAAGGCAATAGCAAGGCATGGTCTGAGTGCGGCTTCTGCCCCCACGCCTGAGCCAGGCCCGGCGATGATGAACCCGTCAGCAGTGGAGGCGTTCTCTGCTGGCGGGGGATCTGCTGATGGCTCGCGGTGGCACGCGGGCCGGATCCCTGTCAAACCACTCTAGCTCTGCCAACCCGTAGACAGACCGTTTACCTTGGGTGCGTTCTCTACGGGTCCGCATGGCTCTCCAGCCCCTCCCCGTTCGCCTCAGCCCTGAGCAGCTCGACTGGCTTGACGGGCTGATTCAGGGCCCGATCGTCAGCCGGTCAGAGGCCCTGCGCCACGTCGTCGCTGACGCCATGCGTCGCGACCAGCGCCGCCGCCGTGCACACGCCAGGCGCCAGCAGCAATACGACCAGATCATCCGAGAGGAAGACGTGCCCGAGCTCCTCGGCGGCCGCACCGTCGACGAGCACCTGGCCATGGTCGACGCACGCAACCAGCCGGCAGTGGCGGCCCATGGCTGATTCAGCCAACTGGCGCGAGCGCCTGCCGCTTCTCAGCGGCCTCCCACTCCTCCCCTGCGGCACCATCAAGCGGGGCGACGGTGGCAAGGTCCCGATCAACCCAGCCACAGGCCGCGGCCTGACGGGCTGGTCGACCGCCGCCTTCTCCCCCGAGGAGATCGCCGCCATGAATGGCGTCGTTCGCTGCGTCGGGATGCGCACCGGCCCCGACGCAGACGGCCTCCTGGCCATCGACGTGGATGGCGCCACTGCCACCGCGCTCTGCATCGCCCACGGCTGCGACCCAGCAGACGCAGAAACCTGGCGCGTCGGGCGCACCACCGCCACCGATCGCTTCAAGCTGGTCTTCTCCGTCCCGATCGAGCTCTGGCCACTGCTCGGCCACGTCCACGCCGTGCTCGAAACCCAGGCCAAGACCGACACGGCCAAGGGCGAGCAGCTGGAGATCTACTTCGGCGTCGGACAGGTCGTGGTGCTCGGCGAGCACATCGACTCCGGCGGGCTTTACACCTGGGACGGTCAGCCCGCTGAGGTGGCCGAGATCCCACCGGAATGGTGGGCCCTGGTGCACCTGATCCTGGAGAAGGGCACCGGCAACAGCCGCGCCAAGAAACCCGCCACCGGCGACAGCGCCGCCGGCTGGCACACCATCGACGACTGCCCGATCTGCGGCCGAAACACCCACGTCGCTTGCCGCGGCACTGCCACCGCCGACACGGTGCTCTGTTTCCACGGCGGCACCTTCCACCCGCCCAAGGGGCTCAGCAGGGGCCAGGTCATCACCGGTCTTGACGGCCAGCGGTGGGCCTTCTGCGGCACCGGCAAGCACCACGGCGAGTTCTCCACCTTCAAGGTTGACCGCCCGCTCAACCGCATGGAGTTCGGCGGCCAGGCTCAGCCCCCCGGCTCGCACCAGCCCGGCACCGGATCAACGCCTGGGGCCACCAGCGGGCAGCAGCAGTCCAGCCAGCCATCGCCCGGCAAGCGCCGCAGCGGCCACATTCGCCTCGGCCTGCAGCGTCGCCTCTCAGCCTTTCACCGCTGCATCCGCAACCTGGTCGCCTCAGAGCGCAACAGCCTTCGGCGCATGGCCAAGGTACGCCACGCTCACGCCGCCCTGGAGCTGAAGACCGCGATCAACCAGAAGGAGATCGGCCAGCTGATCCTCGAGCACCTGGATGAACGCACCGGCAACCGCTTCGACGCGCTCTCTGCCGCCGATCGCCAGGCCATGCCCATTCCAGTCGTTGAGTGGGAGGTGCCCAACTGCGTCCCCCGCCGCGACCTCACGATCATCGGCGGCCGCGCCAAGGTCGGGAAGACGCGCCTGGCCAACGCACTGGTGGCGGCCCTGCTGAACGGCGACGACTTCCTTGGCTTCGGGCCTGGCCCCGGCGGCCGCCGCGTCATCCTCGTGACCGACGACCAGGGCGACGGCGACACGGCCCAGATGCTCCAGCACCTGGGCCTGTGGGATCACCCCGACCTCCTCTGGTCCCGGCGCTTCCGCGTCACCGAGCACAACATCGATCGACTCCTGGCCGCGATCGAGGCCAACCCGGGCGCCGTCGTGGTGCTCGACAGCCTCCGGTCCATCACCCGCTCCAGCGCCTTCGGGGAGAACGACCCAGAGATGGGCTCGCTGATCTACGACCTGAAGCAGCAGATCACCGACGCCGGCGGCACCCTCCTGCTGATCCACCACTGCAACAAGAGCAACGAGGCCACGGGCACCGAGGCCCTCAGCGGCCACAACGCGATCGCCGGCGCGGCAAACACGATCCTCACCCTGCATTACCTGGCCAAGGGGCCGCGGCTGATGAAGGACAGCCCGCAGCGCCGCCTGGTGCGTGAGGCTCGCTCAGGTCCGCCCGTCGATCTGGTGGTGTCTCTCCTCGCCGACTCGGGCGCCTTCTACCGTGTTGGCGACTACGAGGCCCTGGCTGAGGAGGAGGAGGCCCAGCGCAACGCCGGGGCTGAACTCGAGCAGGCCATCAAGGGCGAGGCCGCCGACATCAAGGCCGCGCTTCGCTTCCTCGAGGGCTGCCATCGCGCGGGGGATCCGAAGCCGCCGGGCCTACTCGACCTGTGCAAGGCGATCGGTGCCATCCCCGACGATGCCCGGCGCAAGTCCGACCTCAACGGTCAGGCGCTCACCGACTACAAGCGGATCGGGCGGATCCTCACGACACGGTTAGCGCCGGTCGTGGTGGCGGAGAAGTGCCCGACGACTGCCGGCTTCTTCATGACCTACCGACTGACCGACGACGGGGCCGATCTGGTGGCGCGGCTGTTCGATTTGTGATCCAGGCCTGGATCCCCTGGATCCCTGCGATCCCTAGATGGGGCCTGCGATTTCAGGAAAACCGCCCAGATGGATCCCTTGGATCCCTTGGATCCCTCCCCGCACGCGGAACCACCCGCACTAGTACGGCTGTTCTGGGATCCAAGGGATCCAGGAGGGATCCAGGGGGGGCGACAGCCCCAGATCCCTTCCAGTGCAGTGGGATCCAAGAGATCTAAGAGATCTAGGGTACGTATCGTTTTTTTCTCATGCTCCACCGCCTCCCCCACCGCTGGCTCGACCCGCTCCCGGGCCTGGAGCGTGACCCTGAGCACCGCTACCGACTCGGCACCCACGTCTTCCCGGTGAGCGTCACCGGCGTGATTGCCAGCCAGAAGGGCGCCTACGCCATGGAGCGCATCGAGGCCACCCGCCCCGACTGGGAACCGCGAGGCGTCACCACCCACCGGGCCCTGGAGCTGGCCGCCACAGTCCCCGGCTGGCACCCCGACGACTGGCCCGCCTGCTGGCCATGGATCGACTGGATCTGGCCCCTGCTCACGCACCCGCTCTGGCAGGGCGTGAAGCTCTGCGCCAGCGAGATGGGGCTCTACTCCCTCGAGCTCGACGTGGCCGGGACCTTCGATGGGGCCTACCTGGCGCCGCGCCCGGGGGGCGGCTGGGATCGGATCCTGTTCGACCTCAAGACCCAGGGCCGCGCCGACTCCGGCGCCTATTGCACCCGAGCCCAGCTGGGGGGCTACATCACCCTGGCTGCAGAGCACGGGATCACCTTCGACGGTGCCGCCACCCTCTGGGCAAGGCCTGGGCGGGCCCGTGTGACCGTCTACGGGGCCGCAGAGTGCAGAGAGGCCTGGCAGGCCGCCCTGGCCTCCTACAGGGGCGTGGAGGGCCGCGTGGCGCGTGCTCGCGCTGCTGGCGTTCTCTGCGCCTCCGGAGTCGATCCGTTCAGCCTGTAGACAAACCCTCTACGAACCCGTATGGTCCGTCCGTTGCCACTTCCCTCTGATGCGCCGCCTTCTCGCCCATCCGGACTCAGCCCTCTGGCTGTTCTTCTTCGCCATCACCGCCGCCATCGTTTCCCACATCGGCCGCTGACCATGCCCGCAACCTCTACGACTCAGCAGACCGACACGGCCCTCGAGGTGCTGCTCGCCGAGATCGTCGCCGCGTCCAACGCCCTGGAGCTGGCCGAAGCCCACAAGCGCCGCCTACTCGATCAGCTCTCCACCTGGCGCGACCTGGGCCGCGTCGACGACAAGCTGACCACCGCCAGCGGCTACGCCCTCCAGTGGTCCGCCGGTCGCCAGTCCTACGACTACCCCGCCGACGTGGTGGAGCTCGAGGCCCAGCTGCAGGCCGCCCGCGAGGCTGCCGTCGCCACACGCCGCGCCACACCCAAGCCCGCGAAACCGTTCTGGATCGTGCGCAAGCCGAAGGCCGCAAAGCCCCAGGAGGTGGACGAATGACGGCAGCTCTCGATGGCTACCACAGATTCATCGCATCCAAGGGGATCGCAGCTGCCAGCCACGGATTCCAGCCCCGCCATCAGTGGGAGCTGTTCAAGCATCAGCAGGCCACCCTGGAGTTCGCGTGCCAGAAGGGCCGCGCCGCTGCCTTCCTTGACACCGGCCTCGGCAAATCCCGGGTGGAGGCTGCTGCAGCCGCTGAGTTCATGGATGCCAGCGGCAAACCGTCGCTGATCCTGACCCCGCTTGCTGTTGCCCGGCAGATGCAGCGGGAGTGCGCGGCCATCGGCATCGAGGCCCGTGTGATCCGTGAACAGGCCGACGTGTGGTCTGGCGTCAACATCGCCAACTACGAGCGGCTGCCGAAGCTGGATCCCACGGCATTTGGTGGTGTGGTCTTGGATGAGAGCAGCATCCTCAAGAGTTTTTCCGGCCCCACCAAACAGCTGCTGTGCCAGGCGTTTGCCGGCACCCCCTACCGGCTGGCGGCCACCGCCACACCGGCACCGAATGACCACATGGAGCTGGGCAACCACTCCGAATTCCTGGGGCACCTGGGCAGCATGGAGATGCTGTGCCGTTGGTTCGTCAACGACACCAGCACGGCCAGCCAGAACTGGCGACTGAAGGGCCACGCTCAGGGCGACTTCTGGCGATGGGTGAGCAGCTGGTCCCGCACTGCCACGTTGCCGTCCGATCTAGGCGGTGATGACGACGGCTTTGTGCTGCCCCCTCTCTCCTACGAGCTGCATACCGTCGCGGCAGACATCACCCAAGACGTGCCGGACGGGATGCTGTTCAGGATCCCCGATGGCAGTGCCACCACCATCCACCGTGAGAAGCGGCTGACGATGGAGGATCGCGTGGCACGGGCAGCCGATCTGGCCAACGCTGCCCCCGGCTCGGTGATCGTCTGGTGTGAGACCAACGGCGAATCCGCTGCCCTCGCTGCCAGCATCCCCGACGCGATCGAGGTGCATGGATCCATGGATCATGATGCCAAGGTCGCCGCCCTGGATAGCTTCACCTTTGGCCAGCGGCGGGTGATCGTCTCCAAGCCGAAGCTGGCAGGCCTGGGGCTCAACTGGCAGCACGCCAATACGGTGATCTTCGCCAGCGTCAGCCACAGCTACGAACAGCACTACCAGGCCGTGCGCAGGGCATGGCGCTTTGGCCAGACGCAGCCGGTGACGTGTCACGTCATCATCAGCGACACGGAAACCAGCATCTGGAACAACGTCCAGCGCAAGGCTGCCGATCATGCCCGCATGAAGCGGGCCATGGCAGAAGCGATGAACGGCTACCAGCAACAGGCCGGCAAGCGTGCCTACACCCGTACCGCCAACGTCCACCTTCCTGACTTCCTGAAATGAAACCCGACTATCAAGGCAGCAACTGGGCCGTCTATGTGGCGGACTGCATCGAGATCATGAACGGCATGCCCGATGGCATCGTTGATCTGGCCGTGTTCTCACCGCCGTTCTCTGATCTGTTCGTCTACTCGGATTCGGAGCGCGACATGGGCAACTGCGGCAGCCATGCCGAGTTCATGGAGCACTATGCCTACTTCACGCAGGCGCTCTACCGGGTGCTCAAGCCTGGCCGTGTGGCCTGCGTCCACTGCTCAGACCTGCCTGCCCGTAAGGGCAAGGATGGATTCATCGGCCTGCATGACTTCGGCGGCGATCTGGTCCGTGCCCATCAGGACGCCGGATGGGTGTATCACGCCCGCTGCACAATCTGGAAGGATCCGGTCATCGAGATGCAGCGGACCAAGGCCCTTGGGTTGCTCTACAAGCAACTCAAGAAGGACTCCAGTCGCAGCAGGGTGGGGATGCCTGATTACATGCTGTTCTTCCGCAAGGATCAGGAGAACCCTGATCCCATCACCCACGATCCTGAGGATCTGCCGGTGAGCATGTGGCAGGAGCTGGCCAGCCCCGTGTGGATGCAGGTCAACCAGACCAAGGTGCTGAACGGCCGCCAGGCTAAGGGACAACAGGATGAGCGCCACATCTGCCCGCTGCAACTGGACGTGATCGAGCGGTGCATCACCCTTTACAGCAACCCCGGCGATCTGGTGCTGGACCCCTTCAACGGCATTGGCAGCACCGGCTATCAAGCCGTCAAGATGGGCCGCCGCTACCTCGGGGTGGAACTCAAGCCGGAGTATGCGCGGCAGGCTTCCAAGTTCCTGGAGCAGGCCGAGGGCAGCGCCGCGTCCCTGTTTGACATGGAGGCAGTCGCATGACCGCCTCCACCGGCCAGCGCCACCGCTGGAGCGCACCAGAGATTGAGCAGGCCCTCACCCTCGCCGGTGACGTGCCATGGCCTCTGCTGCCCCTGCTCTACAACCGCTGGGCCAAGGCCCACGGCTACCCCCGCCGCACTGAGCCCGCCCTGCGCCTGCGCGTCGAGGCCTCAGGCGGTGGCCTCACACCCACCGGGACATGGGTCACCGCCGGCAGTGTCTCCACCATCCTGGGCCTGCATCCCAACACCGCCCGCGACTGGGCCATTCGATGGCCCGAGATCCTGCAGCCCTACCAGCCCCCCGGCCGGCCGGGATCAGGGCGCCGCGGGTTCGTCTACCTCAAGCGCGACCGGATTCGCGCCTTCGCCCGGCAGCACCCTGAGCAGTTCGGCGGCATCGCCGCTGATCGCCTGATGCTGCTGCTGGAGCAGGAGCGCCTGGTGGCCGCGATCATCGCCCGCTACCCCCGCCGCCCCCTGCAGCTGTCCGAGAGGGCCCGGCCGGTGCGCTGCGTCGAGACCGGCGAAGTGTTCCCCTCACGCATGGCCGCCGCCCGGGCGAACTACATCGGCAGCAGCGCCATCGGCACGGCCGCCATGGGCAAGTGCCACACGGCTGCCGGGTTCAGGTGGCAGGAGGTGGCGGCATGACTCCCGAGCAGCAGGCCGCCCTCGCCGCCCTGGGCCAGTTCCACCCCGAGCCCGAACCCAAGACCACGGCCGAGCAGCTGCTCGAGGCCGCAGATCGGTTCGTGAAGCCCGACGGGACCTTTGACGCCATCGCCTACCTCGACCACCTGAACGCCCTGCCATGACGACCACCACCCGCCCTGGCCGCATGGCCCAGCAATCGCCCGACGACTGGCAGCGCCACGGCAAGGACGCCAGCTACGCCCTGCCCTGGCTCGATGCCACCGAGCCCCAGGCCACAGGCGAGGGCCTCACACGCACCAGCAGCGGCGCCGCCCGGCTGTTCCACATGCTGCTGGAGTTCACGAACGCCAGGCCCATGCGTTGCACCGTGCGCGCCCTGAACTGGCGCCAGGCCGAGGCCTTCGCCCGCAACCGTCACCCATCCCTGGCGTCGATCCAGCGCCTGCCTCAGGCTGGCCAGAATCCCTAGGACTGCGCAGACGCATGGGGAACCCACAGAAGGCCAAGGGCGACAAGGCAGAGCGGGAAGTGGCCGAACTGATCCACGACCTGCTCGGATTCCCCGCCCGCCGGGCCCTGGGCGCCGGCCGCGCCGATGACGTCGGCGACATTCACGGCGTCCCCGACACCGTGGTGCAGGTGGCCAGCTGGGCCGACGTGGCCGCCGCCGCCAGGCAGAAGCCCCTGGGCGCCGAGCAGCAGCGCATCAACGCCCAGGCCACCCATGCCGCCACGTTCGTCAGGTTCCGCGGCGGCACCTACCGCGTGGTGCTCACGCCCGAGCAGTGGGCCACCCTGATGCGTGAAGCCCTGCCATGACGCTGCGCCTGCTTGACACCTTCTCCGGCATCGGTGGCTTCTCCTATGCCGCCGAGCACCTAGTCGGCGGCTTCACCACCGTGCAGTTCGTGGAACGCGAACCCTTCTGCCAACGCATTCTCCGCAAGCACTGGCCCGATGTCCCCATCCATGACGACATCACCACCTACAACCCGGAACCCGGCTCAGCTGACGTTGTTTGCGGTGGATTCCCTTGCCAGGACATCTCCACTGCCGGCAAACAAGCCGGCATCAAGCAAGGCACCCGCTCAGGACTGTTCTACGAACTCATCCGAGTCGTTTGCCTGGTACGACCCCAGTTCGTCATCTTGGAAAACGTCTCAGCGATCACTGCTAACGGGCTGGACACCGTTCTCGGAACGCTGGCCGAGGCAGGGTTTGATGCGGAATGGGCATGTATTCCGGCATCGGCTGTGGGCGCCTGTCACCGCCGGAATCGCTGGTGGTGCGTTGCCTACCCCTCGCTCATGCTCAGCCATGGCAGCCCCGGTCAACAGTGCCGGGAACCTCAACGGCAACCGCTTCCCCCACCTCGAGACGGTGATTGGCAGGCTCCCGACGCCAACAGTCAACGACTCCAAGAACAGCACCCTCCCGCCTTCTCAGCGAGGGCGGGACAGCCTGCCTGGCCACCTGCTCCGCAGCGACTCAACCCAGACTGGCGAGCCTTCCTATCTGAACCCGTCATTTGTCGAGGAGATGATGGGCTTTCCGGTCGGGTGGACCGCTTGAAGGCCCTGGGCAATGCCGTGGTGCCTCAGGTGGCGGCCATCCCATTGGCCCGTGTTCGGCAGCTGGCACAAGCTGAGGCCCTGCCATGAACGCCACCCTTTCTCGCTGGCTGGTCACCATCCGACTCGACGAGCACCGCACCATGGACGTGGGCCACAACGCCCGCAGCGCCTGGGCCGCTGGCTGGCTTCATCGTCAGCTTCACCCACAGGACCGCATCATCGCTATTCGCAGGGGGCGCTAGGTCATGCTCGACGTTCGAATTGACGCCAGCCAGCTAGCCCCCCTGCAGGCGTTCTGCCTGGCCGCTGCCAACAAGCTCGACCGGGTGACGGCAGTCGCCATGACCCGATCGGCCAAGACCGCTCAGGCCGCAGTCAAGGCTCAGACACCCTCGTTCATCAACAATCCCACCCGCTGGACACTGAACAGCACGTTCGTGAAGCCAGCGACCGAGCAGCGCCTGGCCGTGGTGGTGGGCTTCCGCGACTACAGCAGTTCTGGCATCGCCGCGGCCAAGTACCTGCAGCAGCAGGTGGTCGGCGGCAAGCGTGCCCCCAAGCCGTTCGAGCGGCGCCTGCAGTCGCGTGGCCTGCTGGGCTCTGATGAGTACGCCGTGCCAGCCAACAACGCGCCGGCCAAGCTCAACGCCTACGGCAACGTGAGCGGCCCGGCCTACGTGCAGATCCTCTCCCGCCTGGGCGCCATGCGTGAAGCCGGCTCACTCTCCAACCGCAGCGGCTCGCGGCGATCCACCAGCAAGCGGCGAGAGGCCGATTACTTCGTGGCCACGATCAACGGGAACAAGGCGATCTGGGCCCGCAAGGGCAAGCGCGGCATCGTGCCCGTGTTCCACTTCATCAAGCAAGCGCCCAGCTACCAGCCTCGGTTCCCGGTGCCGACGATCATCCGAACCTCGTTCGATCAAGCGTTTAGGAAAGAGTTTAAGCGCGCAGTTAATGAGCAGATCGCCTACGAAGCGCGGAAGAGATAACGAGCGAAAGTTTCGGCGAAAGTTTGCGGGTCCCTCTGAAAAATCCTCGCGTGCGGATAGTTCGTCC